>Ga0302326_10020320_pt1 | contig 13679 bp, 8 predicted proteins | sample Palsa_T0_3_FD_202264 | JGI IMG/M metagenome (GOLD analysis project Ga0302326, IMG submission 202264) | Peat permafrost microbial communities from Stordalen Mire near Abisko, Sweden - Palsa_T0_3 | ecosystem: Environmental > Terrestrial > Soil > Palsa > Peat permafrost | place: Sweden: Abisko... | reverse complement strand
ATTTGCGGGCCCACGGGAACGGCGGGAATCTCAAAGCGGCCTTCGTTGTTGGTGAGGGTGCCGGTTTCAGCATCGCCTTCAATCTGCACCAGCGCGCGGGCCAGGGGTTCGCCGCTGGCCGCGTCGCGGACGATGCCATGAACGGCGACGCGGGTCAGGCCGGCTGGGGAGGGATTGCCCGGCTGGGTTGGCTCCGGAGTCGGATCCTGAGCTGCGGCGACGGAGTTGCCGGAAACAAGCAACCCAACAAAACAAGCCGCAATCGAGCAAGTGCGAAGACAACTGCGAAGAGTTCGCCGGATGGTGATCACCGGTGAGCTGCGTTTCCCGCCCGCGCGTTCATGGAATTTCAGAGAGTCCACGCACCATTTTGACCGTTCAGGGTCACGAAAGGGAATCGAGCCGGGTAAATTGGCTTGGATCGCACTCAGATCACTTCTCTTTGAGATACCAGGGAATATTGATCACCACGATCCGCTGGTTGCCGCGCACCAGCAACATGACCTTGAGCAAATCAGCGCGGCGATTGTGCATCAGGTTCTCCCACCAGTGGCGCACCACCAGCTCCGGCACCAATACGCAAATGTTGTGAGCTTTGGTTTCAGATTCCACTTTGAGCACGTAATCGACCACTGGAGCCAGGACGTAGCGGTAGGGCGATTTCAGAACTATCAGCTTGGGTTTGCATTTGCCGCAGGCGCGCAGTGGCGCGACCACATCGGCCTCCCACACCTTGCAGATTTCGTCCGTCTCTTCGGCGGTCTGCACGTGCAGGCAACGGACATCGTTGGACATGGAGAGCGCAAAGGCGAGAGCCTTCTCCGTGATGCGGCTCCAGCGGTCCATGGGCACAATCACGATGGGTTCGCTCACATCAGAGGGAATAATGGGCAGGTCGAGGTAGGTCTCCTTCGCCACGCGAACATAGTGGCGCTTTACGGAGCGCATAAGCAGGATCAAAACCACGATCAACAGCGCGGTGATCCATGCGCCTTCAACAAACTTGGCCACCAGCACAACCACTGCCGTGATGCCCGTGGCCACCGCGCCCAGTCCGTTGACGAACATGCGCAGCCGCGCCTTGCCCTGGCGCTTCCAGTGCATCACCATGCCGGCCTGCGATAGCGTGAACGCCATGAACGCGCCGATGGCGTAGAGCGGTATGAGCCGGTCAGTGACTCCGCGAAAGATAATCAACAGCACCGCGGTTAGCGCCACCAGCACGTAGATTCCCCAAGAGTAGAGCAGGCGGCGTCCACGCAGCAGAAAGACATGGGGCATGTAGTCGTCGATGGCGATGGCGCGGGTGAGGCGGGGAAAATCGGCGAATGCAGTATTCGCGGAGAGAGCCAGCACCAGCAGCACCGAAGCGATGGTGACGTAGTAGAACCAACCATGCCCCATGACCGCGCGCGTCAACATGGAGAGCACACTCTCGTAGTGCGGCCCTTCGGGATCGGTGGCGGCGATCGAGTAGCCGCGGCAAAGCAGCGCGATGCCCGCCAGCAGAATGCCCAGCAGGACGATGATGATGGTGAGCGTGATCTTGGCGTTCTTGCGCGTGTCGTCGCGGAAGGCCATCACGCCATTGCTCACCGCTTCAACGCCGGTCATGGCAGTGCATCCGGAAGAAAAAACCTTGAGGAGCAGCCAGAAACTGACCAGTTCGGTAGCCTTGGGGAGCGGAGGCAACGGTGTGGCTGGATGCGGATGGCCGCCGGTTTGCAGCACATGCCAGCCGCCGACGGCAATCACAATGAGCAGCGTGGCGGTGAACAAATATGTAGGAATCATGAACACCACGCCGGTGTCATGAACGCCGCGCATGTTGACGATGGTAAGAAGGAGCAGCACCCCAAGGCACAGTTGCAGCGTGTAAGGCTGCAAGCCGGGCGCCGCGGAGATGAGCGCGCCCACGCCCGCGGAGATTCCCACCGCCGCGGTAAGCACATAGTCGATCATGAGCGCGGCTGCCGCCAGCAGGCCCGCACCCTCGCCCAGGTTCTGCGAAGCCACTGTGTAAGATCCGCCGCCGCGCGGATAGGCATCGATGGTCTGCCGGTAACTGAAGTAGACGATGATGAGCAGAGCCACGATGGCCGCGCTCACCGGGACGATGTAATGCACGCCCCACAGGCCCAGCGGAATCAGCAGCGTGAGCGCAGCTTCCGGGCCGTAGGCGGCGGAACTGAGAGCGTCCAGGCCGAAGACGGGGATGCCGGCGATGGGGCCGATGTGTTCGGCGCGCTCCTCGCTGGTGGCGAGCGGCCTGCCAAAGAGCAGATCCTGAATGCGTGTCGTGATTGCCATGCGTGTTTTTGTCCGGCAGCCGTGGGGTTTGGAAAGCAAGAGCCGTCGAGGGCATTGTCTCATGGCAGCTCCGCGAAGACGATGAATTTGGCATCTTTGGATTGACGCGGCCAGGAAGGAAAGCAACGAAGCCCGCCGCAACGATTGGCGCCGCTAACTTGCTGACTCGCTAACCCGCGCAGCGGGGCTGACTCGCTAAATCGTTTGCGAAAACCTGCCTCTGCGATCTGGGCAAGACCATCTGGAGTTTCAGCATGCTCGAGCGATCTTCTTGCGTAAATTCCTCATTTATGTATACACTGTATACATGAAGACTCGACCGACCATCGAAAAAATCCTCGCCGCTGCGCGACGCCTGCTGGATAAGGAAGGCGCGGAGGCGGTAACCATGCGCCGCGTGGCTGACGCCGCGGGCATTACCGCCATGGCCATCTATCGCCATTTCACGGATCGCTCCGGCCTGCTGAACGCTGTTGCCGATCAGGGCTTCGCGGAGTTGGCCGCGCAACTGGAACGCAAGCGTTTTTCCGGCAGCATGGAACACCGGCTGGCAAAGATGGGAGAGATTTATCTCGACCACGCAATTGAAAATCCGCGCCTGTTCGAGTTGATGTTTCTCGAGCCGCGCGAGGGTGCGCGCCGCTATCCGCGCGACTTCAAGGCCGGCCTTTCTCCTACCGCGAACCTGATGGTGGAAGCGGTCAAGGAAGGCATGGAGAGCGGACACTTTCGCAAGGATGACGCGTGGGAGATCGTCTTTGCCATGGGCGCGCTGTTGCATGGGCTGATCATGCTTTATCTGGGTGGTCGCGTGGAAGCGACGCCGGCAGGTTTTCGCGCGCTCTACCGGCGCTCCTTCAGGAGGTATATCGATGGCATTCGCAATTGACGCGAGGCGCATTGGCTTCGCGCTGCTTGCCGCGGTGGCCACTGCGGTGCTGGTGTGGTTTGGCACCGGACTGTTCCCGCAGTGGCCTTTGATGTGGTTTGCGCCGTTGCCCATTCTGTTGTTTGCTTCGCGCGCTTCATGGTGGGCCGCAGGCTTGACGGCATTTGTAGCATGGACCGCAGGCGATTTGAACCTGTGGCACTACTTCACCGTTGCGCTCCATGGGCCACTTGTGGTGCGGCTGGAAATTGTCACAGCGCCGGCGCTGGTGATTGCGCTCGCAGTGCTGCTCTATCGCGCATTGCTGCGGCGCGGCGCTTATTGGAGCGCGCTCGTTGCCTTTCCTGCCGCGTGGGTTTCCTTCGAGTACATCTTCAATCTCACTTCCCCGCACGGCACCGCGATCAGCCTCGCCTATTCGCAGTTGAACTTTCTTCCTATGCTGCAACTGGCCTCGATCACAGGCCCGTGGGGCATCAGTTTTTTGCTGCTTGCATTTTCGTCCGCGATGGCCATTGGCATCCACCTGCGCTCGACTGCGCCCAAGCGGGCGTTGCGCATTGTGAGCGTTACGGTGGGCGTGCTCGCGGCGGTGTTGATCTTCGGCGCCGTACGTCTGGCGCTGCCGCCGCCACCGCATCAGGATGTGAAGGTGGGATTGGTCGCGTCTGATTTGCCGGAGAACTCAGATGTAGCCGCGCCAGGCGCGGACACGGAGCGAGTGCTGCGCGACTATGCGGCGCAGGCTCTGGCGCTGGCCGCGCGCGGCGCGCAGGTGATTGTGCTGCCCGAGCACCTGGGCGAGGTCGTCGATCCAAATACGTCCAATGCCGATGAAATTTTTCAATCTCTGGCAGACAAGACAGGATCGACGATTGTCGTCGGACTCGCCCATCTGTCGCCGCATGTGAAGTACAACCAGGCGCGGATTTATGCGCCGCGAGCGCCGGTTGAGAGCTACAACAAGCACCACTTGCTACCACCGTTCGAATCCATGTTCGCGCCAGGCACCACACTGGCAACGCTTTCCGAACCAACCGGAACGTGGGGCGTGGCCATCTGCAAGGATCTGGACTTCACCGGCCTTTCGCGCCAATATGGCCAGATGAACGTAGGGTTGATGCTCGTGCCTGCGTGGGATTTTGATCTCGACCGGTTTGCGCACGGGCACATCGCGGTGATGCGCGGCGTGGAGAGCGGCTTTGCGATTGCGCGCGCAGCACGTCGCGGCTATCTGACGGTGAGCGACAACCGCGGCCGCATCCTGGCCGAGACCGAAAGTAATTCCGCACCGTTCGCCACGCTGCTTGTGGATGTGCCGGCGGTGCATGACAACACGATCTATCTCATGTTTGGCGATTGGTTCGCTTGGGTGGTGCTGGCCACGCTGGGATTCACGCTGGTGCGCGTCATGGGTTCACGAGTTCGTTAACCAGCCCGTGCATCGCCTCTTCCTGCTCTTCGATCGATGCGACTAATTTGAATTGCGCGCGGCATCGGTCGAGATTCTGTCCGTCGCGGTGCACCTTGTAATAGATATCCCCGCCGAGATAGTCGGTGAGGAAACGGATGCCCTGCTCGAAGGTGATCACTTTTCCGGCGGCAACGAGATGCTGCTTCTCAGCCGCAGCAAGGAAGCTACCGGCCGCGCTCAGGTAGCCGCGCAGCACAGCCTCGAACATGGGAAACTGCATCGTCACCTTCGACAAATTGCGCTCGTCTTCCGCGGCCGGACTGGTCGCTGTGCGCACCATGTCACCGAAGTCATAGAGCGCCAGGCCGGGCATCACAGTGTCAAGATCGATCACGCACAGGCCTTCGCCGGTGGCATCATCGAGCAGCACGTTATTGATCTTGGTATCGTTGTGGGTGACGCGCACGGGGAGGTTGGCGTTGAGCAATACGCCGGCGATTGGCCGATGCGCAAATGCGAAGTCGATTTCAGCGCGTGCGTTGACGGCGCGGTTGGCAGCATCGGCAGCCACGGCGTGCTCGAATGCGGTGAATCGCCTTGGCGTGTTGTGGAAGTCGGGGATAGTTTCGTGGAGACGCGGCGCAGGCAGGTCGGCGAGAAGCTGCTGGAACCGGCCGAAAGCTTTGGCCGCCTCATTCGCCTGTTCGGCGGACTCGAGAGCATCGTAGCTGCGCGCACCTTCAATGAAGCGATAGGCGCGCCAATAGCTGCCCTCCGCGTCCATGTGCCATGCGTGGCCATCGCGCGCAGATATCGGCGTGAGGACGCGCCGCGCACGGTCCGGCTCGCCTTTCAATTTCGCGGCCAGATGCGAAGTGACGCGGGCAACATTCTCCATCAGCGCGGCGGGATCTTTGAAGATTGCAGTGTTGATGCGCTGCTGGATGAAGCGCACGTGCGCTCCGGCCTGCTGAAAGACGGCGCAGTAAGTTTCGTTGATGTGGCCGCTCCCGTAAGGGGCGATCGAAGTCAGCCCACCTTTAATCTGGAACTGACGGGCTGCGTCTGCGGCGTGGCGTTGATCCATGGGGCGGGACTGTCAACAATGATACCTGCGGCAACAGGCGACAATGGCAGCCCACCCTGGCCCCCCAAACAAAAACGCTTCAAGGGTGGTGCATCCAAAGTTTCACGATCGCTCGTTCGGACTACGTTGCCGCCGGAATCGTGAAGTGGAAGCGGCTGCCTTTACCGGGAATGCTTTCTGCCCAGATCCGGCCGCCATGCTGCTCCACGATGCTGCGGCAGAGCGCCAAACCCAATCCCGTTCCGCCCAGTGCGCGCGAGTCGGAGGCGTCGCCTTGCTGGAAGCGGTCGAAGATGCGCTCGAGTTTTTCCGGCGCAATGCCGCGGCCCTGATCCTCCACCATGAAGCAGACCTCAGCAGCTGGTGGCGATTGAGAGGCATCTCCGCTGCATGGTTTTGCAGAGAGGCGGATGGTTGTGTCGGGCGGGGAGAACTTCATAGCGTTCGCAACCAGCTCATTCAACACCTGCAAAATGCGTTCTTCGTCGGCCAGAATCTTGGCCGGGGCAGCATCCACGCGCAATGTGATGCGCACCTGGCTGGCGGATGTGTAAGCCACGTCGGCGGCGCGGCGCAGCAGATCGATGGCCTCAACCGGCTGGCGATCGAGCGCCAGCTTTCCCTTTTCAACTTTCTCGAAGTCCAGAATGTCGTTGACCAGGCGGATGAGCCGGTCGCTGTTGCCGATGGCCATGTCCAGCATCTGGCGCTGCTTCTCCGGACGCTTGTCGAGCGTGCCGGAGGAGATGAGCCCGAGCGACGCGCGCAGCGAGGTCAGCGGCGTGCGTAGCTCGTGGCTGACGGTGGAGATGAACTCATCTTTCATACGCTCCAGGCGGCGCCGCTCGGACACGTCCTGAAAGGCGACCACCATGCCGGAGATCTGGCCGTCTTCAAGCAGCGGGTTGGCGCTGTATTCAACTGGGAAGGAAGAGCCGTCATGACGCCAGAAGACCTCGTCGCGCATGCGGATGGACTCGCCGCGGCGCAGCGCCTGCAGGATGGGGTTGGTGGACTTGGAGTAGGGCGTTCCGTCGGCGTGGCTGTGGTGAACGACCTCATGAAGATCGCGGCCAATCAGTTGTTCCGGGTTGTAACCCAGGGCGTGCGCGCCGGCCACGTTGATGAAGGTGATGCGGCCTTCGAGGTCGATGCCGTAGATGCCATCGCCCACCGATTCGAGGATGAGCTCGCGCTGCCGCGTGGCCACATGCAGCGCCTGTTCGGCCTCGTGCTGTTCCGTAACGTCGGTGCCGTGAATCAATACGAAGGGGCGTTCTCCGGGCAGTTGCATGCGGCGGCTGCGGCACGCGATGCGGCGATAAACACCGTCACTGCGGCGCAGCGTGAGCGCGCCCTGCCACTCGTCATTGGTTTCCAGCGTGCGCAGGCAATCCTGAAAGGCTGCCAGGCCGCCAGTGTCGAGAAGCTCAGAGACAAAGCGGCCGGTCAACGCTTCAACGCGGTAACCAAGGGTTTCGGCAGTGAAGGCGTTGAGCGAGGTGAGGCGGCCCTCGAGAGAGCAGGTGAAGACAAAGCCCAGCGAGTTTTCAACCATCTCGCGATAACGCGCTTCGCTTGAGTGCAGCGCCATTTCCACCTGCCGCTGGTCGGTCACGTCCTGCCCGCTGACAATCAGGTATTGAATCTCGCCGCTCGGCCCTTGCAACGGGCGCAGCGTCCAGCTCACGCGCCGGCTCGGGCCGCCGACCACGCGCCAGGCGGTTTCATGCGGGCCTGAGACCTGGCCGCTGGCGGCTTCGCGCAGTTTGGCGGCAGCCCAGGATCGGTCCTCGGGCTCTAGAACCTCGTCGACAAAAGGACGACCCACGGCGTTGGCCAGGCTCAGTCCGGTCATTTGCACGCAGGAATGGTTGAGCCGCACGGTGCGTCCGGCGGTATCGAGCACCGCAACCAGGGCGGGGACGGAGTCCAGCGTGGCGGCCACAAAGCAGCGTTCGATGGCCAGGGCTCGCTCCGTGCGCTGGCGGGCTCGCTGCTCCTGCTCCTGAGCGCGCATGCGGGCATAGAGTTCCAGCCGCGTTACCACCTGTCGGCCCAAAACCTCAAGCAGCGTGATGTGCTCAGCGCTGAAGCGGCCAGGTTCGCGCGCCAGCACGGCAAGTGTCCCGATGACCTGCTGTGAGCTGGAGACAAGCGGGACGCCGGCGTACGAGCGGCAGGGTTTCGCGCCCATCAGCGGGATACCGGTAGGAGGGAAGCGCGGATCCTGGCCGGCATCGTGGACGAGAAGCGGCTGGCCTTTTTCAAGCAGCCACTGGCACGCCGTGGTGGAGCGGGGCTGCTCCGGCGCCGTGAAGCCGAACTGCGACTTAAACCAGAGCCGGTTGAAATCCATCCAGCCGATGTATGCGTAGTCGGCGTTGCAGAGCACGGCGGAAAGCTCGGTCAACTCATCCAGAGCGGGGTCTGGGTTGCGGTCAAAAATCTCAAATTCCTGCCGCAGTGCGACGGCGAGATGATCGGCGAGATGTTGACCTTGCATTGTCCCCATAAGATACACGATCACCTACCGCAAGTATCGGCCTTTTGAGAGGGAAAGGCCCTGCCACAAAGATGGGAGTTTGGGGCTCCAAAAATTACGACCTAAGTAATTCGATCAATCGGATAAATGCCCGTATAAGTGTTACTTGTGGCCAGCTCAGTACCAGTCGCGCGCATTACTTACGAAGGTTACTTGCAAGTTCTTGCATACATAGTGAAGGCCGCCATGGAACAGCGCAGAGCCGTTTTTTTTCGGGCCTGTTTTCTTTGCGCCGATCACTGCACTTTGCAACAGTCGGTTGCGGCAGCGGGCTCGTTGCTGCCGGCATCCAGAACCACCTTCCAGTTCCCGTCCGGCTGCCTGCGCCAGATGGTCATGTAGCGGCCGCTGGTGGTAACGGGATTGCCGTTGGCGTCTTTGCTGTGCCCTTCAAAATGGCCCCAGGTGTAACCCATGTCGCCGGAGGGGCCCATCACGGCGTCGGTCGGAGTCCAGGTGAGCTGGTAGTCTTTCGCAGACCAATTCGAATCCTTCAAGATCGCCACTTTGCCGACAACCGGAGCCTGCCCATTGCTTAGTTCCACGCCGTCTTCGGCAAACCAGTCGGCAAATGCCGCGCCGCCGCGTGCAGCCACGTCCTTGGCAAAGCGCGCTTCCAGGTCGAAGAGAATCATCTTGCCTGGCTTGACCGTCGTGTCGGAAAGCGGGTTCGGAACACTCGCCCCATTACTGCCCGGTTCCGGCAACTGACCCTGGACGAAGGCCGGCGCAGCCAGTCCTGCGGCCAATAACCCGATTAGAACTGCCTTTGCACTCCAGCTCACCTTCCCACCCCCTGTTGCATTCTTCAGGTCAATCGTACAACTCGGGTTTGGTGGGCCGCATATCTCTGGAATTCGGGCTTGTTCGTAACACCGGCGAGGCTGGAATGCGTCAAATCGGGAGAACTCGGGAGGTTCCTGGCAAGAAACATTCAAGGGCGGCGAAAGCGCTGGGTTGGTATACTGGATGGAAGGCGTTCCCGGTCGCCGGCTGGCGGTCCGGCCGGGCTACGAGTACGCAACAGGGTTCCGGCCGCGGTGCTGGCGTATCGAGCTGAATGTTCAGGCCATAACCAGCCTCGCAGCCCCATCGAAAAAGGGGGCTTTTTTCTTGAAGACCCGGTCATCTCCGGGGGAAGGAAGAGAATGGGAGCATTGCTGGAATCCATCCACTCGCCGGCCGATCTGAAGCGACTGAATTTTGCGCAAATGGCGGAACTGGCGGAGGAGATCCGCGCATTCCTGATCCAGACGCTGGCCAAGACCGGTGGCCATCTTGGCCCCAACCTGGGGGTCGTGGAACTCACTCTGGCTCTTCATTCTGTCTTCAACACGCCTGAAGACAGGCTCCTGTTCGACGTCAGCCACCAGGCTTACATCCACAAGATTCTTACCGGTCGGCTTGACCGTTTTTCCACCATCCGCCAGCCCGGCGGCCTGAACGGCTTTATGCTGCGCACCGAAAGCGAGCACGATTGCTTTGGAGCAGGCCACGCCGGTACGGCGCTTTCCGCGGCGCTGGGCATGGCCGTGGCTCGCGACCTGGCAGGCGGCACGGAGCACGTGATCGCCGTGGCCGGCGACGCCGCGTTTACCAACGGCATCTCGTTTGAAGCGCTCAACAACATTGCCGAGCAGACCAAGCGGATGATCATTGTGCTCAACGACAATGAGTGGTCCATCGATCGCAATGTGGGCGCCATTGCGCGCTACTTCCACAAGATTGTGACCAACGAGCACTACAAGCATCTGCACGATTCGGCCCGGCGCATCGTGCAGAAGATCGGCGGCAAGACGGCAGTCACCCTGGCGCGGCGCGCGGAAGAGGCGGCCAAGAGCATGCTGTGGCCCTCCATCATGTTCGAGGAATTCGGCCTGGAGTACTTCGGTCCAATTGACGGGCACAATTTGCCGCTGCTCGTGGAGACGTTCAAGTTTTTGAAGGCTGCCGATCACCCGGTGCTGCTGCATGTGCTTACGCAGAAGGGCCGTGGCTATCAGCCGGCGCTCGACGGCCAGAAGAAATTTCATGGACTCGGGCCATACGATCCGGAGACGGGCACCACCAAGACCGGCCAGCAGACCTACTCCGAAGTCTTCGCCAACACGCTGGTGGAACTCGCCAACAAGAACGAGAAAATTGTTGCCATCACAGCTGCAATGCCCAATGGCACAGCGCTCGATCTGTTCCGCCCCCATCATCCCAAGCGCTACTTCGATGTGGGCATCGCCGAGGAACATGCGGTGGTGTTTGCCGCCGGCATGGCCACGCGCGGCTACCGTCCGGTGTGCGCAATTTATTCCACATTCTTGCAGCGCGCCTTCGATCCCGTTGTGCATGATGTCTGCCTGCAAAAGCTTCCGGTAGTGTTCTGCATGGACCGCGCCGGACTCTCGGGTGACGATGGCCCCACACATCATGGTCTCTTCGACATCAGCTATCTGCGCGGCATCCCGGAGATAACGCTGATGGCGCCCAAAGACGAAGACGAGCTTGCCGACATGATGAACACTGCCATCCAGCTTCCTGGACCGAGCGCCATCCGTTATCCGCGCGGCGCGGTGGCCGGTGTGGCTCGAAAGGCCGAGCCGCAAGTGCTCACCGTGGGCAAAGCCGAGGTCATCGACGATGGTTCCGATGTGGCGATTCTCGGCCTGGGGCCGATGATCTCGCTGGCCAAAGAGCTTTCCTTCCGCCTGGAGCGCGACGGCTACTCCGCCGCGGTGATCAATCCGCGCTTCGTAAAGCCGCTGGACCGCGACCTTCTGGAGTCCTACTCGCGGCGCGTGGCTGCGTTTGTCACGTTTGAAGACCATGTGAAGATGGGCGGATTCGGCACTGCGGTCGTAGAAGCGCTGGAGGAAATGGGCAGTTCGGTTCCCGTGGTGCGCATCGGCTGGCCGGACCGATTCATCGAGCACGGCAAGGTAGACGACCTGCGCGCCAAATACGGCTTGACCGTTGAAGCAGCTCTGGCACAGGTGTTGCCGCTGATGGCGCACCGGCGCAGGCCCGCGCTGGTGGCCAGCTAAAAACAGCCGTGTATCCTCGTGAGTATGGTGCGCTTCAACACTGTATTTCCGCGCCGCCGATGGTTGTTGTGGGTTGGCATTGGCCTTGCGCTGCGGCTGCTCTTCCTCTGGTTTCCGCGCCCCACTGACGACGATACCCTGGACTACCTTCAACTCGGGCACAACCTGCTGCATCATGGCATTTACGGCCTCGGCTCCGGAAACGATATCGATGCCAGCCTCTTCCGCCTGCCCGGCTATCCGCTCATTCTGGCTTCCTTCGAACAGTTGTTTTCCCGAATCTGGCCGCATGGATGGATAAATACCGTCCTTGTCGTCCAGGTGTTTGCAGATGTAGCCGCAGGGCTATTGCTGGCGGCATTCGCGCGCCGCTATCTCTCTGAACGCGCGGCTGAGATCACATTGGCGCTAGCCATGATTTGCCCCTTCACGGCGGCCTATGCAGGCATCGCGATGACCGAATGTCTTTCAGGGTTTGCGATTGCGCTTGGCATCTACGCAACCGGACGAGCATTGGTCGCTGAAAAAGCAGGCGAGCGCGATTACGCGGCCCTGGTTTGGGCGGGTTGCTCTGCTGCACTGGCCATGCTGCTCAGGCCCGACGGCGCGTTGTTGTGCATGGCTCTTGCGGCCGGCTTGTTCTTCTATACATTTTGCTATCGTCGTGCGGCGCAGAGCAGGGGCCGCGCGCTCCGCCGAGGTCTGTTCGCCGCTGCAATCTATTGCCTCGTCGCTCTGCTGCCGCTGGTGCCGTGGACGATTCGCAACTGGGCGCAGTTCCAGGTATTCCAGCCGCTTGCGCCGCGCTTCATCAACGACCCCGGAGACCCGATCAACCTCGGCGTTCATCGCTGGCTCCTTACCTGGACAGCGGAGTTTGTCAACACGGCAAACGTGTGTTGGAATCTCGGCTCTGATTCCATCGATCTTGCCGACCTGCCTCCGCGGGTTTACGACTCGCCTCAACAAAGGGAAAAAACGGTGCAGCTGATTGCGGACTACAACCGCACAAATTCAATCTCTCCTGAACTCGATGAGCGCTTTGGCGCGCTTGCCGCGGACCGCATCCGCGATCATCCGCTGCGCTTTTACGTTGTGCTTCCGCTGCTGCGCGTGGCCGATATGACCCTGCGACCGAGAACCGAGGCCTTCTACCTGGATGTCTTCTGGTGGCGCTGGAGCGAGCATCCCGGCCTGACCATTGCTGCCGCTCTGCTTGGCCTCATCAACCTGGCCTATGTGGCCGCCGCGGCTTGGGCGTTTCTGCGCAGGCGCGTGCCGCTGGCGTGGATGCTGGGCGGTTACCTGCTGCTGCGCTGCCTGCTGTTGGCCACCATGGACCATCCCGAACCGCGCTACACGCTGGAGTGTTTTCCCATCTTCATCGTCGCTGCGGCAGCTGCGCTGGACGGATGCAGGAAACGCGCCGTACTGCATCCAACACCATTGGAATCGCAAATCGTCTGAAGCGCTGTGCGACAATCCTCACAAGACCAGTTCATCTATGCGACTGTTTCGTAACCTAGCGGTGTTCGTGGGTGTAGTGGCTCTGGCCGCAGTGCTGGCGTGGCCGCAGGCGCAGCCTTCCACGCAAGCGAAACCGCCGGTTGCTGCGCCTCCTGCGCTGGTTCTGGCCGGCGGCACGATTGTGGATGTAACCGAGTGGGGCCACTCCGCAAAAGACCTGCAAGACGCAATCGTGATTGTGCGCGAAGGGCGCATCACCGACGTCGGCTCGCGCAGCGGGGTCCCCATTCCCAAGGGCGCGCGCGTCATCGACTGCACCGGCAAGTTTCTTATCCCCGGCCTGGTCGATGGCTTCGCGAGCATGAGTTCGCAGGGACAGGCCAGCGCCAATCTCTACATGGGCGTAACTACAGTTGTTGCCTCGAGCGACGACCGGCGCGGCTTGATCGATTTCAATGCCAACCCCAGCCCGCATCTGTATCTTGTTGACTCGATCGGCACCACCGACAACTGGAGTCTGCTGATGCACAGCCCGGAGTGGGAGACCAAGCTGAAGGAGGGCGTGCTTCCCGCGGAACTGAGCCCGCAGGACACCGCGCGCCAGCTCGTCGATACAGCCAAGCTGGGAACCAAGGTCCTGTGGCTGGGGCACAACCTGACCGCGGCCAATACGCAGTGGATCATTGCTCGCGCTCACCAGATGGGCCTCGTCACCTACGGCGAATTCGTCTCCACGTCTTATCAAGTGGGCATTGAAGCGGGCGTGGATGCGCTGCTGCACATGAGCCGCTATGAGCTTGGCGTCATTCCCGACGAGTTGCAGCATCCACTCGTGGATGATCCCGAGGGAGCGCCCGCCAACACGGCGTATGACTACTCCGAGCGCCTGCCACCCACCGATTCGCACTGGCGCACTTACGCGCAGTTTCTTT
>Ga0302326_10020319_pt1 | contig 13679 bp, 12 predicted proteins | sample Palsa_T0_3_FD_202264 | JGI IMG/M metagenome (GOLD analysis project Ga0302326, IMG submission 202264) | Peat permafrost microbial communities from Stordalen Mire near Abisko, Sweden - Palsa_T0_3 | ecosystem: Environmental > Terrestrial > Soil > Palsa > Peat permafrost | place: Sweden: Abisko... | reverse complement strand
CGAAATACAGTGGCTAATTAGGCAGTTCGCGGCCCATCTGTCCAGGCCCTGAACTTCACCACATTCAAACCCATCACCGCCATCCACAGCGCAATCAAAGTCTCCCCCGGAGCGCACGGATAAATGATGTACGGATAGATCTTCGCAATCAGCGACGGCGACAAAAAGCTGACAAACCCGTCCGTGAAATAACAGAAGCCCGCTAGCGCCAGCAGCGCACCAAGCACTCGCGGCAGAAACTTTGACCGGAAAATCAGCGACCCCGTCAGCATCTCATCCACCCCATAAAACACGAACGAGATGACCAGCCCAACATTCTGCAGCTGCAGCGCAAGGTAGGCGATCGATCGCACCTGCGCGGCAGTGAATGTAGAAACCGCGCCGTTTTCGATCGCAAGTTGCAGCGGCACGTACGCATTCAGCATGTCCAGGCTCTCGATAGCGGTGCCGACCAGCCCGCAGCCCATCGCCACGGCCGCGACCACCACATTCACCCGCCGCATCAGGATGAAGAAAATGATTTCGTTGGGAACGTTGCAGAGCAGCAGCAGGATATGCGCCCCGAAGCCCATCCGGAACAGCGTCTGGTGCGCCAGGATATTGTGAACCGTCGCCGCCGGATCCCCGGTCACAAACAAAGTGTTCCGCACATAGCCGATATCAAACGCGCCCGTCGCAATCCCAATCAGCGTAAACATGCCCGCCAGCCGCGCCAGCACGACAGGTGAAAAGCGATCCGGATCAGACTTCGAAATCATTTGAGTGCCACCCCGCGTCACGAACTTTTCCGCGACTATAGTCCATCAACCGTCGCCAGCGGACAAAAATCCCGGCAGTCCGAAAACGCCAGTAAAATAACTGTATGAAATTCGGCGTCCTCGTCTTCCCCGGCTCCAACTGCGATCACGACACCGCCTACGCCCTCGAAGCAGTAGCCGGCCAACCGGTCACCATGCTCTGGCACGACTCATCCGACCTCGAAAGCTCGGACGCCATCCTCGTCCCCGGCGGCTTCGCCTACGGGGATTACCTCCGCACCGGTGCCATCGCTCGCTTCTCTCCCATCATGCAGTCGGTCAAAAAATTTGCCGACAATGGCGGCCTTGTCCTCGGCATCTGCAACGGCTTTCAAATTCTCTGCGAAGCGGGCCTCTTGCCCGGCGCCCTGATGCGCAACGCCGGCCTCAAATACATCTGCAAGCAGCTCTGGATCCGCACCGAGACCACCGACTCCGCCTTCACCCACGGCCTGCAACCAGGCCAGGTCCTGCAGGTCCCCATCGGCCACATGGAAGGCAATTATTTCTGCGACGACCGCACTCTCGCCGAGCTCCAGCATCAGGACCGGGTCGCCTTCCGCTACTCGAACCAACGCGGCGACGTCATCGCAGAAGCCAATCCCAACGGCTCCCTCGACAACATCGCCGGCGTCCTGAACGAAGGTCGCAACGTCCTCGGCATGATGCCTCATCCCGACCGGTCGAGTGAAAAACTCCTCGGCTCATCCGACGGCTTCCAGATCTTCCACTCACTGGTCGGCGCTCTCTCCCGCAAGTAAGCGCGGACCAGCTCAGCTTTTCGAGTAGTCCATCTTGTCGAGATCAGCGATCAGCCCCGGCCCTGTCGGCTTCCATCCCAGCCACTTCTGCGTCAGCGCACTTGAAGCCGGCATGTCAAAGCTGGTGAACGCCGCCATCCAGCCAAAATGCTCCGCTGCCTCCGCCTGAGTCTTGGACACAAGCGGCACCTTCAGCCCGCGCCCGATGGCCTCAGCAATCTCGCGAAACGAAATGCCCTCTTCCGCGACCGCGTTGTACCGCGCTCCCGCTTTGCCTTTTTCAAATGCCAGCTTGTAGAGTCGCGCCACATCCGAAACATGCGCCGCCGGCCAGCGATTCGCGCCATCACCGATATATGCCGACACGCCTTTCTCACGCGCCACCGGAATCGCATAACTGATGAGCCCCTGCTTCACCGTGTCGTGAACTTGCGGCAGCCGCACCACCGAAACATTCACGCCGCGCTGCAACTCCGCATCGCCCGCCAGCTCCGAAGCCTTCCGCGGATTGGGGTGCTCGCGATCAAAATATTCTTCGCTCGCCAGCTGCCCCGGCGCCGCATTCCCCATCCCCGTCCCCGACGTGATAACAAATGGCCGGTCCGATCCAGCCAGCACCGACCCCATCGCCTCAATTGCCCGCCGGTCCTTCTCGCAAATCGCAACAAAGTCAGCAAAGTTGTGATCGAACGCCAGGTGAATCACCCCGTCCGATTTCGCCGCGCCACTCTTCAAGCTCTCGACATCTTCCAAGCTCCCGCGATGCACGTCCGCTCCCGCCTTCTTCAGCGCCTCAGATCCAACATCCGACCGCGTCAATCCAATCACCTGGTGACCCGCGTTGATCAACTCCGGAACAACCCGAGACCCAATGAAACCTGTAGCACCTGTAACAAATACCCGCATGATGAATTCTCCTTGCTGAGTAGATGGGCCCCAAGGCCAAACGATTTAGACTAAAAGTCCGAAGTATTGGTTCAATCGTCCGGAGGCCACATGGACCCACTCTCCGATGTCCTCTCCTTGCTGAAGCCGGAGAGCTATCTCTCCGGCGGCTTCGAACTGGCCCGCGACGTCGCCATCCAGTTCCCAAAACACGCAGGCATCAAATGCTATGCCGTCGTCTCCGGCCAATGCTGGTTAACCGTCGAAGGAGTTGCCGACCCGGTCCGCCTCACCGCCGGCGCTTGTTACTTGCTCCCCCGCGGCCGCCCCTTCAGCCTCGCTGTCGATGCGTCAATCCAGCCGATCGACTTCCACATCCTGCGCGAAGCCTGGCTGCGCGGCGACTTCCAATCCAAAAATCAAAGCGGCGGCTGTTACATCGTCGGCGGCCACTTCATCCTCACCGGCGGTCACGCCGAAATCCTGCTGAATTCTCTCCCGCCCATCGTCCACATCCAGAAAGAATCCGACAAGGCCGCCATGCGCTGGTCCCTCGAGCGCATGAAAGAAGAAATACTGGACCCGCAGCCCGGCGGCTCCCTCATCGCGCAGCAACTCGCCTACATGATGCTCATCCAGGCCCTGCGCCTTCACCTCGCAGACGACGCGAACGGCAGCATCGGCTGGCTCTTCGCCCTCGCCGACAAGCAGATGAGCGCAGCCATCACCGCCATGCACAGCCATCCCGGCCATCGCTGGACCCTGCAGGAGCTGGCCGAGCGCGCCGGCATGTCGCGCTCCATCTTCGCTCTCAAATTCAAAGCCACCGTCGGCGCCACGCCAATGGAATACCTGACCCGCTGGCGCATGATGCTGGCCGGCGACCGCCTGCGGAACACGGATGATTCCAACTCCGCCATCGCGCTCGCCCTCGGTTACGAATCGGAAAGCGCCTTCGGCAAAGCCTTCCGCCGCATCATGGGCTGCTCACCAAGACAACACAGCCGCCAGCAGGAGCAACTCGAGTCCGCAGCTGCAGATTAATTTCGCCCCGGCAACGAGCCACAGTTACCGCGACGCCAACGCCTAAATTCCACGCAAACTTCCCGCGTCGCCCTCGTCCTTTGTTACGCTAACCCTTCAGCTCATGTACGACATCCACCACCATCTCCTCTACGGACTCGACGATGGCCCCGCCACGCTGGAGGCCTCCCTCGCCCAGGCCGAACTGGCTATCGCCGACGGCATCACCCACCTCGTCTGCACCCCGCACGCCAGCGATCGCTTCTCTTACAAGCCGGAAGAGAACGCCGCCAAGCTCGCAGAACTGCAATCCCGCCTCGGCACCCGCATCAAGCTCGGCATGGGCTGCGACTTCCACCTCAGCTACGAAAACATCGAGGACGCCGTCGCCCATCCCTCGAAGTACTCCATCAACGGCGGCCAATACCTGCTGATCGAATTCCCGGACTTCGGCATCCCGACGCGAATCTCCGAGGCCATGTACGAGCTCCGCCTCGCCGGCATGACGCTCATCATCACCCATCCCGAGCGCAATCAGACCCTGCGCACGCGCCCGGAAAAATTAGCCGAGTGGCTCCGCGAAGGCCACCTCATCCAGGTCACCGCCGGCGCCCTCTCCGGACGCTTCGGCCGCACCGCCGGCAAGTTCGCGCATGAGCTTCTGGCCAAGCACTGGGTCCACTTCCTCGCCACCGACGCCCACGACACCGAAACCCGCCCGCCAAAATTACGCGAAGCCTACGACGCCGTCACCCGCGATTACGGCGAGGAATACGCCCGCCTCCTCTGCATCTCCAATCCCAAGGCCGCCTTCGACAGCACAGAAATGCCCGAACAAGTGCTGGCCACGGGACTGTTCGAAGAAGATGAGCCGGAGAAGAAGGGCTTCTTCAGCCGCCTGCTCAGACGTTGATCAACCCGGGGCTGCTAAAGCCCCAGCCCGCCATCCACCGCAAGAATCTGCCCAGTGATAAAGTGCGGCGCCGTCGCAAAAAACATCACCCCCGCCGCAACATCCCCTACCGTCCCATTGCGCTGCATCGGCGTCTTCGCCGCAAACGTCTCATAGCCAGGATCAACCTCCCCCTCGACTACCATCCCCGGCGCCACACAATTCACGCTGATCTCCGGAGCCCATGCCTTGGCCATCGTCTGGCTCAACATATGCAGCGCCGCCTTCGACGCGCAGTAATGTCCATGCGTCGTCCAGGGATGCAGCCCGCCCAGTGACCCAATATTGATGATCCGCCCGCGCGCCCCCCGCAGCGCAGCATGCGCCGCCTGCGCCACCAGCAGCGGCCCGCGCGTATTCGTCTCCTGCATCGCATCCCACTGCGCTACCGTGATCGCCTCCAGCACCGCCGTCTCAAAATGCCCCGCGTTGTTCACCAGGATGTCGAGCCCGCTCAGCTCCTCAATCGCCTCGCCGACCCCGGCCATCACGCTCTCCGCCATCCGCACATCCATCCGCAGCGCCAGCCCATCCACACCGATTGCAGCAATCTCGCGCAACGTCCGCTCCGCCTCGTCTGTTGAATTGCGATAAGTAATCGCAACCGACGCCCCCGCTCGCGCAAACTCCAGCGCCAGACCGCGCCCAATCTTTTTCGCGCCGCCCGTGATGAGTACCCGCTTGCCTGTCAATTGTCCTGTCCTGCTTATGTTTTCGCTCACGAGTGCAACGCCTCCGTCTCCACCGTCGGCAGCGGCTGCGACGCCGGCAATCCCCAGTGCAAAATGCGCCGCTCCCACCCAAACCACGCTACCGAACCATACCCCACCGTTAGCACCGCTGCCGTCAACGCGATCTTCCACGTTGTCTCGCCAAACCATTTTCTCCCCAGCATGACGAACGTCGTGTGCACGAGATACATCGAGTAGCTGATCAGTCCGAGATAGCGCACCGGCGCCCACCGCAGAAATTTACAGAACCATCCCTCGCCGCGCAGCGCCCACAGCAGCAGCCCCGCCGCAATCACCAGCGTAATGGAATACAAGCCCCCATTGGCCTCCCGCGTATTCGACTGCGCCCGCCACGCCGGAAAGTAGCTGACCCCGATCATCGCCACCATTCCCGCCAGCGCGATGGCCCACGACCACTTCGACCACGCCGCCAGCCGCACCCGATCCTCCCGCCACAGCAGCGCAATCAAAGCCCCGGCGCACAGCAGGTCCGCACGAAACGGCGTCAAAAAATAAATTGGAAAGTGATTGTGAAACAACGGCGTAAATAAAATTCGTAACAGCGGCGCAATAAATAACATGGCAATGCAGATTCGCCGCAAGTTTCGCGCCGACACCGCCAACATCACCCACGGCCACACGAAATAAAATTGCTCCTCCACCGCCAGCGACCAGTACGGCTGCACGCTGAAGTGGCTCCGCTTGATCGACTCCCCGATGTTCATCCCGAAGAACGCAAACCAATACCAGTGCCGCAGCCACTCCCAGCCAAACAGCAGCGACGACAGCAGCAGCGCAAGATAATACGGCGGCAGAATTCTGCGCACCCGCCGCTCATAGAAATATTTAAAGTAGGCTCCGCCCCGCGCCTTGCGCTCCAGCAGAATCCCGGTGATCAAAAATCCGCTGAGGACGAAAAAAATGTCGACGCCCGCCCAAAGCAGCGGCGTCCGGCAGGCGTGATGCAAAAACACCGCCGCAATCGCCACCGCCCGCAGCCCATCCAGCTCTGCAATGCGTCCCTTCGCAGATGCGCCGGCCGCGCTGGGCAACGCTTTCATCCCGGCCCGCCGCTACTTCGACGCGGGCGAGCCCGACGCATTTTTCGAATTCCCGTCCGTCGTCGTCCCCGGGCTGCCCAGAGGCGTTGAGTAAATCGAATCCTGCTTGGTCGGCTTCTTCATCCTGACCTCGATCTCCTTCACCGACGAATCAATCGCGTAATCCTCGCCAAACGTCTGGAAGCCGTCCGCCACCACCTGCAGCCGGATCGTGTCGCCTATCGGAATCACATCCAGCATCGCCACGCCATCGCGGTTGGTCTTGATTTCCATGTTGCCGCCATCATCCTTGCCCTGCTTGATCGGATGGAAAATCACCGCGGCATTTGCCACCGGCTTGCCATTCAACGCCTTCACCACCGTCACCGAAATATGGGAAGCCGGCGGGGGCGCCACGTACTTCCGTCCATGCCGCTCTTCCTGCGCACCCGCCACCAAAACACTGCCAACCAGCAGAATGCCGGCCGCTTGGATTCGAAATCTTGCCATGCGCAAATTGTAGAGCAGCCCACCTGCTTCATATCGGGAAACTCCGCCCAGTCTGGCCCCGCGCCTTCGCGAATTCGTGACCGATCCTGCTTTTCCCTATGGTCCCAGCCGCTTTCTGCCGACGATATATATAACGATGCGGAACTCCCCCTTCCACACGCTCCTCTGCACTGTCGCGCTTGTTTTCGTCGCCATCGCCGCCCCCCACATGGCTGCGCAGACTGCGGTCTCGACCACGCTCGCCACCTTCGGCGCAGGATCGGAACCCGTCTCCTCCCTCATCCAGGCCAGGGACGGCAATCTCTACGGCGTCACCTCGACCGGAGGCTCCAACTCCAGCGGCACCATCTATCAGCTCAGCTCATCCGGCCAACTCACCACGATCTATAACTTCACCGGCGGCGCGACCGACGGCGGCTCCCCCGCCACCGGATTGGTCGAGGCCTCCGACGGCGCACTCTACGGCACCACCACCCTCGGCGGCGCCAGCGACCTCGGCACTGTTTTCAGAATTTCGGGCGCCACCCTCACCACCCTCCACTCCTTCGACCCGAACGCCGACGGCAACTCCCCCTACGCCGCCCTCACCGTCGCCAGCGACGGCAATCTCTACGGCATCCTGGCCCAGGGCCCCTTCAATCCAGGCACTGGAAATTACTCCGGCGGCACCATCTTCACCATCCATCCCGACGGCACCTACACCAACCTCTACGCCTTCCCCGAAGACGACTCCCTCGGCTCCTTCGCAACTGCCCGTTTGCTGCAAGCCTCCGACGGCAATCTTTGGGGCGTCACCTCAAGCGGCGGCACCAATAGCGATGGCACCCTCTTCTCCTGGAGCGCCAGCAACGGCCTCACCGTCCTGCACAACTTCAGCGCAGTTGAAGGCTCCCCACTCTACGGACTCGCGCAATGGGGCACTTCCCTTTACGGCGTCACCTTTCCATTCGCCAGCGGCGAAGGCGAAATCTTCTCGCTCGCCATCTCCGGCCACGCCTACAACATCGTCTACAGCTTCACCGGATCAATCGACGGCGGCCTCCCCGCCACCGGGTTCTATCCAGCCAGTGACGGCAACCTCTATGGCACCACCCAGAGTGGCGGCGCTTTCTCCAACGGAACTTTCTTCCGCCTCTCCTTCGGCCAGCCAATCACGCTGTTCAATTTTCCCGCCGGCACCCTCAACACCTACGCCGACGCCGCGCTGCTCGAAGGCGCCGACACAAATTTCTACCTGCCGCTGCTCTACGACACCACTCCAAACCTCTCCCCCATGGACGGCGCCGGAACCTTGATCCAGCTGGCGCCTCCCTATAACGTCGCGCCCCCGCCGCCGGTCCTGCTCACCGCCAGCCGCTCCACCGTCGCGCTCAATCAAAACTTCTCGTTGACCTGGAGCCTCCCCGACAGCGCCAGTCTCACCAGCCAGCAATGCGTCGCCTTCAGTGGTTCATCCAATCCCGCCTCGACGCCATCCTGGTCCGGCGTCGTCCCCGCCTCCGGTAACCAGATTCTGTCCTTGACCGCGCTCGGTACCTACACCTTCACTCTGAATTGCGGCGGCTCCCAGAATTCCATCATCCAGGTCACCGTCTCCGATCTGACCTCGACGAAACTCTCCGCCCCGGCCAAGCTGTCACAAGGCCAGACCGCCACGCTCTCCGCCACCGTCACCACCGCCGGCGGCGCAATTGCAACCGGAAATGTACAATTTGTCGTCGACGGCAGCATCCACCTCGCCGCCATCACCCTCGTCAACGGCACCGCCAGCTTCTCTGCCTCCACTAGCGGCGTTCCCGTGGGAAGTTATTCCGTGCAGGCCATCTACAGCGGCGACGCCAACAACGCTCCCAGTTCGTCGACGACCTCGACCGTGGTCTTGACTCCGCTGGTGAAGCAATCCACGACCATTACCTTCACCGCCTCTCCCCAGCACGTCAACCCGGGAAAAAACATCACCTTCACTGCAACTGTTTCCAGCAAATCTGGAACGCCAGGGGGTACCGTCAGCCTTCTCTATGGCACGATCTTGCTCGCCACCGGCACCCTGAAATCCGGCGTCGCCGCCATCACCGTGTCCTCCGCGGGCGCCCCCGCCGGCCTCTACAGCTTGCACATGACCTACGCCGGCTCGGCGGATTACCTGCCATCCTCCTCGCCAGTGCTTTATGTCACGGTGAATTAGCACAGTCGCGTTACGTATCTCGCTGAAAATGCAGAAGTAATGGTGCGCCATGCCAAACCAGTCCTGCCAACGATTAAATCTGAGTGTATCCCGCTAAGATTCTCCTCCCGCCCTTGACGACCTTATCCCCGATCCTCTATGCTTTAGCAGTCGGGTCACGAGAGTGCCAATTACACCCTCTCCCCGGCTCCTGATCACAGGAAACTTTCAACACTAACCGCACGCGGTTCCAAGCCGGTGCGTCAAGGAGAGGTATAAAAAATGCCAACAGCAACAGCTACCAAGACTCTGACCCCGCTGCATGACCGCGTCCTGCTGCGCCGGATTGAGGAAGGCGAGACCATCCGCGGCGGTATCATCCTGCCCGATTCCGCAAAAGAAAAGCCCCAGGAAGGCGAAGTTATCGCCGTCGGCAAAGGCAAGAGCAACGACGAAGGTAAGGTGTTCCCGCTCGACGTCAAGAAGGGCGACCGCGTTCTGTTCGGCAAGTACGCCGGCACCGAGATCAAGATTGACGGCGAAGAGTTCCTCATCCTCCGCGAAGAGGAAGTCCTCGGCATCCTCAGCAACTAGTTCAATCGTAACCATCACAGTTACGAATATGGTTTCTTATCATCCGCGCCCGGATTCCGGCCGCCGGAAACACAGGAGATGAAAAGCAATGGCAAAACAAATTTTGCACGGTGAAGATTCGCGTCAGGCGATTCTGCGCGGCGTCAACACGCTGGCAGATGCAGTCAAAGTGACGCTCGGCCCCAAGGGCCGCAACGTAGTGATTGAAAAGAAATTCGGCTCCCCGACCATCACCAAAGACGGTGTCACGGTCGCCAAGGAAATCGAGCTCGCCAACCCGCTCGAAAATATGGGCGCGCAAATGGTCCGTGAAGTTGCCTCCAAAACCAGCGACGTCGCCGGCGATGGCACCACCACCGCCACCGTTCTGGCCCAGGCCATCTATCGTGAAGGCGTTAAGACCGTCGCCGCCGGTGCCAACCCGATGGCGCTCAAGCGCGGCATCGACAAAGCCGTCGAAGTCATCGTCGGCACCGTCAACAACGAAGGCGTTCGCGAAGGCGGAGCGCTCAGCAAGTTGAGCAAGGCCGTCAAGGACAACGACACCGTCGCCCAGGTCGGCACCATCTCCGCCAACAATGATTCCACCATCGGCAAGATCATCGCGGAAGCGATGAAGAAGGTCGGCAAGGACGGCGTCATCACGGTAGAGGAAGCCAAGACCATGGAGACGCGTCTCGATGTCGTCGAAGGCATGCAGTTTGACCGCGGCTACCTGAGCCCCTATTTCGTAACCGATCCTGAGCGTATGGAAGCCGTCATGGAAGATCCCTACATCCTGATCTACGAAAAAAAGGTCAGCTCGATGAAGGACCTGCTTCCCCTGCTCGAGACCGTTGCCCGCAACGGCAAGCCGCTCTTGATCGTCGCGGAAGATGTCGAAGGCGAAGCCCTCGCCACTCTCGTCGTCAATAAGCTGCGTGGCACGCTGAATGTCGCCGCCGTCAAGGCGCCTGGCTTCGGTGATCGTCGCAAAGCCATGCTCGGTGACATCGCCATCCTGACCGGCGGCAAGGCCATCACAGAAGATCTCGGCATCAAGCTCGAGAGCGTCAAGATTGAAGACCTGGGCAGCGCCAAGCGCGTCGTCATCGACAAGGACAACACCACCATCATCGAAGGCAAGGGCGTCGACAAGGACATCGAAGGTCGCGTTCGCGAAATCCGCGCACAGATCGAGAAGACCACCTCTGACTACGATCGTGAGAAGCTCCAGGAGCGTCTCGCCAAGCTGGTCGGCGGCGTCGCCGTCATCAAGGTCGGTGCTGCTACCGAAACCGAGATGAAGGAAAAGAAAGCCCGCGTCGAGGACGCCATGCACGCAACCCGTGCGGCTGTCGAAGAAGGCATCGTCCCCGGTGGTGGCGTCGCTCTCATTCGCTGCACCAAGGATGTGGAAGCGCTGGCTGACACGCTGGAAGGCGATGAGAAGATCGGCGCACGCATCATTCGCCGCGCCATCGAAGAGCCGTTGCGCATGATCGCCCATAACGCGGGCGAAGAAGGCGCAGTCGTCATCGGCAAGATCCACGAGAGCAAGGACAACAACTTCGGGTACAACGCCGCAAATGGTAAGTACGAGGACCTGGTCAAGGCCGGCGTCATCGATCCGACGAAGGTAACGCGCACTGCTCTGCAGAACGCGGCTTCCATCGCCGGCCTGATGCTCACCACCGAAGCCATGGTCTCCGAAATCCCAGAGAAGAAAGACTCATCTCCGGCAGGTCACGGCGGCATGGGCGGCGGAGACATGTACTAAGTCTCAGCCAAAGCAATCGTGCTTCGGCGCAAAAAAGAGCCCCGCTCCAGCGGGGCTCTTTTTATTGATCGCCTGGCGCTGGCAGCGTTTTCGCTCCACACTGAACTAGGAATTCTGCGATTGTGTCGAATTCGCTCGGATCCCGGGTAGGCTCCTTTTTGTCACCTGTCGGGACGAAAATTACGGTACCAATTCTCGATCTCGTAAGAAGCACCCGATATGCATTCGTGCGGAATCGAATCTTCTCGAGAGACTTAATCACTGACCATTTCCCCTTGGACTGATTTAGTTTTCTCGCGATCCAATTTGCCAAGGAAGACCTGACGAAGTCCCCACCCCAGCAGATACATGCCCAATCCAGCTCCAACCCCTGAATTTCGAATTCCGTTGCGAATACTTCCGCTTGATAGCTTGAGAGCAAATTTCCCTTCGGCCCCAAGAACCAATGGTCCCAGCGGTAAGTTCCATGGAAATCGGAAGAGGGCTCGAGGCCCTCGGCTCGCAACCTCATGCATCCAGACGATCCGATGAGCCCCCACCGCTGTGTGCCAAGGCTTATCTGTGACAGGTAGATCCTTGCCGCGGTGAGTGATCGCGTTATAAGGATGGGAAATTCCGGCATTTCAAGCTTTAGCCCGGCCGCCCCGTTCCTATCTCCCGAAATTACGGCATTGGCCCACTGAGCGAGCTTCTCTGCCCGCAGGCTTCTGACCGATACATTTAAGTGCAAATCGCGGTCCAGATCCAGATGCACCATCGGATGATCAGCAGTAAATAATCTTTGTCCAGCGACAGCTGCCCCGCCTTCAATTGCAACTGGTGATGCAATCGCCTACCATTTACTATTTCGTTCTGTCAGAGCTTGCCCCCACGCTGATAATCCAGCCTCTCCGTCGTTTATCTCTTGCCCTCCACCTACTAGAGCGACGATAAATGCCCATTCCGCCTTTCCCATGATCTCCAAGAGCATCGAAGGTTCAGATATGTCGCGCTTGAATTTCCTCTTATTCTGTTCCCGATTCCACGCGCGCTGCGCTTCATCGAAAATTAATACTCTTTCATAGACGTCTGGCAAGGGAACAATTTCGCTCGTCGAATCGCCGTGAAAGTTCTCCCTAGCGAATCGATGGATGTTCTGAATCAATGTTCTTGCACGCCGCTCCGCATCGGCTCGCCGCAAGCGCTCTCGGGTGCGAATGTCTCTGATCAGGGCCTCTTGAAGCACTCTCACAAGAGGCCCATTTCCCGACATAAAAGTGGCCCGAAGCTCTCCACTTGAACTCAAGTTTCGAAAAGCGAGTGACAACCCAACGAGCGTCTTGCCCGCACCAGGCACTCCGGTAACAAAGCACACCACGTGGCGACAGTCTCGCCTCGCCCGAGCGGCCAAAGTAAGAAGTTTTTCAACAAGCTCTTCGATAACCTGCTCTGCGGCTTCCGCCAGAGCAATATCGCCAACTTTCAGACCTGACGCCAATTTAACAGCCGCCTCCACCATACCGGGCACAGGAAAGTAAATTCCATGTTCCCATGCGTTGGCATCAATCAGCTCATTCTTAGGACGTCCAGATAGCACTAGGAGCTCACGCGCGAGATCCTCGATTCGGACCGCTTTGCACGAATGGACTACACCGGTATCACGCGATGACGTTAATGGACCTGTAAAACCCTCAGTGCCTAGTGACACTGCAAAAACAAAGATTTCTAAGCGTTCACTTGGCTTATGAAAGTAATGGAGACCCAGCGCGTAATCCTCCGCCTGCTCGAGCGCGCCTCGATCCAGAGTGGTCGTCTTCAATTCGATGACGGCTAAGCACTCGCTTCCTAAAACCACGACGTCGATCCGCTGCGGCATGCGCGGCACATTGAACTCCAACAGCAACTCCCACATCGCCGAGCGTGGCTGCAAGTCCACCAGCGCTCGAAAGCAATGTTGCAGTGCGTCGATCGAATCCCACCAAGCAGATGTTGCCTCTCCAAGTAAGGCGGTGAAACCGTCTTCCTGGTGGCCACGGCTAAGGCGCCCCAAAATCGCGTGTTGATCGGTCTTTACAAAATCACCGATGGTAGAGCGAAAATAAGCTGGCATGTGGTGTCAGTAAACTAACCCACTGAACGACGGAGCGAAAGTATCTCCGACAACACAAAGCCCCGCTCCGGCGGGGCTTCTTTTTGCGCACTTCACCCGCCCAACAAATTTGTTTGCCGCAGTAAGGCAACCAATCCGAACCGCCGGGGCTGCCGTTCCCTATGGTATAAACGCCTACGTGACGCAGGAGCACAACAGCAGTGAGTCGGACTTGGCTCTGCTTGACCGCGTACGTGGCCGGGATGAGGCTGCCATGGCTGCTCTGTACGACAAATATAAGCGCCTCGTCTATACCATAAGCCTGCGCGTCCTGGGCGATCCGCAGGCCGCCGAAGATCTCTCCCAGGAAGTTTTTCTGCGCGTCTGGCGCAACG
>Ga0302326_10020318_pt1 | contig 13680 bp, 18 predicted proteins | sample Palsa_T0_3_FD_202264 | JGI IMG/M metagenome (GOLD analysis project Ga0302326, IMG submission 202264) | Peat permafrost microbial communities from Stordalen Mire near Abisko, Sweden - Palsa_T0_3 | ecosystem: Environmental > Terrestrial > Soil > Palsa > Peat permafrost | place: Sweden: Abisko... | reverse complement strand
CCAGCGCCGAAAATCACTGTGGCAGTTTTTCAGGCCATCGATGCGCACCATGCAGTATGCGCAAAATTCTTATATTTTTACCGGCAATTAGATAAGCCGCAATATAGGGTGTCAGGCCAATCACCAACTCCCGCGTTCCCTCAACGCGGCCTGAACGTCCACTCTCCGGGAACTGTATCAGCCTCTTCGTTGCGGATTGTATACGCTCATCCACTGCAATGGCTCCAGAGGGTTCTCTCCTGCGATGTAGTCGAAAATCGCCTCGCGGTCTGCAAGGGCGAAGGCCGACCACACCAGCTTCATAGCTTGCCTTTTGACTTTCGCAGCACAACTTTTCGCCGCTTGGCAAAGTGCGCTTCCACATTGCGGTGGGCAATGTTGGGACGCGTGTCCTCCAATGCTTCCCGAACCTTTGCTCGAAACCACTCATCATGTGCTGCACTGGTGAGTTCAAATGGAAGTGCACCCTCATTGGCAGTCCGCGTCAGAAGTATGCGCACCGCATCAGAAACGCTGATCCCCATGCTTTCCAGAACGGCCGCGGCTTTTTCTTTCACCGTAGGGTCTATCCGGGTCTGTATCAAGGCGTTTGCGGGCATGAGTAGCTCCTTGTGCAGATTGTAATACAAATGCATTACAATCACATCCCACATCTAGTGCGTGTAATCGAACAGATTGCCCTTTTCCAGGGTGCTGATTAGCGCAGCAGCGACTCAATCAACTTGTCCGCCACATCGCCTGAAGAGACGTGATACAGCCCGGAAGTAATGGCGTTTTGCAGTGCGGCTACCTTGTCCCAGCGTACATCGGGGCCGGAGAGCGCCTGCGACAGCGCTCCGCCAGAGACACCGGCGTTGGCCGCTGTCTTGTCGGCTGTTTCTGCCTTCTGCTCATTACCGGGGTTCAGGACCTGAAGCAGACCCTGTAAATTGGATATGTTGTTCTGATAGCTCGTACTTCCTCCACTTACCTGCATTTATCGGCATCAGGTTGAGAAACTTTAGTACCGTTTTGCATTATTTTTTTACGGCTTGCTTTCCATGCCGGTCCGCAGATGCATCTGCTGCCGTTCCACCTGCGCAACCACAGGCCGCTCCTGTCTCCATCCATAATTTTTGCCTGAGTAGATAGCTGAGTATTCGCCTGGGCATGCGTAATTGCCTACGCCTGGAGTGAACCCGCCAGAAAGAAAAGAAATATCAGCAGACCTACACTGAAGACGGCAAAGAAGAACAGCGCGTCCATCCGCTGTTGCCATGTTTTCTCGCTCCGCACCCTCAAACTCCACTGGATCTCCTGCCAAACTTTTTCCATGATAAATTCCTGAAATTTCACTTACTGCAGTTGCCTGCATGGTTGTGGCCGGTGGTCCCGTCCGGCAGTGAGACCTGTAAGAACCCGGGTCCCTGAATCGCAAGGCCGGTGCTGGTTATCTATCCGTGGCCCAGTGAGCTGCCGGTAGGTACGCCAAAATCATTCACCGCCCGCCCCAATTGTGAGGCGGAGGGTGAATCGGCCGCATCCTGCCCGGCCAGAACGTCGCGAAAGACATCCCGCTGTGCGCGGAAACCGTTTGTTCCCGCATTCGCCAGATTATTAGCCACCGTATCCAGCGCCTGTTTTTGCGCCAGCAGTCCGGTGTTTGCCGCATTGAGCCCGCTGTCCATACATAGAGAGGATGCACGACAGATGCCAAAGTAAATTCAAGGGGATTAGAGCATTTTCATGGTAGGTCCGGGCAGTTATGCAAATCTGGTTGGATTTGGATGGTAACGTGCAACCTCTCACTGCCAATCTCATAACAACGTTCTATCTTTAAGCTATCGGTAGAGTCAGACCCGTGGCTGTAATCCATTGAAACCGTGACTACTGGAACAGACATCCTGCAGCCCGCGGCCTCTGGCGTCAGCCTGCTCTTCCACGCTCCGGAGATCATGTTTGCCATCTCGCCCAGAACATCCAGCACCTTCGCATCCAGCGTGTTGAGTTCCTCACGCAGCATGGTGGAGGCCATCTGCAATGTGGCACTTTCATCGGCTCGCACCACACAGACGCCCTTCATTCCTCCGGAAAACTGCACCGCGGCATGGATGAGCTCAAACGTTGTATGGCAGCATAGCTGCACAACGCACTCCTGCGCCAGCATCATTTCGCAGACTTCTGCCACGGCCGCGTCCAGCAACCGGATTGCATCCTGGCGAATTTCTTCCAACATTTCAGATTGCATGGGATTGCGCCGGCTTCTCTGTGCGGATTTTTCTGTTTAAGGCCTACACACGTACCAGCGGTAGCACACGCACCTTCACCTGCTCCGCCGTAAACGGCTTGCGGATGTATCCGCGCGCACCGGCCACAATGGCCGCGGTCACATGCTGCTCGCTGCCCTCAGTGGTGATCATCACCACGGGAACATCTTTTGTCAGGCCCTCGCTGTACGCCTGGCGCACAAACTCCAGACCATCCATCTCCGGCATGTTGATGTCCGTCATCACCAGACTCACCAGCACCTGCTGCTCGCCTGCGGTGCGCAGCCGCTCCAGCGCTTCCATACCATTGGCCGCCTCCAGCACATTGGCCAGAGGAAGTCCCGCCTGCCGCAGTGTCCGTTCAATCACCTTCCGCATCACAGCGGAATCATCCACAATCAAAACAGTCATCCAGTATGCCTTTCACACTCATCTTCTCTATCGGCCTTCAACCGCCGGACTTTAGTTGAAGATCGGCGATGGACCAGGTGTTCGAGAACATTTTCCGTCTGCCTTACCCTTTGTCATTACTCACCCTGAGCTAGTCGAAGGGGGAGGGACCTGCTTCTATGCCCGGCGCCGCTGCCTAGTTTCGGCGGCAGATTTTTTTTCGCCACCGCTTTTCAGGTCTTGCAGCGCAACTCGCATCTTCAACACGGCCGCTGAATGTATCTGCGAGACCCGCGACTCAACCACGCCGAGCGTCAACCCAATCTCCTTCATGGTGAGTTCTTCGTAGTAGTAGAGTGTCAGCACCATGCGCTCCTTCTCTGGTAGTTCATCAATGGCGTCCATCAGGCGCTGACGCACTTCGCCTTTCAGGCATTGAAAGAGAGGATCGTCTTCCGGGGCGCCGGGAATGTAGGCCAGCTCTTCTTCGCCGGTATCTTCTCCGCGCTCCATGTGCAGGCTGCCAATCTCCAGGCCTTTCAACTCACCCAGCAGTTGCTGATAGTCCACCAGGCCCACGCCCATCTCCTGGGCAATTTGGCCTTCGTCCGGAGAACGGCCAAGCCGCTGAGTGAGCGTGCGGATGGCCTCTTCAATCGCCCGACCTTTGCGGCGAAGTTCGCGCGGACTCCAGTCCAGAGTACGCAGCGAATCCAGAATTGCGCCGCGTATGCGGAACTGAGCGTAACTCTTAAACTGGACTTTTTTACTGGAGTCAAATTTGGCATAGGCGTCTATCAATCCGACAACACCCGCTGAAATCAGATCGTCAATCTCCACATGCTGCGGCAGCCGCTCATGGATACGCCGCGCAATGTAGCGCACCGACGGAAGGTTCTCCAGCAGCATCTGCTCGCGCTCCTGCTCCGCCAGAACGCTGCCCTCGCCTCGCGCGGCATAGGGGCCCGGCATGGGCATTCGATTCATTTCCATAACCGCCGCCTGTGTTTCAGCCATCGTCTCCTCCGCCAGTAAGCCGCTACGCATTGTCACTGGTAGACCTCCCTGTATATGCACTTCTGTGTTTTGATTTGGCATTTAGTTCCTCCACTACTGACAGTCCCAATGCTGTGCATGCGCACATCCTTGAGAATTTCAGCCGGCGCCAGATGGTATCGGTCCGGTGCTATACGTAACTGCACGGGGAGTGCCGTTGCCTGCCCCGGTCGGGTTAGGCGTTTCACAGATTCAACCAGCCGCCGCAAAGCGCACACACAGTTCGACATCCGTAGGCACAGCCTGATTTACACGGAAAATCAACGGCCGTGAAAATGCGCATGGACGGTCAAAGTTGGAATTGTGGAATGGAAAAGATTAGAAAACGTTAAGGTCGGCAAATCTGCTGGTTGCCTTGCCCGCTGCCGAAGCGTATCTCGGCCGGGGTGATCTCCGGACGCTCTGCCGCCAGAATGCAGGCGCGCTCCAGCACATGCCCAAGTTCGCGCACGTTCCCCGGCCAGGTGTAATCCATCAGCCGCTGCTGCGCTGCCGCCGTCAGCCGCTTGATGGGCGATGCTTCGCCAAGTTTCGCCATAAGGTAGGCGGCCAGCAGGGGTATATCGTCTTTGCGCTCAGCCAGCGGAGGCACGGAGATGGGGAAGACCGCCAGCCGGTAGTACAGGTCCTCGCGAAATGTCTTCTCCGCTGCGCGCTTTTCCAAATGCTGGTGGGTCGCCGCAATTACCCGCACATCTACGTGCACCGTCTCGTTGTCCCCCACGCGCTGCAGCTCGCCGCACTCCAGAAAGCGCAGCATCTTGGCCTGCAAGGGCAGCGGCATCTCTCCAATCTCATCCAGAAAAAGCGTACCGCCGTCCGCCGCCTCTATGCGTCCAGTGCGCGATTGGACTGCCCCTGTAAATGCGCCGCGAGTGTGCCCGAACAACTCGGCTTCCAAAAGCGCTTCCGGAATGGCCGCGCAGTTCAGCACGGCAAACGGTTTTGAAGCGCGATTACTCAGCCGGTGGATGGCGCGCGCGACCACCTCCTTGCCGCTGCCGGTCGGGCCTTCAATCAATACCGTGGTTGAACGTGGCGCAACCAGCCGTATCATCTCCGCCAGCTCCCGCATGGGCGGGCTTTCGCCCACCATCTCCGGCAGTACCATCACCGGCGTGGCCGCGGCACTCTGCTTCTGCGGAGTAGCGGGCTCGGCTGTAACTCCTGTCAAGCGTCCATGCAGGCCACGCACGATCACTGGCTTCAGAACACTCTCCGGCGCAGATAGCCAGGCCGCTTCATCCACGGCAGCCGCGGGTTGAGCGTGACGCAGCGCATGCAGCAGTTCATTCCGCCGGGAACTGCGCGCGCCGCCGTTCTCGCTTCCGCCATCCATGCGCAGCAGGTCGGTGGCCGGACTGAGCAGTTGCAACTGCGCTGCCAGCTCCCCCACCTCCAGGTCGGGCAACCATGTATCCAATAAAACAGCCTCGGCACAGGATTCTTCCATCTGTGAGACCGCCTCCGCACCGCCCGCGGCCTCGCGCACCCGCCAGCGCAAGCCGGTCAACAGTTCCTTCAGCCGCTGGCGCAGACCGCTGTCCGCACTCACGATGATGACCGAGCGCACCGCGGATGCCGCAAGCGGTGGAATGATCGGTTGAACATTCTTCCTGGAAGAACCAGGCTGTGCAGCAACTTTGGACAATGAAACGGGTGATGTATTCATAATTTCTTCTGTGGTCCGTTTGCTGTTATGACGTCGCCATTGGCTATGTCAGTTGTTGTGAGAACTTTTCTGAACTGAGTGCGCTGCTCACGAAACCCCGCATCTGCTCCACCGAAGTCTTCAGTCGCCCGCACTCAAGCAGTGCATCGCGGATTGCCTCTTCCTTGGCAGCCGGTGTGGCGAGCATCTCACCCAACTCCAGCCGGCACTGCAATGCCGTAAGCGGCTGGCACAGATCGTGCAATGCCATGCTAATTGCCTTGATGGCTTCCTCTCCTGGGGAGGGCACACTCATGCCCCGATTGCCAGAATGCCGCTGTCAGAAACGCCAGGCATGTCTTTCGGCATCCATGGATCGCTCAGCCGGTATCCAGAGCCGCGTACCGTCTCAATCGCGGGCGGGGTCGTATGTCCCTCCGGATTGATGATTTTTAGTTTGCGCCGCAGATAGTTGATGTAGACGTCCACTACATTCGTGCCCGCCTGGGGTGAGACGCTCCAAACTTCCCTCAACAGCATGCCGCGGGTCACGCACTCTCCTCGGTGAAGCAATAAATATTCAAGCAATGAAAATTCCTTCGCCGTCAGATCGATTGCCTGTCCATCACGGGTAACACTGCGTTCCATGCGGTCCAGCGCAATCCCGCCCGCGCGCAACACCGGGTCGGTGAAGACCTCACGGCGACGAAGAAGAGCACGGCAGCGCGCCGCCAGTTCATGAAAGGAAAATGGCTTCAGCAGAAAATCGTCGGCGCCCAGGTTCAGGCACTTCACCCGCTCCTCCACGTCCCCGCGCCCGCTCAGCACCAGTACCACGGTCCCGCGCACCTTGCCTTGCAGCGCCTCCAGCACCTGCACCCCATCGCGCTTGGGCAGGCCAAGGTCCAGCACAATCAGGCCAGGGAGCTGTTCGGCAACATAAGCCAATGCGGCATCTCCATCACCCACCCAATCCACAGTATGGCCTTCGAGTTGCAGACCCTTCTGCAAAAACAATCCAAGCGCACGATCATCTTCCACTACTAAAACTCGCAATTGCTCTACCTCCACGGAATCAAATCTTCTGCCTTGGTAACTGCTGCAACTCTGGTCACACCTGTTTTTTGATTTGGTTTCGCGGGTGCGTATTACCAGACTCGTCTTTTCAGCAGTACTTAAGCTGATTCCGCGGAAATACATTTCGCCAATAATCTCGAAACAGGAATTTCTCGCTTCTCCTGTATCCCGTTTGATAATGAGCAACTACTTTTACTTATGCTGCTATCCCCAAAATGGCGGAGTATGTCGGGTTAATTAGGTGTCCAAAAATAATTGTGGACAAAGTTCGCCTTTTATTCGCTATAATGCACCTATGGCTATCACCCGGCGTCAAAAAGAGGTACTCGACTTCCTCACCAACTTTGTCCAGCAGAACGGCTACTCGCCTTCTTATGAAGAGATCGCGCGCGGTCTTGACCTCAGCTCGCTGGCCACCGTGCACAAACACATCTCCAACCTGCAGAGCAAAGGCCTGCTGCAGCGCGCGCACAACCGCAGCCGCTCCATTGACGTGCTGCCGCCGCGCTCCCGCAACAAGCCGGCTGACCGTCTGCCGCTGCTCGGCCGCATCGCCGCCGGCAGCCCGGTGGAGGCGATTGAGACCGCGGAGAGCATCTCGCTGGGCGACATCATCGGCAACCGCGAGGTCTTCGCCCTCGAAGTCCGCGGCGAGTCCATGCGCGATGAGCACATCGTCAACGGAGATTATGTTCTGGTGGAGCGCGCCCGCACAGCGCGAGAGGGAGAGATTGTAGTCGCGCTGATTGACGGCACTGACGCCACGCTCAAGCGTTTCTACCGCGAGGGCAACATGGTCCGCCTGCAACCCTCCAACAAGGAGATGGCCCCCATCTATGCTCCCGCCGCCAGCGTCGCCATCCAGGGCAAGGTGCTGGGTGTGCTGCGTAAATATGCCTGAGCGTTTTGTACGTTAAATAGAAAAGCCCGCATGCTCTGCGGGCTTTTTCGTCTCCGATGAAAATTATGCAACCACTTTGGGGATGCTCTTCTCCACCCCAACCACTTTATTGATGCTCTTCTCAATCGTGTCCTTGGGCACAAAGCCGACAATCTGCTCCGCCACCTTGCCGTCCTTGAAGAGCAGCAACGCTGGAATGCCGCGGATGCCATAGCGGCTGGGCGTCGCCTGGTTGCGGTCAACATCCATCTTGGCCACGCGCAGGCGGCCCTGATATTGAGTGGCGACTTCGTCCACAATCGGCGCCAGCGCACGGCACGGGCCACACCACGCTGCCCAGAAATCCACCAGCACCGGCTCTGCCGACTTCAATACTTCCTGTTCAAAGTTCGCATCACTTACTTCAAAAACTGCTCCTGCCATGGTTCCCCCACAAAATTCAGACTATATGATGCTCTGTCGATAGAACTTCCATCACCGTTCAAGTCTATCAGCCGCTTAAGAATAGATGCCGGCAGAAGCTTTTCGATGCAACCAGGAAAACAAACGTCATTTCCCTTTATCGCAACTCATTGCTTAAAATAAAAACGCCCGGATCTCACAAACGGAGATCAACGGGCGTTAGAGCAGCCCTCCCCCAGAACTGCCCACCATGCAAAAATAGGTGGGATGTGTCTATCTGTAAAGGAATCTTCAGTAATCCAAAGTAATCTCACATTTTGATTACTTTAGTTGTATTTCTTATTACCCTCTAAACCTTGGTTTCTTTATGTCCAGATATGTCGATTCTGCAGTCGAGAAGCTCCACTTTTCCCAAACCCTTTGACTGCTCAAGTATTTTCTTTTTCAATGACATAGCAGGATAATTTTCATCGAACACCATCAGTACAGATGGGCCCGCACCGCTCAACGCGACCCCCAAAACGCCATTTTTCCCTACCAAAGGCAGCAGCGCTGGAAACAATGTACAGATTCTTGCCCGATATGGCTGATGAATTTTGTCCTCCATCGCTATGCCCAGCAGATCGCCACGGCCCTGGGTAAAGGCTGCCACCAGCAGCGCCACCCGTTGCAGATTGAAGACAGCGTCAGCACGAGAATATGTCTTCGGAAGGACCTGGCGCGCCACTTTGGTCGCGAGTGGCTTCTGCGGCATCACCAGCAGCAATGGCCACGCCACCATCGGTTTCACGCTGACCGCATGCACATGTGCCTCTGCACCGTTCCCGGTCATGGCAGAGACAGTCAGCCCGCCATGCCAGCATGCGGCAACATTGTCCGGATGGCCCTCGCGCACGCATGCCTCTGTGAGGATCTTTTCATCGCTCCAGCCGAGTTTGCCGAAGTGCACGGCCAGCGCCACTCCAGCCAGCAGAGCGGCGGCCGACGATCCGCAACCCATGCCCAGCGGAATCTCGTTCTTCACACGCAGATGCAGCGGGGTCACCATTTTTCCCTGCCGCTTCAGCACGTCCGCGTAGGTCTCCAGCATGAGGTTGTTTTTTAGACTGCCGCACAGCTCTGCATCACGGCCAGTAGCATCAATCTTCATGGCTGCGGCTGCTTTCGCCTCGACAGTCAGATAGAGTGTCATGGCCAGGCCGAGCGCATCGAATCCCGGTCCCAGATTGGCCGAGGTTGCAGGCAGGCGCACGCGGAACGGCCTCATATCTGTTTCGCCGCCTTCATCTCCGCGTCCAGCCGCTTCAGCACCACGTCCACGTCCGCCTCCAGCACCAGCGGCTCTTTGCGCAAGCGCAGGTGCGTGGCCCGCTCCTCGGCGTTGGCTTCGGCATTTTCCGTCTCGTTGAGCAGAACTCCGCGATGGTAGTCGATGGTGTATTCAGGGTCCTTCAGCGTGTGCCCGGTCAGCAGCAGAATCACCTTCTCCTGTTTCTCAATTCTTCCCGCGACCACCAGCTTTTTCAGACCGGCCAGGGTCACCGCCGACGCCGGCTCGCAGCCGATTCCCTCAGCGCCAATCTCCGCCTTGGCCAAGGCAATCTGCTGCTCGGTCACCTCTTCACACCAGCCCACGGTCGCCTCAATCACGCGCGCAGCCTTCTTCCACGACGCTGGATTGCCAATGCGGATGGCTGACGCCCTGGTCTCGGCGCGCATCGGCTGCATCTCGCGGTCGTCATTCACAAACCAGCGATAGAGCGGATCAGCGCCCTGCGCCTGGATGATGCTTATCTTAGGCACGCGCGCAATCATGCCCAGGTGCTTCATCTCGGCAAATCCCTTGCCGAGCGCGGAGCTGTTGGCCAGATTGCCACCCGGCACAATAATGTGGTCCGGCACCTCCCACTCCAACTGCTCCATCATCTCGAAGGCCGGCGTCTTCTGCCCCTCCAGCCGGTAGGGATTCACGGAGTTCAGCAGATAGATGGGAAAGCGGCGTATCAACTCCGTGAGCAAACTCACGCATCCATCGAAGTCGGTCTTCAGTTGGACTGTCAGTGCGCCGTAGTCCATCGCCTGCGAAAGTTTGCCCCATGCAATTTTTCCATCCGGAATAAAGACCAGGCTGCGCATGCCCGCGCGCGCCGCGTAGGCAGCCATGGCCGCCGAGGTATTGCCCGTGGACGCACATGCCACCCACTCAAATCCCCGCTCAGCCGCAACCGACAAGGCCGCCGTCATGCCCGTGTCTTTGAACGATCCGGTGGGATTCATGCCCTGGTGCTTGGCCAGCAGCGTCTCCAATCCAACCGATTTGGCACAGCGCGGCATCTCATAGAGAGGCGTATTTCCTTCGCGCAGAGTCACGGGGTCTTCCAGATGCTTCAGGATCGGCAGCAGATCGCGAAAACGCCAGACACCGCTCTGGTCGCACTGCTTGGTGCTGGTGCGGCGCTCCTGCCACAGCCAGCGCAGGGCGCTCGGATTGGGAAAGTTGCGCGCGTCGGTATTGCCCGGATCCGGCTCCCGCAGCAGGCTCCACGGATACTCAACCTCATACAGCTCGCCGCAGTGCGGGCAGCGGAAGTCGCTCTGCGCCTCTTCTCCGGCAATGGTGCGCGCGCAGCCGATGCAACGCAGTTGGTGTGTCGATCTGCTATCAGAAGTGCTCATAAATATCTATCTACCTATCGTATAGTCTCCAACATGGACTTCGCATCCCAGCCCAGCCCATTTTGCCGTTCCACAACAGCGAAGCCACAAATTTGGCCTTCCGCAGAGGTAAGGCCGCAACTTTGTCATTCCGCAACGGCGAAGCCGTGGAGGAATCTGCTTTTCGCGCTTCTCCTGTTCATCACTCCGTTCGCCTCCGCTCAAACTACCATCCATGTGGCCGCCGCTTCTGACCTGCAGCCGGTGATGCCGGTCTGGAGTGCCGGGTTTGAAAAGGCCACGGGCATCAAGGTTGTCGTCTCCTACGGATCATCGTCCATGCTGTCCACGCAAATCATCAACGGCGCGCCCATGGACATCTTCTTCTCGGCTGATTATGTCTTTGCCGAGCAAATTATCGCGGCCAATCTCGCCGATACAACCGAGCCGAAAGAGTACGCCAAAGGAACCCTGGTCCTCTGGGCGCGCAAGGATTCGCACTTTCAACCGCTCAGTCTCAACGCGCTCTCTGACCCCAAGCTCAAGTCGCTGGCGGTCGCCAACCCCGAACACGCACCCTATGGCCGCGCCGCCGTCGCCGCGCTACAGGGGATGAAGGTCTTCGCCAATGTAGTCCCGCACATTGTGGAGGCGGAAAACATCGCGCAGGCCGCGCAGTTCGCCGAATCCGGCAATGCTGAACTGGCCATACTTTCGCTTACCATCGCCAGCTCGCAACACTTTCAGGATATTGGCAGCTTCGTTTATGTCCCCACCTACGCCTATCCGGAGATTCGCCAGACTGCCGTGGTCATCCGCAAGTCTGCCGAGCGCGAAGCCGCGCACAAGTTTCTTGATTATGTACTAAGCGGCCCGGTGCAGGCGGCCCTGCCCAAGCTTGGCCTGCAACCTGTTTTCAAATAATTCAAAACCTCCACCTTAGTAGTTGCCGTCATTCTGAGCAGTCTCATCGCTCAGAATCCCTGTATTTCCTGATTTGTCACCCAGATCGAATAATTTGTCATTCCGAACGCAAAGCGGAGGAATCTGCTTCTGTTTTGCCATCCCTGACAGGCTCACGCAGTAACTGCGGCTTTAGCCTCTGAGGTACGCTTTATTAAGCATGGACACCCAGGCGCTTCTGCTCACGCTCCGGCTCGCCGCCGTCACCACCCTTCTGCTGCTGGCAATATCGCTGCCGCTGGCGCGCTGGATCGCCTTTGGCCGCAGCCGGCTTCGCCATGCCGTGGAAGCGCTGGCCGCTCTGCCGCTGGTGCTGCCGCCGACTGTGCTCGGCTTCTATCTGCTGGTCGCGCTGGGCCCGGCCACCGGCTTTGGGCGCGTAGTGACTCGGCTGCTCGGCCATCCGCTTGCATTTTCTTTTACTGGTCTGGTCATCGGGTCGGTGATCTACAGCCTGCCCTTCGCCGTGCAGCCGCTGGTCGCCGGCTTTCGTGGAGTTGACCGCGCCTATCTGGAAACCGCCTCGGTGCTGGGCGCTTCCCCGTTGCGCGCGTTCCTTCGTGTGGTATTGCCTCTTGCTCGTCCAGCGTTGATTGCGAGCATTGTTCTCAGCTTTACTCACACCGTCGGCGAATTCGGCGTGGTGCTGATGCTGGGCGGCAACATCCCGGGCGCGACCCGCACACTCTCCATCGCGCTCTATGACCAGGTACAGGATTTTAACTATGTAGAGGCCGACCACACCGCTCTGCTGCTCATTAGCTTGTCATTTTTGGCCCTGCTGCTGATTTACATGCGCCGCGCACGCAGCGAAGAAAGCGCAGGCAGCCTTGCCTGAGAGAACCACACCGCACCTGAGCGTGAAGCTACGCCACCACTTCAGCAATCTTGCGCTCGACGTTCGATTTAATCTGACGCAGCCGTGGACCGTCCTCTTCGGCCCGAGCGGCGTTGGCAAGACCTCCATCCTGCGCGCCATCGCCGGCCTACTGCATGCGGATGAATCGCATATCGCGCTGTCTGGGAAGGTGTTGGAAGACACTTCACGCAAAGCCTTTCTCCCTGCATACCAGCGCAACCTCGGCTTCGTCACCCAAACGCCCGTACTTTTCCCGCACCACGATGTTCTTGGCAGCATTGCCTTCGTGCTCGAACAGAAGATCTCCAGCCGTAAAGAAATCGCAGACCGTGCGCACCATGCTCTGAAGCTTTTCCATGCAGACGCGCTCGCGGCCAAGTTTCCTGCCGCACTCTCCGGCGGAGAGCGTCAGCGGGTCGCACTGGCCCGCGCCTTTGCGCAAAACCCCTCTCTTCTATTATTGGATGAACCCTTCAGCGGTCTTGACTACACCCTGCGCCAGTCTTTGATGGACGATCTGCAGATGGCATTGCAGCAGACCCGCACGCCGGTTCTCTCTGTTACGCATGATTTAAGTGAGGTTTTTTCTCTGGATGCTGAGGTGCTTGTGCTCGAAGATGGCAAATTGAAGGCGCAAGGCAGAGCCGGAGAAGTTCTAGCAGAGCAGCATGCTCAACTTCTGCATCTGCTCAACGCGGCGCGGCAAAACCCAGCATGACCGGCTCCTGCACCAACCGGATTGAAGTCTTCTCATAGACAGCATTCACAATGGCATCGCGCAACGCCAGTATCTCGGAAGCGGTCGCTCCGCCGCGATTGATGAGCGCCAGCACATGCTTTGACGAAATACCGGCATGCCCCATGGCAAAGCCCTTGTGAAATCCTGCCAGCTCCATCAGCCATGCGGCTGACAACTTCACCGTTTTACCGGTCACATCTCCCCCGCCCGGTGGAAACTGCGGCACCTCATCCGGACGGCAGTGCGCAAGCACGGCAAGACGCGGCACCACCTCCATTGGTACAACCGGGTTTTTGAAGAAGGAACCGGCGCTGTGCACGTCCGCATCACCTTTCACCAGCAGCATGCCTTTGCGCTGGCGGATGGCCCGCACCGCCTCGGCCGTCTCTGCAACCGATGGATGTGCAATGCCCCGCTCCTGAAAAAACTGCTTTACATCGCGGTATTCCAGATGCGGCTTGCCGCCTACCTCCAGCCCATAGACGACGCTTGTAATAATGTAGCGGCCCTTTTGGCTGCTGTTGAAGATGCTGCTCCTATAGGCAAAGCCGCACTGCTCTGTAGTTAAATTGAGCACCTTCTCCGCTTCCAGATCGAGAGCGCGCACACTCAGGATGGTCCGCGAAACCTCCTGGCCATAAGCTCCGACATTCTGCACCGGCGTGCCGCCCACACTTCCCGGAATACCGGCAAGGCACTCAATCCCGGCACAGTTCTTCTCCACCGCAAGCCGTACAACTG
>Ga0302326_10020316_pt1 | contig 13680 bp, 12 predicted proteins | sample Palsa_T0_3_FD_202264 | JGI IMG/M metagenome (GOLD analysis project Ga0302326, IMG submission 202264) | Peat permafrost microbial communities from Stordalen Mire near Abisko, Sweden - Palsa_T0_3 | ecosystem: Environmental > Terrestrial > Soil > Palsa > Peat permafrost | place: Sweden: Abisko... | reverse complement strand
GCTTTTGATAATAAGAAATCGGTTCGAGCGTCTTCTCATCACGATAAACGCCCAGATGCCCCATGCGAGCATCCGGCAGCACTTTCAGCACGCCGTCCGCCATTCCCAATCCAGCCCGGAGGATGGGAACCAAAGTGACTTGCCGGGCCAGGGCATGTCCAATGGTCTGTTCCATCGGCGTCCGCACCGGCCTGGGCCGCGTCGGCCAGTCGCGCGTGACTTCATAAGTCATCAGCGAAGCGATCTCATCCAGCAGCGTTCTGAACTTGCGATGCTCCGACCCAAAATCGCGCAGCTCCGTGAGCTTGGTCTTGATCACGGGATGATCGATCACAATCACATTGGCGAAGGGCATGATCGCAATGTTGTACGGGGGCGAGTGGATTGCATCAATCTGGGTGTGTCCCATCAAACTGCGGAGCGCTTGAAACTATTTGCTAATTGCGACCCAGGCTGTAATCAGGTTTGCCGCCAACGCAATTGAAGCGGCGAGTCGCGATTGAGCAACGCCGCGGACCGGCACCGGCTACTTCAGCATCCCCGCCTGCCGGGCGTATTCGAACACGCCGCCGGCTTCGATGATGGGGAGGGCATCGCCGATGGGCAGCAGATCGTAGAGCTCTCCGCCCCGCGATTTGTTTACTACATAGCCATCGTTCAGAAGCACTTCCAGCACATCGCCGGTCTGCACCTTTTCGACCAGGCGAGTTTTGGATTCGAGAGGCACCAGATACCCGCCGTTGACGGAATTGCGATAGAAGATGCGGGCGTAGAATTCGGCGATCACGCACATCACGCCGGCCTCGGCAATTGCCAGGGGCGCATGTTCGCGCGAGCTTCCGCAACCGAAATTCTTCCCGCCGACGATGATCGAATACTCGCTGCGGAATGCTCCGTGCGGCACGAAACGAATGTGCCCCTTGGGCAATCCCGCTTGGGCATCGGGTATGCCGCTGTTGGCATACGCGCCAAAGAACTTTCGTTCCTCGGGTTTTGAGGGATCGTAGGAGAGATACTTTGCCGGGATGATCTGGTCCGTGTCGATGTTATCGCCCAGAACATACGCCTTGCCGGTGATGACTGATTGCATAGGGCAAATCATAGACGATGGCGCGAGCCTCGACAAAGCCCTGAAAATTGAGGATTCACCGCAGAAGCGCGGGGGGCGCAGAGAAAATCAATAAAATCGAGCTTTGCAATCTTCGCAGCCGGCGCATTTGGTTCTTGTCGCTTTTCTTTCCTAAGCCCGTAACAATTCATTCTTCTCGGCGCTCTCCGCGCCTCCGCGGTGAATAATACGGGCTAGGAAATGCTTGGATCTACCACGGGCGCGAATCGGGCGAGCCAAAATGCGTGGGCCTTGTCTTCCTGAGCCTGCCGATAGTCATCCGGGCTGATCCCTGGCTGATTGCCATCAAGTTCCGGCGGCTTGGGATTGAGCGTAAGCGTCGTCCCGATGTGGCGGCCGTTGCGAATCACTTCCAGGCGCACCCGCTGGCCAGGCGCTAGCGTTGAGATGATGGCGATGATTTTTTGCGTGGAGTGAACGCGAATTGCTTCGGTTCCATCAATTGCGATGGCCAGAATAATATCTCCATCTCGCAGTGCTCGATATGCGTCAAAGCCGGGCAAACGCATCTGCACGACCACACCCAGCGGCAGACCGGAGTCGTTCTGATCGTCGTCGGAATAGGCCGATTGCAGGTCATCGACCATGCTGATGCCCATGAATCCTTTGGCGGTGTCCCGGTCGCCGTTTTCCCCCGCCAGATAGACATGTGTCACGACTTCGCGAAGCGCCTGGACGCTTCCGGGAGGGAGGGGCCCGGCTTGTTCCACGTCTGTGCGAAGGACTGGCAAATCGGTGGGCGACATGCCCATCAATTGCTCGCGCGCCGCATCGCGCACCGCGGGATCGCGATCGGAAAGCTGGAGAAGCGCTTTTTTGAGAATCGCAGGCGCATCGGCGGGATCGGTGGAAGGCGCGGGTGATTGGGCCTTTGCCAGGCAGGCGATGCCGGCAACAATGCCAACCAGGCACAACGCCAGGGGAATGATCGATCCAGCTCGAAAAGAGATCACAAAAAGTCCATCCTTGACAGCTACCCCTCAGCCAATTCCACCAGATGATCGGCCGATCGCTGAATCCAGGCAATCTTACGCTGAACCATCTGGAGAAAGGTGACTCCCTCCATTCGACCAAAATTGCCGGTTGCGGCGATCGGAAAAACCGCCTCGGCGATGAGCGCTTCCATCATCAGCCAGGGGACCGCGCGAATCTCGGCCTGGCTGAGCAACATCACCTGATCATAGCCGCGCAAAAACCGTTTGAACCGGCTTTCATCGACATAATCGGGCCATTTGCTGACATCTTCGTCGCCGCCGATGATGGAGAACTGGAGCGCGCCGTTGGCGACGTCGACGACGCGCGGCAATTGCCGGGCCGAGTCGTAGTCGATGACCGCCACAACATGGTTGTCGCGGAAGAGCATGTTCCCCGGGTGCCAGTCGGCATGAACGATCTGCTTGGGCCAGGTGTCGATTCCCAGCGCCTCGCACGATTCGGCTGCCTGGCGATAGCCCTTGAGGAGGAATTCCGCGACCGGCACAATGTCACCTTCGTTAATGCCTCCTGCGGAGCGCGATTGGGGAGAAGCCGAGAGAATGCCGGGGATCGCCCGCAACCCCGTCTCCACCGACGGGGCCATGTGATAGCTTCCGCTGGGAGGCTGCCATTGGCTGCTGAAGTTTTCGAGCAGTTTATGATAAAGGCTGAGGACGCGGCCGCTATCGAAGGTTGATTCCAGCGTCTGCGGGTAACTCTGTCCCGGAATATACTCGAATAATTCGTAGACCGCTCCGCGCCATTGCAACATCGAGTTGTTCTCGCGCTTGGTTCCTATCAGGTGCGGAAGGGGGAATTGCTTCGCCGCCAGGTTCATTTGCAAGGCGTGGCAAAATGCGACCTTGAAGGGATCGTCTTTGCCGCGCGCGCGGCGCTTGAGAAGGAACTTGCCGTGATCGCTGACGATCAGCAGCTTGGGTGCCTTGCGACTTCCCCGGGGGTACTCGACGATCGAATCGAGCACGCCGATGTCAAAATGAGAGAGGACGATGGCAAGCTCTTCGGTCGAGAAGCGCTCCCGCTGGCCGGTAGGGCGACCCGACGATGCGGTCCCACCAGATTGGCCCGAGTTGGTCGTCACTTAAGCGGGCTCCATGGAAATTCGGAAAGGGGTAAACCCAGCCGCGGCCGATCGCTCGCGGCAGCCGTAGGCGCTTGAACCGTAAAACACGCAACCTGATGATATCGGTTGACCCGCAGGGGTCAATTTGATTCGCCGATACGCGGATCAGCGTTATCGGACATGCTCGCATTACACGGCCCACAGACCCCTTCAGCCAGGGCCGGCGGGCCCAGGACGAGCGGTCAATCGGATGAGTACCGGCTTGCACACCGGAGCCTTCCGGCTCTGGCTAAAGTCGAATCACCATTTGCCATCGCGACAAACGGACGCCGTGGCGTGGGAGGTTCGGAGATCTGCAACTCATCGCAATTGACTTGCCAATTTGATATTCTCCGTTAGTTCCATAGCCGCACCCAATGACCGCCACCCTAACCGAATCCTCTCAACTGATCGATCGCGCGACGGACGTTTTGATCGGCAATTACGCCCGCATTCCAATCGTCATGGCCCGGGGCGAAGGGTGCCGCCTTTGGGACGCCGAGGGCAACGAATACCTCGACCTTTTCGCTGGATTCGGCGGCTGCATCCTGGGCCATTGCCATCCCGCGCTAATCGAAGCGGCGACGCATCAGGCCCAAACACTGTGGCATGTCGGCAATACTTACCACACCGTGCCGCAGATCGAACTGGCCGAGCGAATCAATCGCTTCGCTTTCCCCGGGCAGGCCTTCTTCTGCCACAGCGGCGCGGAGGCAAATGAGGCGGCGTGCAAACTGGCCCGCCTGCGCGGTGGCCAGCACTCGCCCAAGCGGTGGAAAATTGTCTCGCTGAACAAGAGTTTCCATGGCCGAACGCTCGCCATGATCTCGGCAACGGGGAATCCAGCCGTCAAAGCAGGCTTCGAGCCGGCAACCCCGGGCTTCGTGCAGGTCGAGGCCGGAAATTTCGATGCGCTGGTTTGCGCCGTCGATGATGAAACCGCTGCCGTGCTGATGGAACCGATCCAAGGCGAAGGCGGGATCAATCTCTATCCCGTCGACTACGCGGCCCGTGTCCGTCAACTGTGTGACCAGCGCGGAATGTCGCTGATTTTCGATGAAGTGTGGACTGGCTGCGGCCGCACGGGCCGATGGTTTGGGCATCAATATTTTCAGATGCCCGATGGTCAGCCGGTTATTCCCGACATCATGACGTTGGGAAAGGCGATCGGCGGCGGCTTGCCCGTGGGAGTCATGTTCGCCAGATCGGAGATTGCAAAGCTGCTCGTGCCGGGCAAGCACGGCTGCACGTTGGGTGGGAACCCCATCTGCATGTCGGTGGCCCGGACGATTTTCGACGTGATCGAGCGCGAGAAGCTCGTCGCCCATGCACAGAGGCTTGGCGACTATGCGATCGGCAGGTTGAAGGGCGAACCGTCGATTGGGTCCAAGCTCGTCGAAGTTCGCGGCAAGGGATTGTTCCTTGGCATCGAGTTGAAGGAACCGCCCGTTAAATTCGTGGAGAAGGCATTGGCCCTCGGCATCATCACGAATGTGACGGCACAGAAAATCATTCGGCTCGCACCGCCGATCAATATTTCATCATCCGATTGGGAACGGGGGCTGGATCTGCTGGTGCAGGCTATCGCCGCCGATTGACCGATGAGGGCGACCAATGGCGATCAGGACCAAGACTCTCATGAGACGATTGAATATCGTGCCATCGTGGATTGCGCCGCTCTGTTTTGTGCTGGGCGGTTGCGGCGGAGGAGGAAGCGCGCCGGCGCCTGAAGCGGGCGCGGTGCCACGCGCCCTTTCATTGTCTTCACTGTCGCAGGAGGCTGCCCCGGCGAACGACATGACGCGCGAAACGCCTCGGGATGCCCCCGAGCCCGTGCGCGAGCTATTCCGCATCGATGTTTACCAGTTTACCGCTCCCCTTGGCTCGCTGGGCCGCAACGAAGACTTCTGGAAGCGCATCGACGAGCAGTGCGTGGATGTGGGCACCTACGACCTGCTCTTCAAGAATGGATTGCGTGTGGGCGTGGCGCCAATGTCGGAGTTTGATGGTATTCGCAAGCACATCGATGCCGATGCCAGTTGCCGCCGCCTCAGCGTGACAGGCACGATTGCCCAACAGGTGCAACTGGAGACCCGCAAGGATCTGGTGGAGCAACGGATCTTTTATTTCGACCACGCCAACGCGCTTATCGGCCGAAGTTACGATCGCTGCGCGAACCTGATGAATCTTTCCTTCGAGCCCACGCCCCGCAAGCCAGGCTCAGTGCGCGTGAAACTCTGCCCGATGGTTCGTGCCGACCGGACCGAACTGGAGTTTTCCGTGCTGAACCAGGAGCGGGAAATCACCTACGTCAGCCCGGAATTTCTTTATGACCTCAATATTCGGGTGGACGTTGCGCCCGACACGTTTTTTATTCTCGCACCATCAGCGGATTCGGACCGCCTGACCAGCGTCGGTCACGCATTTCTCACGGCCGATGGTCCGACCGAACGGTTGGAGCACGTCATCGTGTTGGTCCCTCGCCCGCTCAACGCTGACGATCCGTTAACGCCACCCGCGCAGGCAAGCCGGTAAAACCCTGTCGCACTTTTGTGACACGGGTGTCGCCGCCCCGCGGGCGACTCAACACTCGGGGCGATCCGCCCGCTCAACAGCCTCAATAAATCTCCGCACGAGCGCCTCGGACTTTTCACCATGGGATCGCTCGACCCCGCTGCTCACATCGACAGCCCACGGCCGAAGCGATCGAACGACCTCCTCGACATTCGTCGGATTGAGTCCGCCGGCCGCGATGATCGGAGGAAGGCCTTCGAATGCACCCGCCTTGATGGATTGGCGGATCAATTCCCAGTTATTGGCAATCCCCGTTCCGCCGGGTTGCTTTGTTCCGCCGGTTTCCAAAACGATCGCCCGCAAATTCGGCGAGCCGCGGAATTGATTGAGCGACTGAACCAACGTGTCCGGGTCAGCGTGAATGGCCTTGATGATCACGCGATCGCCCAGGGCAGCAACCAGTGCTGGAGATTCATTCCCGTGCAATTGGATATGCCGCAAACCAAGGAGGCGGCTCACGTCCTCAATTTGTGACGCAGTTGCATCGACAAACAATCCAACGGGTGTCACAAATGGCGGCAACGCGGCGATAATTCGGCGGGCGGTCTCAACCGAAACATTGCGCCGCGAGTGCGGATCAAGAACCAGCCCGATCGCGTCTGCCCCGCAAGCCGCCGCCATCGCGGCATCTTCGGGCCGCATCACTCCGCATATTTTCACGCGCGTTCGCCGCATGGCACTCATCATACGCGCCCAAGTCCTTCCGGGCATTTGCCATGGTTCGCATCCTCGTTTGACCGCTGATAACATCACGGTGGTTTGAGCGCCGGAGAATCTGGTTGGTTACGATCCGTTTCTGCCGCTTGCGGCTTAGCGGGCTGGTGGATGTCGCTGGCCCGCTAAGCCGCAAGCGGAAAAAGGGAAGATCGCATTCCGCCTGACAATCCTTTCCTGGCGCTCTTAAGTTGCGATCCGATGGCGGTCGCGCTCTTGTTGTCTGTGCGCAGAGGAGAACGTTCGTGTCCACCAATCATTTTGTCGCGTTCGATCTGGGCGCCGAAAGCGGCCGCGCCATTCTCGCCACCCTGAATGACGAGAAGCTCGATCTGGACGTCAAACATCGCTTTGGCAATCCCACGGCACGCCTGCGTGGCCGGTTGCATTGGGATTTCCTCGCCCAATGGGAAGCGCTCAAAACCGGGCTGCGAAAAAGCGCCGGCTCGGAATCTTCCACCAAATTAAAATTGTCCGGGATCGGCGTGGACACGTGGGGTGTCGATTTCGGTCTGATCACCGGCGATGGAGATCTGCTGGCCATGCCGGTGCATTATCGCGACGGCCGCACCGATGGCATGATGGATGCCGCGTTCGCCCGTGCCAGCCGCCAGACCATCTTCGAGGCGACCGGAATCCAGTTCATGCAGCTCAACACGCTGTTCCAACTGCTGGCGATGCAAAAGCAGAGCCCGCGCCTGCTTGATGCGGCAGAGACCTTGCTCTTCATGCCCGACCTGTTCAACTATTGTTTCACCGGCGAGCGCAAGAGCGAGCTCTCCATCGCATCGACAAGTCAAATGCTCGACCCGCGCCAGCGCGCCTGGGCAACGGGCCTGTTGCGACAATTGAAGCTGCCGACGCAAATTCTCCCAACGCTGGTGCCATCGGGAACCATCATCGGAAATCTCACCGACGAGGTGGCCGTTGGCTGCGGCGTCGATCCCATGCCGGTAATTGCGCCCGGCTGTCACGACACGGCCAGTGCCATCGCCGCCGTTCCGGTGGTGAACGAATCGGCCCAAGACTGGTGCTACATCAGCAGCGGCACGTGGTCTCTGATGGGCGTGGAACTGGGCGAGCCGCTGATCAACGAAGAGTCGCTGAAATTGAATTATACGAATGAACTTGGGGTCGCGGGGCGCATTCGTTTTCTGAAAAACATCATGGGCTTGTGGCTCGTGCAGGAGTGTCGCCGGCAATTCGCGGCCGATGGGTACGATCACAGCTACAGCGAACTGGCGCAAATGGCGGAGCGCGCCACGCCGTTTGTGTCATTGATCGATCCAGATCACGGGCCATTTCTGATGCCCGGCGATATGCCCGGCAAAATTGAGCGTTTTTGCGTCAGCACGAAGCAGAAGGTTCCCAACACGCGCGGCGAATTTGTCCGCACCTGCCTCGAAAGTTTGGCGCTGACTTACCGCCGAACGCTGGAAGGATTGGAGAAGATGCTGGGCCGGAAGATCGCGGTCATCCACATCGTGGGGGGCGGATCGCAAAATGAACTGCTGAACCAAATGACAGCCGATTCGTGCGGCCGCCCGGTCATCGCCGGCCCCATTGAAGCCACGGCGGCGGGAAACGTGATGGTGCAGGCGATGGCGATCGGCCTGGTGAAGTCGTTGGCCGAGGCGCGCGGCATTATTCGGTCTAGCCTGGAGACCAAACTCTTCTCACCGCGCGATGTTGGGAAATGGAACGAAGCTTACGACCGGTTTCGCAATTTGCCGGCAGTTACGCCACCGTCAGTTACCGCGCCGTGAATCACAACAACCTCCGCGCCACACCCGACCGCTGTCCCGAATGCGGTGCAAGACCAAAAATGGATGAATCCGCCTTCCCGGCTGCCGAAATTCCTGATGGCGCATAGGCCTCGGCAAGAGCTGAAGTTAGCCTATACTCGCCGCCCCCATGGAACTCTGGCAGACGCTGGGCAATCTTCATCCCAAACTGGTGCAATTCCCGCTGGTGCTTTTGCTGGCCGGATTGATCTTCGATGCGATCGGTCTGGCCCGGCGCGATCGGCGGTTTAACTGGGCCGGCGGAATTCTTTCGGCGGGGGGGACGGTTTCGCTGCTACTGGCGTTTATCTGCGGAATCTATGCCGAGATCTGGGCGGGGCGCGCGGGGGTGCCGCAGGATCCGATCGAATGGCATGAGTTTCTCGCCAACGTCGCATCGTGGGGATTCGTCCTGCTTATGGCGTGGCGGGTGCTGATTCCATTGGATCGTCGCGGGATGCTGGCCACCTACACCTGCATCGGGCTGGCTTATTACTTCCTGCTCTTTCTCACGGCGTACTTTGGCGGGCAACTGGTCTTCAGTTACGGAGCGGCCGTCGTCGGCGGGCAGGCGAACACGGTTCTTTCACTGCACGATCTGAACACACTGGCGACCCGGCAAACCGATGAGAATCTGAAATATTCGGAGATGATGCACCACATCTTCGGCTGGCTCACGCTGGCGCTTTCAGGCTCGCTACTTGCCAACGCGATGTTCCCCGCCAAATCCGCGAAGTTGCGCTGGGTGGGGCCGACGTTGCTCCTGATGGGGGGCGCATTCCTGTTCTTCTTTGCCGATTTGGATCTCTATCGTCTTTTGGATCCCAGGCAATTGCGCGATCGCGAGGTGCAGTTGCACAAGACGATCGCGATCATCATGACCGTAGTGGGGGTGATGGGATTGCGAAAGAAGGACTCGCCGATCCGCAACCGGCCGCAGGCGGCCGGGCTAAACGAGGAGGGACACGCATCGGGCGCCTCGAAAATGGTGGCGCTCATGGCGCTCATTGGCGGCGGATTGCTCTTCACGCACGTTCACACCGTCGCGCCCTATGCGAACGTGGCGGCGGGTGTGTATGTGCAGCACATGGTCATGGGAACCATCGCGCTGAGCATCGGCGCCGCTCGTCTGCTGCAGGATGTCTGGCCACAGCGGAGAAAGATTCTTGCGGTAGGATTCGCCGGCCTGATGTGTGCCGAATCACTTCTACTCATCACCTACAACGAAGGATTGCCGTGGTATTTGGGCTACGGCAGCTACAACCGATGGGGACCGCACGGCGGGACGATCGCGCCGCTGGGCGCGAGCCGGGCGGAGCTGACCTATGACAATTTGAAGCAACAACTGGACGTCTATCTGCTCGATCGGTTCAAAGACCAACCCGCATCGGGAGTGGCGACCGCGTCGAACGTGAATGTGCTCATCGCGCGGGGATATTCAGAGGTTTCGGTGCCGCTGGAGGCATCGGGGATTCCGTCGGAAGCTCATTTCACGGCGGCCGCGCCGTGGATGAAAGACACGCCGGCTTTTTCCGCGCGCATGAGTTTGCTCGCCGATGGGCGTCGGCAGACGGGATTCTTCGATCCGTGGGTCGCGCCGGTGATCGCGGCGGTGCCGCCGAATGAAGTCGCGCGGTTTCAATGTCCGATGCACGATGGAATTCTTTCGGAAACTCCGGGCAATTGTCCGGTCTGTGGGATGAAATTGGTGCCGATCCAAGTGGGCGTGCGGAAGGTGCTGCACGATGCGCCTTATGGATTGGATTTTAAGGCGGTGTCCACGGGCGGTGATCCGCTGTCGCAGCGTTTGATCTTCACGCCGACGCAGGATGGCAAGCTGCTGCGCGATTTGCCGGTGGTGCATGAACATCCGCTGCATCTGACGATCGTGTCGCAGGATTTATCGTATTTCGCGCACGTGCATCCGGTGCCGCAGGTGGATGGCTCGCTTGAGATTGAATTTCACTTTCCGGAAGCGGGGAGTTACCTGCTGTTTGCGGAGTACATGCCTGTTGGGGAGCGGGATCAAATTTTTCGGTTTCGGCTCGGGGTGAACGTGCGGGAACTGCTGGCGGATGCCGATCCGCCGTTGGATTTGACTGCGGGCGATGCCAAGCCGATCCCTGGCCATCCGGAAATGACGGCGCAGTTGATCTGCCAGCCGCGTTCGCCCACGGCCGGCACGCACGCGATGCTGATGTTCCGGCTGATGGACCGCGGCCAGCCGGTGACGAATCTGGAATCGTACATGGGGGCGATGGGACACTGCGCGATCATCTCGCAGGACACGCAGATGTTCCTGCACTGCCATCCCGAGCAGCTCTATCCCTGCGGGCCGGATTCGCGTGGCGGTCCGACGATCGCCTTTCACACGCTCTTCCCCAGCGCGGGCCGGTACAAAATCTGGGGACAATTCCAGCGCGACGGCCAGATCATCGTGGCCGATTTCGTCCTGGATATCGCCGACCCCGTTTTGCCAGCGAAGGTGGTAAACTTCATCTTGAACGATTGAGCGCGGATCTGTTCAGCAAATGAAAGGGAAATAAACTGCCGGTCCAACGGCCTCCACGATTTTCGATTTCTGAAACCCAAACCGCTCCGCGCGGCACCAAGCGGATGTGCAACAAAACCATTTTCTCAGGAGTGATCCATGCGGCGTCTTCCATTTCTAACCTTCTCGGTCGCAATATTGATAGTGGCAAGTGTGGCCATACGGGTCTTGGCGCAGAATACTCCCGGCGGCGATCCGTCACAGGGCGGCGGCGGGGCGGGTGATACGGGAGGACCGGGTGGTGGGGCGGGCGGCGGGCCTCCGCCAGGTGGGTTCCACCTGCTGCCGCGGTTTGTCGTGGATAGACTCAATCTGACCGATGACCAGCAACAGCAAATAGATCAGTTGGAGAAGGATACCAAGGTTAAGCTGGCGAAAATTCTCACGGCCGAGCAGATGAAGACGGTCGAGAGCGCCCGTCCGCCGCGCCGCGGGGGCGGTGGTCAGGATGGGCAGCAGGGTGGCCCCGGCGGTGGCGGTCCCGGCGGCCCGGGCGATGGCGGACAAGGTGGTGGGCCCGGTGGCGGCGGTCCGGGCGGTGATCAGGGACCGCCGAATTAAGCCCGTTGGTTGAAAAATCACGCGGATCGCACGATACTCTCCGGCCCGGCTTTCGGAGTGGTGAGGCCGGAGCGGAGTGTGTCAATCGGGCGCGTACCGAAGTGGTCAAACGGGTCAGACTGTAAATCTGATGGCTCTGCCTTCGAAGGTTCGAATCCTTCCGCGCCCAATAGCCTGTCCTGCAACACTTCACCTGAAACTGCCGTGACCTCGCATGGACGTCGTGCATACCATCATGTATACTATGAATTGTGACGGGAAATAAGGCGATCGCCCTGATCCGCGATTGTGCCGATAATGATCGGGTCGAGATCAAGGACCATTTTCGGCAGCGGATGGGCGAGCGCGGCATGTTCTGGCCGGACGTGCTGGGGGTCGTCCACGGCAAACCCTCGCTCCGCGCCGATGGGGTGGATCGATTCGGGCGTGAACGATGGTTTTTGGCCGCCGATGCGCCGGATGGCTGGCCGATCGAGTTGCTGTGCGTAATTGATGATGACGGCCCAACCGCAGCCATGATCACGATTTATTGGGATTGAACTATGCAAGCCCTGGCGCCGATTAAGACCTGCGATCTTCCCATCCCCTACACGCTGCGCCTGCCGGATGGCCGCACGGTCTTTGTCGAAGTGCCGTCGTCGATGGTGCGCTACGGCCGGGACAACACGCTTGGCTTCACGATCGCCGGCGTGAAGTTTCTGGACCGCGTGCGGGCGATGGCCGCGGACGTCGCCGACGTTCCCACGCCCGGGGCGATTATCACGTTGCGGGAGGCGCTGGGCCTGACGCAGAAGGCCCTGGGCGGGCGGATTGGCGTGGACAAAATTACCGTAAGCCGATGGGAGCGCGGCCAGGTGAAGCCCGGCCCGGATTCGGTCAAAGCGCTTCGCAGACTCCGGCGGGCTGCTGCCGGTCGGGGCGTTGTCGTTTCCAAGCCCGTGCCCGCCGGTCAGTTCCGGCGCTAAGGGAAGGCGTTGAGCGATTCGCGGAGCACGGAATTGATCTGACGACATCGCGCCCAATTTTCCCGTTCAAGTGCCGCGCTGGTTTCCGTAGAGCGAAATGTGGAGTCGCGGGCAAAAGCGGTAGCCGGTGCGCTTGCATAATTCGGCGACCCATACGCTCCGCGCGGCGAGCGCTTGGGCTTCAATCCCCTCGGGCATCAGCAGGACATCCGATGGGGACCAATGCTCCAATTGCTTGAGCAGCGATTCGATCTCCGCCAGCTCCGATTCTTCGCAGACGACGAACTTCAACTGAAACTCCGGCGCGGCATCGATGAAATTCTGAATCGCAACGAGGTTGATCCGCATGCGATCGTGGGCCAGCGCGAAGCGGCCGCCTTCGCGATCGATCGGATTCGAGTTGGAAAGCTTGGGCGAGAGACTGGCCAGATCGAGCGGAATGGGCTTGAACACGGTCGCGGCGGTTTCGATCGTGAGATGATGACCGAGGGCCTTCAGCTCGGCGCAGAGCTCTTGGATGTCGGACATGATCATCGGCTCGCCGCCGGTGAGAACGACGTGGCGAACGCCGAAGGCGGATACGCGCTGGATGATTTCCTTAACCGGCACGTCTTCGCCGTCGGGATTCCAACTCGCAAAGGGCGTGTCGCACCAGACGCAGCGGAGATTGCAGCCGCTGGCGCGCACAAAGACCGACGGAACGCCCGCGAGTTTGCCCTCGCCCTGGATCGAGAAGAAAAGTTCGGAGAGTTTCACAAAAAAAGATCTAACACGAAGGCGCGAAGGGACGAAGGCGCACGAAGTAGTAGCGGGAATTTTGATCTGCCACCTGCGCTGCCGACGACGGAATTTATCTTGGGATCGCAGGTCATTTCCCAAAAACCTCTTCTTCGTGCCCTTCGTCTCTTCGTCCCTTCGTGTTAAAGAAACTGGGTCAAAAAAACTTGATCGTGAACTTGATTTCGTCCTTGATCGGCTTGCCTGTTGCATCCTTGGCGGGTTCGAACCACCAGGAATAGGCGGCGAGTTTACAAGGTTCATCGATCGAGTTGCTGCCGCTGGACTTGATCACGGTAGCGGAAATCACCTGGCCGGTCTCGTCCAGTTGCAGCTCCAGCACCACCGAGGCGCTGGTCATTCCCTGAAAATCGTACACGGTATCCCAGGAAAGTCTTGGCCGGGTGATCTTATGCTTTCGGCCGCACTGGACCTTGGTGGAGCCGGGGCGAAATTCCAGACTGCCGACGACGGTGAAGGGGTCTGAATCGCTCTGGCCCTGGGGCGCCGGGTTTTCCGCTGCGGCG
>Ga0302326_10020313_pt1 | contig 13681 bp, 11 predicted proteins | sample Palsa_T0_3_FD_202264 | JGI IMG/M metagenome (GOLD analysis project Ga0302326, IMG submission 202264) | Peat permafrost microbial communities from Stordalen Mire near Abisko, Sweden - Palsa_T0_3 | ecosystem: Environmental > Terrestrial > Soil > Palsa > Peat permafrost | place: Sweden: Abisko... | reverse complement strand
GGGTTCGGCAGCAAGATCACCGGCGGGGTGTCGATGATCATCGCTGCGCTTCTGGCGAAGAAAACGAATGCTCCAGTCATGATGCGCATCAGCCGCGAGGAGGAGACCTTCATCGGACGCGCGCGGCCCGGCTTCCAGGGACGCATGAAGGTTGGCTTCTCGAAAGAGGGGCGGATCACTGCGCTCGACATGTTCGTTATTTGCAACAACGGTCCATACGACGCAGTGGGCGATTCTCCCTCGTCGGGCCGCATCGTCTCTCTGCTGTACCAGGCGCAAGCCATGCGCTGGCGCGGCGTGACGGTGCTCACAAATACGCCGCCTCGCAGTGCGCAAAGTTCCCCGGGGGGGCTGCAAGGGATCGTAATCATCGAACCGATCATCGCGAAAGCTGCGCGCAAGCTCGGAGTTGACCAGGTGGCGATCCGCCGCATCAACTGCCCCGAGGGCAAGGCGCAGTTCGGACCATTCGTGCAGGGAAAACGGCAGTATGCCACCAGTGCATTCCTCAAGGAGGCACTCGACCGCGGCGCAGAGCAATTCAAATGGAGAGAGAGAGTTGCGCGCACTCCGAAAAGATTGGGCACGAAAGTTCGCGGTGTCGGCGTGTCGTTGAGCTGTTACGTTGGCGGCACCATCGGTTTCGACGGACTTCTGGTTATCAGGCCGGATGGCCGGGTCACATTCCAGTCTGGGATCGGCAACCTGGGAACGGAGTCAATGATCGACGTTCACCGAGCGGGTGCAGAAGTTCTCGGCGTGCCGTGGGAGAGATGCGACGTAACGTGGGGTAACACGGCGAAGAACCTTCCTTTCACCTGTGTGTCCGGAGGGAGCCAGACGACACACGCGATGACGCGGGCAGCGCATGCGGCGGCGATGGATGCAAAGAAGAAGCTTCAGGAAATCGCAGCGGAGAAGCTCGGCGGCAGAGCAGAGCAGTACGAGGTCGCTGGCGAGAATGTTTTCCGCAAGGGCGGTGGCGCCAGCATGACTTTGGCTCAGGCGGCGAAATACGCGATTCAACTTGGTGGCGTCTATGATGGGCACGAGGCGCCCGCCGATGTCCACAAATTGACGAAGGCCTCCGTGGCAGCATTGGCGGGTCAGGGCCTCGTGGCAGCGGCCAAGGACAACTACCCACGCGATGGTTCAACGTTTTCCTACGTGGCCAGCTTCGCCGAGGTTGAAGTCGATGTCGAAACAGGCAAGTACTACATCGTCGACTTCCTTGCATCCGGCGATGTCGGGACGGTGATTCATCCCCGCGCCTTGGGCGGCCAAATGCTCGGCCGTTCGACGCTCGGTATCGGCCATGCAATCGGTCAGAAGTGGGTATTCGATCCGCACTACGGCGAAATGGTTTCCAAACGATTCCATCACAGTAAACCTCCAACGATTCTCGATGTGCCCGTCGATATGCAATGGACGGCATTGGACATTCCGGACCCGGAGACGCCGGTGGGCGCTCGCGGTGTGGGTGAACCGCCGGTTGCAGGCGGATGCGGCTCGATCTTGAACGCCCTTTCGGATGCACTCGGGGACGAGATTTTTCAGCGCGCACCTGTGAACGCCGACACGATTCTGACGTCGCTCGAAGCAGGCCGGCCGATGCAGCATCCCCTGATGGCAAACATTTGATGGGGATTTGAAGGAGCAGCCATGGCTGTGATACGAGACGTTATGCCCGCTTTCGACCTGGTTCAGCCGAACTCTATTGCTGACGCGCAAAAGCTGCTTGAGCAGCAGGGCGAGAACGGCTGGGTTCTGGCCGGAGGCATGGATAGCTTCGATTGGCTCAAAGACCGCATAAAGAAACCGAAGGTGGTGGTCGATTTGAGCGGGATCGCTGAACTCAAAGGAATTCGCGCCGGTGCTGACGGCATCGAAATCGGGGCAATGACCACGCTCACGGAGGTGGTTCAGCATCCCGTTATTAGAGAGAAGTACAAGCTGCTGGCAGAGAGCGCGGAATTGGTGGCCTCGCCCCAGATCCGAAATCAGGGCACGATCGGCGGCAACGTGTCACAAGACGCTCGCTGCTGGTACTACCGTGCTGGTTGGCCTTGCTACCGCGCCGGCGGGAACATCTGTTATGCCGACACGCCGGAGGGTCGCAACCGCGAGCACGCCATTCTCCATGCGGAACGCTGCGTGGCGGTAAACCCTTCGGACTCTGCCCCAGCGCTCATTGCCCTCGACGCCAAATTTGTGCTCCGCACTCCGAAGGGAGAGCGGGTGGTGGACGCCGAAGACTACTTCATCGGTCCTGAAATCGACATCACGAGGTTGCACATCCTGCAACCCGGGGACCTGCTGACTGCCGTTCGAATCCCGCCCACATGGGCCGGCGCGCGATTCTATTTCGAGAAAGTGCGGGACCGGAATGTGTGGGACTTTCCGCTGCTCAATGTGGCGTCAGCGATGGTGGTGTCGAGTGGCAATATTGAGCGAATCCGCATCGCTGTGAACGGCGCTGCTGCTCGTCCTCTGCGCTTAAAGGTTGTCGAAGACGCGGTCCGCGGCAAACCACCGAACGCGGAAACCGGAGAAATGGCGGGGAAGCTGGCCGTGCAAGGAGCTCTCCCGTTGCAGTTCAATGCTTACAAGATCCCGCTGATGAGAAACCTGGTGAAACGCGCCATCGGAGGCGTGGAGGAGGCAAATTGGACCCCATACAATGGGCAATAGATCCGTGGGGGAAAACTGTCCCCATCCATATTGCGTGGTTCTTGATATGGGCGGCGGTGATCGCGGGATTGCTCTTTATTATGGTTCACGCCACTTACGTCCGGTATTTTGCCAAAGCTAAGGAGTTTGCGAGCAGCGATTCGCCTCTGATCGCTGCTCGCATACCTGAGCATGTGCCCAGACACTCGCTGACCGCGCGCCTGTTTCACTGGATCATGGCAGCCTCCATGTTCACATTGCTATTCACCGCCTTTCTCCCGAAGCTGGGTTTTCAGTTTGACTGGGTCACCTATCATTGGATCGCAGGCTCCGTCTTGACCGTGTCCATCCTGTTTCACATCATCCACGCGTCCTTCTTCATGGATTTCTGGTCGATCTGGCCGGACAGCACTGACCTGAGGGACGCACGGAGAAGGATACTGCGGTTTGTGGGGAAGGCGGCGCCACCGCCAGACCGATTTGCCAAGTATCCTTTGGAGAATAAGCTCTACCATGGTGCCATCATCGCCGCCGGTCTGTCTTCCATCGTTACCGGTGTGTTCATGATGTTCCGCGTGCGCACGATCATTTTCCCGCGCAATCCGTACCTTTTTACCGATATGACTTGGGGCATGATGTACGTGCTCCACGGACTGGCGGGCGTTGGCCTGATCGCGTTGATCATGATGCATGTTTACTTTGGGCTGCGGCCTGAAAAACGTGCCATTACGAAATCGATGATATTCGGTTGGATGAGCCGCGACTTTTATCTGAAAGAGCACGATCCAGCGCGATGGCCGGTCGAGGCTTCCGCGTCGCCTTCAAGATCGAAGGGAGCGAACACCGAGGGATTGACGGATGCTGGCTGAGATCTGGAGTCGTTGTGATGCCGTGGAAGAGTGCTACGAATTCCTGCTGGCCTACGCCGCCCAGGGACTCCCCAGTGACCAGGGCAGCCGATCGGGTGGGCAAGTCCGTGGGTTCCTGCAGCGCACCGTGAAAGCCTTGACCGGGCTGGGAGAGATTTGTGCGATGGCGGTCAAAGAGGAAGGTCTTGAGCCTGCCGACAAATACCTGGCGTTCTTTGCGGTGCTTGATCGCGACGCTCGCGATTCTCTTACTGCCATCGAGCTGGTTCTGGCCCAGCCCGCCATCAGTTCCCAACTAATAGACAACCTGAACGCCTCGATTCATCTCCGCGCGCTGCTCACGGACTTCTTTCTGGTGGGCGAGATCGTGAGGAAGGAAGATAAACCGGCGGGGCGGGTGGTCACGAGCGGGGGCGAATGAGATGCTGTCATTCTCCAAGACTCCTGGGGTGTGCAGGAATTCCTTGCGGGTGAGAGTTCAGCAGGTGTGCAGCGGGTGTATGGACGTGGGCGGATTTGACGTAATTGGCACAGATGCGAGGACGCAAATCGGCCGACAGGTGGAGCAAATTCGCCATCGCTACCGCAATTATCGTTTGCAGCGGAAGGAGTAAGGAAGATGAAGTATAGGAAACTGGGGAATACAGGGCTCATCGTGAGCCAGGTGGCGCTTGGCACGATGCAATTCGGCAGCAGGATGAACATGGGCAACCTCGGTCAGGAAGACACAACTCGAATGGTGAAGTTGGCCCTGGACAGGGGAATCAACTTCATCGATACGGCCGATGTGTACAGCCTTGGGGAGAGCGAAACTCTGGTGGGTAATGCCTTGAGGGGCGTGAGGCAGGAGATCGTCCTAGCCACCAAAGTTCGGCTCCCTATGAGTGACAATCTCAATCGAAGCGGCGCCACCCGGGTGAACATCATGCGCGAAGTGGAGGGTAGCCTCCAACGACTACAGACCGATTACATCGATCTTTACCAGGTGCATGGATGGGACAGCAACACGCCGATCGAGGAGACGCTGCGGACGCTCGACAATGTTGTGCGCCAGGGGAAGGTCCGCTATATCGGACTCTCCAACTTCATGTCATGGCAGGCGGCCACTGCGGTTATGCTGCAGGAGCGCCTGGGGTTGGAAAAATACGTGACGGCACAGATGTATTACAGCCTCGTCGGCCGGGGTATCGAATACGAGTTCCAGTCGTTCGCCGAGTACTACAACATCGGTATCCTGGTTTGGAGCCCGCTTGCCGGCGGCTTTCTCGCAGGCAAGTACAGCCGCGCCAACCCCACTCCTGCCGGCACACGATTCGCGGAGGCAGGTTCTTTCGTGCCCTTCGACAAGGAGATGGGCTACCGCGTCGTGGAAGCGCTGAAGGAGGTGGCTGGTCGGCATGACGCAAGTCCGGCCCGCGTGGCTCTCTCGTGGGTGCTGGGACGCCCCGCCGTCAGCAGTGTGATCGTCGCTGCTCGGAAGGCCGAGCAACTGGAAGATAACATCGGGGCCGTAGACCTTCGGCTCTCGGACGAGGATGTCCGGCTTCTCGACGCAGCGTCGGATCCTGGCGTTCCGTATCCGAAGTGGATGGTCCTTCAACTCGACACCTCGGAAGACGCGCGTTCGAAGGCTCTGTATCCTGAACGCTACGCAAATGGCGGCCCCTGGAAGGACCTCCGCGGAACTCGTTGGTCCGGGTGATAGCGCATTGCTGCCCGGCACAGAACCTCAGAGAACCCCAGCAATTTCCGAAGAGACTATGCTCTCCGAGCCAGACTGGCATGTACGGATGCAATTATTGGCAGTCGCAACAAGCGGTAAAGAACTCGTTCAGCCCTCGGCGAAAGGAGATTGGATATGAATCCAATCACGGCGAAAACAAACAAGGTCGGATTTGTCGGGATCGGCTACATGGGCCGTCCGATCGCACAGAGGTTGCTTAAATCCGGCTTCCAGGTGGCCGCTTATGACCGGAATCGCAGCAAGGCGGAAGAGCTCATTCGAGATGGCGGCACAGTGGCGGAAAGCGTTGCGGAGCTTTCCTCCACTTGTGACGTCATCTTGACATGCCTTCCCAGCGATGAAGCTGTCCTGAGTATCCACAGCGGACCACAGGGCACGTTCGCCAATGCGCAGCGGGGCTCACTGATCATCGACTTGAGCACAGTAAATCCGAAGACGTCGCTGGAGCTCTCGAAACTAGGTTCCGAGCGCGGGGTTGACGTCCTCGACGTGACCATGTCCGGTAGCACTCCCGTTGCCGAGCAGGGAGCGTTAGTTTTGTTCGGAGGCGGAGACCGGGGATGCTTTGACGCCGCCGCGTCGATTTTCCGGGCGATCGCGCGAAGCTATTTTTATCTGGGGCCAAATGGCTCTGGAGCGGTTATGAAGCTTGTGGTGAACAGCCTGCTGGGCATCGGAATGCAGGCGGTTGCAGAGGCCGTTGCGCTCGGAGAAAAGGCTGGTCTCGATCGCAATCGTTTGCTCGACGTGTTGTCCCAGACTGCAGTCGTCGCTCCGGCGCACGTGGGAAAGCTGCAGAGAGCGATGAATGGCGACTACAGCCCTCAATTTCCCCTGAGGCTCATGAACAAGGATTTCGGGCTGATTCTCAATCTCGCAGCCGCGGTCGGTGCGCAGGTGCCCGCGACACGAGCGGCTTTCGAGGTCAATGCGGCACAATCGGCCCAAGGGCAGGAGCAAGATTTTTCGGCGGTGATTCTGGAGATGGAAAAGCGAGCTCATTTGGATTCCAGGACAATGGGCGGACTCGAATTGCCTCAGCACAATAAGCCTCAAGGCTGAGCGAGAAGCCGTTTGGTAAAGATTTTCCAAGATGGGAGCAAAGCTATGATCCAAGTAAAAAGACTGAGTTGCGTATTGTTTTTGATTGGGATCACCGCCGTTATGGTGCATTCGCAGGATACGACCGGCAACTATGTGTCCCCCTCGGAAGCCGTTCCGAGACGGAAAGCTCCCAGGATGCAGGTTCAATTGCTGAACCCTGGAGAACCGACGAGGCAATATGCGGTCATCATGTACCAGGGAGACGAGGTTTTTTCCGGACTGCTGGAGTTTGCCGAGAAGTATCAGGTCACGAGTGCGCACTTCACCGCGATTGGAGCGGTGAATGGAGCAACACTGGGATGGTTTGATCCCCAGCGCAAAATGTACAAGAAGATTCCGATCAATGGTCAGCACGAAGTGATTGGGATGAGTGGTGATATCGCGCTCTATCAAGGAAAGCCCGTAGTCCACACTCACATGGTGGTGGGGAGTGCAGACGGAACAACGCGCGCCGGCCATGTTCTGGCTGCGTACGTGTCTCCGACGCTGGAAGTAATGGTCACAGTCGATCCGGTAGCTATGCAGAAGCGTTCTGATCCGGAGACGGATCTCACCCTGATCGATCCAGCTTTGAAGTAGTAGATTTTTCTCAGAAATTGAGATGGAGAATCTGATCTTCGATAACTGAGTCGTACACACCGGGGACGTGCAGGCCTGCAGAACTCCCGTAATCTATTGATTACAGGACGCTTAAAGTTTGGAGGCGGGGGGAGTCGAACCCCCGTCCGAAAAGCCTTGCAACTGGAAGCCTACATGCTTAGCCCGTTCCAAAGATTCGCCAGCCGCGCTCAGAGCGGGCAAGAAACTTGGCCGGCTAGCCCCTTTGTCTCGCCGGCGCGCCCGAGGCCCAGATGCGCCAGCCAGCCTGCTATACGACGCCTCATCTCCCGCGCACAGGCGACGCGAGAGGAGACGCGCTACTTAGTTTTTAATTAAGCAGCGAGAGCTAACTGTGTATTCGCAGTTAACTATTTCCACCCGGTTGCGGACAGGTGGTGTCCGGCATGCCTTCCAGCCACTACAGCTTCCGTCGAAACCGTATCGCCCCCTGCTGATATTATACCGCGATTTCACTGCGTCGTGCCGCCGTCGATCTGTTGTGGTTGGGACGTCTCGCGCGTGGCGAGAGATCGTCAAAAAAAGTGACACTCGCGCATCGTGCGCGAAACCCCATATCGCCAGCCGGTTGACACCTGGCCCGCCAGTTTCCATAATCCAAAGGAGGCCGCCGAAAACTAATTTGTCCATCGCCGCTGCGAAATCCAAGATTTCAGCGAAACATTTTCCTTCTTCCGGGCATTTCGCCGTCAAACGCGGCAAACCCGAGGTGCTGTTTCGTCCGACGCATTTTCTTCGGGTGACATTATTGCTCTGCATTTGTCTGCTTCCTGGCTCTAAGGGAAGGGCGAGTGGCGCCGCGCGCGCGAGGCCCAGCGTTCAACAGTCCGCAGCGGCCGCGCCAAGTTCGCCGGTGGCTCGGGACCTGGAATCGCTAGCTCGCGAACTGCGCGACGCGCATAGCAATCGCGACGCCTCAACGGCTTCCGCCCGGCTGGCTGCTTTTGCGCACACGCATGAGCATGATGCCTTGGGAGCGCGGGCTGCGCTGGCGCTAGGCTACGACGCCTATCGCGGCGGCCATTATGCGGTGGCGCGAGATTGGCTGCGGCGCGCCAGCGGCGAACCGCTGCTCGGAGAATACGTTCTCTATTGGTCCGCGCTGTGTGAGCAGAACCTGGCGCAGAATTCCGAGGCCCTGGCCGATTGGGAGCAGTTCATCAAACGTTATCCCCATAGCGTGCTGTCCAACTCCGCGCTGGAATCTTTCGCCGCGCTGGCCATTCAGCAGGGCCGTGCGCCGGCGGCGCTGGCTGCCCTGGAGTTTGCGCCTGCCGTCACCGGAAATCCTGAATTGCTTTTTCTGCGAGGCCGTACCAGAGCTGCATCCAACCAGCTCGTCGCCGCTGCAAGTGATCTTGCGGCGGTCTACTACGGCTTTCCGCTGAGTGCCGCATCTCAGGGGGCCGGGCAGCAGCTTGCGCTTCTGCGATCGCCGTTGGGCGAGCAATTTCCCAAGGCTACCGCCCAGCAACAGCTCGCGCGTGCCGACGTGCTTTTAGACGCCCATCATTGGCATGATGCCTTGGACGCATATCTGGGCGTGATGCCGCTTTTGAGCGGCGTCCAAAGCCAGCTTGTGCAGCTTCGCGAGGCCCGCTGCCGCGTGAAGCTGGGTGCCGGTCCGGCTGCGCTTGCTGATTTGCATTTCACCGATGCTGATGTGGACGCCCAGCGCCTCGCGGCACTCACGGGTTTTTATCGCGACCGCAACGATGAGGCAAACATGGTTGCCACTGCCAATGCCGCCGCCACGCGCGCTCCCGACAGTTCAGCCGCGGCCGATGCTCTTTTCAATGCGGGCAATTTTTATTGGGTGCGCCTGGATCGCGCCAGCGCCGCAGGATTTTACGACCGCGCCGCCAAGGCGTCTCCCGGCGCTCCCAATGCTGCCGCGGCCGCGTGGCGCACTGCATGGTATTCGTTTCTCTCTTCTTCGCCGGCAACCGGAGCTCGCCTCGACGATTTTCTCCGTCAATTTCCCGACTCGGGTTTTATGCCGGACCTGCTCTATTGGGCTGGCCGCTGGGCCGAAATGCAGGGCCAACCGCAACGTGCCCGTGCGTATTACATCAAGCTGCAGGCCCGATTCACGCAAGCCTATTTCGGCATTCTCGGCGCACAGCGATTGCGCGCGCTAGGCGCGGGACCGGTTGACTCCATCCCGCTGCTTGAGGGAATTCCGCCGCTTCCTCCGGCGCCCGCGCTGGATTTGCCTGTCCCTCCGGAGGCTGTCGATCGCGTGGCGCACGCGCAGGCGCTGGAAACTATCGCGCTCGATAGTTTCGCGGAAAAGGAGTACCGGCAGGCGTGGAAAGATACGGGCAATGCACGGCTGATGCTGGATGCGGCACGCGCCGCAGATTCGGGCGAGCGGTATCCATCGGCGATTGTTATTGTCCGCCAACTTTATCCACAAACCGAGGATCGCCGGTTTGACGACGTTCCGCTCGCGGTCTGGCAGGCGGGTTATGCACTTCCGTATTCCGCGGAGATTCGCCGTTCCGCCGCCACAATGGGCGCTGACCCCATGCTTATTGCCGGTCTCATCCGCCAGGAATCTGCGTTCGACGCTCAGGCTCGTTCGGGACCCGGCGCTGTCGGCCTGATGCAGCTTCTCCCCAAGACCGCGCGCCTCCTGGCCCGAAAACTCCACATGCCGTATTCAGCGGCTATGCTTACTGATCCGCAATACAATCTTCGCCTTGGCAGCGCGTATCTCGCTCAACTGACCGCGCAGTTCGGCAGCCCGGAAGCGGCGCTGGCGGCGTACAATGCGGGAGAGGACCGCGTGATTGCCTGGCGCGCCGAACGCAAATACGCCGAAACAGCGGAATTCGTGGAATCAATTCCATTCAGCGAGACGCGAGACTACGTGCAAATCGTGATTCGCAACGCAGCAATTTTCCGTCGTTTGTATGGTGAACGGCCATGACCTCGCGGCCTGCACCTTCCGCATCGGTTGCCGATTCGATCTCACTGTCCGTTAAGGCCGGGAGTTTCACCGAATCGGTGATTCGCGAGATGACCCGGCTGGCGATCGCTCATGGCGCCATCAATCTGGCGCAGGGTTTTCCCGATTTTCCCGCGCCTGCCGCAATCAAGGAAGCCGCGCAGCACGCCATCGCGGCGGACATCAACCAGTACGCCATCACCTGGGGAGCGCGTTCCCTGCGCGAAGCTATCGCCGAGAAATTTGCGCGTACTCAGGGCGTCTCCGTGGATCCGGAGCGCGAAATTACTGTCTGCTGTGGCGCCACCGAAGCGATGACCTCCTCGCTGATGGCGGTCATCAATCCCGGCGACGAAGTTGTTTTGTTTGAGCCTTTCTATGAAAACTATGGGCCGGACGCCATCCTTTCCGGCGCGCGTCCGCGCTTTGTGCGGCTCCATCAGACGGATTGGTCGTTTGACCGCGACGAGCTTTTCGCCGCATTCGGCCCCGCGACGAAAGCCATCATTCTGAACACGCCGAATAATCCCACTGGAAAAGTATTCAGCCGCGGCGAACTGGAATTTATTCGTGACCTGTGCGTGCGCGCGAATGCCCTGGTAATCACCGATGAAATCTACGAACACATGGTCTATGACGACGGTCAACACATTTCACCGGCAGCAATCGAAGGACTGCGCGACCGCACCATCACCATCAACGCGCTTTCGAAGACCTACAGCGTTACAGGCTGGCGCGTCGGCTGGGCCATTGCGCCGCCCGCCATCACTTCTTTCATTCGCCGGGTGCACGATTTTCTTACCGTGGGCGCGGCTGCGCCTTTGCAGGAAGCGGGTGCGGCTGCCTTGCGCTTTTCCGAGGATTATTACCGAACCTTGGCGGAGGAATATCTGGCGCGGCGCAATCGTATGCTCGCAATTCTTGAGCAAGCCGGCTTCCGTTGCTTCAAGCCCTCCGGCGCGTACTACATCATGACGGATATTTCCGACTTCGGTTTTCCCGACGATGTGACGTTCGCGCGGCATCTGGTCTCGAAGATTGGCGTCGCCGCCGTACCCGGTTCCAGCTTTTACTCCAATCCCGCGGATGGTGCGCAGCAACTTCGTTTCGCCTTCTGCAAGACGGAAGCGACGCTGGCTGAGGCATCTCGCCGTCTCTCCAGACTGCGTGCATCTGCTTAGGTCGGGCGCCGCGCGGAGCCGCTCAGATATGTTACCGTCGGGGGCTTGTGCTACAATTCGCGCCTTTGGAGGCATTTCGCCACAATGGAATTCAATCTGATTGCTTCAGGTACGCGCATCACCGCCAAAATGGACGGCGCTCCGCACGACATCAGCGCCAGCCGCACGCGCACATTCCTCTGCACGCTGGTGATTGCGCAGCAGATTGAGCAGGAATCAATCGATGTTGCCGTTTGGGGTTCGCCCGACGGAGAAAACTGGGGCACCATGCCGCTGCTAAAAATGCCGCAGCGTTTCTATCGCGGGGAGACAAAGCAGGCGCTTGATCTCTCCCACCGGACGGAAATTCGATTCCTGCGCGCGCGTTGTGAGCCCAACCGCTGGGGACGCGTGGCGCCGGAACCTATGTTTGTCATCGGTTTCCGCCTGCTGGAAGTTCCGGCTTTCCCCGTCCAGTCCATCCGCGAGGAATCCAAAGTCTCCGCTGCATGCTGATTGCCCGGCAGTGCGGCCGACCAGTCGTCAGTTGGGACTCGCGGGCGTGCTTTGTCCGTTCGGCGGTTGGTCGTCGCCCGTTTTTCTCAGGCTTGGAGCCGGTGCGTCGTCGGTTGCGGGTTTGCTAACCAAAGTTGGGGACTTCGCCGGAACCATTTTGGCTACCTGGTCCCGCAATTCTTTCGCGCGCTGTCCGGCGGGGCTTGAGGGATCGAGTTGGATGTAGGAATCAAGATCGTCGAGCAGGTCCACACCGTTGTTTTGCTTCATGTGAATAATGGCCAGCAGGCGGTAAACCGACGGCGCCTTTGGCTGCAGCGCCTTGGCCTGTTGGACATCCTTCAGGGCATCCTCCAGATTGTTTTGCATCAACCGCGCGCGACCGCGCTCGTAATATGCGCGCCACGATTTCGCGTCGAGTTCCAGCGCGTGAGTCAGCGTTTTTTCCGCTTCTAACACACGCTGCGTGTCCAGCAGGATGGCCCCCAGCCCCACATCGGCGGGCGCATAACTGTCCTTGCTGATGTCCACGGATTTCCGGAAGGCTTTCTCCGCATCGGAAGTTTTTCCCATCTGCGCGTACGTCCAGCCCATTCCCTCGAACGCCTCGTAGAACCCGGGCGCCGCCTTCACAGCCTTTTCGAAATCTCCCATCGCGGCCTTGGGATCGCTTTTCTGGTAAAGGTCTTGGTTTCCCTTGTCGTATGCGTCGCGGGCTTTGGCCGGCAGGGAAAGCATGTGTGCGGAAACCGATTGCCCCGCCGGTTTTTTCCCCATGGTTCCACGCTTTTGCAGCACCACCGATTGCCCGTTGACGGATGTAAACGACAAGTCCACCGATATGCTCACAGGCTCGTAATCCTGAGACCGGACCGACACCTGATAGACTTGCGGCGTCAAGTTCAAAAACGAAAAATCACCGGTAGCGCTTGTCGTAGCTGTTGTTATGATCAAGCCTTCAGCCGTCTGCAAGTCCACGAAGACATGTTCGGCTCCCTGTCCTGTGTCGGCGTAATATACCGTTCCGCTGATGTGGCGAGACTGAGCATTGACATCTGAAGCAGAGCAAAGAAACATTGCAGGTACTACAAGGAGTGTAAAAAGGGAGCGCATCGCAAGCCAGCCTCCCGGCAGGTCGCGCATATTATACTACCGCTGGCAAGCCCGGCGCCAAATTTGCACTGGCTGAGATGGGAGGGATGCAATGAAGATGCAGCGAAGTTCATCGTCCATCGCCGGAAATTGGTTTTCGCCGTGGCTGCTGGTTTCCCTGGCCATCTTGGCGGGGACTGGGCTGCTGACGCATCCTCAATCGAAAGCCGCCGCGAGCGCGATTGCCAATGGCTTGCGGTTTGAGGTTTCCCTTGCTTCATCGCTAAGCACCGGACCGCTGGATGGCAGGCTTTATCTTCTTGTCTCCACAAATAATGATGAAGAGCCGCGATATCAGATTTCGGATCAACCTCAAACTCAGCAGTTTTTCGGAATGAACGTGGACGGTTGGAGACCGGCTTCACCAATGGTGGTGGACGCCTATGCCATCGGCTATCCGTTGGAAAATATCTCGCGCATTCCGCCGGGCGACTACTACGTGCAGGGCCTGTTGAACATTTACGAGACGTTCCATCGCGCCGATGGCCACGTGGTGAAGCTGCCGATGGATCACGGCGAGGGCCAGCAGTGGAACGAAAAGCCCGGCAATTTATTCAGCGAACCGGCGAAAATTCATATTGATCAGTCCGCGGGCGGCACAATCCACATAACGCTGACGAAGAAAATTCCTCCCATCGAGCCGCCCAAAGACACCGAGTACATCAAGCACTTCCATATTCAAAGCGCGCTTCTTTCGCAATTCTGGGACCGTCCGATGGAGCTCGGCGCGCAGGTGCTCCTGCCGCCGGGATGGGCGGAGCATCCCACCGCGCACTATCCGCTGATAGTCCTGGAAGATCATTTCACGTACGACCTTTTCGGCGGAGGCCGCTTTTTCCGTACCCAGCCGCCCGATCCGTCCATGACCGGCCGCCGGCGCGAAGTCGCCGAAGCC
>Ga0302326_10020309_pt1 | contig 13681 bp, 11 predicted proteins | sample Palsa_T0_3_FD_202264 | JGI IMG/M metagenome (GOLD analysis project Ga0302326, IMG submission 202264) | Peat permafrost microbial communities from Stordalen Mire near Abisko, Sweden - Palsa_T0_3 | ecosystem: Environmental > Terrestrial > Soil > Palsa > Peat permafrost | place: Sweden: Abisko... | reverse complement strand
CGAACGGCAGCGGGATCGGGCATAACGGAAGAATTGCCAGACGCAGCAGGAATGCCGACACACCCACCGATGCGACGGCCCAGCCTTGTCTGCGTGCCAGTTTTCCGAAGGCTCGTTCAATACCTGAGAACCACGCGGAACCGATTCCGGGAAAGGCAAAGGCCAGCGCAATCACGATCACAGTAAGGCAGCCTTCGACGAAGGCCGGAGAGATATCGCGTCCTGGAGTGGAAGACAGGATCATGTGCTGCGATTGGCCTTCCTTGCCGCTTCGGATTCGTCAAGAGTCTTTGCCCAGAGGCCGACTCCGACACGCTCCGGTTGGACTGTGCGGAGGTGCTTGAGCAAACCGCTCCTCTTCTCGATTTCAATTTGTGGTTTGTACATAGATGCCCGCACTGGCTTCGATTTCGATCGTTTCGGCCGGTTTTCGCATCGTGGCAGCATCCGCGAAAACATAGAAGGGAATCCACAGAAGACTGGCAGCGCACATCCAGGCCGGAGACAGCGTGGTGGCAAAAACAACAAGTCCTTGTACTCCAAGATATGTCGCTTGAACAGAAGAGGAGCGGTACGCACCGCGGACAGCTAGCGCGATCAGTGCAGGCAATATCAGGATGAAATCGTGATACCAGAAGTAAGGCGAAGTACCGACGGAAACAACGAGAAGCAGCGGAAGATGGACTTGCCAATCCCATTGGCGCCGATGTTTGACCCAATAGTAAAGGAACCATGTAAGGCCGAAGAAAGACGGCAAGAATTGTAGCCAAGAATACTGCATGCCAAAGATGCCGCGTAGTATCCAACCCACGCCACAGGGAACCTCAATTGCGAAACGGTATGTATGGCGAAAATATTCCAGCGAGTGTGGGTTGTAAAAGAGCGTCGCGATGGTTGCTGTGCCATATCCCGCAAAGGCGCCTGCGAACAAAGTCCATGCGCGCTTTTCAATCACCCAGAACAATCCGGCCAAAAGAACCAAATATAGAAGGTGGGGCTTGAATCCGACGCCGAGCAGTAACACGCCGGCGGTGAAGTGTCTTTCGGATCTCAGTAACAGGAGAAAGGCGGTCAGGCAGGCCAACATCAGCGGCGTGATCTGACTCATGAACTCCGCTCCACCCATCGGAATGAATGTTAGGGAAATGAGAATCGCGATCCATGCTCTCCGCTTCTCGCCGCCAAAGTAAATCCAGAGGCCGAGGGACGAAAAACAATTGAGAAGCAGAGAAATTACGAGCCACCACATCTGCGCCGCGCGAAATGGCAGCAACGCCATGACAGCAACAAACGGCAGCGTCCATGGAGGAGAAAGCATGATCTGAGGCTGGGCGACGGCCGCGCTATGCAGCTGTTCAGCCGTGACCGTTACGGTCTCGGAATATGGGTGACCTCCAGTGAGAAACTGATACCCAGCTGACCAGTAGGTAATGAAATCGTAGAACTGGAACGGCCTGAATAGGATCCAGGCTCGCAGTGCGATCAAAGGAAGACAACATAGAAGCAAAAACGGCCAGCGAGTGACGTCTGCCGACTCAACACCGGCGGAATTGCGTTCCTCCTCAAGCGTGTGCGTCATGCTGATACCATCTTCCTGGAAGCGCTTCTGTTGGGCGGCCGCTCCACCTGAATTTGAAGCTGTGTGAGTGCTACTTACAGACGATGCGCAACTTCCGAATAATATTGCTGGGTAACTTTTCGTCCCGTGGAATCGAACTTTGCCGCGTGGACCCATCCCAGCTTGTGGGCGACGAAACTGACGGTTGTGCCCAGCACTTCCAGACCGTACTTCACACTGCGCCTGAAGTTGATCGAAGAGGCTTCCTTGAAGTATTTCGTCGGGCACGAAATCTCGCCGATGTTGAAGTTGAACATCACGGCCTGAGCGATCATCTGGTTGTCGAAGACAAAGTCGTCGGAATTTTCGAGCAGCGGTAGAGTCTCCAGCAGTTCTTTTGAAAACGCTCGATAGCCGGTGTGGTATTCCGACAGCTTGACGCCAAGAAATATATTTTGGAACGCCGTAAGGAAGCGGTTGGCGATGTACTTGTATCTCGGCATGCCGCCTTTCAAAGCTCCGCCGCCGAGAATGCGCGAGGCCAGCACCATGTCATAGATTCCGCTGGCGACCATGCCGGCCATGGCGGAGACCAAGAGGGGTGTGTACTGGTAGTCGGGATGCACCATGACCACGATATCCGCGCCGGCGGCAAGCGCCTCGCGGTAGCAGGTCTGCTGATTGCGGCCATAGCCGTAGTTGGCGTCGTGAACGAAGGTAAGAACGCCCAGATTTTTGGATAACTGCGCGGTTGCGTCCTTGCTGGAGTCGTCGACCAGGATTTTGATATCGACGATGTCGGGCAGTTCGCGCACCGTCTGTTCGAGAGTCTTTTCGGCGTTGTACGCCGGCATTACGACTGCGATTCGTTTTCCGTTAATCATAGCTCAACTCCTTCGTTGGTCCGAGCTTCCAGGCCGCCGCCGGTGGGGATTCAATGCGAGGCAGAGGCTATCGAGGCTGACTGCGTAAGCGCTGGATAAGGTGCGAGGGTTGCCGGAATGGCGTCGGGCTGCACCAGCCACACTTGCCTATCCTTGTAATAGCGTATCAACTCTGTGTTCCGGTCCGAATTATTGCTGGGATCCATCTCCCTTGCCCATATCACTTTGGAGCCATCGATGTCCGCGGAATTGTACACCCACTCTTGTCCTGCATCGTGATGGGAGCCGTACCGGACCAGAACGAGGTGTTTGCCTGGCAGCCGCTCCAGTTTGGCCTGAATGTTGGCTCGCTCCGCGCCGGGCTGGGGTGAGTTTACGCATTCACATGTCCAACTGACTCCAGGAGAATGGGCCACGCCAAGGTGCAACGGCGTGGCCCATAAGTCGAATGCGGCCATGACGAAGCAAAGCGTCACCGTGAGCCGGAGCATTGTGCTCCCGACCGGCTGTCCTCCAGGCTTCCACTGTTTGAGATGGCGCATGGCCTGCAATCCGATGGCATAGAACGCTGCGGTGAAAGGCGCCAGATAATAAGGCCGGATACCGGCCTCGGCGATCAAGCCCGCCGTCATCGCAAGCGTGCAGACCACCAGGAAACGGATGCGGCGATCCAGAAACACGCGCCGCAGCATGATGAGGGGAGGTATCAACGCAGACGCCGCAAAAAACAAGAATACTCTGAGACCTTTGAGGATGGTTTGCGGCAAGAATCCAGAGACGCTGTGAATCTTCTGAAATTCAGGAAGCTCAATCTGCGTGTAGTAGTCATGCATCGCCTTGGACCGGTAGACGGGTTCAGGGCCAGGCGACTCCCAGATGAAGTGAGGGGCTACCGCATAGGCAGCGCGATTCAGCGTGTAGGGCAGTGTGAGCGGACTTCCAAAGTTGCGATAGTTGTAGTAGGCCATCCACGCGCCTGTGGCAACGATGAGGATCAATGCGGGCGCAACGGCTCGGATCAGCACCTCGCGGTTTGGCCGATTCTTTCCGAAGAGAAGCCAATGTCCGAGTGCGACGCATACCGGAACGCATAGCAGCAGACCCTCATAGGGGCGGCTGTTGGCCAGCACCATCATGCCGGCCGCCAGCAGGACGCCGTCGCGCATTCGAACCGATTTCATAAAACGCGGAAGTGCTCCCAGTACCAGCGCTCCGCCTAGCGCGGCAACTGCTCCCGCACCCGTGTAGGTATTGATCCAGTAACTGAAAAGGCCGATACGCAGGACCGCCAGCAAGCCGCCGAGAAGAGCCCATGTAGGAGGCAACCATGCCTGAAGCATCCAGCAAATGGCCGCGCACATCAGGGCCATTATGCACAACAGGCCGTACCACGGGTGTCCGAAGAGTACCTTGCCCGCGGCGAGAACCAAACCTTGTGCTGGGAAGAACATGGATGCATAGGTCGGATTCATGCCGATGTGCATGGTTTCGAAATGCGTCCACATCGCAGGGGTTGGATTGGTCAGTCTTCCATGCGCAAACGTGTCCGCGGCGAAGAGAAAGCTGAAGTCATCGGTATAAACAGGGTAGGGAATCGGGCGGATGGGAAGCATGGCCAAACGCAACAGAAGCGCCGTTAACCCAACCAGTGCAACGGACAAACCACGCCTTCGCGCCAACTGCCCGAATCTCCGCTCGATGCGATGAAAAAATGAGGAACCGAGGCCAGGCCAGCAGAAGGGCAAGGCGAAGGTTATCGCCGTCAGGCCGCCTTCGATCGAGAGAATGGAGAGATCGCTATTCGGGGTGGGGAGGGCAAACATAATTCCAGTTAAGCTCCCATTTCCACCATTGGGTCCCGGGACGGTATCTCTTCCGATTCGGAATCGGCAAGGTTTGCGCGCTGTCCGATACCTGTGTCGCGAGAACCAAAGGAGTGGGGCTCAGCTAGAATCACTGCGCGCTTTAGCATTTCCGGGTTCTTTAGCGGAAGCGGTACGTTGTAAGCCTCGGTCACTACATACAGAGGGCGATTTTTCGTCTCTTCGTATGTGCGTGCGACATAGTCTCCGATAGCTCCGAGCGCCAGAAGTATTACTCCGGAGAAGATGCACTGCAAAGCCACGACCGAGGCCCAGCCGGGGACTAGAGACGTAGTGAAAAAGGCTTGGTACAGTACACGCAGCAGATATAAGAAGCCAACGAAACTGAGAAAGCAACCAACCGTGATGCTGATGCGCAGAGGGAATGCGGAGAAGGAAGAAATGCCGGTCCAGCCGAACCGAAGCATTTTCAGGAAAGAATACTTCGTGCGGCCCCCTGCGCGCGCCTCGCGGTCGAAAGGGAGGATCGCCTCTTTGAGCCCGAGCCAGGCCGCCAATCCGCGCATATAGCGGTGTTGTTCGCGCAAGGTGCGAATCGCGACCACTGCCCGGTGGCTGAAGAGCCGGAAGTCGCCCACCTCGGGAGTCAGCCGCTGATCCGCCATGCGCGAAATCAGCCGATAGAAGAGTTTAGCCGTCCACTGCTTGAAAATTGTTTCCGACTCGCGGGAAATTCGCTGGGGAGATACGATTTCGTAGCCCTGTTCAAAAAGCTCCACCATGCGTGGAAGCAATTCCGGAGGATCCTGTAGATCCGCGTCCATCACGACAACAGCATCTCCATTCGCAAAATCCAGCCCCGCGGTCACGGCCGCCTGATGGCCAAAATTGCGGCTGAAGCGAAGCATGCGGACGCGCGGATCTTCTATCGCGGCGCGCTCAAGGACGCTCGGCGTCGCGTCGGTGCTGCCATCATCGATAAAAATGACTTCCCATCGGATAGAGCGCAGGGCTTCGCGAAGGCGTGCGAGCAAGGGAGGGAGCGTCTCGGCTTCATTCAGGACTGGAATTACGATCGAAAGGAGCATAATAGCCATCCCGATTGCGCGTGAAAATTGCCGAGCAGAGGAAATCCTGGCAATGGGTTTGCTTGAACCCTCTCACTCGCGTCGTTATGAGCGCGCGGAGATACGATGCCTCGACCTTTGTTCGCGGTTGGGGCTAGTCGATGGTCAATCTGCCCGCGACGGCGAATGCGCTGTGGATCGACGTGGCGACAATTTCTTCGCCAGCCGCTGCCGAAAATCCTGACAGAGCGATATCGACCATGTTCTATCCATCTGCCGGCATCAGGATCTAATTCTGGAGAGCAGCTTTCAGAATCTAGACCGTATGGTTTTCCCACAGGTCTGTGTTGGCTTGTATCCTTTGCAGGGAGAGTGCGACCAGGGCAAGTTTTCCCTTTGTCTCTCTCCCGCAACGGAACAGATCGTTGGCGTGTAGCGATCCCACCGTGTTCCGGCGGGGACTATGCGAGGGTCAGTTTTCCGGCGATGGAGCTGAATGCCGCGTTGATGCTGTTGGCAAGCGTGCCCATACCGGCGGTGCAGGCAAAGGCGATCAGAGCGATCAGCAGAGCGTACTCGACCAGATCCTGACCTTCGTCACTCTTCAGGTTCATGATCGCGAGGTGAAGCTTGGCGATGAGGTTCTTCATTTGGGTTTCTCCCCTAGGTTGATTTCCCGGTCAGAGACTGGGGTTGCCCTACTAGTAGCAAGCGGTATGCCAAATCCGTTGCCAGGGGTCATCTATAGAATTCAATCACTTACGATCCGCGCGTCCGAGGGAGGTGTGAACCACCGTATACACGTAGAGGGACGCACAGATTCGACTCGTATACATGACCTAAAAGTGTATTACCCGAAGGTGGAAGGTGCAAACTAGCACGAAATGAACAACTAACACCTTGGTGCGATGCAGAGCCGCGGAATACGGACGCTCGACCGGCTTCCACACGTATGAGTGTAGCAATTTGTCGGCCAATGCTGCATGTTCCCCCGCTTCCGCTCACCTCAACGAATCGGCGTCGCCGGAAAGCGAAGTCGTCGAGCCATTGCCCTCAGGGCGCATGCCGATCGCCGTCCGCGCGGCGTACAAGTACCATAAAAACAACGCCAGAGGGAGCCAGGCGAGACTACGTATCGTAATACAGATTCCTACCACCCCGGCAAAGTTGATTGCGGTAAGAATCTCCATGGAAAACCTGCGCGGCGAAGACGACAGAGCAGATGCCACGGAGGGCAGAAGAACCACTTCGTCGGAAATCCAGCAATACGGGGAAGTTAGAACCGCGACCATCATGACCAGCATTCCCTCCTGTTTCCAATCCCAACTGGAACGCCTGCGCCAGTAATAAGCGATGCCCCACGCAATCGCCAGGCAAAGCGGGATCGTGGCGATCCAGGCGAGATTTACATTGACGGTGGCTCGCAGCAGGGAGGGCAGAGTAGGGTAAGCGTTTTGATCGAGAGTCGACTCGTGCAGCAAGGCAAAATAATCCTTCCAGACATGTGGATGCACCAGGGTTACCAGCGCCGAAACGCAAGCCAGAGACGAAGCGAACCCCGCCAAGATCGTCAATCTCCGTCGATAGATGGAATCGGCCAGCAGGATCACCCAGAAAACCATAAACAGGTGGGGCTTGATCGCCATCAGCAGAAGCGAAGCTCCGGCGAGGAACGGACGGCTCCGATGGAATCGCAAAAAAAGTGAAAACCCAAGCAGGAGAAATGGCGAGCTTTGCTCCATGGCAAAACTTCCCAAGACTGGCGCAAACAAAAACGCCAGAGTTCGGTTCTTCGGGGGCACATCGAGCAGCACAAGGGATGCCACGATGCACCCGGCGCCGGCAACTATCCATAGAACCAGCGCGCCCAAAGCAGGCAAGAAGCCCAGTGGAGCCACCAAGGCCAGCGTCCATGGCGGATTGAGCATGATGAGCGGCGAATCCGGCGCAAATCCTCGGGATTTCTCGAGCGCCAGGATCAAGGGACCTGAGTAAGGATTGGCGCCATGCACGAAAAGCTTCCCGGCGCTCCAATATTCAACGAAATCGTTCGCGTTCGTCCTGCTGCCGAAGGCAGTGAGGATTCCGACCCCAATAAGCGTCAGCACTACTGCCGCAAAGATGCGCCAAACCCTGCTCATCGAAAGTGCCAATCCCCTTCGGTCGGATGCTTAGGCAATAGTAGCAATTTCTTTTCCGATAGTCGGCTTGCAGTTTTACTGAACCATATCCCGGGGAGTTGTATTCAGGGAACCGGAGGAAATATTACCCGACATATTCACAACTCAGATATGGTGTTTCTAGCTCGACTGTTCAATTTGTTGATTGCAATTGCGGGGATTTAGGGGCGGTTGATCCTTATCCGCCAGTTGGAGAGGCCGTATGGATGATTCAAACCAGACTCTAGACGAGGAATGCCGCAGGAGCACCTTCTTTCAGTGGCCCGTTCGAATCTTCGGTCCTGTACCCGGCTTGATGGAACTGAATTTAGCCTGCTGGGGATTATTTGTCGGATTTGTGGCTGTGCCGCTATTTGTTCGCCTTTGGATTCAATTCAAATCCAAAGGAGGAATTACGAACATACTTCCCATCGATTTCATTTACTTCTATGGAATCGGCCGCCTGACTAACGAATATCCACTTACAAGACTTTACGATTACAGCCTGCAGCTTAAGATTTTCAACGATATCTATCCGTTGCACGATGCGGACTACGGGCCAAGCCCGTATCCTCCTTGGGTGGCCCTATTCTTCGGTCTGTTTGCGAGGATTCCGTTCGCGCAGGCTTACCTGCTATGGATGGGAACGTCGCTGATTCTTTACCTGATTGGAATTGCAGTTTTGATCAAAGGGGTCTTTCCGGGCAAGCGGCTTGAAATCTCTTTGGTTTTCTGTTTTGCATTGGCATTCCATCCGTTTGTCATGAACACGCTCGCAAATGGGCAACTCGCTTCTATAGCGGTCTTCTCAGTAGGTCTTGCGATATTTCAGGAAAGACGTTCGAACCCGTTTTGCAGTGGGCTGGCGCTCTCGATTCTGACATACAAACCGACTCTGCTATTGCTGATCATTCCCATGCTGCTGCTCACTCGCAGGCTTCGGACGCTGCTTGGATTCATCACGGGCGCGGTAGTTCTGATTCTTGTGGCCACGACGTCAGGTGGGATACAAATCTGGCCGGCATACGCGCATTTCCTGAATTATTTTGGAAAGGCTGCAGGACTTGGCGGTCAATCCGTGCTTCTGAGCTGGAAGTATGTCGACTTTAGTTCACTTTCCTATGCTGTTCCCGGAGGCCGATCCAGAGAGGGATTGGTGGCCCTGGTTTTTGTAACTATTATGATCGCGGGTTGGCTTGTCATGCTGTTGTGGAAGTCGTCGACTGGCATCCGGCCCGCACAATGCCTGACCTGGGCGGCAACATTGACCTGGACTATGCTCTTGAATGTTTATGTTCCGATTTACGATTCAGTTCTGGTAACAATCGCTTTAATTTTGACCATCGGGGCGCTGAGAGACCTTGATTGGAGGGCCGCCGAGGGCTGGATCGTAGCTCTTGCGGCTTTGATTTTTGGGGTCTCATGGGTTACAACATCGATCGCAAAGGCCTATGGCATTCAATCTCTGACGATCCTGCTATCTGTTTTCGGGTTAGTTCAACTCTTTCAATTGCGGCGGGCGATTCGTCAAGGATCGCCACAAGAGGAACGAACGCGTCGTGCCAGCGCAAGCAAGACATGCCGGGGTCTTGGCGATACCACAACTCTCTGAGGAAGTAGCCTCTTCCGCCCGATTCTAGAGCATTTCCCGGATTTCTGTGGTTTTTGGGGAAACGATGAAGGTGGATTTTTCTTGAGGAAAAATCCACTTAGCAGTTGCGGCTTCGGCCTACACCAATCCGGAAAATGCCATAGCTTGGCGCGAATTGTCCCAGCATTACGACTCCGTTCTTCATCGGGGTCTACAGATCTCCGCTAGCAACGGGGGCAAGATTGCGCACTTGGATCGTATGGCTTGTCCTGGTTGCGAACACATACCACACAAGAAATATCGGCGCGGTCCAAAGATAAAAGAAGGAATGCAGGAGCGGCAGGCCAAGAAGGATTTCAATCTCAATAACCGCGCTCATCAAGGCAAGAAGCGCAATTAGACCTCGCGAACGTGTGCAATAAACTCCGTAGAGCAAAGCTGGAATCAGTACCGCCTGATCCATGAACCATGTATATGGGGCTACAAAGACCGAGACCAGCATCAGAAGCGAGCCGTTTTCGATCCAGTTCCACGCATCGCGGCGCTTCAAAAAGTAGGCAACCGCCCACAGGCAGCCAAGACCGGCTGGTAAACACTGCAGCCACAAAGTATGAGGAGGGACGTAGAAGCGCAGCAATGAGCCAACACAGGGCATGAGTACACGGTCGATTCGCGCCCCCTTCATCATTTGGGCATATTGAGTCCACACTTGTGGGTCCAGGATCGTGACAAGGGCGCTGCTGGCAGCAACGGCGAATGCGGTTCCGGCCACAATCCTGTAGTTGCGAGTGAAAATGATCCACACCAGCAGCACCACGCCGAAGGGCAGGAACAGGTGCGGCTTGAGCAAGCACAGCCACAGGGAAGCTCCCGCGAGGAACGGATGGGAGCGATGCCACCGCAGGAAGAGAACCAGCCCGAGCAGGATAAACAGCGACACCTGACCCGCCAGTAAACAGGAGAGTGCCGGCGCGAACGAGTAACCCAGCAAGTGCAACAGATTCTTCGGAGATCTGTTCATCACCCAGACCATCTGTACAGAGATAACGAGACTGGCCAGCAGGAGCAACTCCCAAAGCAACTCTCCAGCCAAAGGGCTGAGAATGCCGAGTGGAAGCACCAGCAACAGAGCAGAGGGCGGGTTGCCCATGACCAGCGTCGGAACCCCGGAAGGGAACCCGGCCGAGCGCTCCAATTTGAGGACCGCATCGCTGTCGTAGGGGTTCCCGTGATGCGCGAGTTGATGTCCGGAGGCCCAATACTCCACAAAGTCCCGCGACCCCGCGGCGCCGCGTCCAAACATGGATGCGAAGATGCCCATGGCGGTAAAGGCAAAGGTCACGATGCAGACAGCCAGAACCAGGAACTCGGCAATTGCGCGAAGATGCTGCGACCATCGTGTCATCGCTATGCCCCCGATGCTTCCCGCGTTTGGCTCGACAGGGCTGAATCGAGACCGCGGCCGATTTCACCTGGTTTCTCCTTAGCCTTCGCAATGCAATAGACAGCGATCCAGAGTACGCCTGCTGCGGAGGTCCAGGCCGGGTCTAATCCCAAACCAAAAGCGATCGCCTGCACAACGAGATAGGCCACAGCAACGGAAATCGAACGATAGGCTCCGGGAACGGCTACCGCCATCAGGGCCGGCAGGATCAGGATAAAATCGTGATTCCAACAATAAGGCGAAGTGCTTACGGAGACCAGGAGAATCAGCGGGAGATGGACCTGCCAATTCCATCGACGCCGATGTTTGCCCCAGTAGTACAGGAACCATGCAACGCCCAACAAGCATGGCAGAAATTGAAGCCATACATGCTCCGTGCCAAAGACGCTGCGCAGTGCCCCGCCCAATCCGCACGAAACCTTGAGCGCACTGCCGATTGTGTTGTGAAGATAGTCGAGCGAGTTTGGATTGTAGAGCTGTGCCACGGCAGTGGCCGCTCCATAGCTCAGAGCGGCTCCCGCAGCCATCGTCCATGCTCGTGTTTTCACGATCCAGAACAAGGCTGCCAGGAACACGAGATAGAGCAGATGCGGCTTGAACCCAAATCCGAGCAGGACCAGACCGGCGGCAAAATTTCTTTGCGATCTAAGCAAGAGCAGAAAGGCCGTCAGGCTGGCCAACATCAGCGGAGTGATCTGGCCTACGAATTCCGCGCCGCCCATGGGTATGAACGTGACAGCAATGAGGATCGCAATCCATGCTTTCCTTTTCTCTCCGCCAAAGTAAATCCAAAGGCCGAGCGTCGAAAAGCAATCGAGAACCAGCGAAACAGCGAACCATACGGTCTGCGCCAAATGAAAGGGCAAGATGGCCATGATGCCGATCATAGGCATCCCCCATGGAGGGCAAAAGGTCATGACCGGCCATGCGGGGTTTCCACCGTAGGAGACCACAAGATCGCGCATCGCGGCCTCCGAATAGGGATGGCCTCCAGTCAGAAACAGGTGGCCTGAGGTCCAATAAAAGATGAAGTCATAGAGCGCCTGAGGGGTCGCAAGCATCACTGCTCGCAAAGCGAGCAGCGGAGCACAGCAAATCAGCACGAACAGCCATTGGGATCGCTTTGCGGACTCGTTGATGAATCCGGGTTGGAGTCCCACCTTCTGCTTCATATCGATTGCACTCCCTCAGGATGATTTTGATTGTCTGTCAAGATGAACCTCAAAGCGTCCAGTCGCCTTTCTTATGGCGTCGTTAGCTGCTCGACCACCTGCGTTTGCCTCTCTGGTCTACTGGTGAGCCGATGTCCAAGGCGCGTGAATGGGCGCTCGATGTATACGTAACTTCCCAAGGCGCAGAGAGGCATCGCGAAGAATAAAAGCAAGGCGCCCGTCGCGCCGGATCCATGTGCCAGCAACATGAAGATTCCCTGCCAGACGTAGATGCTATAGGAGACAATACCAAGTTGCGACAGGGTCCGCGATGTGAGGGGTCGAGCGAATATTGATTCCGGATGAAGCATGGAAGATGCAATCAACGCCGCGATGCAGACGCACTCTGTCAGCGGCGGCAGCAATGTGAAATGAGCCATGCAGTAGACTAGGACGGAGATGGCGGGCAGCGCCCACATCTTGGACCATCGCGAGGCGGCAGCTTGCAGACGAGGCTCTTGCAGTAACAATGCCATGAGGCAGCCGGTAAGTAGCTCGTCGGCGCGCACCTGGCTCTGACAGTTGAAGAACTCGCGGTCGTAATACCCCCAGGAATGCAAGCGGTAAACGGCGCAGCCAAGGGCTCCAGCGGCTGCAATCCAACGGCAGCGCCGTATGCCTGCAACCAGAAGAATGCACGGCCATACTAGATAGAACTGCTCTTCGAGTGAGAGCGACCAGAAGTGCCAGGTGGAAGCACCGGCGTCAACCAAAAGGTAATTTCGATAGAAGAGCAGGCTGGCGAGTACTGCCGTGGGCGCGGCGATCGACATGTGTACCTGATGGCCGATCAGCAGGAGTACGGCAAGATACGTCCACGCGACAGGCATCAGTCGGAAAAAGCGGCGTATATAAAAGCGCTTGAGGTCGATTGGGCCCTCCAATAACTTGGAGGTGATGAGGAATCCGCTCAGCACGAAAAAGATCGTGACGCCGTGGTGACCGGTCTGCGTCCATGGCTGCATGTAATGGCCCAGTAGAGCGTACTGAATGTGATCGAACAGAACTAGCGAGATCGCAATGCCGCGCCAGCCATCAAGGGTGCGGATGCGATTCATGGGGCAGTCCCGATGCAATCTGTCAATTGAGGCGTTGACGACCGGGTTATGCGCTTTCCCAGTCGCGCTGTAGGCCGCTCAATGAAGTAGAAAGAACAGGTGGCCACAACGAAGGCCGCTATCAGGTTGTAAGGGAATGAGCCCAGCCACCCGAGCGGATGAGCGCCTTCGGGATGCAGCAGAAACAGTTGTTGCCATACATAGAGACTGTAGGAGATGGTACCGATGCCCACCAGCAAGCGGGAATTCAGCCATTTGTAGACCAGTCCCTCCTTGACTACGAGCGTCGAAGCTACCATTAAAGAGATGAGCACGTAATTCGTCAACGTCGCGCATGCGTGGACCCGCTGTTCGTTCAGCACCAGTAGCGTCCCGCATAGAAGCGGCGTCTCTTTGGGAACGTTCCGCAGGATGAAGCCACGGATAGAAGGGCGAGTGAGAAGGAGCGCAAGGGCGCATCCTAGTAGCAGCCCATCCAGCCGGGCGTCGGTCCGCAGCGTGCGAAGCCCTGTCGTAGCGCCTGGCAGCATTTGTCCAATAGGGCCATTCGGATGGGTATAGTCGTAGAACCGCCATGTGGCGCAAAGCAACGCACCTATGCCCGCGATCCAGGCGCCGCGCTTGTTACCGAATCGAAGCAGGAGCACGGGCCATAACAGATAAAAGTGCTCCTCGATCGATAGCGACCAGAAATGAGCGGTGTAGACTCCTTCAGCATGCGCAGCGTATTGATAGTTGCGAAAGAAGAACAGTGAGCCCGCAATCTGCGATGGGCGAATCTCCAGATTCATGAATCCAGACAATGCGCAAAGCACGCCGAGATAGCAGACAACCAGCGGAAGAATCCGAAAAGCACGACGGATATAGAAGGAGGAAAGGCTGATAG
>Ga0302326_10020308_pt1 | contig 13682 bp, 7 predicted proteins | sample Palsa_T0_3_FD_202264 | JGI IMG/M metagenome (GOLD analysis project Ga0302326, IMG submission 202264) | Peat permafrost microbial communities from Stordalen Mire near Abisko, Sweden - Palsa_T0_3 | ecosystem: Environmental > Terrestrial > Soil > Palsa > Peat permafrost | place: Sweden: Abisko... | reverse complement strand
TGGCGCGCGTCGCCGGATCGGCGGTGATCGCGTAATAACGCGACAGCGCGCTCATCCATTGTCCAAAGGTGGCACCCGGCGCGAAGGCGTAGGTGTCATACCAGCCGCCGAGTTCCTCACCTGGTGCGCGCAGGCCCGCGCGCACGCGAAAGGGCCGCAACAATGCGTCCTCATCAAGTCCCATTACCAAGCGATGATTCTCGCGCGCCTGCCGCTCGAGCGGTCCGGCGCTCAAGCGCACCTGGCCATAGGCTAATTCCGAGAGCGGAAGGGGCGGCGCATCGGTGCTCTCGGGCGCGGCGAATGCAGCCCGGGGCCAGCCCACGGCGAACATACCGAAGGCGAGAAGATCGCGCCTGCTGCGGTTAATGGTGTCCGACATGACCGTCCTGTTCCAACTCCCGTTTCGTGCAGGATGCGGCTAGCGAGACGCTGACGCAAGTTGACTTGATCGACACAGCGGCCGCTTCAGCATTAAATAGAAGCCTGGGCCGCGCACGGGGAGCTGGCGATGAAGCATTCGAGACTGAAATTTTTTTCGCTGCCGCTGCTCTTGGTCGTGGCGGCGGCGATCCCGGCGCTTGCCGGTGCCGTCGACACCTTTAGTCTCAGCGCGAGCGCGCAGGATTTCGCCAGCTACTTTCCAAGCTATCTGGCCAATGGCTATTTTTCCACGATGACGGCGCCGCGCGGAACCGAGGGCAATCTTGCTTACATGGTCGCGTTCATGGACTACGGCAAGGATGATGAGTCGCGTCCTGCGGCCATTCCGGGTTGGAGCGAGATCGACTATTCGACCGGCGACTCCGCCGCGGGCCATTTCTGGATGAATCAGGTGCCTCTAAATCCGGTCTTGTTCAGGGATTACCGCCAGACGCTGAACATGAAAGAGGCGATGCTGACGACGAGCTATCGCTACGTCGATCACAAGCGCAGCACGCAGATAAAGGTCACGACTTTTGTCAGTCAGGCTGCAACGCATCTGGCGGCGACGCAGATGTCTCTGACGCCGGATTTCGACGGCATCGTCGAACTCTCTTTTGCGCTGAACCTCTGGGCGCCGCATGAACCGCGCCTGCCGCTCGCCCAGTTGACCGGCGAGCAAATGCAGGAAGCGGTGGCCGCGAACAATATGCAGCTCGTGGCGATTCCGCCTGCGACTCCCGACCGCGCCGCCGTGTGGTATCACGGTGACACGCATACGCTCGCGGCGGACGGGGACGTCAGAGACCTGACTCTGGCGCTCGATGGCCGCGCCGAACAAGGCTTAGGCATGTCCGAGGCGGTCGCCGTCCAAATTCCGGACGGCGTCGTCCCAAGCGATATTGCGCTCTACAAAAGTCAGTATCGACTCGCCTTGAATCTGAAGATCAAGGTGCAAAAGGACATAACGTACACGTTCACAAAATTCATCGCGGCCGCGCGCGAGGATTGGGGCGGCGATGCCCATGCGGATGTTGCGCTGGCAACCGCGGCGCGCAGCGCCGGGTTCGCGGCACTGCTCGATCAGCATCGGGCCGCCTGGGCCAAACTATGGCGCTCGGATATTCAGATCGACGGCGATGCGCAGGCACAGACGGTCGTTCACTCTGATCTTTACTATTTGCTCGCGACCTCAACGGCCGACACGCGCTGGCCCATGGGCGCCTGCGGGCTGACGCCGGGCTATACCGGGCACGCGTTCTGGGACAGCGATACCTGGATCTTTCCAGCGCTTCTATTGCTGCACCCCGAGCGCGCCAAGTCGCTGGCGGTGTTCCGCGCCCACACGCTGCCCGCGGCGCAGGCCCGCGCTCAAGCGCGCGGCCTCAAGGGGGCGATGTATCCCTGGGAGGCGGATCCGGAAAATGGCAGCGAACAGATTCCCTATTTCGCTCACGTGCTCAGTGAGCGTGAAATCCACATCAACGCGGATGTCGCGATTGCACAGTGGCAATACTGGCTTGCAACGCATGATCGCGAATGGCTGCAGCGCAGCGGCTGGCCGGTCATTCGCAATGTGGCGGATTTCTGGGCGAGCCGTGCATCGTGGAATGCGCAGCAGCGGCGTTATGAGATCGTGCACGTTACCTCGGTGGCCGAAAGCTACAACGATGTGCCCAACGACACCTTTACCAATGTGTCAGCGCAAAAGGCCTTGAGGATCGCGGCGGCGGCGGCGGCGTTGGTCGGTGAACGGCCGGATCCGCATTGGGCTGAGGTCGCCGCGAAGCTTTACATCCCGTTCTCGCAATCTGAGCAACGGCATCTGGACTTCGACGCCAGTGTGCCGCGTGAGCCCTTGGAGGGGAGCACGCTGGGACTGCTGTCATACCCGTCCCTGGATTTGCAGATGAGTCAGAAAGTGCGTCGCAATGACTATGACTACATCATGATTTCCGTTCGGCAAGGACACCATGAGCCGCATGGTATGGGCATGGCGCCGGCTTCGATTGCCGCTGCCGCCGCCGGCGATACCGCCTCGGCGGTCGCCTGGCTGCAACGCAACTTCAGCAGCGGTTTGATCAAGCCGCCTTTCAATGTGCGCACGGAGACGGCGACCAACAATACCGGCTACTTCGTTACGGCTTCCGGCGGCTTTCTGCAAAACCTGCTGTACGGATTCAGCGGACTGCGGGTCGCGGAGAAAGGCCTGGTCGAGGCCTATCCAGCCATCCTGCCGGCGGAGTGGAAATCGATGACCTTAAAGGACGTCACGATCCGGGGAGAACACTACGACATCATCATCGACCGCGACACCGGTGGACAGGTCAGGCTGACGCGCAAGGCGCTGAGCCCGCAGCCCTAAGACTGCATATTCCATCCGGCGCGATACTCGCGCGTCAGGTATTGATTGGCGTCGGCGAAATTGGTGACTTGTCCCGATTCGCCGTCGTACAAAATCTTTTTTCCCTGCCCCGCGCGCAGCGCCACGAGTCCCAGCAGCATGGTCTCGGTGAGTTGCGCCGCATATTCAATCGGAGAACTCGCCTTGGCTTCGCCGCGAATCGCCTTGGTCCAGTTGAGCTCATGGGTCCACATGATTCGGGGCGTGCTCTTAGGTACGCTCGCGGCCGCCTCACCCAATGCCTGCGGATAGAGCCGCGGATTCGAACCGTAGGTATCGTGCATGAGAATCCCTTTCTCACCGATGAATATCACGCCGCCTTCGCTCTTGAGCGTGACCTCATCGGGCAGTACGTCGGGGCGGGGCGGATAAATACCGCCGTCGAACCAAGATAGCTTCACCGGCGGCTGGCTGCCGCGGGCTGCGAACTGATAATGCACGCAGGTCGAGACGGGGTAGGACACAGGCTTGCGCGGTGCGCGGCCCGGCGCCGCGTTTGCGGCCGCCGGATCAGTGGGCGGCAGTGGCATGGTGCCCCATTGCGTCGAGGTCGCCTCGATGCTCGCAGGATAGGTGAGACCCAAGGCCCAAAAGGGATGATCGATGAGATGCGCGCCCATGTCGCCGAGCGCACCACACCCGAAAGCCAGCCAGCCGCGCCAGTTGAACGGGTGATAGACCGGATGGTAGGGAACATTTTCGGCGATCGGACCCAAGTACAAATCCCAGTCGAGTCCCGCAGGCGGCGCGCCGCCGCTGCCCATGGCGGCAGCGAGCACGTCCTGAATGTAGCGATAAGTCCAGGGGTTGCCGAAGGCGCCGGGTGCTTCTACGGGCGGCACACCGGTGGGCCGCGCGATCCCTTGCGGCCAGTAGACAACCGGCCGATTGGTCCACACGTGTACATCGTGCACGGGACCGATGACGCCTGCGCCGATCCATTCGTTGATGAGGCGCGCGCCTTCGCTTGAATGCCCCTGGTTGCCCATCTGAGTCACAAGCTTGGGATTCTTGAGCGCGAGATCGCGCAGCATGCGGGACTCATGCACGGTCGCGGTGAGCGGCTTTTGCACGTAGACGTGCTTGCCGGCCTCCATCGCTGCCTTGGCTACGACGGCGTGAATATGATCGGCAGTCGCGACCACGACTCCGTCGATGTGCTTCTCTTTCGCGAGCATCTCGCGAAAATCGGTGTAGCGCTTCGCTTTGTCGAATTGCTCCTTGAGTTTCACACCTTCGGGCCGCCCTTGGCCTTGTGCATCGGTCAACAGTCTCGCAACACAGCGTTCGCTATAGGCCAAATCGACATCGCAGACCACGCCAATGTGGTCGGATTGCGCCAGCACTTGGGCGTTTTGCGATCCCATTGAACCGAACCCGACCACGGCGAGATTCACGGTGTCGCTCGGAGCTCGCTGGCCGCGGCCCAGCACGCGACGCGGTAGGATCATGGGGGCGCTCGCCACGACCATTGCGCCCAGTGAAGCTTTGCCGGCGCCTGCGACGAACTCGCGGCGGGTCAGGTCTTTGGTCTTTGACATGGCAATGCTCCTGTCGGGGTCTCAAATAGGCTCTCGTCGATTCTGATGCTTTGACATGGCGATGGGAAGGCTTGACCATACGGCGGCTTCGAGACGCGAGGAGAAACAATGAATATTGCACAATGCATAGGCCGCGGGCTATTGAGTGCCGCGCTGACTCTCGCGATCCTTCCGGCCGCGCTCGGGCAATCGCAGCCGGCAACGGTGGCAACGGCGGCCACGACGCCGCAGCCGCCGCAAGTCCTATTCAAGCATCTATTCGTCGCGGTGCAGAGTGCGCAGTTGTTCCCCGACAGCAAAACCTTCGCCGACGCCGTGCCGAAATCCTCACCCACGGAAATTCTGGCGCGCTTCGATGCGGCCACACCTAACTCGCGCGATGCGCTGCAAGCCTTTGTCACGGAGAACTTCGTGCTGCCGGCACAAGTGAGTGGAACGGAGCTTCCCAGCCAGGAACATGTCAGCATCACTCGGCACATCGACTTGCTGTGGAATCAGCTGACGCGCACCACCGCCTCGGCGCCGCCTTATTCCTCGCTGCTGCCGCTGCCGGAACCCTATGTGGTACCGGGCGGACGGTTCCGCGAACTGTACTATTGGGATTCTTACTTCACGATGCTCGGGTTGGTGGAGAGCGGTCGGCATGATTTGGCCCAGCACATGGTGCAAGACTTTGCATCCCTGATCGACACCTACGGTCACGTGCCGAACGGCACGCGCAGTTACTACCTGAGCCGCTCGCAACCGCCGTTTTTCTTCGAGATGGTCGGACTGCTCGAACCCAAGGATCCGGCGGCTTCTTATGCGCACTATTTGCCGCAGCTGCGGCGCGAATACGCGTTCTGGATGCAGGGCGAGAAAGGTTTGGCGCACGGCACGGCCCATCGGCGCGTCGTTTCTCTGCCCGACGGTGCGCTGCTCAACCGCTATTGGGACGACGCCGACACGCCGCGCGATGAATCCTATCGCGAAGACACGGGGCTCGCCCAACGCAGTGGACGCATTCCAAAGCAGTTGTATCGCGACGTCCGGGCGGCAGCCGAAAGTGGCTGGGATTTCAGCTCGCGCTGGTTCGCCGATGGCAAGAGCCTCGAGACCATCAATACCACCGAGATCATCCCGATCGATTTGAACAGCCTGTTGTTCGGACTTGAAGAAGCCATAAGCCTAGGTTGTACGCGAGTTCACGACGCAGCCTGCGTGACTGATTTCACTCGCCGTGCAACGGCACGGCGCGCGGCGGTCAATCACTATTTGTGGGATTCGACCGCCGGTGTGTTTCGCGATTATCGCTGGGTGAAGCGGGCGCAGGTGCCGCGCCTTTCGGCGGCGACGCTGTACCCCTTGTTTGTGGCGCTTGCGAGCAAGCCGCAGGCGACGGCGGTGGCTGAGGCTGTTTCGCGCGATCTGCTCAAAGCCGGCGGCATTGTCACCACACCGCTGGTGTCGGGGCAGCAGTGGGACGCACCGAATGGTTGGCCGCCCTTGCAATGGATCGGCGTCTCGGGTTTGCGTCACTACTCTATTTCACCCTTGGCCGACAGCGTGGCCTGCCGCTGGATGGTCGGCGTCAATCGCGTGTACGCACAGAGCAGCAAGCTCGTGGAGAAATACGACGTCATGAGCACCGGGCGAGTCGGTGGCGGGGGGGAATATCCCCTGCAGGACGGTTTCGGCTGGACCAATGGCGTGATGCGCAAACTCATGGCGCTTTATCCTCAGTTCGCGGGCAATAGCACGCCCGAGTCTTGCGGGTCACCAGGCGCGGTGCAGCCATCGCCGTAACATATTGATAAATAGGTCTATTTCATTGGCCGGTCGAATCGATTGGACACATATATCAGCTGACACCATACTGAATACCCAAAGGTTCGCGGAGTTGATCAGTGACCAGTGAGGTGATTCCGATAGCCCCTGAAGGCGCTACCAAAAAGCGCAAACGGCAGGCGCCAAAAGGTCGCCAAGTGATGCCTCAGGCGTTGGCCGAGGTGGAGGCGTTGATCGGTCCGTCGCCCTTGCGCCACGACTTGCTGATTGAGTACCTGCACCGGATTAATGATCGCTATCACCAGGTGGGTGCGCCGCACATGGCGGCCCTGGCGAAACTCATGGGATTGGCACAGACCGAAGTCTACGAAGTGGCCACTTTCTACCATCACTTCGATGTCGTGAAAGAAAATCCCGACGGCTCGCTGCCCGCTCCCGCGGCGCTGACGGTGCGCGTCTGCGATGGTCTCAGCTGTGAAATGGGCGGCGCGAAGCAGCTGCTTGAAAAGTTACCGGCGTTGCTCGGACGTGAAGTGCGCGTGATTCCGGCGCCGTGCGTCGGTCGCTGCGAGCAGGCGCCCGTAGTAGTGGTGCACCAAAATCCTGTGCCGCGGGCCACCTTGGAGGCCGTGCGCGCCGAAGTGGAGGCCGGACACATTACCGATACTCCACGGGACTACATCGACTTCGAGGGGTACACAAAATCGGGCGGATATTCACTGCTGCGCGACTGCATGGAGCACCGGCGCGACCTCGAGAGCGTGCTGAAGACCATGGAAGATTCGGGCCTACGGGGCTTGGGCGGCGCGGGTTTTCCCACCGGCCGTAAGTGGCGCATCGTGCGCGGCGAGGCGGCACCGCGATTGATGGCGGTGAACATCGATGAAGGCGAGCCCGGCACCTTCAAGGATCGCGTGTACCTTGAGCGGGATCCGCATCGCTTTCTGGAGGGCATGCTCATCGCCGCCTGGGCGGTGGACATATCCGCGATCTACATCTATCTGCGTGATGAATATCACGGCTGCCGCGCGTTGCTCGAGATGGAACTCGCCAAGCTCGTTGAGAATCCGCCCGTGCCGCTGCCGAAGATCGAATTACGCCGCGGCGCGGGCGCCTACATTTGCGGCGAAGAGTCGGCGATGATCGAATCGATCGAGGGCAAGCGTGGTATGCCGCGCCTGCGTCCGCCCTATGTGGCGCAGGTCGGACTGTTCGGGCGGCCAACCTTGGAGCACAACTTCGAGACGCTTTTCTGGGTGCGCGAGCTGCTCGAAAAAGGCGCGGCTTGGTTTACCTCCCAAGGCCGCAACGGCCGCAAAGGTTTGCGCAGCTTCTCGGTGTCCGGGCGCGTGAAAAATGCCGGCGTGAAACTTGCGCCGGCGGGCATCTCGGTACGTCAATTGATCGACGAGTTTTGCGGCGGCATGAAAGAGGGCCACACTTTTTACGGCTACCTGCCGGGCGGCGCTTCCGGCGGCATTCTGCCCGCCTCCATGGGCGATATCCCTCTGGATTTCGACACCCTGCAGCCCTATGGCTGCTTCATTGGATCCGCCGCGGTGATCGTGCTGTCCTCGCAAGATACCGCCAAAGCGGCGGCGCGCAACATGATGCGCTTCTTTGAACATGAATCCTGCGGTCAGTGCACGCCGTGCCGGGTCGGGACCGCCAAAACCAATGTGCTCATTGCCAAGGACAACTGGGATCAGCCGTTGTTGGCCGAGCTCTCCCAGGTCATGCGCGACGCATCGATTTGCGGGTTGGGACAGGCAGCCCCAAATCCGGTCGACACGGTCATCAAGTACTTTCCAAACGAGTTGACTTAAAGGCATTCAGCATGAGCGTCACCTCTCCCAATATGCTTCAGGCCGAGGCCCCCACGGTTACCTTCCTCCTGGACGGCCGTGAAATGACGGCGTTGCCCGGCGAAACTTTGATCGAGATTGCGGATCGCGAGGGCATCGAAATCCCGCGGCTCTGCTACAAGGAGGGGATGGAGGCGGTCGGCAATTGCCGCTCCTGCATGGTCGAAATTAAAGGCGAGCGGGTGCTCGCGGCCTCCTGTTGCCGCGCGCCCACGGCCGGCATGCAGGTGACCACCAACAACGAACGTGTGCGCAAGGCGCAGCAAATGGTCATAGAGCTGCTGCAGTCCGACATGCCGGAGCGGGAATACACCCGCCACAACGAGGTCGATGAATGGGCTGCCAAGCTTAAGGTCGGCAAGCCGCGTTTCGCGCCGCGCCCCGCCGTGCAAGCGGATCTCTCGCATGCGGCGATTGCGGTCAATCTCGACGCCTGCATCCAGTGCACACGGTGCGTGCGCGCATGCCGCGATGAACAAGCGAACGATGTGATCGGTTTGGCTTCCCGCGGCCAACACGTGAAGATCGTTTTCGACATGGACGATCCGATGGGCGCCTCTACCTGCGTGGCATGCGGTGAGTGCGTGCAGGCCTGTCCCACCGGCGCCTTGATGCCGGCGCGCGAGGTCGCGCTGTCCGTGCCCGACAAATCGGTCAAATCACTGTGTCCCTATTGCGGCGTGGGATGCCAGCTGACCTACCACGTCAAGAACGACAGCATTCTTTACGTTGAAGGACGCGATGGTCCCGCCAATCACTCGCGCCTCTGCGTCAAAGGACGCTATGGGTTCGATTATTCGCGTCACCCGCAGCGCCTCACGGTACCGCTGATCCGTAGGTCCGATGCGCCGCCGAAATCCGGCAAGTTCGTGATGGATCCGGACAACGTCATGCAGGTGTTTCGCGAGGCGACCTGGGAAGAGGCCATCGCCCTGGGCGGCGGCACGCTGCGCAAATTGCGTGACAGCCACGGTCCGAAATCACTCGCTGGGTTCGGCTCGGCCAAAGGCAGCAACGAAGAGGCCTACTTGTTTCAGAAACTCGTGCGCTTAGGCTTCGGCAGCAACAACGTCGATCACTGCACGCGGCTCTGCCACGCATCGAGTGTCGCGGCACTCCTCGAAGGCATCGGCTCCGGTGCGGTCAGCAATCCGGTCATGGATGTGACCCAGGCCGCGGTGGTCATCGTGATCGGCGCCAACCCAACGGTTAACCATCCCGTGGCGGCCACGTTCATCAAAAATGCCATGCGCGCCGGCACCAAGGTGATCGTCATCGATCCGCGCCGCAGCGACTTGTCGCGCACCGCGTATCGTTTCTTGCAATTCAAGCCCGACACCGATGTGGCCCTGCTCAACGCCATGATGCACGTCATCATCGAGGAGAATTTGGTCGACGCGAGGTTCATTGCGGATCGCACCCTCGGCTACGCAGAGCTCGCGAAAAACGTTCAGGGCTACGCCCCCGAGCTGATGGCGCCGATTTGCGGCATTCCTGCGGAAACCATTCGCGAGGTCGCGCGGCTCTATGCGACCAGCTCCGGTTCCATGATTCTCTGGGGCATGGGCATCAGCCAGCACATTCACGGAACTGACAACGCCCGCTGTCTCATCGCGCTGTCATTGATGACCGGACAAATCGGCAGACCCGGTACCGGGCTACACCCGCTGCGCGGACAAAACAATGTGCAGGGCGCTTCGGACGCCGGGCTCATTCCCATGATGTATCCGGATTATCAGCGCGTCGATGACCCCCAGGCCATCGAGCGCTTCTCGAAGGCCTGGAACGTGCCGATCGACAAACTCGACAACAAGCCGGGGCTGACCGTGGTCGAGGTCATCAAGAATATCCTCGCCGGCAATGTCAAAGGCATGTACATCATGGGCGAAAATCCAGCCATGAGCGATCCTGATGCGGATCACGCACGCGAAGCACTCGCGAAGCTCGATATGCTGGTGGTGCAAGATATTTTCCTGACTGAAACCGCCTATCTTGCGGATGTGATTTTGCCCGCCTCATCGTTTGCCGAGAAGACCGGCACGTTCACGAACACCGATCGATACGTGCAGCTGGGACGGCAAGCACTCAATCCTCCCGGAAAGGCGCGGCAGGATTTGGAGATCATCATCGATATTGCGCGCCAACTCGGTCTCTCGTGGTCCTATGGCACCGGGGAGCAGGCGGTGGCGGACGTATTCGATGAGATGCGTCATACCATGCCGAGCATCGGTGGTATCACCTGGGAGAGGCTGCAGAGGGAAGACAGCGTCACGTATCCTTGCGAGAAGGAAGGCGATCCTGGCGACTCCGTGGTGTTCATCAAGTCGTTTCCGACGCCGACCGGCAGGGCGAAATTTGTGCCCGCCGATATTATTCCCGCCGATGAACGGCCGGATACCGAGTATCCAATGGTATTGATTACCGGGCGGCAGCTGGAACATTGGCATACGGGCAGCATGACGCGGCGCTCGGGTGTACTCGACGCCATCGAGCCAGATGCCGTCGCGATGCTGAATCCGGTCGATATGGCGGCGCTTGGCGCGAAGCCAGGGCAGCTCATCACGATCCAGTCGCGCCGCGGCAAGGTCAGCCTCTATGCGCGAGCGGACGAGAGCTCGCCGCACGGCGCCGTATTCGTTCCTTTCTGTTTCTATGAAGCGGCGATCAACAAGCTGACAAATTCAGCTCTCGATCCCTTCGGCAAGATCCCTGAGTTCAAGTATTGCGCTGTGCGTCTCAGCTTGGGCGGCACACCTCCGAAGCAGTCGAGTTTCGGCGGCGGTCAGATTCTCGAGCCCGTCACGGCAGGCGAGGATTGATTTGCAATTCCGCCAACTCGCGCAGGGTGTTGGCATTCGCAAACGCCGCAGCGTCATCGAATACCACCTTTGCGCCGCGATTCTGCGCGGCGAAGAGCCCGGTTTTGCGCTCGCCGCTTTCAATGAAGGCACGCAGCGCGTCGCGGAGCGTTGTCTTCATCAGGCAGAACACCGGCTGCGCCCGCAGTTCTCCAGCCTCGCGCGTGTACGCAGTCGCCAATTCTGCATCCGTATCCACGAGGCCTTGCGCGAGACGTGCGACCAAGTCGGTCGGAAAATTCGGCGAATCGCACGGCACCGCGACCAGGTAACGCGTGCGGCAATGCATAAGACCCGCGAGCATGCCGGCCAGCGGCCCGGGAAAGTCAGGCATCTCATCCTGCCAAACGGGAACGCCCATGGTTTGATAGGTGGGCAAGTTGCGGTTGGCGTTCAGCATCAACGCGGCCACTTGGGGTCTCAGACGGTTCAGCGCGTGCTGCGCGAGCGGTACGCCTAAATGGAGCTGCAAGCCCTTGTCGATACCGCCCATACGGGTGCCGCGGCCTCCTGCGAGAATCAGTCCACTGATTTCATTGCTTTGATTGATCATAGGTGTTCGTCGCAGCGGGCCATCGTAGCGCGCGCCGGCGGAGGCTGCCATCGAGAGCCGTAACATCGAAGCTTTCGAGCTACAGCCCGAGGCGCGCCTGATGCCGCCGATCGCGAACGCCCCGAAACTTACCGCGGCGGTGTCGGAGTCGATGCGCGAGATCAGCATGGTCGATGAACTGGGTGTTCGCCGAACAATTTATATCCCGGCCGAGCGTCCCTTGACGGTGCTTTTGGATGACCGTGAGCTGGTGACGCTGATGACGCTCGGCGCCTCACCCGAGCTGCTGGTGCTGGGATTCTTGTTCAATCAGCGATTGATCAAGAATGCAGCGGCCATCGGGTCGATTTCGGTGGATTGGAAATCGGCCACGGCCGCGGTCAGAACTCACGGCGCAGCATGCGAAAATTCAGGCACAGCGTTGCGCGCCGTGGCCTCGGGCAGCGGGCAAGGATCGATATTCTCGCGTTTGCTCGATCACATCGAGGCCATCAAATTGCCCGGAGTGGCGGCGGCGCGCATTCGAGGCAGTGCCTTGCGCAGCTTGCTGGAGGTGATGCGCCAGCATGACAGCATCCATCGGCACGCTAGATCCGTACATAGCTGTGCCCTGTTTCAGGACGCTCGCTTGCTCGTGTCCGTCGAGGATGTGAGCCGGCACAATGCGCTCGACACGATCAGCGGCTGGATGGCCTTGCACGGCATTGCGGGCGGCGACAAGGTGCTGTTCACGACCGGACGACTGACGGGCGAAATGATCATCAAGGCGGCGCAGAGCGGCGTGCCGATCGTCGTGTCGCGCAACGGCGTGTCGGCCATGGGCTACGACCTGGCGAAGAAATTCGGCATGGCGCTATTTGGACGCGCTGTGAATCGACGCTTCCACTGCTATGTTGGCGAGGAGCGTCTGGACGCCGACTAACTTGTAAGAGCACGCAATCTGAGCGCTCGAATGCACAACATATGCTCCGGCGTGCATATTGTTGGGCCTAGCCCCCCATGCTACACAGCTCGCCAGTGGCCGTCGCGCCGCCTTCAGCCATTCGACGAGATCTAAATGACCCAATCGATTCGCCTCGCAATTTTACTTGCTCTCTCCCCCTTTGCCTGCGTCAATGCCGCTAGTGTGGAGGATGCCGCAACCGATGCGGCGCCGGATCAGGCGCAACCGACCCCGCACGTGACCGTGGTGGGAATCAAAGAGTCTGACGACTACCGCGTTCAGTCCACGGATTCGCTCGGGCCCTTAGGCTCGCAGAAATTGCTGGATGTGCCCTATTCGGTCGGGGTCCTGACTGAAGATCTGATTCAAAACTCCATGGCGACGAATTTCAAGGATGTCTCTAAGTATCTGCCGCTGGTCGCGTATCAAGAGCAGCAGGGGGCGGACATCTTGAGGCCGCAGACTCGCGGCATGCAGGGCGGCAATTTTCAAAACTCGCGCATGGATGGCATGCAAATGTTCATTACCGTCGCCACGGCGATGGAACAGTTTCAGCAAATTGAGGTGGTGAATGGCGTGTCTGCTTCGCTATACGGGCCTGCCAATCCATCCGGCATGTTCAATTTCGTCTCGAAGCGGCCGACCGATTATGATTTGCGCGAAGTCACCGTGAGCTATGCGACGGCGAGCCTCGGCACGGCGCGTGTGGATCTGGGCGGCAAGATCGATAGCGACGGCATCGTGAGCTACCGTTTCAACGGCGTGTTTGGCGAGGGCGACGCGTGGGTCGACGACAGCCACGCCAAGCGGGTGCTCGGCAGTCTCGCCATTGACGTGCGGCCGCTGCAAGACACCGTCATCGAAACCAACTACAGCTACTATCACTTGATCGAAACCGGCTATCCGGGCTGGTTCAGCTACAGTGAAAAAATCGTGCTGCCGCCGGCTCCTGATCCCACCAACCTGGGCTATGGACAGAATTACGCAGGCCTCGATTTGTTGACGCGCACGGCAAGCATGCGGTTGAAGCATGATTTCAATGCCGATTGGCATCTGGTGGTGGGCGGCCTCAATCAAGACGGCTCGCGCAATATCAACACGCCGGTCAATAATCTGACCAACAACAACGGCAATTACACCTCTTCGCTCGCCAACGGCTTCGCGCCGCGCTTCATCATGACGAGCGATGCGGCGTATCTGGACGGCAACTTCACGACGGGAGCAATTGCGCATGACTTGACGATTGGCACGGCAGGCTACAAGGCGCAGTCCTACTCCGTAATCACTCCCGCGACAGCCGCAAGCGTGTTGTTGGGCTCCGCGAACAT
>Ga0302326_10020306_pt1 | contig 13683 bp, 8 predicted proteins | sample Palsa_T0_3_FD_202264 | JGI IMG/M metagenome (GOLD analysis project Ga0302326, IMG submission 202264) | Peat permafrost microbial communities from Stordalen Mire near Abisko, Sweden - Palsa_T0_3 | ecosystem: Environmental > Terrestrial > Soil > Palsa > Peat permafrost | place: Sweden: Abisko... | reverse complement strand
TGTAGTATCCGGGCTCAGCGCAGGACATCAAATAGGCATCACCGCCCTGAAGCGTCACATCGCGGCCGCGCTGGGATGCGTTGACCGTCCCTTCCCCGTTCACCACGAGGACAAAGTCGTCATTGTCCGCCGCAACCATCTGGCGCTCGCGGCGATTGATCGACGGACCGATCGTACCGGACCCGATCCGCAGGTCCGGCAATATCCGCAACGATGCATCCGCTTCATAGGGCGTATCGCAAAGAGGGTCGACCGACATGCGCAGCAACTTGCGCGACAGCATCTCGCGCCAATAATCCATCCGCGCATGCGGCGGCACGCGATTGGTCGTAAAATGCAGCAAGCGGAAATCGCCCGGCGGACCGTCCATACCAATCCCTCGACCTTACGCGGATATTCGTTGCACCATTAAGTGAAGCCGCCGCTTTGGGAGGTCAAGAAGGTGCATGTCGCGCCAAGACAAGGATGTCGCTCCAGGCCAAATATCGGCAACTTTTTCGGCCGGTTCCTTAATCGAATTCGCTGTCGCGACATTCGGCCGGCCGTCTTTTCCCGGATTCCGGTCCATTGGCGCAGATCGCCCCGATCGGGCTTCGAGCCGTATTTTCGGACCTGAAATTTGTCCGGATCCATGTCGCCGGGTGCTCATTACGTCGCCATAGCCCAAGCTGCAGGCGCGACAAGACCCTAAATCTCATTTGCCCGCGCGACGAAGCACCCGCTTCGTTTTGCGCGCACGCGATGCCACCGGACGAATTCATCGGGCGGCCGAAAAACGGCGTAACCCTTCCTCCTGGAGAGCGAACATGTCTTCGACAAACTGGTTGATCGGAATCAGCGGCAATTGGGACACCGGCGGGTATTGGTCGTCGGGACTGCCGAACAGCACGAGCAACGTGACGATTTCGGCGTTCGGCAACTACACCATCTCGCTCGACACCGCCGCCACCATCAATTCCCTCACGATGGACCAATTCGGCGCCACGCTCGCGGAATCCTCCAGCGGCGTGCTCAACATCACAAACGGACTGTCGATGCAGAACGGCACCGCCATTCTGGACGGCACGAACGATATCACCGGCGGCATCACCATGAGCTATTCGGGCATGCTCGAAATCGGCTCGACGGCGGGGCTGGGCGGCGGAAGCCTGATCACGTTCAACAACGGCGAACTCCTCGCGCTCAATACGGCGACGGTGTCCGGCGGGTTCACGGTCGCCGCGCAATCGTACATTGCCGCGGCGACTGGCGCCACGTTGACAATGAACGGCACCGATACCATCGACGACGGTGCGACGCTGAACTTCGGCGACTATACGAACGACAACAACGGCACGGTGATTCTGACCACCGAGACCGGTTGGACCTTTCCCACAAACGAATACAACGTGAATGTCCTGTCCGGAACGCTGCGCGCCGACGCCGATGGTGTTTTCACCGATCTCCTGGCGAACGCGTCGGGAACGAGCGTCAGCGCCAGCGCGGCACTCGATCTTTACGGCTACAACACGACGATCAACGACCTGACAGGCATCGGAACGGTCGAATCGAGTCACACCGCCGATCTACCGCCGCGACTGACGCTGTTCACGGCAGCCTCGGACGAATTCGATGGCCAGATCGTGGGGCGAATTGCGGTCGCAATCACCGGCGCAATCACGCTGACCGGGGACAACGCCTATACCGGCGGCACGACGATCAACAGCGGCTCCAATCTCATTCTCGGCGGCTTCTCCGGAACGATAACCGGCAATGTCACGAACGAAGGCGAACTGACTTCTGAGGTCGCCGGCACGACAACACTTTCCGGGAATATCAGCGGACGCGGCAGCTTTATTCAAAACGGCGGCGGGACGACGACTCTCAGCGGCACCAACAGCTTTACGGGCGGCGTTACCATAGACCAGGGCACGCTGGCCATCACGCAGGGTGCCGCTCTGGGGACCGGAACTGTCACGATCCTCGGCGGCGAACTGGTTGCCACGGAAAGCACGACCTTGACCGACGCCCTCGTGATGGGCAACGCAACGAACTTCGCCATCTCCGCTGCCTCAGGCCAAACGCTCACGATCGACCCCACCGGCGGCTGGAACATGGAGGGCGGCTTTCTGACGTTCGGCGACGGCACAAATACAAATACAGGGACCGTGGTCTGGGATACGCCCGCAGGGTCGTCAGTATCCCCCGGGTTTTATTCGGTCGAGGTGCAAAACTGCACCCTTATGGCCGGCACCAAAAGTCTTTCGACCTTGCTGCAGACGACATCGACCGAGACGGTTCTCGACAATGGAACGGTCGATCTCGCCGGCTTTACCACGAACATGTACCTCCTGCAGGGCTTCGGTTACGTCGAGAACTCGCACACCAACATCGTGAGCCTCAACCTCATGGAGGGCGATCTGCAGGGAGTCATCAGCGGCAATATCGCCCTCAACATCGACAGCAATGGCTCGTTTATCCTCGACGGTGCGAGCACCTATACGGGCGGCACGACGATCCAGACCGGTGGCGTCATGTCTCTTGGCGACGGGACGAATAACGGCTCGATCACCGGCAATGTCGTCGACCAGGGAAGCCTCGTTTTCGCAAACAGCGATGTCGAAGACTTTACGGACAGGATTTCCGGCGCCGGCGCGGTGCTGCAGCTGGGTCCCGGCACCACAATTCTCGATCACGCGAACACGTTCACCGGCGGCGTGACTGTGGGAAATGGGATCGCAGAGATCTATGCCGGCAGCGGGCTCGGCACCGGACTTCTCACAATGCAGACGGGCGAGTTGCTGGGCGCGGCGGCCCCCGGCGGAGGCGCCGCGACGATCAACGTCACGAATGCCATGACGATGAGCGGCGTCATCGATTTCTCCGCGGCGACCGGAGACACGTTGGCGATGAAAGGCGTATGGGCCGCCACCGACAATCCCGACAGGCTCAACGCGTTCAATTTCGGCGACGGCACCAATGACGGCACTGTTGTGTGGTACACGCCGACAAGCTCGAGCGACGTCGCTTCCAACTTCACCGTCACCGTCGAAAGCGGAACGCTCAAGGCGGGAGACGGCAATTTGGGCCAACTGCTCGCACTCGACACCACGACAACGGTCGATGCCGGCGCAACACTCAATTTCGCCGGTTTTTCGACCGCGCTCGACGGTCTGGAGGGCGCAGGTTCCGTCGTCAGCAGCGGCACCAACGCCATCACCGTGAACCTGACGAACGGCGACTTCACCGGAACGATCGTGGGCAGCATGACCTTCGACATGTATGGCCAGGTCACGCTGGACGGCGCCAACAAATTCACGCTGGCCAATATCGAGAACAACGCGGACCTCATCCTGGGCGGGACGCAGAAGGAAAACGTGTCGTTCCTGGTCGGGGGGACAACGTCCGAACTCGCGCTGCAGAGCGGTGCGAAGCTGATGGGCACTCTGAGCGGCTTCGGATCTGGCGACACGATCGATCTGCAGGGCGTGACCTACGGATCGGGAACGACATTCACCTACAATGCGACGACCGGCGTTCTCTCCGTGACGGACGGGACACACACCGAGACTGTCACAATGGGCGGTACCTATGTTCCGGGCAATTTCGTGCTCGGCGCGGATTCGGGCACGGGAACCGACATCACGTTCGATCCTACTCCGGCCGTCCTGCACAAAGCGGATACCTTCGACTTCAGCCAGGTCTCGACCGCGCCGGCGCCCCAGCCCATGGCAGCATTCGAACCTGAGTCGCAAACATCGACGCTGCACGCGGCGCAATCGACGATCGAACATTCCTCGCAAGTCCTCTCCGACCTGATCGAGCATCTCGTGTCATCCCATCACGCTCCGGCCTCATACGACTTCGCCTTCGCATAAGGCCGGATGTGACGGCACCGGTCCGGCCGCGCGGCCCCTACACCGCGTTGCCGGACCGGCGGCCGTGATTTCGCTCGCTCGCGCCACTTCACAATTTTGCGGGCACGCGTCGCAATCGCCCCATCATGTCGCGCAGGTCCAAGAAGTGCCGCGCGCGCTCCGCAATAAGTGCGTCGACCGCGGCGGACGATCGACGTCCGCCGCCAGGATCGAACGAAGAGGCGACGCACCATGACTGTTCAGGACATCAATCATTCCGCGATCTACAACATTGACGACAACGACGCGGGCACAGTACCAGACGGCCAGATCGTCGATGGAACGGTCATCAATGGCACTGTGATCGACGTCACAGCGACGACAAATTATTCGGCCGACACCATCACGGATGTGCCCGGCGTCACATTCGACACGACGGCTTCCTCCACGGCAACATTCAAGGCCACGCAATTCGGAGGTTCCGGGATTGCGTCCGATGCCACGATCACCGGAGATTCGCATACCGATACGATCAACGTGACGATCGGAAGCGGCCAGACATTCGACGGCGCGCAGCTGCAGTTCTCCAACTGGACCGCTGCGGACAAATTCGACGTCACCGCGACCAGCGACGACGTGACGATTACCGGCACGACCGGCAACGACACGTTCAATATGGGCGCGTTTTTCGACTCTTCGGACACGATCGTGGGCGGCGGCGGCGCCGACACGCTCAAGCTGTCGGGAGGCAACGGGGAGTTCACCCAGATCGACGCGTCGATGCTGCAAGGCGTCGCCACAATCGATCTGTCGGCCGGCTCTTACAATCTCGCGACCGAATCAGGGTTTCTCGCTTCAGGCCAGTCCATCACGATCAACGGGTCGTCATTGGGCGCGAGCAACGAAATGTATTTCGACGCGTCGCAGGACACAGTGGGAAAATATGTGATCGACACCGGCGCAGGGTATAACAAAATCACCCTGAACGATCAGACCGACGTGGTGCATGCCGGCAGTGGAACAACGCTGATCTATTCCGACGGCGTCATTTCGAACAAGGACCAGATCGATGGAGCGGGATTCACCGAACTGGTCCTCAACGGAGATTACTCCTCCGGCTTTACCTTTGGGGCGGCCACAATCAAGGACGTAGCCGACGTGGCTCTGGAATCCGGGCACAGTTACAAGCTGACGCTCAACGCAGCCAATGTCGCTGCAGGCACCTCGCTCGAAGTGGACGGCTCGTCGCTCGGCACGAGCGATTCTCTTACCGTCAACGGGTCTCACATCACGGATGGGGGGCTCGTCATTCTCGGGGGCGCCGGCAAGGACGTCCTGACGGGAGGCAGCAGCACGACCTATAGCGACGCCTTTGATTTCTTCGGAACCGGCGCGTTAAACGCCGCCGATCGCATCGACGGCGGCAGCGGATCCGACAATATCCTGTATCTGAACGGAGACTATTCGTCCGGCTTCCAATTCCAGGCTGCGACCCTCACCAATGTGCAGAATATCGGTCTGTTCTCCGGGCACAGTTACAAGCTGACGCTTGCGAGCGGCGCGATCAATGACGCAACCCACGCCCTCGACATCGACGGCGGCGCCCTGCTCGCGACCGACAGTCTCGTGTTCAACGGCTCGAAAGAATCGGGAGGCAATCTCTCGATCCAGGGCGGCGCAGGCAACGACACGCTGACCGGTGGAATGGGAGATGACATCATTACCGGAGGCGGCGGCGCCGACCATCTGAACGGCGGCGGTGGCGCAAACGATCAGTTCGTCTACAACCTCGTCAGCGATTCGACGAGCTCGAATTACGACACCATCGTCGGCTTCAACGCAGCCGGCGACACGATCAACATCGAAACCGGCCTGGGCGGGGTCGCCGCGTTCAACACGGAAGTCACGACGGGTCTTCTGCAAACGGCGCATTTCGATGCCGATCTCGCCACGGCGATCGGGGCCAACCAGCTGGGCGCGCATGATGCGGTCCTGTTCGACCCGTCTTCGGGAAACCTCAAGGGACAATTGTTCATCATCATCGATCAGAACGGCGTGGCCGGCTATCAGGCGGGCCAGGATCTCGTCATCGACATCACTGGCGCCACGAACCTCTCGCACCTCGAACCGGGAACAGTGATCTGACGGGCTGCCGTCCGCGCGCGGTCACGCCCTGTTGATGCCGGCGCCGGGCCCGCGCATGCGGCCCGGCGCTTGCGTATGTCGCTTTCGGCACAATGCGTCGCCTGACCCCAAGAATCTTCATGGAAGACACGTGCATATGCGACTCCGGGCTTCCCCGGAAGCGCGGCCCCCGCCGTCCAACGAAATCGAGGTGATGTCATGTACCATGTTCAGACCGATATCCGCGTCGCAGACAATGACGACGAGTCCGTATCGGCAAATCCCGACAGCGGGGCAGCTCTTTACCAGGGACCCGGTTTAAGTCCGATACAGCACATCTACGATCAACCGATCATCGTCACCCAGACGACCAACTATTCGAACTGGTACCTGGGCAACAACTCCGCGGTGCAGTTCGAAACCACCGCCAACTCGACCGCCACATTTACGGAAGCCGAAATCAACAATCCGGGACAGATCGATTCCAACGCCCAAATCATCGGCGACAGCCACGCCGACACAGTTGCGGTCAACATCACGGGCACCAACTATTATGGCGGCTGGGGCTTTACCGGCGCGAGTCTCCAGCTCCAGAGCTGGACGACAGCGGACAAATTCCTCATCACCCTCGACGGCGCGACGTTGCCGGCCAATACCTATGTCGACATCGAAGGCACAAGCGGCAACGACACGATCAACATGGGCGCCTATTTCAACTACTACTCCCTCATCGATGGCGAAGGGGGATACAATACCCTCAAGATCGCGGAAAATTACGTTGGAAATCTCGATACCATCTCCAACATCCAGCAGCTCGATCTCGCCGGCGGCTTCAGTTACGAAATCGGCACGGGCAGCAGCCCTGCAGCGAGCGGACAGGCCTTCACCGTCGATGCCGCAGCGCTCGGCGTAGGCGACACGCTCGAATTCTTCGCGAACGACGATTCATTGGGAACATATATTTTCGACGGCGGCGCGGGCACGAACGACATCACGCTCAACGGCCAGGCCGATATCGTGAATTGCGGCACCGGAACGAACGATATCATCGACAATGACGGCGTACTGAATGCCGGCACGCGCATCGTCGGCGCCGGCGACACCACGCTCGAGCTTTCCGGCGATTATTCCGCAGGCTACACCTTCGGCGCCCACAGCTTCACAAACATCACGCAACTCACCCTGGACGGCGGCGACAGCTACAAGCTGACGACGAACGACGCCAATGTTGCGGCGGGTGCCCAGCTGATCGTCGACGCCAGCGCGCTTGGCACCGGGGATTCCCTCTATTTCAACGGAACGCATGAAACAAACGGGTCGCTCGATATCTTGGGCGGCGCAGGCCTCAATACGCTCTATGGCGGAGCCGGGGGCGATACATTCCAATTTCTCGGCACCGGCGCGTTCACGGCGGCCGACCATGTCAACGGCGAAGGCGGGTCCAACACGCTTGTCCTCGACGGGGACTACTCCGCTGGTCTGACTTTTGGGGCAGCGACGATCGCGAATATCGGGGACATCGAATTGCAAGGCGGATTCAGCTACAAGCTGACCTTGAACGCCGCCAATGTCGTGGCCGGCCAGGCGCTTTATGTCGATGGAAGCGATCTCGGCGCCACGGACACGCTGGTCTTCAACGGTTCGCATGTGACGAGCGGCACTCTCACATCCGTCGGCGGCGCGGGCAACGACACGCTCACAGGCGGCGGCGGCACCAATATTTTCAACGGCGGCGGCGGGGCAGACATCCTGAATGCCGGCACCGGCACGGACACCTTCATCTATGGCGCCGTCAGCGATTCGACGAGCACCAGCCACGACTCGATAGTCGGCTTCAACGCCCTGACCGATCAATTCTCCCTGCAGAACCTTCTGCAAAACCCCAACGCCATCGATCCGACGGTCACGTCCGGCGCGCTGACCAGCGCCAATTTCGACGCCAATCTCGCGCACGTTCTCGGTGCGAGCCAATTGCACGCCGGGGACGCCGTGCTGTTTACGCCGAACGCGGGCAACCAGGCCGGGCACACTTTTCTCGTCATCGACGAAAACGGCACGGCGGGCTATCAGGCCGGCCAGGACCTCGTCATCGAGCTTACCAATGCGACGAACCTGTCGCAGTTCAGCCTGGCGGATTTTGGGGCGTAACGAGATTGAATCGGCGCGCGTTACGAAACCGGCGCGCCGACCCAATTGCCGTGGAAGCCGAACGGCACGCGGCGCGGCAGCGTGGCCGTTGCGATCGGGCCGGCCGCCACGTTTTGCGCGTCCAGCACGATAAAGTCGCTGCGGTTCTCCGCGGCACGATAGGCGACGGCCACGAGGACTCCATCGCCCTCGACCGCCCCGGCCGAGCGCGGCACGAACACCGGCTCGCCCACGGCGTCACCCTTTGGAAGCATGTGCATCGACTTCTTGCCGCTCGCGAAATCGATATGGGCGATCGCGTCGAATTTGACGTCGGTGCCGTTGCGCGAATTGGCCGCGAAATAGCCGTGACGATAGGGCAACCCGGCGCGCCGCTCGTCCAGCCGTGGAAATTCGCCCGCGGAATCGTCGATATAGCTGCGCTGGATCGTATTCGTCTTGCCGGAGAGATCGAAGGTCCAGCGGCACAGCCGCGCGGAAGCGGGTTCGCCGGGCGAACCGTCCGCGTTGGGAAACAGCGGCGCGTTCTCGTATTGCATCACGTCGGCGTGAATCTTGTCGCCGTCCTCCCACATGTTCATGGGATGGAACACATAGCAGGGGTCGGTGGTGAACCAGCGGATGGTCTCCACGCCGGCATCGCGCCGCATCAGCCCGACATGGGATCCTTTTTCCGGCTCCCAAGCAAAGGCGGGGCCGCCGCTCATGACACGCTCCAGATTGCCCGTCAGCGGCAGCACAGGGAACATCACATAGTTCTTCGTCACGAAGAAATCGTGGATCATGCTGGTGTAAGGGGCCTGGAACATGTCGAGGCGCGTGACCTTGCCGCTCTTGTCGGCGACGCCATACGCAATTTTGTCCGAGAAGAATCCTTCGCCCGCCATGTAGCCGAAAAACACCATCTCGCCCGTCTCGGGATCGAGTTTCGGATGCGCGGTAAAGCGGTTGGCATGACCCGCATAAGGAATGTAGCCGCGCGGATCGAGTGTCTTTGAGTCGAGTTCGAAAGGCTGATGTCCCTCTTCGAGCGCCAGCAGACGCCCGGCATGAAACACGATGTTGGTGTTGGCGACGCCGCTGTCCTTGCCGAGCGCCGAGGGATCGGTCGTCATCGGATTGCCGAATGTGCCGAACAGCGCATGACCGGCTGCGTGCTCCAATTCCCATTTCGGCGTGCGGACCCAGCGATTGCGGTATGAGACTTTCCCGTCGGCCACGCGGAACGCATGCACCATCCCGTCGCCCGCGAACCAATGGTAGTTCTCGTCGCGCGGCGAAAATTGCGGGTTGGGACCCGTGCGGTAATAGGTGCCTGCGAGCTCCGGCGGCAGCGTGCCCGTGAGCGGCAGATCGGCGAAGTCGTCTTCGCTCAGGATCGGCGCGAAATTTCCGGAGAGATAGGGATTGATGCGGGCGGGCGCGTTCATGTCATCCTCCATCATATCTATTATTTACGTTGTAAATTTATACCGTAAGCGATAGACCGTCGCAAGTGCTATTTTCTTGAGGTTGCCCCCTGCCCCGTGCCCTGTCCAAGCCCGAAGTGGCCGAATTCCGCGAGCGCCTGTGCGACGCGGCGACACGGCTCTTTGCCGAGCGCGGCCGTGAAGGCTTCTCCATGCGGGAACTGGCGACCGCGCTGGGCGTGAGCCCGATGACGCCCTACCGCTATTTCCGCGACAAGGACGACATATTGGCCGCCGTCCGCACACGTGCCTTCGACCGCTTTGCCGACGTGCTGGAGCGCGGCTTCGCGAAGCCGGGGAATGCCACCGAGCGCGCGACCGCAGCGGGGGACGCCTATATGAAATTCGCGTTCGGCGAACGGCAAGCCTACCGGATGATGTTCGACCTCTCACAGCCGGACGAAGAGCACTATCCCGATCTTGTGCGCGCAACTGCGCGGGCACGGGCCACCATGACCCAACATGTGCCAGGACTGATCGCAGAAGGCCTGCTCGAAGGCGACGCGGATGAAATCGGCCATGTGTTCTGGGCCGCGATACATGGCGCGGTCGTACTGCAACTCGCCGGGAAATTGACGCCGGAATTCGATTTCGAGCGCCTCCGCGACGCGGTGATGCGCGCGCTGATCGAAGGTTTCCGATCCAAATAGCCCCGTGCAGGTCTTTTCCGATCTCTCGGAAAATCGCGAAATGCCGAAACTTTTATGCTCGCCAACAGCAGGCGCGGCGAACATTTCCCGATGGCCACGTTCTTGCTGCTCACGTCAAGCGGCGTTCGGCGACCAAGAACGCGTTGACTGCGCGACCCATGCATTTTCGGCATGACCGGCCCGGCTTGAATAATGCCTGCTTAGGCAGTAATTGCTCCGGCAGTCGCAGCTTTCTCGAGGTGCCGGATGGTCGCCCATTACCGCCCCGAAACCTTCGGCGCCCGCGATTGCGTGGGATATCTGGTATCGCGCGTGCAAAGCCTGATGCGGCCACAAATCGAGGCTGTATTCGACAAGCAGGACCTCACCTTTTCGCAATGGCGCGTGCTGATGTGCCTGCGCGACGGGATCGCGAACACCTGCGCCGATATTTCGCGCGAACTATCCCATGACAGCGGTTCGCTCACGCGTCTCGTCGATCAGTTGGACCGGCGCGGCCTGATCCGGCGCACACGCGACCGCAAGGATCGCAGGGTCGTGACATTGGCGCTGACGCCCGCGGGCCGCACCGCAATCGATGCCGTGCTGCCCAATGTCGTGGCGCATTTCAACGATTTGCTCGGAGGGTTTTCGGCGCGCGAGGTGAAAACGCTGACCTCGCTTCTCACGCGGTTGCTGGTTCGAGCAGCGGAAATTGAAAACGCCGCATGTGAAAATGCTGCACTAGTCCGGGAGCGCGCAGCATGAGGCGCGTCTTCGCAATGTGCCTGGCGGGATTGCTGGCATCGGCCTGCGTTCCTTTCGACATCGCGCCGCAAACCGCGGCGATTCCGGGGTCTTCGCTCGGACTCGGCGAAGCGCCGGCACCCGCGATTGCGCGAGACTGGTGGAAAGCGTTCGGCGACCCACAACTCGACCGGTTGGCGGACGCGGCACTCGCCGGCAATCCGTCTCTCGACGACGCACTCGCCCGGATGCGCGCGGCCGAGGCCGAAATCGACAGCGCGCGGTCGCAGCTCTATCCGCAGATCACTTATCAGGCCGAAGACCAACTGCAGCGCTTCAGCCGCAACTACATCATTCCCCCGCCTTTTGCGGGCGCCACGCATTGGATGGGAACGGAAGAAGCCAGTCTTTCGTGGAACATCGATTTCTGGGGCAAGCAGGCGGCACAGCTGCGCAAGGCCAAGGCCCTCGCACGTGCTGCGGAATACGACGCCGCCGGCGCGCAGCTTGCTATCGCGGGGTCGCTCGCGCAGGCTTATGTCGGCCTCGATCGTGCTTACAAGCTCGGCGATGTCGCCGCGGACAATGAAAAGGAACGGCAGGCGCTCGTTTCGCTGACGGACCGGCGAGTCAAAAGCGGCCTCGACAGCCTCGTGGAGCAAAAGGAAGTCGATGCTTTGCTGGCGCAGGCGCGGCAATATCGCGAGCAGGCGGATGCCGCGCGCGAAATCGCGGTCCACGAAATCGCGGCGCTCATCGGGCACGGTGCGGATGTCTATGGCAGCATCGAACGGCCGCATCTGAAGCTTGACACGGCGCTCGCGCTGCCGAGCGCGTTGCCGGCCGACCTTCTCGGGCGCAGATCCGATGTTCTCGCGGCCCGGGCGCGTATCGAGGCGATGGTCGCGGGGCGCAAGGCAGCGGCCGCGGCTTTTTATCCCGACGTCAATCTGGCTGGCTTTGCAGGTACGGCGGCCATCGGGCTTTCGCCGCTCTTCGCGCTGTCATCGCGTGCGTACGGCGCGGGCCCCGCGATATCGTTGCCGATTTTCGACGCCGGAAAATTGCGCTCGGACTATGCCGTCTCGACCGCGGACCTCGACCAAGCCGTCGCCGACTATAACGGAGCGCTCACGGGCGCCGTGCAGCAGACAGCCGATGCCCTGACGCAGATCCGCTCGCTCGATCGCCAGGCGGCCGAACAACATTCGCTGCTCGCCGATACGAACCAGGGCTACCGCATGGCGCAAACGCGCTTTCGCACCGGTCTTGCCAACCAATTGACCGTCTTCAACGCGGAGACGGCCTTCCTTCAGGCGCGCGAGCAACAGGTCGCGCTCGACGCCGACGCCGTCACGCAGCGCGTCACCCTGCTGCTGGCCTTGGGCGGTGGCTTCGATCCGAAAAACCCGGCGCCGATGCACGCACAATCCAATATTTCTCAGGACACCACACCATGAGCGATACGCTCCCACCTCCCCGCTATAGCACGCGCCAGCGCGCGCTCGGCCTTGTCGCCATTGTCGTCGTGCTCGGCATGATCGTCTGGGGTGCCTATTGGCTTTTCTATGGGCGCTACTCCGAATCGACGGATGACGCCTATGTCGGCGGCGATGTGGTCGCGATCACCAGCCGCGAGCCCGGCACGATCCTCACCATTCACGCCGACAACACGCAATCCGTGCATCGCGGACAGGTGATCATCGATCTCGATCCGGCGAACGCGCTCGTCGGCATGCAACAGGCGGAAGCCAATCTAGCCCAGACCGTGCGCCAGACGCGTGCGTTGTTTGCCAAGGCCGATCAGTTGCGCGCGCAGATTTCGCAGGCGCGCATTCAGCTTGCGCAAGCGGAGCAGGACTATCGGCGTCGCGCGGAAGCCTCAAGCGACGGCTCCGTGTCGCGGGAGGAAGTTTCGCACGCGAACGATGCCACGGCGCAGGCCAAGGCCGCGCTCACCGTCGCCCAAACCGGCATGGAGCAAACGCTCGCGCAGATCCAAGGCACGACGATCGCCACCAATCCCGACGTTCTCGCGGCGGCGGCGAAATTGCGCAACGCGTCCCTCGTTCTGGATCATATGAAGCTGCTCGTGCCGGTGGACGGCGTCGTGGCGCAACGCACCGTGCAGGTCGGCGAGCAGGTCGCCCCCGGCGTGCCGCTGCTCGCAATCGTGCCGCTCGACAATGTGTGGGTGGATGCGAATTTTAAGGAAGTGCAATTGACCCGCATGCGCGTGGGCCAGCCCGTTACCCTTACGGCCGACATCTATGGCGGCGGCGTGACTTATCGCGGCTATGTTGCCGGGCTTTCGCCGGGCAGCGGTGCGGCCTTCGCGCTCCTGCCGCCGCAAAATGCTTCGGGCAACTGGATCAAGATCGTGCAGCGCGTACCGGTGCGCATCAAGATCGATCCAGCCGATCTGAAATCGCATCCGCTGCGCGTGAGCCTGTCAGTCAATGTGACCGTCGACGTGCGCGACACCTCGGGCCCGGCGATAGCTGCGAATGCCGAACCGCATGCCTTCAAGGAAGAAGCAATTCCGAACGATGGCCGGCCCGTCAATGCGCTGATTGCGAAAATCATTGCCGAGAATTCCGGCGCCTCTACGCAATGAGTTCGCCGGGCGCCCAACACGCAATTTCTCAAGCCGCGCCCCTTGCGGGTATCGCGCTGGCGGTAACCTCGCTCGCGCTTGCGCTCGGCACGTTCATGCAGGTGCTCGATACG
>Ga0302326_10020305_pt1 | contig 13683 bp, 15 predicted proteins | sample Palsa_T0_3_FD_202264 | JGI IMG/M metagenome (GOLD analysis project Ga0302326, IMG submission 202264) | Peat permafrost microbial communities from Stordalen Mire near Abisko, Sweden - Palsa_T0_3 | ecosystem: Environmental > Terrestrial > Soil > Palsa > Peat permafrost | place: Sweden: Abisko... | reverse complement strand
GGCTGCCTTCTTCGCCGCCGCCAACCCGGCGCTCGAAACCGCGCGCGACTTGCAGGATCGCCCGGCGCTCGAAAAGCTGGCGGCCGAGTCCACAGCCGCGGCCGATAAGGCGCCAAACGACGCCGAGGCGCAATTCCGCGCAGCTGTGGCGGCATCTTATCTGGCCGAGGTCGCTCTGGAAGTGAAGGACAAGAAACTGGCCGAAGAAGCCGCCGAGCGCGGCATCAAGCCGGCCGAGCGCGCCGTGGCCTTGAAGCCCGATGTGGCGGCATATTACGTGGTGCTCGGTACGCTCTATGGCCAGGTGGTTCCCGCCAATTTGCTGGCTGGATTGAGTTACGGGAAGAAGTCCAAGGACGCGATCCAGAAAGCCGTAGAGAAAGATCCCAAGCTGGCGGTGGCTTACGAAGCGCGCGGCGTGGGCAATTACTATCTGCCTGCGGCGCTGGGCGGCGGTTTCGAGTTGGCCATCGCCGATTTCCGCAAGTCCATCGAGCTTGACCCCAAGCGCGCCGAATCCTACCTCTGGCTGGGATTGAGCTTGCGTAAAGAGAACAAGAACGTCGAAGCGCGGCAAGCGTTCCAGAAGTCGCTCGAGCTCAACCCCCGCCGTGTCTGGGTGAAGCAGCAATTGGACAAGACGCCAGCGCAATGAGGCCGGCCGCGGCTGCCGCTATTGGCGCGCTCGCGCTGCTGACCTACTTCCAGTTCCCCGGCCACACCTGGCTACAGCAGGATTCGCAAATCTACGCGCCGATTCTGGAACACCAGCGCGACGCGCGGGTGTTAAGTAACGACATCGTGGTGCAGCATCCGCACGTGGCCTTCACGCTCTACGATGAAGCGGCGGTGTTTCTGCGCGGCATCAGCGGGCAGAGTTTCCACAGCGTGCTGGCATTCCAGCAGATTGCGACGCGCGCGTTGGGCATCTGGGGACTCTACCTGATGGCGACGGCGCTCGGCTTGTCCACCGGCCCCGCGCTGATGGGGCTGACGGCGCTCACGGTGGTCGCGATCTGTTCCCTGGGCGCCGCCATCGCCGGCCCCGCCGTGCTCACGTTCGAATACGAGCCGACGCCGCGCGCATTCGCCGTTCCGCTGTTGCTTCTGGCGATCGGGTTGACGGCGCACCGGCGATACTCGTGGGCCGCCGCCGCTGCCGCAAGCGCGTTCCTTTATCACGCTCCCACCACGTGGCCGTTTCTGGCGCTGTTCGCGCCGCTGGCGTGTTGGCGCAAGCAGTGGCGGGCGCTGGTGATTCTCGCAATTGCCGCCGCGACGCTGTTCGTCGCCGCGCGCGGCCAGGAGCCGCAGACTCTCTTCGGCATTCTGACGCCGCTGCAGCAACAGCTTCAGCGGATGCGCGCCGCTTACGCCTGGGTTTCACTATGGCCGGCGGCGCTGGCGGTCCACTGGAGCATCGTCGCAGCCTGCGCCGTGGCCGCGTTCTGGCGCCTGCGCCGCGAACTGCCGCCGGATTTCGCCATCTTCGCGCTCGGGCTTCCAGCGCTGGGAATCCTCAGCGTGCCCGTATCGTGGCTGTTGCTCGACCAATGGAAATGGGCCATAGCGCCGCAAGTACAACCGATGCGCGCGCTTCTTTTCACCGCGCTGTTCATGCAATTTCTGACGGCATGCGCAGGCGTCCGCGCGGCGGCTCAACGAAAGTGGCTCATGGCTTTCGCCTGGTTCGCCGCGGCTTACTTGCTGCCGCTGCAGGCGGACATCACCAGGGGGTGGTCGATACAGCGGAGCGCCGTTCTGATCGCGCTGGCCGTGCTCACGGCTGCGCTTTGTGGAAAGACGCCGCGCTTCGCGCCGCAGATCGCTCCGCGGTTCGCGCCGGCTGCTGCGTTGTCTGCCTTCTTCGCGATTCCGATACTCGGCGGCGTTGTGAACTATCCCATACTGCACACGCCTGCGTTGACCGCTCTTGGTAACTGGGCCCGGTCATCGACGGCGCTCGATGCAGTTTTCCTATTTCCCGCGGTCGGCCATGCTCTCGAACCCGGCATCTTTCGCACCGAAGCTGTGCGCGCGGTTTATGTCGATTGGAAAGGCGGCGGCCAAGTCAACTATCGCCAGGACTTCGCCATCGAGTGGTGGCTCCGTTGGCAGCAGACCATGCAAGGCTTCCACGCCGCGGATCTGCCAAAATACGAAGCGTTAGGAATCCGCTATATAGTGCTGCCGCCGCAGGATCGCCTGCCGCGAGCGCCCATTTTTCAAAACGCCGGGTACGTGGTCTACGAACTGTCACGCTGAACCATTATGGGGGGCGGCCATGTGGTATTTGAGTAACTCGCCGCGCCACCACAGTAGATCGGGCAAGATTAGCCGGATATGTGGGCTTATCGGAAACTTGCCCGACGAGTTCCCCGCGACCGCACTTGGCCGTCTAACGGCCGTTGCTGAGCATAGCGGGATAGGTCGTGATCCGAATGGGATTCAAATTGGCCCACTGTCGCGCCGCAGGATGTCCGCCGCCCGAACTGTCAAGGCGCCCGAACCTTCGCCGTTTTCCACCGTTTGATACAATCGATACGCCCGCATGGTGAAGACGGAGCGCGAGTATCGCGAGGACATTGTCGAAGTCGGCAGGCTGATGTTCCAGAAGGGGTGGGTGGCCGCCAACGATGGGAATGTCAGCATCCGGCTCGACGCCGAACGGATACTCTCCACTCCTACCGGCATCTCTAAGGGCATGATGCAGCCCGACGATCTGATCGTGGTGGGTCCGGGCGGCAACAAGATTTCCGGCCGGCGCGAACGCACCACCGAGATCGCCATGCACCTGAAAATCTACGAATTGCGTCCCGACGTGCGCGCCGTTGTACATGCGCATCCGCCGGTGACGACGGGCTTTGCAACCGCGGGCCGGGCGTTGAACATGGCGCTGCTGCCGGAGGTAGTGATCGGTCTCGGCTGCGTGCCGCTGGCGGCGTATGGCTTGCCGGGTACGCCGGAATTGACCGAGCCCATGATCCCGCTGATTCCGAACCACGATGCGCTGCTGATGGCCAACCATGGCGCGGTGTGTTACGGGGAAGACGTCTTCCAGGCATATTTTCGCATGGAGACGATGGAGCATTTCGCGCGGATTACTCTGGTGGCGGAGCTGTTGGGCGGCCCCAAGGTGCTGCCGCGCACCGAAGTGGACAAGCTGCTCGATTCCCGCTCGCGATATGGCGTGAAAGCCAGATCGAGCGGGGAGCCGGAGTGCCCGATGACGGCGGAAGACATGGCCGCCAATGCGGATGACAATGGGGACGGCAGGATTTATGTGACGCGGTCGGAGCTGATTGGCCTGGTGGATGAGGCCCTGCGGGCGCGCGGTATAGCATGAAAGGATTACGGAGAGATCGATGGGCGAAGCATTAGGCATGATCGAAACCCGCGGGCTGGTGGCCATGATCGAGGCAGCCGACGCGATGGTGAAAGCCGCCAAGGTGAATCTGGTGGGCTGGGAGAAAATCGGATCGGGCTATGTGACCGCGATGGTGCGCGGAGACGTGGCGGCTGTGCGCGCGGCTACCGACGCCGGCGCGGCCGCGGCGCGGAGGGTGGGCGAGCTGATCTCGGTCCACGTGATTCCGCGTCCACACCAGAGCCTGGAGGACATCCTGCCCATCGGCAAGGCGGCCCAGTCCGCCGGCAAGTAGCGGAGAGCCATGCCCGCCGCGATGATACAGCGATGATACTGGCTCGTGTAGTGGGCACCGTGGTCGCCACGCGGAAAGACCCCCGGCTCGAAGGCAAGAAGCTGCTGATTCTGAAGCCGGTCTCGCCCGACGGCAAGGACGAGGCCGGATATGTGATTTCCGTCGATACGGTCGGCGCCGGCAACCGGGAGCGGGTCATCGCTGTAGCCGGCAGCTCGGCGCGCATGGCGGAGGGTTGCAAGGATCTGCCCATCGATAACGCCATCGTCGGCATTGTCGACGATGTGCATCTGGATTAAGCCGACTGGATTGACATATGTACCTCGGCCGCGTCACCGGTTGCGTGTGGGCTACAGCCAAAGATCCTGGTCTTAATGGCCGGAAGCTGTTGATCGTCCAGCCATTGACTCCCGATCTGCGCGACACGGGTAAGCGCGTGGTGTGCGCCGATTGCACGGGCGCGGGCGCGGGTGAGATCGTCTATTGGCTGCGCGGCAAGGAAGCCAGCTTTCCCTTCCTTCCGACTGAAGTTCCGGTGGATACGGCAGTGGTCGGAATCGTCGATTCCATTCACTTTAAGCCTGCGGAGCCCTGTAAGCCGGCGGAGCACGCGAAGCCGGCGCGGAAACGCTGAACTATGCTGATCGGCAGAGTGGTGGGAGAACTGGTCTCGACGCAGAAGCACGAGAGCCACCAGGGAAGAAAGGCGCTGCTGGTTCAACCCTTGAATCTCGATGGCACCAATCGCGGCGATGCGTTGATAGCGTTCGACGCAGTGGATGCGGGCGTCGGAGACCGCGTCCTGGTTGTCACCGAGGGATTCAGCGCCATGACCGCGGTGGGACGGCCTCAGTCACCCATCGACATGGCGGTGATTGGGTTCGTCGATCATATCGACGTGATCCCAGGAGTGGCTTGAGCGCCGCGTGCGGACTATCATATAGACCCCCAGGCCAAGTATCGCCAGAGCCTTGAAAATCTCCACGCCGGTGAAAAGTTTCTGCACGGCGATTAACTGGTTGCGTTCCGGAATCACCACATTTAACGCGACGAAATCCATCTGAGCGCCCAAATACAAAATCTGCGGCAAGGTGAAGAACCGCTGAAACAAAACGATTGCGTAGACTCCCAGAGTGAGCGACAAGGCTAGCTTTCCTTCCCTGGTGCCGAACAGCAGGAAAAGGAAGAAGAACGCGCCCAGAGCCACCTCCAGGTTCTCCCATTCTTCCAGCCACCACCGCACCTGTTGCCTGACCGGATAGGCCAGCATGGTGCGCGCCTCTTCCCGGCCCATGGCTGTGATACGCAGGCTGGCGCCCGAGCCGTGATCGATGAGCAGACGCTCGGCGGTATTGCGGCTATCGGCGGCGATGAACGCCACCACGATGCTACCGGCAAGCCAAAACCCGAGCAACATGCAGGCAAATCGGCGGGCGTGCATACAATTTTACGATTTTAACGCAGGCGCAAGTTGAAAGCACAATTCTTCTTGCCGCGGCATAAAGTCCGGCGCTGGCTCCGCCGATAGAACCCACAGTAGAGCCGCATGCCAGCAGTCAAGACCAAATATTTCGGGAAGATTCCGTACGAACCGGGATCGGTGATCGAGTTCCCAGCGGGACTTCCTGCATTTGAAGAGCGGCGGAAGTTCGTCCTGATCCAGCTTCCCACGACCCATCCGTTACTCTTTCTGCAAAGTCTGGACGACCCGGACGTATGCTTTCCAGTTCTCCGCGCGCTGGCCGTGGATAAGCAATACCGGTTACGCCTGGCGAAGGAAGATCTTCGCCGGCTGGACCTTCCCACATCGCGGCAGCCGCGCGTGGGAGAAGACATCGAATGCCTGGCGGTAGTGGCATTGCGGAAAGACGGGGCCACCGCCAATCTCCTGGCGCCCGTAGTCATCAACCTGCGCAAGATGCAGGCCGTGCAAGCCGTAGGCGAGGATTCCTACTCGCTGCAACACCCCCTTCGCCCGCTGGACAAGGCGGGCACATGCTCATGATGTCGCGCCGCGAAGGCGAGGTCATCCTTATTGGCGACGATGTCGAGATCGTCATTGCACGGATCGGACGGTCTCGCGTCACCGTGGGAATTCGCGCGCCGCGCCAAACGCCGGTGGCGGCGCGCGAAATCAAACTAGTCGAGGAGGAGAATCGCACCGCGGCGTCAATCGGTTCGGCGGCGGATCTCTCCAACCTCATAGCCCGTCTCAGGCCAGCCTCAAGTTCTTCCGGTTCACGCCGAAGAGGAAAGTAACTGGCAAGACGCCAACACATAACGAAAGGATTTCACGATGTCAATTTCACTTCAAACGAACATAGATTCTCTAATCGGTCAGCAAAACCTCAATGCCACTGAGGCTTTCCAGAGCACGACCATTCAACAACTCACATCCGGCTACCGGATCAACTCCGCGGCCGACGACGCCGCCGGACTGGCCGTTGCCAACGGCTTTCGCAGCAGCGAGGCCGAACTGACGCAGGGCGTCCAGAACGCCAACAACGCCACCAGCACCCTGCAAATCGCCGATGGCGGCATGAACAACATCTCACAGATGCTGGACACGCTCCGCTCGCTCTCCACGGAGTCGGCTTCGGGCACCTTTACCGGCGACCGGACCATCCTGAACAACGAGTTTCAGAGCCTGCTGACGGAAGTCAACCAGCAGTCTCAAGCGGTCGGCCTCAACCAGGGCGGCCAGTTCGCCACCGACCTCTCGGTGTACATCGGAGGCGGCAAGGATACCACCACGGGCGGCTTCTCCGCCAGCAACGGCACTCTCAACATCAATCTGAGCGCCGCGACAGTGGATACGCAGAGTCTCGGATTGACTGGATTCCAGGCCGTGGGCGCGACCACCGATTTAAGCGCGGCCTCCGCCAGTTCGGTGTCCGCCATCACCGCCAACACCGCCAATACCACGGCGGCCGCCGGTTACACGAATTTCGAATTCTCCGGACCCGGCTTCTCCGACGGCAGCCAGGCGCAAGTTTCAGTGAACCTGCAGGGCGTAACCGACGTCAACACCCTGGTTACGGCGCTGAACAGCGCCATCGCCACAACGGGCAGCGGCGCCAGCGCGTCCGATACGGCTTTCCAAGCCGCCGGCATCATCGCTTCGGTGCACACCGACGCCAACGGCGGACAGGAAGTGGCGTTCACTTCCAGCAACACGGCCTTCCAGGTACAGGCCGGCGACAAGATGGCCAACGCGCTCCTCGGAAATATCGCGAGCGGCTCGACTGGCACGGCGATCGCCTCCACCACTCAAGGCGGCACTATCACGGGCCTTTCGGGCGCTACCTTCGCCCCCACCGGCGTCAAGTTCCAAATCAGCGGCGGCGGAATGACCTCCCCGGTGACTCTGAGCTTGAGCTCCTCCGACACTACTGTTGGCGCGGCTATTACCGACCTTCAAACTCAGGTTGCCAATAACACCAGCTTGCAAGCGGCGGGCATCACGGTCAGCAGCGCCACCAACGCCTCAGCCGGCGCCGAGTTAGTATTCACAAACGCCAAAGGCGACACCACGAACGTCCAGGCGTCCGGAGACACCACTAACTCGCTCGGCTTTGGCTCTTTCGTGGCCAGCAGCGGATCAACTACGCCTTCCGCGGCGGACTATACTTCGATCGCCGCCAGCGCGGCGTTCAACTCGGCAACCAATACCGGCGGAACTGCCGATTTGGGTATCTCGTTCAACGGCGGAGCGTCGGTCAGCCTCGCCTCGATAACCCTGGGCGCCCAGACTCCGCAGAACATCGCGGATGCGATCAACTCCAATATCGCCGCCAGCGCCACCCTGCAAGCCGCCGGCTTGCAGGCCATCAATAACGCGGGCGTGATTACCATCGCCTCCAGCAACGGTACCGCATTTCTCCTGAGCACCGCCGGCAGCACCAGCGGCGTCACCGGCGACATCGGTTTTGGCACCACCGGCGTTGCCGCCGCCGTCGGCGGTCAGACTGCCGCCGCCGCCAAATCGACCTATGTCGACGCCAACGGCGTTTCTAACTCCACTGCGCTGGCGTTCAAGCCATTGCAGTTCGGCAGCGACTCGCAGGCTATCACAGTCGCGTCTAATAGCAGCGACGGCACGATAGAATCGAAGACCATCACGTTGACGAACGCCAACACTTCAGGCCAAAGCATCGATTCGGCCGTGAGCGCCATCAACCAGCAACTACAACAGACCAACGACCCGACCCTTCAGAGCATCGTCGCTGTGAAGGAGAATGTCAGCGGAGTTGAGCAGATCAACTTCATCAGCTCCAACAACGCGTTCAGCGTCAGCGTTGGCAGCTCGCCGAACGGAAACGGATTCGACGCAGGGAGTGGAGCGGGACAGCCCGGCGTCACCACCACATCGAAGACTCTGGGAACCGGAACCACGGTCTCTATCGATACGCAGCAGAACGCGATACAGGCAGTGGCCGCCTTGGCCGCGGCCGTGACCAAACTGGGTAGCGCCCAAGCCGCGGTAGGTACCGGCGAGAACCAGTTGAACTATGCGATCGGTCTGGCGCAGTCTCAGATCACCAACTTCACGGCAGCCGAGTCGCGCATCCGCGATGCCGACGTGGCCGCCGATGCCGCAAACCTGACCAAGGGGCAGACTCTGCAGCAAGCCGGCATCGCGGCTCTGTCGCAGGCCAACTCCGAACCCCAGGCTGTTCTGCATCTCCTGCAATAAATAATACGGATTTCGATCCGCCGGCCGCTCGAATGGGCGGCCGGGTTAAAGCTTGGGCCGGAAGTGGACGATGAGTTCATTTCCGGTCCAAGGAGGTTTTGTGGCCACATCGTCTACCAGCTCATTATTCACCGGTACCAGCGCGTTCTCGAGCAGCTTCCAGAGCGCCATCACCAGGGAGGTCGCCATTGCCACTCTTCCCATCACCCAACTCCAGAGCGACCAAACCACGTTGACCAGCCAATCCACCGCGCTCGGCACGATGAATACGCTGTTCACCAGCCTGCAAACGGCGGTTCAGGGCATCGATCAGGCTGTCAGCGGATCTTCGTTTACCCCCACCGTGTCCGATCCCAGCGTTTTGACCGCGAGTACTTCGGATGGGGCGGCGGAGGGCAACTACTCAGTCTTAGTAAGCAACGCGGGAGCCTACTCCACCAGCTTGAGTTCGAGTACCTGGGTGGATACGCCCGGAGCCGCGCAAACCTATTCACTTCTTGTCGGCGGCCAGACCTACAGCATCACACCCACGGACAATAGCGCGGCCAGCGTGGCCTCTGCCATCAATTCGCAGCAAGGCGATAATGTCCAGGCCACCGTAGTCAATGTCGGCTCCAGCACCACGCCGGATTATCGGATCTCGCTCCAGAGCACGACGCTCGACACCAACCCGGTCGATCTGCAGTTGGTCAGTGGAACCAGCCTTCAAAACCAGCAAATCACGGGCCAGCCGGCGCAGTATCAGGTGAACGGCTCGGGTTTGACCGTCACCAGCAACACCCCGACTGTGACTATCTCTCCCGGAGTCACGGTTGTCCTGCTCGCCGCCAGCACAACAGCCGACAATATCACCGTGGAGCGTTCGTCCACTACGCTGGCCAATGCGCTATCCAGCTTTACCACGGCCTACAACGCCGCAGCGACCGCAGTAGACGCTCAGCGCGGCCAGAGCGGAGGCCCGCTGCAAGGCCAGAGCATCGTGTTCGCCCTTTCCGAAGCGCTCGGTTCCATCGGAACGTATAGCAGCGGAAGCGGCAATATCAGCGGGCTCAGCGATCTGGGGCTCTCGCTCGGCACGAACGGTCAGATGACGTTTGACGAATCCACCCTGTTAGGCGCAGATTTGACCAATTCGTCCGCCATCAATTCCTACCTCGGCTCCATAGCCGGAGGCGGATTCCTGCAGAGCGTCAACAACACCCTCACAGGTTTAATAGATCCAACTACCGGAGAAGTCACGGACGCGCAAACCAGCATGACGTCTGAGATCTCCGACATCGGCACTGAGATTACCACCCAGCAGGCCCAGGTTACCTTGCTCCAGACGAATCTTACCAGTCAGATGGCGGCGGCCGACGCCTTAATCTCGAGCATGGAACAGACATACTCGTACGTGAGCAGCCTCTTCGCCTCAACCCAGGCGAACGAAACAGCGATCGCCAGTGATTAGCGGGATTCAAGCGCGGATTCGGAGCGCCGTATCCGCCGCGGACTTCGGCCAAGCGTCGGCGCTCTGGCAGACCTATGCGCAGCAAGTGGCGGACGCGACCCGCGGCGGGGCCTGTTCCGCGGCGGAACTGGCGCAAATGCGCGAGCTCATAGAGTGGACGCGCAGCGTAGTCTCCTGCGCGCGCGCCCATGCGCAGCTCCGCTTGAACACCCGGCGGACGAAATTGCACGCGGCCTCGATTTACGGACGGCTGCTTCCGTAACAGCCTGTGGGGCAGCCAATCCTGGCTGCAGCCGCCTTTCAGGCGGCTTTTGCACTTTGCTCCTCAGTCAGCCTACGCTAGCATCTAATCATCTGGAAAGATAACCTACGCGTGGTGATGGTCTCGACGCGCAACCCCCTCAACATCGGGGCTGCGGCGCGCGCTATGGCGAACTTCGGCTTTGCGCGGCTGTGCGTCGTGAATCCCTACGACGTAGCGTTCCGCGAAGCGCGCTCCGCCGTAGGTGCGGCGCCGCTGCTCCAGGCGGCGGAGGAATTTGCCACCGTGGCGGAAGCCGTCGCCGATTGTACCCTGGTGGTGGGGACAACCTCGATTGGACATCGCGAGCTGCAGCACCCCATCCGCCGCCTCGAATATGGGTCGAAGCTGATTCACCGGCGGCTCGCCAATGCGCCGGTGGCGCTGCTGTTTGGCTCGGAAAAATTCGGACTTTCGAACGAAGACCTGGGCCATTGCCAGTGGCTGATGCGCATCCCCACCACCGATCCCGGCCTCTCGATGAATCTCGGGCAAGCCGTTGCACTGTGTCTCTACGAGCTGGCGCGCGATCCCAAGGCGGTGGATTCGCGGCCCGAAAAGATCAAAGCCGCGTCCGCCGGCGAGAACGAACAGATCACAATCAAGCTGCTTGAAGCGTTGCAGCTCAGCGGTTATATCAACCCTGTAATCGCCGATTCCACGGAAGAAAAAGTGCGGCGTCTGGTGCGCCGGCTCAACATCCGGGCGCGCGATGTTCCGGTGCTGTTGGGAATGCTGCGCCAGATCCTCTGGAAAATTCGTTAAAATAAAAAATTGCAATCCAAGCCGCCGTGCGTCATCGCCATTTATCCGGGATCGTTCGACCCCATCACCAATGGGCACCTCGATCTGATCCAGCGCGGCTCGCGTTTGTTCGACCGGCTGGTGGTTTCCATTCTGCGGAATGAGACCAAGGAACCGCTCTTCTCCGTCGAAGAGCGCATGGAAATGCTTCGTGAGGTGGTTTACGTGTATCCCAACGTGGAAGTGGATTCGTTCGGCGGGCTGCTGGTGGATCACGCGGCTGCGCGCTCGGCTACCGTCCTGCTGCGCGGCATTCGCGCCATTTCCGATTACGAATACGAGTTGCAGATGGCGCTGATGAACCGCCGGCTGCAACCGGGACTTGAGACCGTCTTCATGATGGCGAACGAGATTTATTCGTTCATCAGCTCGCGTCTGGTGAAGGAAGTTTTCAGCTTGGGCGGCAGCATTACGGGGCTGGTGCCGCCTTCGGTGGAAGAGCGGCTGCAACGGCGGTTGCCGAAGATTTCATAGTAAAGGGGCGTAAGGAACAATGATGCAGGCAGTAGCAAACGCAATTGCGGAGCGGATCTCATCAATCAGCGAATCCTCCACGATGAAGGTCGCGGCCGACGCCGGGAAACTGCGGGCCGAAGGCGTGGACGTGGTGGATTTCGGAGCGGGCGAGCCGGATTTCCCGACGCCCGATAACATCAAGCAAGCCGCCATTCGCGCGCTGGAGCAGAACTTCACGAAGTATACGGCCGCCAGCGGCACGCTCGAATTGAAGAAGGCCGTTTGCGAGCGTCATACGCAGGATTTCGGCACAGCGTACAAACCGGCCGAGTGCCTGATCACGGTAGGCGGCAAGCACCTGATCTTCAACTTGACGCAGGCGCTGATCAACCCCGGCGATGAAGTGGTGATCCCGGTACCGTATTGGGTGACGTATAAAGACGTGGTGAATTTCGCCGGCGGAAAATGCGTCTTCGTCGATACCGACGAGCAGAAGGGCTTCACGCTCACGGCAGCCATGGTGGAGCCGTACTTCAGCGCGCGCACCAAGATGGTGATTATCAATTCGCCCTCGAACCCGAGCGGCGCGGTGATGGATCGCGGCGAGTTCGAGAAGATTCTGCGGCTCACGGCTGAGCGCGGCATCTATCTGATGACGGACGAGTGCTATTGCAAATTCTTGTACGATAGCGAGCCGTTTTCCATCGCGTCGCTGCCGGGCGCGAAGGATACCGTGCTGGTGGCGGGGTCGCTTTCGAAGACGTACGCCATGACGGGGTGGCGCATCGGCTTCGGCCTGGCGCCGGCGCCGATCATCGAGGCTATGGGCAAGCTGCAGAGCCACTCGACGTCGAATCCCAACTCGATCGCACAGAAGGCCTCAGTGGAGGCGCTGCGCGGGCCCCAGGATTCCGTGGCGGTGATGCTCGCCGAATACCGCAAGCGGCGCGATTTCGTCGTCAACCGGCTGCGCGCCATTCCCGGCGTGGAGTGCGCTGAACCGCGCGGGGCATTCTACGCATATCCGAACATGGGAGTGGCCATCGGCAAGAACGGCATTCACAACACCCTACAGCTTTCGGAGCGTCTGCTGAGCGAAGCGCACGTCGCGGTAGTCCCCGGCGAAGCGTTTGGCACGGACCGGCACGTTCGCATCTCTTACGCTACTTCCATGACGGAACTGGAGCGCGGCCTCGACCGCATTCACCAGTTTGTGGTCAAGAATTCGTAGAATTATGACCGCGTGGTTTTGCGCGTTTGCCAACGACCACTCCCTTACGGTCGTGGCTCTGATCGGAGCCGGGCCCAGGGGGCGCCGCGTCAGCAAGCGTTTTTTGGGGCAGCCCCAAGCCCACGAGCCACACGCATGAGTCAAAGCACCGCCCGGGGCGTCCGCCTTACGCCTTCTCTGCGCGAGAAGGTGTGGGGCAAGACGCGCCTCGCGCCGTGGTTTCCGGATTCGGAAAAGCCGATCGGCGAAGCCTGGTTTCTGGCGGACCGCGATTTACCCCTGTTGGTGAAGCTGCTCTTCACTTCAGAGCGGCTGTCGGTACAAGTGCATCCCGAAGACGGCGAGGATGGGCCGCGCGGCAAGACTGAAATGTGGTACACCCTCGACGCCGAACCGGGCGCCGCGATCGCGCTCGGATTCCGCGAGCCCGTCACGCGCGAACGGCTGCGCGAATCCACGAAAACGGGCGAGATCGAGCAGCTTCTCAACTGGGTTCCGGTTCGAGCGGGAGAGACGTATTTCACGCCGGCGCACACCGTGCATGCCATCGGCGGCGGCATCGTGCTGTGCGAGATCCAACAGAATTCGGACGTGACGTACCGCTTGTGGGATTACGGACGGCCGCGCGAGCTGCATGTGGATCGGGCCGTGGCGATTGCGGACTTGGGCGTGCATCCCGGCGCATCGCGGCCCATTCCCCTTGGCGAAGGACGCGAGGAACTGGTCCGGTCGAAATTCTTCGTTACCGAGTTAGCCGGTGGGGTGCGCTTGATTCCCGACCCGCACCCATGCCAGCTCTGGATTTGCCTTGAAGGCGACGCGAAAATTGGCGGCGAGTCAGTTCACGCCGGCGAGGTCTGGCTGCTTCCCGATTCGGGCGAGCAGCCCGCGATCGAATCGGAAACGGCCCGGTTTCTGCGGACCTACGTTCCTTGAAGTGGCGCGGGCCCATGGCCTGGCCCATGGCCTGCGATGTTTCCGGTCTGTAGCCGGGTCTTGGCCCACTTGCCAACTACTGGCGTCGAATAGGGCGGTGCAGCCCGCCCGCGCCGCGAGTTCGACCGGCTCCGTTCGGAGCGCCAC
>Ga0302326_10020302_pt1 | contig 13684 bp, 9 predicted proteins | sample Palsa_T0_3_FD_202264 | JGI IMG/M metagenome (GOLD analysis project Ga0302326, IMG submission 202264) | Peat permafrost microbial communities from Stordalen Mire near Abisko, Sweden - Palsa_T0_3 | ecosystem: Environmental > Terrestrial > Soil > Palsa > Peat permafrost | place: Sweden: Abisko... | reverse complement strand
TCACGCGCGTTGGCGGAAACTTTTATCCCACGGGGCTTTGCGCGTCGGGCAGCGGCGTCCGGTTTGAGACCTCTTCCTCTATTCCCGAGTCACTGCGTAGCGGGCATAGAGGAAAGGGTCCGAAACCGGCCACCCCCCGACCCTCCTCGCCAAAACCGGCTCACGTCGCCCGTCGCGCGCAAACGCCCGTCCTGTAAGGGTTTGCGCCGCACGCTCTATTTCGTTCGCTCGTCCTCGTCAGACCGCGAGTTTGCAAAACGGTTTTGCAGACAGAGCTGTGACCCGCAAACGCCCACGCCACAAGGGTTTGCGGCGCTCTCGCGTGTGGGCGAAGGATTCAGTGTCTCATAGCGACCCCAGCACTTGGCTTGGGATTGCACGCGGATCGGCTCTCGCAGTAGCGGCGCCGCCGCTTGAGCACCCGCTCCCCGCACGACGCGCAGGCGGCGGGCATGAGCGCGAGGGCCTCCGGGCGTGGAGTATTCCACGCTGTACTCGCGTACGGGCGCACCTCCGGACGTCTGCGAGGCGTTGCGCTCAGCGGAGACTGCGCAGACGACGGGCGAGTTACGAGTGGAATCCGCGCGGACCGCGAGGGTATCCCGCGTGTCGCCCGCGTGCGAGGGACGGCGTCCACCTCTCTGCGGTCGCGGAGCGCCTCACGAAACGCCTGTGCGAGGTGCGCGACCACGGGCGCCACGAGCATTCTCCAGCGCGGGAGCGTCAGTGCAAGCTCGTGCGTGAGGGGAGCGCGCACGCGGCAGACGCCGTTCGGCAGCTCCACGAACTCGCGCGACGTGAAGACGTGTCCCTCCAGCAGGTCGAGCACGAACGCGTCCACGTCCGGGCGGATCGGTTCCATCGCGTCGAGGGCAAACGAGTCCCGGTTGCGCTGGGCGGCATGCAGCACGCCTAGGGTTGGATCGCAGCCAGCCGCGAGGAGTGCGAGGCGTGCTTCCGACTCTGCGAGGCTATAGAGGTAGTTGAGCAGAGCGTTTACCGGGTTCGTTGCCGCGCGAGGTGCGCCGGTCAGGATGGAGGCCCGTGCGTCGTAGCGCGCCCAGCGCGCAGGAAGCCGTGCGAGGTCTCTGCCGCGTACGTTGAGCGGCACGTTCGTCCACGCGTTCCAGTAGATCGCGGCGGCTTTAGCCTCGCACAGGCGTACCTCGTCGATCGTCCCCGTGCGATCGAGCGCATCTCGCAGACCATCGAACGTTCGCAGGTCGCACACGCCGAGCCGGACGAAGTTCGCTCGCTGTCCATCGAGCTTGCGGCGAATGAGATCGCGTGCGAGGAGGACGTCTAGGCCGGTCGCGATCGCGAGGGCCTGGGTCCGGCGGATCGGGAAGCGCGCACGGCTCATCCGACCGCCTGTGCGCTGTGCGGCGAGCCGGTGCTTAAGCGCCGGCGCCGGCACTGCGATGCATGCATGCCGAAAGCGCGGCGGGAGCAAGGACTGCGAGCGATCGAAGCCGCTCGCAAAGCGCTCGCAGCGCAGGCGACCGCGGGCAACGATCCACGGCGCAGCGTCACCATGAACCGCGCGCGAGGCGAGGCGATTAGCGCGGCCATCGCCGCAATCGCAGCTGGGCGCGCGAGCACCCGGGCCAACGCGACGAGGTGTGGTTCAAGCGCGAGATCGCGCCAAGGCTCGACGCCTATACGCTAAGCGAAATCGCGAGCGTGACGGGCTTATCGCTCGCAGCGTGCTCGCGTATCCGGGCCGGTGCTAAGGTGCCGCATCCGAGGCATTGGGAGGCCTTGGCTGCTTTGACCCATGCCTGAAAGCCGGCGACCAGGCGGGCGCGGCTCGGTCTTTGAACTCTGCCGCATGGCCCTGGCAGCACCGCTTCCAACCGGCGCCGTGACATTTGTCTTCACGGATATTGAGGGCAGCACGGCTCGATGGGAGCGCGATCGCGCCGCGATGCAGGAGGCCGTGCGGCGTCACGACGCGATTCTGCGCGCAGCGATCACCGAGCACGCCGGCCACATCTTCAAGACGATGGGCGATGCCTTCTGTGCGGCCTTCACGCTCCCCGAAGACGCGATCGCTGCAATGCTCGCTGCGCAGCAGGCACTTGCCGCTGAAGATTTCTCGGCCGTCGACGGGCTCCGCATCCGCTCGGCGATCCATAGCGGCACGTCCGACGAGCGCGACGGCGACTACTTTGGACCAGCGCTTAATCGGGTCGCGCGATTACTCGCCATCGGCCATGGCGGCCAGGTCTTACTCTCAAGCGCCACCCGCGAACTCGCGCATAGTGATCTCCCGGCCGGCGCATCGCTGGTCGATCTGGGCTCACACTGCCTGCGGAATCTCACCGAGCCCGAACACGTCTGGCAGCTGACGATCGACGGTTTGTCCGCCGACTTTCCAGCGCTGCGGTCACTCGATACGATTCCCAACAACCTGCCTATTCAGCAGACGAGTTTTCGCGGTCGCGAACACGATCTCGAAGAAGTGAAGTCGCTGCTGGGTGAGCATAAGCTGCTGACGCTCTTTGGTTCGGGCGGCATCGGCAAGACGCGGCTCGCGCTGCAGGTGGCAGCCGAGGTGCTCGATCGCCATCCCGACGGCGTGTGGCTGATCGACCTTGCGCCGATCACCGATCCGGAGCTGGTATCGAGCGTGATCGCCAAAGAGATCGGCATGCCCCAAGTCGAGGGGCGCCGAATCGACGAGTCCATTCCGCAGTGGCTGCGCCGCAAGAGCATGCTGCTGATTCTCGATAACTGCGAGCACGTGCTGGAGCCGGTTGCCGCGATCGCGCACGCGATCACCCGCAACTGTCCCGACGTGCGCCTGCTGGCCACCTCACGCCAGGCACTCGGCGTGAGCGGTGAGGAGGTACTGCGGCTTGCCTCACTCGATGTGCCGCATAAGATCACCGACCTCACGCCGGCAGCGATTGTCGAGTTTGGGGCGGTGGCGCTCTTTGTCGATCGAGCGCGCTCAGTGGACAAGTCGTTTGTCCTCACCGATGACACCGCACCGAATGTTGCCGACATCTGCCGCCGGCTCGACGGCATTCCGCTGGCGATCGAACTGGCGGCTGCGCGGGTGAAGATTCTGAGCATCCCCAGCCTCGCCCAACGGCTCAACGAACGCTTCAATATCCTCACCGGCGGTAGCCGCACGGCACTCCCGCGCCAGAAGACGCTGGGTGCGCTCATCGACTGGAGCTACGATCTGCTCACGCCCCAAGAGCAACTGCTGTTCAATCGGGTGGGGATCTTCGCGGGAGGCTTCAGTCTGGATGCGGTCACGGCCGTCTGCAGCGGCGAGGACCCCGATGAGATCGAGATCTTAGACCTGCTCGCATCGCTGATCGATAAGTCGTTGGTGGTGGCCGACACGTCAGGCGAGCACGAACGCTACTCGTTGCTGGAAAGCACGCGCGCCTATGCACTGGAGAAGCTCACCGCAGCCGGCGCGCACGAACAGTTCGCGCGCCGTCACGCCGAGTATTTTCGCGACCACGCGCAGGCGGCCGACGAACGGCAGATGACCGGCTCGACGGCGGCGTGGCTGGCGTGCGTGGAACTCGAACTGGACAACTACCGCGCGGTGTTGGAGCGGGCGCTCAAAGATGGACACGATCTGGCGCTGGGTGGTGCGGTGGCCGGAGCGCTGGGCGTTCTTTGGTCCTCTGGCGGACTCGCAGTCGAGGGGCGCTACTGGATCGGCCTTGCGCAAGCGGGCCTCGATGAATCAGCGCACCCGCAAGTGGCGGCCCGTCTGTGGCGTGCGCTGCTTGGGTTTTCCTCCGGCAAGAGTAAGCACGACGAAGCGCAACGCGCGCTGGCGCTCTACGAATCGGTGAGCGACGAGACGGGGCAGGCGTGGGCGCTCCGCAGCCTTGCGTTTAGTCTTCTTCAAATGGGCCGCCTCGAAGAAGCCGATGACGCGAACGCACGCGCGCTTGCGGCAATGCGCGCGTCAGGAAATAAGCCGGGCGTAGTCAACAGCCTCAACGTACAGGCGTTGATTCAGAGGGCTCGGGGCGATGTCGCAACGGCGCGCGAGTCGTTCGCGCAGACGCTGGCGGCATACAAGGCCCTGGGAGACGAGTCCGCGACAGCTGTAGTGCTGTCAAATCTCGCGGAGCTGGAGTTCGGCGAGGGTCAGGTTGAGCAGGCACTACGGCTGGTGGGCGAGGCAATCGAGATCAATTTACGAGGGAAAAACGCGTCGTCGTTAGCCGGCAGCTACAACAATATCGCTGCCTATCGCGTTGCGGCGGGAGATCTGGATGGTGCGCGTGAGGCGGCTCGCGAGGGGCTGCGCTTGGCGCGGCAAGTACAAGCCGCGCTATTCATCGCGGGCGCATTGCAGCATCTTGCGCTGATCTTGGCGCTGCGTGGAGAAGTGGACGACGCCGCGCAACTCATCGGCTACGTCAACGCCCGACTCAAAGAACTCGGGAACGAGCGGGAGACTACGGAAAAGTGGGGCTACGACAAACTCCTGGCCGCACTGCACGAACATCTCAGCGACGCGCAGATCGAGAAGCTCGGGGCCGAAGGCGAGGCGTGGTCGGAAGATCAGGCCGTCGAGGAGGCGCTAAATGTTTAGCCACCGCCGCGCCCGCGAGGCCGCATCGCGCTAGCCGGCGCTGTAGCTTTAGCGGCTTAGAAGCCTCGCAGCTGCGCAGCCCGGCGCCGATCGCGTTGCGCTTTGATGCCTCGCAGCGTGGAGACTTGCGGCTCGCGGCGTGCTCGCAGCCCCGCACTTGGATTCTAGATGCTTCGCGCTTAGATCGCGACGGCTTCGAATCGCGGCGGCCGAGCAGCTCGGCGCAGGGGGGTCCGTTTTGAGTTGCTTAACTCCTATCCCGAGTCACAGCGTAGCGGGATAGGAGTTGGGCCGTTTTAAAACGACGCCCCCTCTGCCAGCTAGGCTCCGAGACGCGATCCAAGCCGCTACGGTGCGAGCGTCTGCGAGCTAAGCGTCCGCGCCGTGAGGCGGGCGCAGACGCATTGCGAGCTAGGCTGCGTGCAAAGCTGCTAAACGCAACGACCTCGCATTGGCGACGCCGTGCGCGGGGCAGAGGCGGCGCGAGGCTCCGCTATGGCGTCAGGGAAAAAATGGTGCCGATGCCATGAACGCCACCGAAATAGGTCGTCCCTACAAGACGTCTGAACTCATAGTTCAGGTCTGATAGGGGCTGGAAGCCGTCGGAGCCGCCGCCGAAGCGGTGCAACACGTTCTCGATGCCGCCCGTCGTGATGCTGAAAACCGTGCCACCGTTTTGGGTGCCACCGCCTGCCGCTGTTGTGCCGTAGAGCGTGCCCTCGACATCGAGAAGTCCCGCGGCGGGATACCAACCATCGTCCCCTTTTCCGAAGCTGTGCAGCACCTTCTCCGTGCCATTCATCGTAATGCTGAAGACGGTTCCGCAGCCGTAACCGTTTGCGCATTCGTTGCTGCCGCCGGCAATCGTCGTGCCGTACTGGACGCCGCTCGCGGGTTTCGGCCGCGAAGCAGCGCTCGTCGCGATGCCGCGCCTATCGGAACGCAAGGCCTTGGCCTTGCAGGTCCGAGAGGGAGGTCGGTGCGTTCGTGCTCGACTTCTTGGAGGGGCACGTTTTCACGTCGCGCGAGTTTGTCGAATTGCCGAAAGGCGTCTGCCGCATCCGCGCGCCATTGACGCACGCCCTCATCTGACGTTACCGCGCTGGAGAGCGCTCGCGACCACGGCGATCCGTCCTTGTTGCAGAATACCAATCCCTGACCGTGCAGGCCGGCCCTAATCGGAGTCGCTCCGCATTCTGCTTTGCTTTATAAGCGCTGAGCGCATCGACTAAGGCATCCGCGATGCCGCGCTCGATGACCAGCGCCGCGTCGTCTTCGCTCTTGGCTCAGCTGCTCTCGGTCAGGCCATTTAGCTCGGCTGGTGGCCGGGTTTGTCGTCGATACCTTCCCCACCGCCATCTCCTCCACTTGGCTGGTCAATGGAGCCTGGGACGGCACCCGCGCCAGACCCGGTGCCAGTCGAATCAACCGGATCTGGCGGAGGCGTGGGATCGTCCGGAGGCGGAGCCGGCGGAGGCGTGGGATCGGGAAGTGGAACTGGCGGATCGACTTCAGGTGGTGGATAGTCCGGAGGCGGATCAACTATTGGCACAGTCGGTAGAGGGGCTGGGTTGAATGGCGCAGGCGCGTTGTACCAGTTCCAAAGATCATAAAGTATCGAGCCTGTTGCGCCGCCGGCGCATCCCCACAGCGCGCCGACCCAGCCTGCTCCCTTTGATCCAGCTACAGCGCCGCCTATGCACCAGGCCCCGGCGTTTCCTAGACTTCCACCGACATCTGCTGGGCTTTTGACTGCTGGGGCGTGAGTGGGTTCGTCGCCGACGGATCCGGCCGGAGGGAAGGCAACGGGCTTGGGAGCCGGAGTCGCAAGCTCCCTCACCAGGGGGCTAAAAACCGCTGCCTGTTGGAATTCTGCGGCAAAGGCACCCTGCGGCCACCCTGGCACAGCGTTCCCGGTCAGCGGATTAGAGGTGAGATCGACCGTTCCCGTCCAGTTCACCGCGCGGCCGTTCAGCGTCCCCGACACCGTGCCGGTGCCCGAGGTAACCGCTGCGTTGATCTGGGTGATTGCCAGCGTGAGCCGGGATTGTCCCGCTGTGAGCGTCGTTGTGGTGGATCGTTGACTGTTTCGGGTGGAAGCCTGGATGGTCAGGTACGCTGCCGCGCCCACCTTCGAGAACGCGACATTACTCTGCCATGAGACGTCGCTGTCGTCCACCTCGGCGATAGTGAGTTGTTGGCCGCCGCCTTCGGCGTTCAGCGCGCCGGGTGCTCCCCGTGTCCAGACCACGGGCCCGCTTGGTGTTTCAACCCGACCGTTTGTTTCCGGCCCGAGTTTGCCGACCGCATCGTTGCTCATCGGACTGGGTTCTGCGGTTCCACCTTCTCTTTCCCCCAGACAGCGGGTTCGCTGCAAGCGCATCGCATTCTCCGCGCCGATCGCCAGGCGGCACGCCGGCCAGGAGCCGAGCCCGCCCGCAGCAACGCCACCGATCGTGGCGCCATTACAGCTGCGACCTCAAGGGGCACTTCAAAACCGTCCACCCAGGGAAATAGGCCTCCTACGCCACGCCCCGAGACGCGATCCTCGTGGGAGCCAGCGACAAAGACGGCACGCCTACACGTTCAGCGCGACCGAAAGAGCTACGACTGATCCTGATCGACGCATCCGGGAGCGGGCGCCGGAAAAGTGAACCACGCCCTTGTCGCCTCATAACATTCGCAGGCCTCGGCCTCAAGGGCCTTACTATCGAGGATAGTGATAAGTCCACGCGTGTACTTGATGAAGCCGGCTTGTTGAAACGCGGACGCCGCAAGCGTCACGCCGGATCTTCGAACTCCGAGCATCATCGCCAGAAACTCTTGTGTGAGCGAGAACGAGGCTTTTCCCACGCGGTCGTACGTCATAAGTAACCAGCGCGCGCAACGCTGATCGAGATCGTGCAAGCGATTGCACGCAACCAATTGAGCTAAGACATTTATATAGCCTTGAACGTAGCCCCGTATCGCCTCGCTGAAAGCGGCGTTTTCAGCGACGGCCCGTTGGAACGTTGCAATCGTCATAACTATACTCTGACCGTCGACTTGACAAAACGTGCTATTCGGGACTGTCGCGAGACCGATAGCGGCAAAAACTCCGGTCGTTCCCTCCCGCCCGATACTCCCCACTTCAATTCCCGTTCCGTCTTTCATATAGGTGACGACCGAGATGACGCAATCGAGCGGGAAGTACACGAACTCTAGACGCGTGTTCGCTTCATGTAACGGCTGATGGGTCCGAAGGTCGACGAGTTGGATGTCTCCCGCTAACCGACTGCGCGCCTCTGGCGCAAGCGAACTCAGTATTGCGTTCCTCTGGAATGAGGTTGAGTGGAGCATTGCGGATCCGCCGTTCACGCTAGCAACTTCGCGGCCTTTCTTCGTCTCAACATACGTCCTCGACGAGATCGCGTCCATGATTCGACGGTGACAGAAGGGTAGGTCATTTGACCTATGCCCGACTCCGAACAGACGAAAAGACTGCTCAATGCTAGTCTGAAAATTGATGAACCGAACACCGGGCGCTATGTCGAGCGGCAGAGGAAGGCGACCACTCGCCTTCGCCGAGCCTGGAAGAGGTGACTATGCGGCGGCAGCAGGTTGTCAGCGCTCACGCGCGCTTGACGCGGTCCGAGGCGATTTCGCCCGCAGGTTTGGCGCTGAAGCGGGCCCCAGGACGTGTTCCAAGAAGATGGCTCACCCCAACGGCTGACTTTTGCCCCTGCGCACTCACTCCGATCACCGCGCCGTGAGTGAAAAGCAGCCTCCCCCCGAAACAGAGGGCGTTGAAGAGGCGGAGCGCCTCTTCCGCTACTTCGTAGAAAGCGTAACCGAGTACGCCCTTTTTACCGTTACAACAAGCGGTGTCGTGGCGAGCTGGAACGTTGGAGCTCACCGGACCTTTGGTTACACCGCGGCAGACATCATCGGAAAACCGTTCGACACGCTCTTCGCACCGGACGATGTCGCGCGCGAGCAGCCGGCGACGGAACTGGCGCTCGCCCGTCAAGAAGGCCGTGTCGAGCGCGATTGCTGGCATATGCGCGCCGACGGTAGTCGATTCTGGGCAACGAATACCGTGCAGCCCTTACGTAACGACATGGGAACGGTCATCGGCTTTTCCAACATCGTTCGCGACAGCACGGAACGCTACGTCGCGCACGCGGCCCTGCGCCAAAGCGACGAGCGCTTCCGCTTGCTCGTAGAAAACGTCTCCGACTACGCCATTCTGTTCCTTTCGCCCAGGGGTTCCGTTACCGACTGGAATAGTGGCGCCGAAAATATGTTTGGCTACTCCGCGGACGAGGTTCTCGACACGCCTGTTTCGCGGCTTTCCAGGCCGCCGCTCGTCGAACGCGGTTCCACGCCGCGAGATTCTCAGTCTGACTCGAGAGGCCCGACATCCGGGGAGCAATGGCACTTCCGCAAAGACGGCACTAGCTTCTTCGCAACAAACCGCGTGTTTTCCCTGGAGCGGATAAACGGGGTGGCCCGGGGATTTGTGATGATCGTGCACGACATAACGCATCGGAAGTACGAAGAGGAGGCTCTGCGTCGGAGGGCGTTCTACGACGAGCTGACCGGGTTACCAAACCGTGCGCTATTTCTCGAGCGGTGCGCTCGCGCCCGAAGTCAAAGCAGCGGCGACAAGGGTTTTGCAGTCCTGTTCGTCGACCTCGACAACTTTAAGGCCCTCAACGACAAACACGGACACGCAATCGGCGACCTCCTGCTCACGAAGGTTTCCGGAGAACTTGAACGGAGCATCAGGCCCGGCGACTTTGTGGCCAGGTTGAGCGGAGACGAGTTCGCAATTCTCCTTGACGGCATCGGTGCGCAGGAGGCAGCGACGCGCGTAGCCGAACGAGCTCGGCGCGCAATTGCAAAAGAATACGTTATTGCGGGAGCAAGTATCGAGATCACAGCCAGCGTGGGAATAGCGCGCGGATCACACCATGATCGACCGGAACGAGTCCTCCGAGATGCCGATTTCGCGATGTACGAAGCAAAGCGACGCGGCCGCAACCAATGCGCGGCATTCGACAATGTCATAGGCGCGCCTAGCCCGTCCCTCCGGCGCCTCGAGAGGGAGTTGCGTGAAGGTATCGAGCGCCAAGAATTCTTCCTCACGTACCAACCAATTGTTGAACTGAACACGATGCGAGTCGTAGGCTTTGAAAGCTTAGTTCGCTGGCAGCACCCACGGCGTGGTATCGTTCCGGCGGGCGATTTCGTCCCGCTCGCGGAGAACTCAGGCTTGATCGTACCGATCGATCGCTGGGTGTTTGCGACAGCAGCGGCGCAGCTCTATTCATGGCAGCGCAGACTACGACATGAGTGCCCGACTGTGAGCGTAAACTTCTCAACCATGGGGTTGGCGCGGCCCGATACACTTGCGGTACTCCGTGAGGAGGTCCGGCGGAGCCACATCGCGCCGAGCGCGATGAAGATCGAAATAACAGAGACCGTGTTGATGGAGACCTCCGAACACGTCGTTGCGACGCTGGCGGGACTTCGAGAGCTCGGCGTGGAGTTTCATCTCGATGACTTTGGGACCGGGTACTCAGGTCTCAACTATCTACGGCGCTGCGGGGCGACTACTCTGAAGATCGACCGATCGTTCGTCTCCGGCGTAACGAACAACGAAGGCAACGCCGAGCTCGTTCGCGCGATTATCTCACTTGCGCATACCCTCCGCCTCCGGACGATCGCCGAGGGAGTGGAAACAGACGGCGAACTGGCAATGCTACGAGATGCAAACTGCGATTTTGCGCAAGGTTACTTGTTTCAACCGCCGCTTGCCGTTGAAGCCGCAACAGCGCTAATCGAGGCGCAGATCCTTGAACGGTCGCGCTACGGACGGTTAGTGAGTGCGTCTAGCAGAGGTTCTTAGGTCGGTGCTTCGCTTGTCGTAAACTCTGCTGGTGGCTACGACGTCGCGCGGAGGCGCTTCGGCCCGCCTTCGCTCTGGCTCTGCGTCCGACTTGCCTTCGGAAGGAGGCCGGCCACCGTGACCCTCGGCGAGGTTGCTCGTGCCGCACCGACCGTAGTGGCCAGTCGCGGGGCCACCTGATCACCGATTATCATCGAGCGACCCGAGAGCCGGGGGCACCTTTGGGTCGCGCGCGTGTGCCCGCGCTGCAAGGGAACCGAGTAGCTGCGTCGAGAATGCCGGTCCGCACAGGAGGTAGTTTTCTTATGCGCTTTTATGCTTTCGCCGCCACGCTTGTGCTCGTGGCCGGCTTGTGCGCGTGCTCGAAGAACGCCAGCGACCAGTCAAGCTCGACAGCTACGACCGCACCCGATGCCGCAGCGACTGCGGCAGACGCCAGCGCCGCGACCGCCGAACCCAATGCTGCCGGCTCGATAGCAGGCGCCGACGTGTACCCGGGTGCAACGCTTCAGGCCGGGGGCTCGTCGAGTGCGGGAGCGATGGGCGGGACTGCTGCCGGCAAGGTCTATGTCACGGGCGACTCGTACGATAAGGTCGCCGCGTGGTACAAGACTCACATGCCTGCGGACGCGCAGGAAACGCACGCCTCAGCGTCCGGCAGCAATAGCACGGTATACGTGACTGGATTAGGCACGAGCCACCAACAGAGCCTCTCGATCACGTCCTCACCTGCCACACAGGGAAAGACGTGGATCACTGTAGCAGAGATTAAGAAGTAAGGAAGGCGCTGGCCCTGGGGTTCGCCAGGGCCAGCGCCCTGCGTCGTCGCGGCCGACGATTTTCCGGACGCGGTTGCGGGGTCGCGCGAGACGCGCTTCCGGCTCCGCGAGGCTGCGACGGGGGTCACGCGACGGGTCGCAGGCGTTCGTGGCGCGCGCGTACGAACTGGCGTACTGGTGCCGCAATCACACCGGGCCGCCATAATATATATCATCAGACTCTATCGCAAGAAAACGATCCTGCCGCCGTCGGTGAACAGGATGACAAGCAGCATCGAAATAAACGTCAAATCGTAAGACCACCCAAGTCCGTCCTTACCCCAAAAGCCTGTTTTCCAGACGAAGATCTTTTTCTGGATCGCCCCGAGCATGATAAGGATCAATCCTATTGCGGCCAGCTGCTGGAACACACCGACGACAATCGCCGCTCCACCGGCGATCTCCGCTGCGCCGAGGAAAATCGCAAAGCCTTTGGGTACCCCGATGCTCTTGCTTCGAGCCTGCGGATCCTTGAGGTCGTTGTACCCGCTGTCGATATAGACAGCTCCCGCCATGGCCCGAAGGAAGACTAGTCCGTAATCAGTCAGCGGCGTGAGATCAAACATCGGCAATCTCTCCCACATCGAAGCAGACGAGCACGCTTATGCCGGCGTGCTGAAAAGTGCTCCCTGTCCGAAGCCAGTCCCGGCTTGCTTCGCCCGACCTCGATCATGCCACCATCGGGATCGCGTAGATTTCAACGCGTCTCGCCATACGCGTCTTTCGGCTCGGCGAGAAAGTACGCTCCTCGACTTCGCCAGAGCTCGTAACACGACTGAACGTCGGCGACGCGAACGCTTATGAAGCTGCTCACTTCATCGACGTCGGCAGGCGCTCTCAGCGTCACGGCCGGTTGGTCGGGTGTCGGACCACCTTCGATATTGACAATGAGCAGGCGTACGCGTAGTGCACCATGGTGAATTCGTCCCCCGGCGGCACGTCATAGCTTTCTGTTCGACTTGTCTTCGTTCATTTTAGGACTCCGATTGTGGGGCGGCTCTTCGTTGCGGTATGGGCGACTCCCTCGAAGCCGTATACAGGCTCCGTGCATTGGCGAGGGTCGTACAACCCGCACCGGTCGTCGCAACAGCCGGACGTCTTCGAAAGCCGCATGCTGTGTGCTACGCGAGCGTCGCAGAACGTGCACGGATCGTGCCAGCTATCGAAAATCGCTTGTGGATGTGGTTCCGGATGCGGCGCGGTGGACGCAGCCAGCGAGCAGTGTTCTTGCCACAACGGTCGTCGTCCCGGAAGCCGGGAAATAGCTTGCTATGGGTCCCGAAATGAGATCGTAGGTAATCGACGGCCGCACGGTGCGCACGGTGAGCATGGGCGGCACGGTGTGCACGGTGGGCATGGGCGGCACGGTGGGCACGGTGCGGCACGGGTCGGCACGGTGCGGCACGGTCGGCACGGTGTGCAGATACCTCACCAGGGAGCCGTATGGCCGTGGCGATCGATGTACTGAAGGCCGCGCTTACCGCGTTGCGCGTCGATCGTAGCGACGAGTATCGGTACGCTTTCCTCGATGCTGAACGGCGCGGACGGGCCGCCTATGTCCGTGCGAATCCAGCCCGGCGCCAAGAGCAGCAGGCTCCGCCCGTCCGAAGCGTGGCGTGCGGCGTAACTCCGCATGAGCGTGTTGAGCGCTGCTTTGCTCGCGCGGTAGACGTCGTATCCCCCGCTCTCGTTGTTCGCGACGCTGCCCTGTCCGGACGACATGACGGCGATCGTCCCGCTTGGATCAACGAGGTCGCGCAGCGCCTCGATCGCGCGCAGGGGGCTCAACGCATTTGGTCACCATCACACGAACAAAGTCCTCGGTGAGACGTCGGCGATCGTCTCACGGTCATCGTTCTTGATCCCGGCGTTGACGAGGAGAAGGTCAAAGGTCTTGCCCTGAAGCCGTGAGCGAAGCGCCGCGACCTGATCGACGGAGGTGATGTCGACCGTCTCGATTTCGAGCTGGTCGGGCCACTGCTCGCGAAGAGGGTGCAGCTTCGTGCGCGGGCCTGGGCGAACCGTGCCGACGACGTGCACGCCGCGTGCGAGATACGCCTCGGCGATCGCCAGGCCCAAGCCGCGCGAGGCGCCGACGATGAGCGCGTGACGACGGGGGCCTGCGACGTCGGCTGGAGTTGTCGTGTCAACCATGGTGCCACAACCGCGGTTGTAGCCCTGCGCGTGGTCCAAGACCGCGGCCGGCGCTGGCAATCCGAATGCGCCCGCTCTATACGCGCTAAAGCGGGTCGGCTCTGCTTGGAGAGCTCGATAGCGTACGCCTGAGGCAACGGCGAGGCTCGCACGCCGGTGGATACGGCCGTCGCGGTTCGAACGAAGAGCGCCGGGAGCGGTGGCATCCGGTGGGGAAAACCGCGAGGATGGAACCGCTGG
>Ga0302326_10020300_pt1 | contig 13685 bp, 10 predicted proteins | sample Palsa_T0_3_FD_202264 | JGI IMG/M metagenome (GOLD analysis project Ga0302326, IMG submission 202264) | Peat permafrost microbial communities from Stordalen Mire near Abisko, Sweden - Palsa_T0_3 | ecosystem: Environmental > Terrestrial > Soil > Palsa > Peat permafrost | place: Sweden: Abisko... | reverse complement strand
GATACCGTTGCGTCCTCCGAATCGGTGATATAGACCACGCCGGTGGCGGGATCTACCGTGGCGAGTTCCGGGCCGCGGCCGACGCCAACCGTGGGTACCGGTCCGCTACAGCCATCGGTGTCCGAGCCGTTGCAGGTAGCGCTGTTGATCATCGACACGGTGCCGGGCGAGTCGCCGTCGTCGTTTGCCACATAGACCGTGTGCGTGACGTCGTCCACGGCGACCCCGAGCGGAAAGGCACCGACATTGACGGTGGCGGCGAGCGTTTTGCATCCTGAGTGGTCGGTGCCGTTGCAGGTGGCCCCGTTGATCACCGCCATGGTGTTGTTGGCAACGCTCGGTGCGTAGACCGTGTCGGTCTTGGCGCTGACCGCCACGGAGAATGTGTCCGGGCCGACGGTGACCCTGCCCGGCTTCTGGGTGGCGCAGCCCGCAGGGTCTTCCGCATTGCAAGTGGCCGTGTTCACCACCGCGACCTTGTTGAAGTGTGGGGCCGAGCCATAAGGAAGGTAAAGGGTCCGGGTGACGGGGTCGAGTGCCGGTGAGCCCGGGAATGGGCCGACGGTGATCGTCGGTGCGACGGTGCTGCAACCTTTGGTGTGAGCAGCGTTGCATGTGGCGGTGTTGATCACCGAGACGGTGTCGGAGTACGGGTCAGCCGCGTAGAGGGTGTGGGTGGCGTCATCGACGGCTCCCACGTTGGCCTCGGGATCTGCCATCGGGATCTCCGCGACTGGAGCGCAGCCGGAAAGGTCCCTGGCGTTGCAGGTCGCTCCGTTCAGCACGTCGATTTCTGGCAGCGTGTTGTTGCCGGCGTAGATGGTGTTGGTGGCCGGATCGACCGACGCCAGGAAGTCGTTGTCCGCCACCGTGGGTGCCGGGTGCCGGCAGCCGGAGGTGTCGGTGGCGTCGCACCAGGCGGTGGCGATGACAGAGACGTCGTTGTCGATCCCGTTGGTCACATACAAGGTGTGAGTGGCCGGGTCGACCGCGGCCCCGTTCGGCCCTTCACCGGCCTGCACGGTGGGTGGTATCAGTCCGCTGCAGGCAGCCATGTGCTGCCCGTTGCAGACGTCGGTGGCGATGACCGAGACGGTGTCGTCGCCGGTGTTCACGACATACAGGCTGTCCGCCGGGCCGTCCCATACCGCCCACACCGGTCCGCTGCCCACCGTCACGGCGGCGACAGCCGCTGCTGCGCACCCGGCCAGGTCGACGGCGTCGCAAGTCCGTCCGTCGAGCACCGACACGGTGTTGGAAGGCTCGTTGGCTGTGTACAGGCTGTTGGTGGCGGTGTCGATGGCTATCGAGAAGGGGCCGACACCGACCGTGGCAGTGCCTTGGTTGTGGCAGCCAGCTTGGGTAGTGGCGTTGCAGGTCGACGCGTCGAAGGCCGACAGCGTGTCGCCATCGTTATTGCCGGTTTCGACGTCGTCGTTAGCCACATACACCGTGTGGGTGGCCGGGTTGACCGCCACCGCGATCGGGCCGACCCCGACCCCCACCGTCGGGGGGGACTGCATCGCACAGCCGCCCAGATCCGACGCGTTGCATGTTGAAGTGTCGATCATCGACACCGTGTTGTCCGCCCCGTTGGCCACATATGCGGTGTGGGTGGCGTCATCGACGGCCACCGACTGCGGGTTGGCGCCCACGCTCACCGTCGGTGGGGACTGTGAGCACCCGGCGTGGATGTGGGCGTTGCAGGTGGCCCCGTCGATGACCGAGACGGTGTTGTCGTTGCCATTGGCGACATAGACCGTGTCGGTGGTCTCATCGACGGCCACCGCCATAGGGTCGTTGCCGACCGTCACCGTTGGAGAGGTGCGCATGCACCGGGAGATGTCGGCGGCCTGACACGTTCGCCCGTCGATCACCGAGATGGTGTCCCCGCCCGTGAAATTCTCCGAATCGGCCACATAGATCGTGTCGGTAGCCACATCCGACGCCTCCAACCCCGGCCCTATACCCACCGGCGTCGATGCTACCGTCGCCGCCGAGAGAGGTCTCGGCCTCCAGTCCTCCACCCGCCGGCCGCCTGCCGCCAGCCCCGCTCGGGCGGCCCCGCCCCCCCCCTGCCAAACCAGCCCCGCCCGGCCCGCCAAAGCCCTCGTCTCCGCCGGTACGGCCCGGGTCACTGACGCCGGCTGGGCCGCATACGCACCCGGAACGAACATCGCTGTCAGCGACACCACCAGCACCCCGGCACACCCAACTACCGACAAACGCCGCAGAAGGCTAGACAACATGCCGCAACCCCCTAACAGTTGGCGCCCCGTAAATGGCGCCCCTTGATAGGAACTGTAAACCTATTCAGGCGACCGGACAACGCCACGTTCAGGTGGAGACAGCCCGGCCCGAACAGCGCCCCAACCACCGGGGCCCCAACCTGACCGCTAAGTCTCAACCTGCCACCGACCTGCCGAACAGGGGCCCATCCGCACACAGATCGCCACCTCCGAATACCGACCCGTCCGTGCATCACGGGAGCTAGAGATATCGACGGATCAGGCGTCGGCCTCCCGGTTGGCTCCACGTCCAGAAGAGGCGCCCAGAACGTCCCGGCTGGTTCACGCGGGCGCGCCCGGGGTGGGACCCGGCGCTACATGCCCATGGTGATCTGTGGCGGTTCTGGCATCGGGTGCATCTCTGGCGGAGCCATGTGGGGCTGGTGGTGGATGGTCCGTACTGCGGGACGGGGTGCTGGCGGTTGGATGTCGTCGAGGCCGTCTTGGTAGGCGCGAAGGACGCGGGACAGGTCGCGGGTCTCATGGCTGCGTTCGATCATCGTGTCGACTGTCGTCCGGTAGGCGACTCGTTGCTTTTCGGCCCTGGAGACGATCTCAGCGAAGGTTTTCTCGCACCGCTGAATGTCGGCGTCCAAGCGGGCGGCTTCGGGCGCCACATACATCTGGCACCGGTCGAGGGCGTCCGCGTGAAGTTCGGTCCAGGTGGCGGCTTGTTTGGCGGCGGCCCGGCGTTCCCGCCACCGGGGCGCGTGTTCGGCCTCCCAGCGAGCCCGCTCGGCGCCGGCTTGGGCGACGTGGAGGTCCCGTACGGCTCGGCCGGCATCTGTCTGGTGATAGACGCCGTCGCCGGTGTCGAGATCGGCTCGGGCCTCTCGGGCCCGCTGCAACTCCATGCCGGCTTCCTCGACGGCCTCTTCGAGCCGGGGTCGGCGGACCTTCTCGAGCGCAGCCACCGCAATCTGGGCTTGAGCCCGGGACACGGCGACCTGGCGGACTTGGTTCTCGACCGATGAGGAGGCGGCCCGCTCGGGCTGCTCGGGCTGCTCGGTCTGGATGGGCTGTCCGGTGTCGATGGCCCAGGTCGGGCTGCGCCGGTCGGTCCAGTCCCGGCGCAGGTCGTCGACGGCCTGGTCCTGGTCGTCGGCGACGGCCCAGATGTGGGTCGATTGCCGGGCCCGGCTCATGGCCACATAAGCCAACTCCCGGCCGCCGCCGTCGGCGAAGAGATGGGCCCGGCCTACCGTGGCACCTTGGGAGCGGTGAACCGTGGTCGCATACGAGTACCCGAGTCGCTCTACGTCGGCTTCCTCGCCGACCAGGCGGGCCAGCCGACCGTCCTCGGCACGCAGCATCAGCGCCCCGACGTCGGGGTCGACGGCTTCGACGGTGGCCCGCTGCGAGGTGACCATGCTGCCGTCCGGGCCGGGGGCCAGGGTGACCACCTGGTCACCGGCCCGGAAGGCCAGACCGCCCGGACAGACCACTTCGGGGCCCGACAGCCGCCCGGAGGTCTCCATCCATTCCCGGGCGGCCTGGTTGAGGGCGGCCACATTCGCTCGCCGCCAGGCGAACAGTGCCGCCTGGTGGCCGGCGGCGACGTCGACGGCCCAGGCGTCCACTGCCGCTCGTACCGTCTGGTCTCGGTTGTCGATGGCGTGGATCCGACCGTGTGTCTCATACCAAGACACCGCCGCGCCGACGTCTCCGTCGCGCAGCTCGGCCAGGGTGGCGCGCTCTTCGGGGTCGTTTTGGCGGCGGTTCTCCATCAAATAGTGCACCGTGTCGGGATGGCGGGCGACGAGGGCTTGCAGTGAGCCGCCCGGGCCTACTGCGCCCAGCTGACGGTGATCCCCGATGAGCACCAGTTTCGCCCCGGCCGCTTCGGCGTGGGCGGCGAGACGGACCAGGTCGACATCGTCAGTCATGCCCACCTCATCGCACAGGATCACGGAGCGGTCGTCGAGGCGTAGCCGGCCTTTCTCGAGCCGCCAGATCAGACTGGCCAACGTCGCCGACTGGGCCAGTTCGGCCTCGCGGCCCAGGTTTTGGGCCGCCTGTCCGGATGTGGCGGTGCCGATCACCTGGTAGCCGGAGGATTCGAAGGCGGCTGATACCACCCGGAGCATGGTGGTTTTACCGGCCCCGGCCACCCCCACCACGATCTCGGCTCCTCGTCCCGACGTGCAGACCGCCACCGCGGCCGTCGCCTGCTCTTCCGACAGATGCGAGCCCAGGCCGACCTCGACTTCGGTGATGGCTGCTGTCACTGCGGTGTTGGGGGTGGCGGGGGCGTCGCTGCGGTCGGCCTGGCGGCCCAGGCTCTCCGCTATGGCTGTCTCCCTGGCTATGACAGACGCCAGGGAGTGGGCTTGCTGGCGGGCGCCGGCCACACCGACCAGCGGGATCACTTCGGGGTCGGCCAGCGCCCGGTCCACCAACACCTCCAACAACACCGGGTCCTGGCCGTACAGGTGCGGGGCGACGGCGACGATCACATCCCGACCGCAGAACACCTTCCTGCGGGCCAGGTCGCCGTCCGGTCCCAATATTTCGGACAGGATCTCCCGGGCCTGAGCGAGAGTGAGACGCCGGACCGGGCTACTGCATTGGGCGACGGCGTCGATCGCCGCGGCCAGGCGGTCGGCCGGCCAGCCCACGTCGAGCAGCTCCCCTTGCCACCGCTCCACCAGGTCCGCCTCGCTAGGCCCTTCCTTGAACGAACGCGTGGTGCGGGCCGCGACCCCCCGGGACTGGTAGGACGTTTGGCCGCGCCGGGCGCACTCGGCGTCGATCTCCGCCGCCCGCTTGGAGTGCACCGCCATCACCTCGGCGGGCACCCCGGCGAGACGCCAATGTCCGAGCTTCCCCGACGGCCCCGGATCGGCCTCGATCCCATAACCCAACTGCACGGCTATCCGGGCGGCGGCCACCCGGCCGGCCATGGTGGCAGCGTGAAGATGCTCCCGCCATAGCGCGGTGTCCGCCGCTTTCCAGCCACCCCGCTGGTCGGCCATTTCGACCAGATTGGCCACCAGCACATGATCGTGAGGGCAGGGATCGCCGGCCCGCGAAGTGGCGTGACGGGTGTGGGCGTAGATCAGCCCGCCGGTCGGCGTGGCGACGGCGGCCTCGCCTCGCCGGCCGCCCATCTGGCGGCCCACCCGGTCCAGATAGCCGAGGGTGGCATCGCGCTCGGCGTCCATGATCTTGTGCATGTCCTCGGCCCGGCAGATCACCCCCAGCTCTGCCACGCTCTTATGCGCTGAGATCACCAGTTCCAGGCCCGGCCTACGGGTGTTCACCAGCCGCTCGCCGCTCACCGGGTGGCGGGCCCCGCCCGGGCCGTAGACCGCCTCGTACTCTTCGGTGGTGACCGTGCCGGCCAGGCCGAGCGTGCCGGCGCTGCTGCCACCCCACACCAGCGGCGTCTCGCCCCTAGACGCGTAATACGCCAGTGCCCGGCCGGGATAGTCGTCGCCGCGCTCGACCACCGTCTTGCGGTGGTACTCGACCGACGCACTCCCCATCATCCTCATCCACGCCACGCTCTCTCGCTCACCTCCCCGACTGACGCTCATCCGATTGCAAGCCAGAGGCTTGCAATCGTGTTGGGCAAGTCGCAGCGGGCCATGATCGAGGCGCTCATCGCCGGCGAGCGCGACCCGGCGGTGCTGGCCGGGATGGCGTTGGGGCGGATGCGGCCCAAGATCCCGGCGCTGTCGGAGGCGCTGGTTGGCCGGTTCGCCGCCCACCACGCAGTAGTAGCCCGGGCCATCTTGGACCACATCGACTTTCTGGACCGGACCATCGCCCGATTGGACGAGCAGGTCGCCCAGCGGCTCGGCCCGTTTCTAGCAGCCGTAGCTCTGCTCAAGACCATCCCCGGTGTCGGCCAGGCCACCGCGGAAGTGATCGTGGCCGAGACCGGCGCCGACATGAGCCGCTTCCCGACCGCCGGCCACCTGGCCGCCTGGGCAGGGGTCGCTCCCGCCAACCACGAGTCCGCCGGCAAACGCCGCCCCGCCGGCACCCGCCACGGGGGCGCCTGGCTCAAACGAGCCTTGGTCGAAGCGGCCAAAGCCGCAGCCCGGACCAAAGGCAGCTACTTCGGCGCCCACTACGGCCAGATCGCCCCACCGCGAGGGCCGAACCGGGCCACCATGGCCGTGGCCCACTCCATACTCGTTGTCGCCTGGCACATGCTCTCCACCGGTGCCACCTACCAAGACCTCGGCGGCGACTACTTCGCCCGCCGCCGCGCCCCCGAACTCGAGACCCGCCGACTCGTTGCCCGCCTCGAAGCACTCGGCCACACCGTCACCCTCACACCCGCCGCCTAAACAAACTCCACCCAGCAACCACAAAACCGTGCGGGGCTTCGCCCCGCCCCTGACGCGCCCACACCCGCGGTGAGCTACAGAAGCATTTCAACCCAAGGCCCTTATTTAGAAAGGGATAGTCCTTGTGACAGCGCCGCTGATTGCTCCTGCCGGTCCGCCCACGATGGCTGCCGACTGGGGACGTCCTGCTCTCCGACCGGGATCCTGCTGCTCGCTCAGAAGGCCTCGGGTGGCGGCCGCCTGGGGTGTCAATCGAGAACGCCCGTGACCGACGTCAGCCGCCCCGGGCCAGAGGCTGTGGATGTAGGTGTGGCCGCTGGTCCTAAGGCCGCCCATCTACGAGATGCCGAAAGTGACACCGACGGTCCCTAGGTGATTGAAAACCCCCGAGGGAGAGGACTGCGTTGAACCACCGAACCGAGTTTCCGACAATCGACAAGGAGAGCGAGGTGCCAGACGTCCGGTCCGCTGTTGCCGGTACCGGCAATGACACTTACTCGGAGAAGAGTGAGATGACCCCATCGTCTGTAAAGCCACAGCCGTGAACAACACGGACGGGCCGATGCTCGTCATCGGGCCCGAGAGCCAGCAGTCGAGACGCAAACTCGGAGCCCTGGCGTGGGCAGCGCTCGAACACCTGGCCCTTTCCGCCCGCCAAGACGAACACGGATGGGCGGCCCCCGTCGGCGTCCGGGACGTCGCCACTGCCATTGGCGTCACCAAAGACACCGCGGCCCGAGCTGTCGCCACCCTCGCCACCGCTGGCCTGGTCACACGATCCCTAGTCGAGACCCACGACAGCAGACGCCGTCCGGGCTACCGGCTCCACCTGCCAGACGGGATCGAGCCACGACCGCGTCCAGGAAATGCGGACGCGCCGCTCCAACGGGGTGACCCGGATCGCTGTCCGAGCAATCAAGACAAGGGCGAGTGTCCGGCCGACCTGGACAGCGCCCCGGATGCCGTGGTGGCGCTTCCCGGCCGCAAACGGGACGGCGCCAAGCAAGTCAGGTCGGAGGCGGACCGTCACGCCGGGGCCGCGGCCACAGTCGCACAGCCGGCACTCTTCGATCCCGGCGTCATCGCGCTCGTCGAGGGCGCACCGTGATCACCCTCGCCCATTCGCGGCCCAACGCGCCCCCGCCCGCGCTCCTCGCCAATCCTGCGCTCGATCACGAGGAGCGCCGCAACGCCCATACGCCGGTCCTATGCACTGTAGGAAGGAACACCAATGGAAGCTGAGCCCGCACGACCACGGAGCGACCAAGGATGGTCGGGCGACCAACGCCGGGAGGGAGATAACGGGCAACCGGCCGGGATGGGCCTGGCAGAGTTTCCTGACGTCGGCCGAGTCGAGGAAGTGGCGTCCGTGCTCCGGTGCTCGAAGTGGTGCGTCTACGACCTCATCAACACCGGGGCCCTCAAGTCGATCCGCCTCGGCCGAGCCATCCGCGTTACCCGCCGGGCGCTCGAGGAATTCCTGTCGCTGTGACGAGCGCCCTCAGCTGGCTTGGCCCTGCATCAGCTCACCAAGCAGCCGCGCCGCCGCTTGGTCCCGGGCCGGTATGACGTGACTATAGATGCGAAGCAGAACCGAGGCGTCATGGCCGAGCCGGCCGGCTACCAGTCGTGGGTCGATGCCGGCAGCCACGAGCTGGGTGGCCGAGAAATGCCGCAGGTCGTTGAAGCTGATGTGCGGCATCCCCTCCCGGTTGCGCAGGGCGGTGAACGCACCCGAGACTCGGTCCGGCCGCCACGGCTCCGAGTGGTCCGCCGCCTGCGACCAGACGAACGCGTCCGCAGCCAGCTCGACGCCCACCGCCTCGCAGCGGGCCCCGGCACGAGCCCTTTGCTCCGCGAGCACCGCGAGCGTGATGGGATCCAGGGCGAATCGACGGCGCTTCTTGTTCTTGGTCGCCGAGAGCATGGCCACACCGTTGGGGAACACCGTCACCACATTCTCCCGCCCCGCGACGGCGGCGGCTTGCCCTTTGGGGAGGTCCGAGCAGCGCCACCAGATCGTCGCCGCGGCGCTCTCCGCGTCGATGTCGCAGAACCGCAGCCCGCAGATCTCGCCCCGGCGCATCCCGGTGGTGGCGTCCACGAATATCAAAGCCGCGAGATCTGGGTTGGCCTCGCTGACCGCCAGCGCCAGGCGGCGGGCTTCCTCAGGCGTGGGCGGGACCCGTTCGTCGGGAGCCAGCGCCGGCGCTTGCGCCTCGCCGGCCGGATTCGGCGGCAACAGACATCGCCATCGGATCGCCTGGTTGAGCGCGGCCCGGATGAGCGAGTGGTAGTGGTGGCGTGTCGTGGTGTGGCGTCCCCTACCAGAACGGCCGCCAGAGGACGCCAGCCTGGCGTAGAACTCGTCCAGGTCACGTCCGGTCAGGCGGCGGATGTCCTTGCCGCCGATCTCGTCGGCCTCGATGTCCCGAGCCCTGCGCCGGGCCTCCAGAAGTGTCTTGGGAGCCCTACCGCGCGCCTCCTGATGGCGGAGGTATTCGTCGAGCAGCTCAGCCAACGTGCGCCGTCCGGCAAGGTGGCGGCCACCTTCGACCTCGGCGAGCAGCTTGGCCGCCTCCGCCTCGACCACTTTGGGATAACCCTTGGCGCCCGGGCGACGAGGCGCGGTGCGTACGGTACGAGAGAACTGGCCGTACTTGCCCGTAACGGTGTCGCGACGACCGGTCGAGATGGTGATCTCCCACACGCCCGGAGCCCGCTCTCGTATCCTTGACACGTGGCCAATCGTACGCACTCGGAGCGACATTTTGGGATTGAGTTTGGGATGACGTAGTCTGAGAGTGTAAAGTGGCTGCTGGAGGGATGCGAGAGCGGCCGAATCGGACGGTCTCGAAAACCGTTGTGGGTCCTGCCCACCGTGGGTTCAAATCCCACTCCCTCCGCGGTACAAGTGCAGGGCAACCTGCGGTGGCAGCCATGACCGCTAGCTCGAAGCTAGCGGTCATAGGCGCTCGCAATCGTCCGGATGGCGACCCTTGGAAGTGCGACATTCTGACCAAAGGTTCAGAAGATGCAGGAAGCGGCCCTGCGGGGTCATGGAACTGATAAAACCGGCGGGCACTCACACCACCTAGCCGGTCGACGACCTGACTAGTCCGTCCCGGGTCACCAAGGAGAGGCGAAAAGATGCGCTCATGCAGACGAGGTCTGGCGTCCCGCGCCGTTGCCGCGCCGGCTGCGATTGCGATCGTCTCGGTCTTGAGTGCCGGAATGGTGGCGTTCCCGGCCGCCGCGAGCGCCGACACCCAGCCGTCGCATTTCATATTTGCGGCCACCTCCTCGAACTGGGACAGTTCGCACGGCGGCTACCTCATCGACAACGGGGCGACCAACGACAACCCCAACGCCATACTGTTCGTCACTCCCAACGTGACCCCCGGCGGCATCTCTACTGCCATCACTGTGGACATTCCCATAGCCGTCTTCTACGACACCTCGGTCAGCGAATGGGAGATCGTCGACGACAGCGGACCCGGCTACAGCTACGGGGCTGGAGTTTCGTTCAATGTGCTCGTGGTCCCGAGCTCCACCACCAGTGCGTTCACGCTCACGAGCAGCTCTTCGAACATCGTCGACGACACTGCCTTCATTGACAGCAATCTCACCAACAACAGTCCGTCGGCCATCCTGCAGGTCACGCAGAACCTCAATCCCGGTGGTGGCTCGCCGGTCTACAACGACGAGGTGCCCGGCGTCTGGTACTACGACTCGGAGTGGGGAGTGTTCAACGAGAGCGAGGACGCCATGGCGACCGGCGTATCGTTCAATGTCCTGGTCGGTACCGCCTCGAGTGCCGGCGGGAAGGCCGCCACCCTGAAGGCCACGGCTTCGAATCGAGAAGGTGACGGCGTCGAGTTCAACAACGTGACTACCAACGGCGACTCCAACGCCTTCGTGCTCGACACCCCCAACTACGATCCGAAAGGCGCCGGCCACACCATCGACGCCTCGCCGATCAGCAACGTCGCGTACTGGGGCACCGGGATACAGGTGCTCAACGGTGACGCGACGACAATGGCCAACCACGAGGCCTTCAACATGCTTTTCTGGAACAGCTGACCGGTCGAGTCCTACAGTCAGGCTATGAGCGCGCACGAATTGTGGGTGGAGTCCTATCAGGGGGAGGTGCTCGGCGAGACGCTGTTCGGCTTGCTCGCCGAACGCCAGGAGGATCCGGGCCGGCGCCGGCAGCTCGAGGTGCTGACGCTCCTCGAGCGAGCTACCAAGGAGCTGGCCGAGCCGGTGTTCGAACGGCAAGGGTTTGACCGGGGCGACTCCGCGGCCACGGTCGCCAGCGCCACCGCGCTCGCCGACGCCCTGGCCGACACCCCGTGGGAGGAGTTCCTGGGATCGTTCGAGCCGATCACCACCCAGTTCCTGGCGAAATACCGGGAGCTCGTCGAACTCGCCCCCGACGAGACCGAACGTCAGATCGCCGAAGCCTACGTCGCCCACGAAGAGGCCCTGGCCGCCTTCGCCCGGCGAGTCCTGGGCCTGGAGGCCGGCGAGCCGCTCGAGCAGATCCTCGCCCTCCCGCACGTCGCCGCGGCCAGCGTCGCCCCTTCGTAGTCAGCGTGGCCTGTGAGCCGCGGCTCCAGCGGTCGTCAGGTGGGCCGGGCTGACTCCAGCTTGCTGGTCGAGCTGATCGAAAACGGGAAGAGGGCCTCGTAGGTCCCCGTCTCGTGGACCTGCTCTTGGACCGGGAGACGCAGCGCCGGCGAGTACCAGTCGACCTGGGTTCCGGTGGCCTGGATGCCGTCGCCCGTGGCGATCAGGTCGGTGGTGATCAGCCAGGTGGCGTACGAGGTGCCGCCGACCGAGACTGATTGGGGCCCCGAGACGGTTCCGTGGACTGTGACGGTCAGCTTCCCGCAGTTCGCCGTGGACTGGAAGGTCTGGCCGGCCGCGGGGGACGGCTGCAGCACAGGAACGGCCGGATTGAAGATGCAGGTCACCATCCCCTGCGGCGTGGATTCTGTCTCCGAGACGAGGAATGTCCCGTTGGATCGGAATTGCACCTCGGTGACGGCGGGGGGCTCGCTCGATGACGTCTTCCTCTCCCACACCTGATAGCCCCCGGCGGTGGCCGACTCGACGACGAGGGCGCCCTGAGCCGGCTCGGAGTAGGTCTTTCCAACCGCGGTGAGGCTGCCGGACTGGCTCTCGTAGTAGGTGCCAGGGGCGGCGGGACCAAGGACGGTCGGCGTCCCGTGGCCGGAGGGGTCCGAAGGGCTGGATGAGTTGGTGGGCGCGGCGTCCCCGACCGTCGTAGTGGTCGCCGCGGATCCGCCCGGGGCCGGCGGGCCGGCGCCGGGACCGGCGCCGGCCGGCGCGACTGTGGTCCCGGGCCCGGCGGGCGGGTCCGCGACGGTGGTCGTCGTGCCTCTCTGGCGCAAGGTGGTGGAGCTGCTCCCGGCTGCGCTCGCCGGTCCCCCGATCGAAGACGTCGTGACCGGCGGCCCGCTCGTACCGGCCGCCGAAAGACCACGGTGGCCGCCTCCGCACGCGGCAGCCGCGACGACCACAGCCAGCAGGCACACGCACGAAGTCAGGCGACGAGACCGCACCGACCCATCGTAGGTCGGGGCAAATGCGGCAAACGGGCCCGGAGCGCCGCCCCAGCCGTTCCTTAGGCCGGCCGTGGTTCGCAGATCACCACCGGGATGTCTCGCTTGGTGCGCTTCTGATAGCCGGCGTAGCCCTTGTAGGCGGCCACGATGGTCGGCCACATCTCGGCCTTCTCCTGGGCGGACGCGACCCGGGCCCGGCACAGACGGGTCGTGCCGGTCTTGACCACGGTCAACTCGACGTCGGGGTTGGCCACCAGATTGCGAAACCACTCCGGGTCCCGGTCGTCGCCACCCTTGGAGGCCACGATCACCACCCGGCGGTCGTCGATGATGGGGGCGGTGAGCATCGTCGTGCGGCGCAGACCCGACTTACGTCCGATGACGTGCAGCTCGACCGCGGGCATCCCGAACGGTGAGGTGAGGGCCCGGCCCCCGCTCAGGCGGAGGATGGCCCGGTGGCCGGAGTTCATGGCCTTGAGGCCAAGGTCGGCGAACGATTCGCGGAGGGGCATAGACCGCAGCGTAGGCCGGGACGACGTACCGTGAATATGTGGACCCCGTCCGTCTACTGGATCGACAACCGCGGTGTGGCCCGGTACCGCTACCGGCTGCCGGGGGGAACGCCCTCCTGCCGTCCCGACGCGGACCACTCCCCGAGATCGATCTCGTAGTGCAAGAAGTCCGGATCGCGGCCCACCAATTGCATCCCCGCCCCCGTCATGACCCGCTGGGACGCCACGTTGGTCTCCTCGGTCCGCCCCATCACCCGGCGTACCCCGTCCAGCCCGACCGCCAGATCCAACAACAGACGCAGCGCCTCTGTCGCCACCCCCCGCCCCCGCACCGCAGGCACCATGCCGTACCCAACCTCCACCACGCCCTCCTTGGGGGGCCCGTGGAAGCCGATCCCCCCGACTACCACCCCGTCCTCGAGGACCTGGTAGTAACCGAAGGGAATCGACCCGCCCTTCCCTGTCCTTCCCGACAGATGGCTGGCGTAGGCGGCGGCGGCCCGGGTGTCCCCATCGAGCGGGTATCCGTCGGCCCACTGCAGATCGGCGGCATCTCGCCGCTGGGCCATGACCCGCTCGGCCTCGCCCCGGTTACACAGATGGAGCGCCAGCGCCATCCCCGCATATTGCCCGACCCAGGAGGCAAGGGAACAAACGGCGGCCCGGCATCCGTTGCACCTAGCACTTACATGATTACAGCGCTATCCCAACCCAACAGGAGCCGAAATTGAGGGGCTACCACCGAACCCGGGACCTGGCCGAGCTGCGCGCCGCCAACGTGAGCAAGGGGACTCGCGCGCGCATCTGGCGGTTCCTTTCACCGTACCGACCCCGGCTGCTGGCGTACCTGCTCGTCATCATCGCCACCGCCGTGATCGGGTCCATCCCGCCGTTGCTCGTCCGGGACCTCATCGACCACGCCATCCAAAACCGCAGCCTGCGCCAGGTGGACCTGCTCGCCGCGGCCCTGGTCGGCGTCGCCGTCGCCAC
>Ga0302326_10020298_pt1 | contig 13686 bp, 13 predicted proteins | sample Palsa_T0_3_FD_202264 | JGI IMG/M metagenome (GOLD analysis project Ga0302326, IMG submission 202264) | Peat permafrost microbial communities from Stordalen Mire near Abisko, Sweden - Palsa_T0_3 | ecosystem: Environmental > Terrestrial > Soil > Palsa > Peat permafrost | place: Sweden: Abisko... | reverse complement strand
GGGGGGAAAGACCTCGCTTCATGGAATTCTGCAAAAAGTGTGCATTTTTGAACAGCTCTTTGCCTTGGCTGCCACCTATCATTTCGAACAAACAACCAGTCTTGCCAGCCATGGAGGAACCATGCAAAACCTCGCCGAGTTGATGCAACGGCTACTTGAAATCCAAAGTGGCGGAAGACTAAAGAAGCCCAGAGCTGATCGCGGAAGACAACGATTTGATGGATGGTCTACGGACGAAGCTTAGTCAAGACTGCCTAGAGCGGAAGCGATTCAGGACTTAATCTTCCTCATGGAGTGTTGATGCAGAGGCTGCACAGCAGGGCTATGAAGTGGGTCGGCACGACGACTGGATTTTGTTCGCACCTTGAAAGCCTTTCGGTGAACATATCTAACTGAAGGTTGTTTTCAAAGTTTACGCACGAAGAACGCCACATTTGCGGTAACAAGGAGGAGAACAGTGAAAAGCTTGGAAGCGGTGGTAGCGACGGTGATAGGAGCAGCGCTCCTGGTATGGGTGAGCTTGGTATGGAGTAAAGGTTCTGACAAGAGGGCAACCGTGAAATAATTGCGGTCATCCTTCCGGGCCGAGACTTACACACGTAGCCGACTTCTTCCGACTTTTCACTTGTTATCAGGAAGAGGTTGAGGGCGTGTTCGTTCAACATCTCGAAGTATAGGAAATACAAAAAACGGTTTCAGATCTTCGTGTGATGTCGAGGGTGTTCTACGGGAGGTGGAAAGAAGTTGGGATCAAGCTGCTGTGACCGGTGCTTGAGCGAAGAGATCGATAACGCCTCGACGCGGATGTCATAAGCCTTCGCTGCCTCCGATTCACCGAGCACTGAACCCAGCACGCCGCCCTTGCGGAGCGTTTTCAGTAGTCGCTGGATGGTTGCACCGCCAACGGTATCGGCGATTGCGTCCAGATCGTGGAGATGGCCGATCCCGTCTTCGCTGTCTATAGCAACAATCCCATCAACGTTTAACTTCTTTGCTTCCTCTTTCTCTTTTGCTCGCACCCCTGCCAATCCACCTGCCGCTCCTACTTCATTCCTAAATCCGTCAGGATCTTGGGATTGTTTTCTCCCGATACGATAATTTGATGGCACGCGGAACAATCATTGGTAATAGTCTGGCCATCGGTACTGGTATGGCTGCCGTCATGGCATCGGAAGCAGCCCAGCGAAGTAGTATGCCCAAGGTTGTTCGGATGAGTACCCCAGGTGACACGCATCTCGGGAAAGATATTGCGGAGATAGATCGCCGCAACTTCTTCGCTCGATTGCTCGACCGACGCGCGCTGCGCCCGATCGATCTCCGGATAATTCGTTCGATAGAAGTCCGTGAGCGCGTTGGTAATACGCTTCTGCGCTACGTCGCGAGTGGGATAGTCCACCTTGAGAAACTCGACTGCCTTCTTCTTGATGTACGGAAGCTCTGGGCTGATGCGTCCGAGCGACATTTGCTTGTCCACCGCGCCTTCGGGCAACTCGGAGGTATGCGCAGGCCGGTTGTGGCAATCCAGGCAATCCATCACGCGATGCTCTCCCTCGTTCAACTGCTTTTGAGTTGGCTTGGCATCACTGGAAATGAATTCGGTGGTCTTGCCTCGATCGTCGATGTAGTAGACGACCGGAATTGTCTGTCGCTGGGGGTCGGTCGAAATGTAGCGGATGCGAGCCGCGTCCGCGAGATGGTGCCCGTGGATTCCGGTCGTTCCCTGCCCATTGCTTCCTCCCACGTTCAGCATCACAACGTCTGTCTGAGGCGTGTTCTTCTCATCGTCCGTGTAGCTCGTTCGAACCAGCAATTTGTCGCCTGCAAAACGCCCTGGCCAGTGACATTGCTCGCAGGTCTGGCTGGCCGGCCGGAGGTCTTTTACCGGAGAAGGAATGGGCCGCGGATACGTATGGGTAGCGACCATATAAACCTGCCGCAAGCCGTTCACTTTGGCTCGCATCATCCAGCGCAACCCAGGACCGATGTGGCAATCCACACAAGCCACACTTGCGTGGGGAGAAAGATGGTAAGCGGTATTTTCGGGAAGCATCACGTGACACGTCGTTCCGCAGAAATTCGTCGAATCCAGATACTCAACGCCGCGGTAGGATGCGGTTCCAATGATGAGAAGGTTGATCCCAGTTGCCAGGCCCACCCACTCCAATGTGCGCCGGACGACGGGCAGGCGCAGGTCGACGGCCGGGAATACTCCCGGCAGATCCCCACTTCCGCGCAGACTTCGTCGCCTGAGCCAGATGCCAACTGGAATCAGCAACAGGCCCAGCACAAAAATGGCAGGTAGCGTGAGAAAAACGAGGATGCCGATATAAGGGTGCGGCGGCCCGGGAAAGAAGATCTCATAGAACCAGAAGGCGATCGTGGTTAGCCCGGTGCTCGTGGTAAGCACCGCCCCTGTGAGCGAGACGGGATTCTGCGCGAAGAAATAAATCGGTTTTGACCACTCGCGTATGCGTTCTCTAAGGCTCATGGAGAAAGCGCAACTCTCCTCGTTTTGCCAGCTTCGTCCTTCGAGCTTTGCTTTGAGCTACTTTTTCAGGGTGCGTACGTAAGCCACCAGTGCCGTAACCTGATCCGGTTTCAGCTCTTTTGACGCCGGCATCTTGCCCTTCCCGTTGGTGATGATGGCCGCGAGATCGGCATCCGACATGCCTTGCGCAGCCGCTCCCTGGAGATCATGGGCGGCTATTTTGGTTCCGTCGGCCCCGTGGCACATGGCGCATTTTGCCTTGTAAGTTGCAGACCCGTCCTGCGCATGTGCTGACAAAGATGGAAAAGACAGGACAGCCATTGCCGTCAGAGTGGCGATCACTCGAATGTTCGCGTTCTTCATGTTTGTGCCTCCATTCAAATTCAGAATATTTATCTTGCGCGCTTTTACGCAAGCATCGTTCTTAGAATTCATAATGCACTCCAACAGTTACGTTGTTTGCATGGAAGTTCCGAGGAGCGGTGAACCCGTAGGCCGGACCATTCATCGCAGTATTTGGTAGCGTGCTGCAGGGCACGACCGTAGCCGGGATAGTCAGCGTCGGGAGCGTGCTGGAGGGATTGCAATACTCTGCTCCCGAAGGGCCACCCTCGCCGTAGCCGAAGTAGTTATACTCGCCCTTCCAGATCAGATTCTTCCGCATCGCATAGGAGAGATTCACAAAGGGCGTCTGGTAGGTAGAGACCAGCGATCCGTTCACATCGCGAGGATCGTTGAAAAAGCGGCTGCCGTTGACCGAGCTTATTCGGTAGCCGATGTTGGCGTGGAACTTGTCGATCGGCGAAAGAGCCAAGGCCACTGACGCGTACTGCGTTGGAGCGTTCATGAAGTCCTTAGCCGGACCAAAAGTATAAGGAGCCCCACTTCCCGTGCGGGGAGCCGGAGACGGGCAAGGCGTGCCGGTGGGCGTCGCGGCGCCCGGTATGGTGGGGCTCGAGGCCTGGCCCAGGAAGCAGATGTTTGTCGCCGTGTACACGTCGCTGTAGGCATAGCCGATGTCGAACCCGTAGTGCTCGTTCGGCATCACGTCGGTGTTCAAACTCACCGTGCGGCTATGATCGACATGCTGGAGCGGGCCATCAACGGACGCTGTGCCTGTGTTGTTCGTATCGTTGTGGCGTTCGAGGTCATTATACGCGCCGGAGAACGTCGCCCAGGTCTTCGGCCGGTATTTGGTGCGAATTCTGTAATGCTGAAGCTCGCGGGGTGCGACCGGGGTGAGGACATTGTCGGCGTACAGAACCTCGACCGAACCGTTGATGTTCCAGTTGTTCGCCGGCTGCATAGCGACGCCGAAGGTACCGCCGTTCTCGTTGATGGTGTAGTTGGAGATACCGGACAGATATCCCGTGGTGTTCGCGGCACCTTCGCCGATGTTGTGTTGCTGGTGGTGATAAGTGAGCGTGAACATGGTGCGATCCGTAAGGTCGTACGCCGCTGTGAGGTTGTTCGTGATGAACTTCTGGCCGAAGAAATCAAACAGCGGCGTAGCGACGCTCGGACTGCCTTCAAACGTGCCCGTGGCCGGCGTGGTCGGAGTGTTGATCACCGTGGTGGTTAACGTCGTGCTATTGATGTTCGGGGTTGCGGAAGTCACGGTGGTTAGACTCGTAATGTTGGCAACTCCCGGCTGGTGCACATTCGAGTAGTCAATCTGCTCGGAGATGCTGAGCTTTTTCAGCACCTGCCAAGTGACGCCGTAGTCGGCGGCGATCGCTTCCCGCTTGGCGCGGGCGTTGCCGGCATACGTGGTTTCACGGTTCGTTCCCGCCAGACCCTGGAAGTCGTCGTAGTAGTTCGGTAGGCTCGTGTTCGCGTAGGTGTAGCGAACGTTGCCGTTCATCGAAACGTCCTTGATGCTGGAGCTTTGTAACCGGAAGATTTCGGTCGGGAAGATTTCGCGGGTTGGCTGGGAACGCGAATAGCTGGTAATCACATTACACGCCGGATCGACGATGGGTAGACCGTTCGGACCCTGCGCCGGCGAAATTGGGGCGGCTCCTACGCCGGCGTTGCAGGTGATGCCGACCGGCTTGTTGATCGGATTGTCGTAGTTCTGGAGCACTGCGACCCTGTACCCATTCGCTTCCTGGAGGTTGAGATACTGGGGCGCCATGCTGAAATTGGAATCGCCCTTGTAGTGAGTGATCTGCTCTTCATAGGTCAATCGGGTCCGCGATACGGGCTTCCACTCAACCGATCCCGTCCAGTCATCAGTGCTGTTGCGCTGATACTCCTGGAGCAGCAGGTCGTAGGCGCCGGCAACCTGATAACCGCTGGGTGTCAGGCTCGGCCCCTGGAAGACGTTCTGCGAGTAGCCGACGCGGAAGGTCACCTTCGACAGCGGAAGCAGTGTAAGTTCGGTGTCCGTCATGCGGCGCACCGTGTTGAACAGAAACGGCGACTGCGTCACCTGCGGCCACTCGTAGGAACCCGTCGGCGCCGCAGTGGGACCGATTGGAATCGACTGGCCGGGCGGAAGGTTCGGATTGCCCAGCAGGTTGTAGTCGAAGTACTGGCGGTCACGCCGGAACAAGCCGGAGAATTCGTAGAGCTTGCCCTTGGAAAAGTCCAGCTTGGCAACGTTGTTCGGATCGCCGCCGAGCCCGCTGGAAAAGGCTTTCAAGTGATCGATGAGGGTGTTCTTCGTTTGCGGTAGCGCGCGCAGCTCAAAGGTCTCGCCCAGTATGCGCGGGCCGGACTGCTGGTTGACCAGAGTGTCGTACATGGCACCGCTGCCGTCGATATTGGCCACATGTCCGCCCAGATCGATAGACTCATGAAGCGTGTAGCCGTCCGGAGCGGTCTGGTGAGACACAAATATTGGAATCTGCGCGACGGCAGTGCCCGCCGTCAAGCCCAAAATGGCTGCGGCCATGGCCCCGACAATGCATCGGGCCGCCGCAGGAGAATGCTTTTCAGTCAACAGCCGGGAAATCCATCCTGGCTTCATCGTTGAAACCCTCACTTGAAAAACATTGCTCGTCGAGACCTTGAATCCCTACGCCCAATCGAAACGCGGCCGCGCCTCCGCAGTTCTCCAGGCGCGTTGCAATCCATGACTCCTACCTGAGGAACGCCGCATTCATGTTCGAGCCATGAATATTGGTATGGCAGTTCGTACAAGTTATGGTTTCCGACGACCCCGCGCCCATTCCGTGAACCGTGTTGGCAGCTACGCCGCTGTGGCACTGGTTGCAGAGCGGGGCGATGGCCGGCATGTTCAGCAGGCGGGGGTTCTGGGAACCGTGCGGAGTGTGGCATCCCAGGCACCCCTCGGCCTTGACCGCGACGTGTTCATAGACGAACGGCCCGCGCGTCTCGGTGTGGCACTTGGTGCAGATCGCGTTCTGGTCGGCCGTGGACTTCACATTGTTGACTCCGAAGGTGCCGTGCACATCGTGGCAATCGCTGCACGTGATCAAGCCTTCGTTCACCTTGTGGTGGAACGGCATATTGAACGCCGGCTTAGTGTCGGAGTGGCACTGGAAGCAGAGTGTAGGCTGGGGAGCCTTCAGCAGCGTTTCTTCTTCCTTGCTCTGATGAACGCTGTGGCAGCTAATACAGCTGACCTTCGCCTTGGCATGGGGCGAGCGGTCAAAGTTTGGGTGCGCTCCCGCGTGACAGGTCAGGCACTTGGCGTCAACCTCTTTGGCCGTGTGCTTCGCGGGATTGAATATCTTGCTCGTGTCGCCGCCGCCCGCCACGTGCTCCGCTCCGGGACCATGGCAGCCCTCGCAACCTTGCTTTGACGGACCGCCATTCGTGTTCAGTATCGTCTTCCAGTGCGGCGTCTTCGACCAGGCGTTATATATTTCCTCGTGACAGGTCTTGCAGGTCTCGGCTCCAACGTACTTGGAAACTTCGGGGGAAGGAGTACTGGCCACCGGTGCGCTGTCGGATTGGGCGCTAGTCGATTGGGCACTCTTTTCGACAACCTGCTGCCGAGCCTGGCCTGAAGCGGAGGCGACGACGAAAAGACATAGTGCCGAGAACAGAACAAATCGAGAGGCACCGTGGCAAATTTTGTGGGTCACAAGTTTGAAGTCCCTCGGCTTCGTCTCATCCACTCCTCCCATCTCATCAACAAGGGCTGCCGCCGGACCCTCATAGTCACCAGTTTGATTTCCTGGAAATTGCCGATATCTTACAGTGACTTACCATTCCGCGACTGTTCAAAATTGCTCACTTTCAAAGGGTCCAACGGAGACACGTGTCTAGCGCACACTTAGTCTCCGCACAGTCCATTGATTTGCTGGAGTGGCGCCTGCCAAGCCAATTTTCTATTGGCGGACCGGCGCAATTCTGTGATCCAGATCACAAATGGCTCCATGAGTTTAGGGCGGAGATCAATCGATTACCGAAGACCTATGAACGCGGGGAATCTTTCTGGCCCTGTTAGAGGATGCGATCTTAAGAGCGGAGGATTCAAATGGAACGATCGAAGATTCTTGTCGTCGACGATGATCCTAACGTGAGACACGGCCTAAAAATACGTCTGAGAGCCAACCACTACGATACCGTACAAGCCTCGGATGGCTATTCGGCGATCGCAATGGCGCACAAGGAGCAGCCTGATCTCATTATTCTCGACCTCGGCCTACCAGCTGGAGACGGCTTTGCGGTTTTGGCTCGACTGCAGGATAGCGATACGCTGTCGAGCATTCCCGTGATTGTGCTGACCGCCCGTAATGCCGAATTCAATGAGCAAAAAACGCTACAAGCGGGAGCAACCGCCTTTTTTCAGAAGCCTGCAGACAACCGCGAGTTAATGGCTGTCATTCGAGCGACTCTGAATACTTGGCCGGTTTCAGCAATGCCATCGTAGCAAGGACACAGAAGGCTAAAACGCGGAATGATATTGAAAATAGCATCATATGGATCGACAATCTGCTCCCTCCCTACAGACTCCGCGGCGGGTTCTAAATACCATAAGATCAGTCATATCCTCGACATTGACAGAAGGGTAGTTGTTGCTTTCCGCCTTGGCAGAGTTAAAGAACGGTGAGAACCACGCTCATCGTTGATGTCCCCGAGTGATAGTTCTCGGGAGATTAGCCTGAGAATAAACAATCCGTGCAACACTGTCCTTTTTTGCACAGAAACTCCATAGTGTCGCGTGATAAAGGTGCTTGTTGGGGGCCGAGTGTCTTTCGACGGCATAGTCATCATCGAGAGCGAAACCAATTCCGAAATCTCAGTCCGCACTTGGCTTGAGAACGTGGGCATCTCCTCGCTGAGTCAGTGGGATGTACTGGCTTTTATATACCGGCACGGACCGTGTCTCACGAGCGCCGAGCAGATTGCGTGCCTTATCGGCTATGAGACTACGGCTGTCACTGCCGCACTTGATTGGCTGGGGCATGAGAATGTCATTGAGCGGGCGGGGCTCTGTCAAGTACGACTCCACAGAATAGCAGCTTTCCCGGATGATGAGCGGGGACGCTCCCTACAGCAACTCGTCACTCTATCAGGAAATCGTAATGGGCGCCTGCTGCTTAGAAAACTGCTGAGGCCTAGCCGGATAGGATCGCGCCAAGAAGAACAATCGGCTAGGTTTGGTAACTGAAGGGATTGTCATGAGTGATAGCAGCTTGATCAAGACGGGAATTAAAGGTCTAGACGCGATCCTACTAGGCGGGATTCCAAGGACCAATGTGGTCCTGCTGCAGGGCGTAACTGGAAGCGGGAAAACTCTGATGGGCTTGGAATTCATCTATCGTGGGATTTCTATGTACGACGAGCCTGGATTGATCGTTGTGTTTGAAACGAGCCCGGACAAGCTGATTCGAGACGCCGCTGAATTCGGCTGGGATCTCAATGAAATGCAGCAACAGAAAAAGCTGCAGATTATCTTTACCAGTCCGCTGGTGTTAGAGCAGGAATTGAGTTCACCGACCAGCTTGTTGCTCGAAACCGCTACTGAGATGAGGGCTCAGAGGATTTTCGTGGATGGCGTTGGGTTGCTAGACCCTACTTTAGGAGCCGTCGACTCTCCACGGGGCGCGTACCGAGAGTTGTTGCAGCAATTGATCGAGTCGTTAAACCGGGAGAATCTCACGACTATCCTTTCGTTGGAGCGCGGCAGCACTCCACAATCAATCGCTACAGTGGAAGCGGCTGACTTTCTCGCAGATACAGTGATCGAGCTAAGCCGGGAACGGCGTGGCCGCCGCGTTCGCCGGTGCATGGAAGTGTTGAAGAGTCGAGGCCAGGATTTTGAGGCTGGAGAGCATACTCTGCATATAACGGCAGGCCGAGGCATCGAAATTTTCCGTCGGGTTCAGGCGCCTTTCCGTCTTGATTTATTGCAACAGCCTAGTTCCAGCGCCAAGAGGTCAGTCATCGGGGTTGAGGCCCTCGATACTCTGATGGGCGGCGGCATTTTTGACGGCTCCACCACGATGGTGGTCGGGGTCTCAGGTGTGGGGAAGACCGTGCTTGGCACGCAGATTCTGCGAGAAGGGGCTTTGAAGCAAAAAACTAGGGGATTGCTAGTTTCGCTGGATGAACATCCAGCACAGATCGTCCGCAATGCCCAGACTCTGGGCTTGGACCTGGAACAGCAGATCTCTGACGGAACCATCCAGATTATGTTTGAGAGTCCTCAGGAGTTAGATATTGATGCACACTATGAGCGGATTATCCAAACTATCGAGGGGCAGAACATACAGCGGATGGTTATTGATGGGATGACCAGTTATAGCACAGCGATTGGAGAAAGCGGCGTGTACCGAGACTTCTTTCACGCCATCGTAGCATACAGCAAGCAGCGGCTCATGACAACGTTCTTTAATTATGAGAATCCGGAGTTTCTCGGAATCTCATCCTATATGCCGGATTTTCCCGTCAGTTCCATCGTGGACAACCTCATTCTGATGAGCCTGGTGGAGATTAACAATTCGCTTCATCGTTGCATGTCAGTAGTCAAGGCAAGGGGAAGTAAACATTCCTTCGATACACGCGAGTTCGAGATCGGTCAGGGAGGAATTTCTCTCGTACCGCTGGAAGAAAATCAAGTCCGACCTTTACCATTGCAGAGCTACTCCAGTCTTTTGAGCCGGGCCCCAACTAGGATATCTCTCCCTAAGAAAATGAACGGCGCTGCCGCAGTACAGGATAGAGAATGAACTCGGAAGGGCTCGGGCCAACCGATTCAATTGAATATTTGCCTCCTGTCGTTCCGGTAAAACTGCCGATCGATGCGAGCTTCGCAGATATAGACACCACAGTGGATCTTCCGTTCAGTTTGCGCGCCGAGCTGCTTAATTTGGATGCGTGGGGAGAAATTCTGACAACCTACGGTCGAACTATGAGAGTGGCGGTCGCACTCACCGATACCAACGGCCACGTTTTGGGGAAATGTCACAATGCCCAGCCGGTGTGGATTTTGGTTCATGACGCGGCACGTGATTGGAGCGGATGTCCTTTCTGTATAAGCACGGGGCAGCCTTGTACTGCAGTTGCGGAGTCATTCAAAACCGGCGGAGTGGCAACCGCACATGACCAAGCTGGCCTGACCCACGTTGCGGTCCCGCTGGTATTAGGAAAACAATGTTTAGGAGCGATCATTGCGGGGCAAGTGTTCGACCGATACGCCGAACAGCTACGATTGCGGCGCGTAGCAAGAGACTTCGGTATTTCGACGCAGCAACTTTGGAGTGTAGCGAGGAAGCAGCCTCCAGTCAGCGCTTCCATCCTTCAAGCATCCGGCGATTTGCTCTTATCCCTCGGTCGCGCGTTTCTGAGGCAACGGTATGCTGCAATCCTTGAGACGAAACTGGCGCAGGCGAATGGTCATTTCCGTTTGCTCGTCGACGGTGTCAGAGACCACGCACTTTTTACCGTCGACCCGAATGGCCTGGTAACAAGTTGGAATGTCGGAGCCGAGCGCATGTTCGGCCATAGTGAGGCTGAGATCATTGGTCAGAATTTTTCTTGTATATTTACTCCGGAAGATATTCAGAGTCGCGTGCCCAACAAACATTTGACCGAGGCTTCGCGGGCTGGTCGGGTGGAAGATGAGGGATGGCGCATCCGGGGAAACCAAAAGCAGTTCTGGGCTAGTGTCAATATTACATCTTTGGCAGCAGTTTCGGGATCGGTTTGCGGCTTTGTCATTATCGTGCAAGACGTGACCGAGCGCAGAAAGATTGCAGCGGCACTGGAAGAGACCAGACAGGAACGTGCGCGCCTTCAAGAACAACTTCTTTCTCATGTCTCACACGAACTCCGGACGCCACTGACGGCGGTTTATCTTTTTACAACCAATGTATTGGATGGACTACTGGGTGATCTCACTCCAGAACAACACGAGCACCTGACGCTGGCTTTAGACAATGTCAAACAGATCCAGAGCATGGTTAACGACCTTCTCGATATCAGTCGTTTCGAAATGGACAAACTCACGATAGAGCCCCAGCATGTGAGCCTGGTCAAGCTGCTAGCCGACGTGCTCATCACATGCCGTGCGAATGCGGCATCGAAACATATCAGTTTGCGTTCTGACGTTGCACCTGATTTTCCTTTTGTTTGGGCCGATCCAGTTCGTCTTCGTCAAATTCTCATCAACTTGATCGACAATGGAATTAAATTCACGCCAGATTGTGGAACCATCACGGTCGCAAGCCGGCACTTTGCTGAAGACCAGGGGTTTCTACGCCTTTCAGTGTCCGATACCGGATGCGGGATCAGCCCAGAAAATTGCGAACTTGTTTTCGAGCGTCTGAGTCAGGTGAAAAGCAACGCTCAAGCAAGTCGCAGAGGTCTAGGTCTGGGGTTGTTTATATCAAGGGATTTAGTGTCACGCCAGGGCGGCCGAATTTGGGTGGAAAGCACACCGGGACAGGGCAGCACTTTTTACATCACATTGCCAGTGTTTTCGCTGAATAAACTATTCGCTCGCATCTTCACCGCGCCCAATATGGAGGCAGGTTTTGTAACCCTAATTGCGCTGGATGTAATTTGGGTCGATGGAGTCGCAATGTTGGATATCCTTCCGGAAATTCGGGGGGTCATACAGCGCTGCACTCATCCCAGTCAAGATGTGCTCTTACCCTCGCTGAGTGACACAGGGTGTATCAGAACGTTTTTTATTGTCGCCTGTACCGATGCCAACGGATCTGCGGTTATCACAACGCGCATTAACCGGGAGTTATTGAATGTCGGAAACGCTTTAAAGGTTAGGCCGGCAATTTCATCAACAACGCTGGTTGTGGCAGCGGGTCAGTCCAAGGAAGAGCAGATAAGCGATGTAACCTCACGAATCGAACGATTGGTTCAAGCACATCTTGAGGCAACAAATAGCCACCAATCTTAAAACAATTGTTCCGCGCAGTGGCTACGATACATCAATATCTGCGCGACGTTCTATTACTTGTGCGGCGTTCTGGATAGGTGCAGTCGTTCTATCGTGCCTAAGGAAATTGTCCAACTCAAATCCGGCGACAAGTTCCGTCGCCGGATCTGAGTTTCCAGTTGTTGTCAGTTATGCAACCCGGGTTGTGGCCTTCTTGTCACCCGCCGCTTCGCCGGTGGAGGAAATATCTTGAGCTCCCGTTCGCCCAAGAATTTCCTTTGCCCTTTTCGTCTCGTCAGAATTATCGGAGTGGACAGAAAGCAGAATGCCGCCACCTTTGACGCGGCCTTCGTATCGCTTAGCTTCGTACTCCGGGATTCCCATGCCGATCAGAGCGCCCGTAAGCCCGCCTACCGCTCCACCGACTCCGGCTCCGGCAAGGGCCGCCATAATCGGCCCGGCGGCTATGAACGGCCCCAGGCCCGGAATCGCGAGGGCACCGATCGCTGGCTCGCGATGCCGACCTGACAGACCGTTACGTTCGTAAGGTCTTCCGCTGCGCTTTCCTTGCGCCCGATGTCGTTGAGGCGATCCTTGCCGGTCGCCAGCCCCTCGACTTGAACTTTGACAAATTGTGTCAGAACCTTCCCTTGAGCTGGGCCGAGCAGCGTGAGCGGTTGGGATTCTCTCCGGCAAACACGCGCCGCCCGCGACTGTCCCTGGTTCAATAGATCCCTAGGTTTCCAGAGTTCTTCTGCAGCAAACACGATTCCCTGCACACATCCCTGATAACCGAAACTGATTCCCTGATACGTCCCTGAAAATTCCCTGCTCGAATTTTCTCTTGAAAACGGTTTCTACTCTGAAATGTGCGGCTTAGAGAGAAACGGTGCGGTTTTCAGAGGCTAAAATCTTCAAAATTCCCTGTTATTTTTCCCTGTTACCAGGGAATTGGGGCGGAGAAGAGTTAGCGCCAGACTGCCTGCTCCGCCACACAGTCTGTCCTGCAGAGGAATCTGACGTGCTTTCTCCGAAAATTGCCCGAAAAGCCCGCCAATCCGCGATTTTCTCATCTCGAACTGCACTGCAGAGAATGGAAGCCTGAAGTTTCCGGCTCACATATCCTTGATTTTCTCTAATCGACGAATTGGAGGTCCGGTTTGCTGCATCGGTCTGGGCGAACGAAACGCGATCCGAAATCGATCAATCCGTGAAGGAGACTTGACTTTCACCCTCGTCAGCGTGCGGGGGGCGCTTCGACCGCGCCAAATCTTCCTATTCTTGCAGCCGACTTTTTGCCCATCCAAATTTCCTTGGGATTCCGGTTGAGGCGCGGGCTGCCGAGCCGGGAGCTGGCGCTGAATAGGGGCAATCGTGGGCTTGAGCGCAGTGGTGATTGCTTGGGTCAACTCTGAAAGATTTCCATCGCTAAGGTCGGCCTCAACAAGAACGAAGCGGATTTTATTGGAGCGAGGGACGCTCGCGCTCGGCTTTTTAGGTGCCATAATGCCCTGATTATACTGATGTGATCGTATTCCTTCTGATCGGAGTGGTCCTTATTAGTGCTTCTGCCAGCAAAACGAGAGGCAGTCGCGCCAGCAGTTGCGTGAACGAGCGCAGAAACCCCACACTCTGCGCGGACAACCGTTTCTTCTCGTCTTCGTTTCACGGGTTTTTCCCGAGGGGATGACAGCGTAGCGCAGCGGCTCTGGGCAGATTGGCGTTAAATCGCAATTACACTCGTTGACCCTTCGGGATGGGTTCTGAGTGTAATCGCCTGATTTCGTAAATTGAATAGCCACCGACGCTTCGATACGTAACTGGTGCCTCGGGTAACCTCTTAATAGGTTTATAATGTGTAAGCGGAGATCGCGATGAA
>Ga0302326_10020297_pt1 | contig 13687 bp, 14 predicted proteins | sample Palsa_T0_3_FD_202264 | JGI IMG/M metagenome (GOLD analysis project Ga0302326, IMG submission 202264) | Peat permafrost microbial communities from Stordalen Mire near Abisko, Sweden - Palsa_T0_3 | ecosystem: Environmental > Terrestrial > Soil > Palsa > Peat permafrost | place: Sweden: Abisko... | reverse complement strand
CGCGGGAACACCGTGGCGTGGCCTTGTCCGGTGTTCTGTACATTAAGTGTGAGCAGCAGCGTCCCATCGCCTGGAAAGCTAAGCTTGGCGCTTTCGGTCGGTGCGCCGCCGGAATGCTCCAGCAAACAGCAGATACCGAAACCGCGATACTTGCCGCGCTTTTGCGTTTCGCGCTTGCGCTTCTTGAAGCCTTCGTAGTCCGCCAGCTCCAGTGCCTGATCGAGGATCGGTTCGAAGTCGCCGGAGTCGTAGGTCGTGCCGACCGCGGTCTTGTACGGCATCTGCGACTTTTTGATCATGTTGCGCTTGCGCAGCTTCACCGGATCGATGCGGGTGATGCGGGCCGCTTCATCGACCACGCGCTCAAGCACATAGCTAGCTTCCGGCCGCCCTGCGCCGCGATACGGCGCGGTCGGGATCGTGTTGGTGAACGCGCATTTCGCCGAAACGTCCATGTATTTGATGTCGTACATGCCGGGCAGGCATCGCGCGAAGTTCGCGGTCGAAATATTGGCGCCGACCGGGCCGACATAAGCGCCGAGGTTGCCGACATTGCGAATGCGCAGCGCCAGGAATTTTCCCTTTTCATCCAGCGCGAGCTCGGTTTCCGAATAGATATCGCGCGCCTGGTTGTCGGTAAGAAAAACTTCGGAGCGCGTCGACATCCAGTGGATCGGCCGGCCAAACTTTTTGGCGCCGACAAGGAGCGCGATGTTTTCCGGATAAGGCCCGGTCTTGATGCCGAAGGCGCCACCGACGTCTTCGGTGATGATGCGGATACGCTCTTTCGGCAGGTTCATGATCGCCATGACTCCTTCGCGCATGGCGCCTGCGCCCTGCGAGCAGGCGCGCATCAGATAGGAATCGGTCGCGGCATCGTAGCTCGCGGTGGCGCCGCGTGGCTCCATGCAGTTGCCGACCATGCGCTGGTTGAATGAAGTGATGCGCGCGACGTGTTTGGCGGAGGCGAAAATCTCGTCGATTTTTTTGGCGTTCCCGTCAGCATCGGGGTTCGGTCCCGCCCAGTCGACCGCGAGATTGCCCGGCGCCTGCGGCCAGATTTGCGGAGCGCCTTCGCGCAGCGCCTCGCGGGCATCGGTGACCGGCGTCAGCTCCTCGTATTCGACAGTGACGAATTCGCCGGCGTCTTGCGCGGCGGCAAAGGTTTCTGCGACCACCATCGCCACCGGCTCGCCGATATGCATACCGCGTTCGCCGGCCAGCGCCGGCCGGTGCGGCAGAACCAGGTTCCTGCCGCCACGCCCCGGCACCGGCGGATGGCGGCCGAGATTGCCGACGCCTTCCATGTCCTTTGCGGTGAGCACGCCGATCACGCCCCGCGCCTTCAGTGCGGGCTCGACGTCGACGCTCAGGATCTTGGCGAAGGCGTGAGGCGACCGGACGAAAAACGCATGAGCCTGGTCCGGCAGCGGTGCGTCGGCGGCATAGCGGCCGAGCCCGCGCACCAGTATGTTGTCCTCAACACGCACGTGTTTTTCTTCGTGTTCGATCTTCGCGTCCATGTCTGTTCCGGAATGCTGTCTTGGGAAGGGACCGTGATACCGGCGGCCCCTTTATAGCGAAAAAAGCCGATAGCTAAAGGGGACCGGCGCGTCACGCATGCCTTCTATTCTGGCCGCGGCGGTGGGTCCGGCCGACGGCAATCCGCCGCTTAATACGATCCGTAGAAGATCTGCGGGATGCAGCCAGGATTGGAATCGGCGTCGATGTTCTTGCACAGCACGCTGTTACTGCCGGCCTCGATAACGCGTGTGTGGGCTTTGAGGTCGGGATCGATCGGTTTGAGGGAAATCACGTTCACCAGCCCCTTCGACCGCGACACCGTGATCGTATGGTCAGCGACAGTCTCGACCTTGAAGCCGATAAAATAGGCGACCGGGTAGTCGTCGGGGCCGCACGCCCACTCTTGATCTGCTTTGTAAGTGGTGCCCGGGTCGGAGTGACCCTGGAACATGTGCAGGTCGAAGTCCCCGGAGCCCGACTGTTCAGACTTGATGACGACCTGGGTCGAGAAGAAGTCCGGTCCGCCCGACTTCTGCTGCTTGATGAGATCGTCGATCTCTTTCTTGTCGTAGCGGTTGGCTTTTTTAATGAAGGCGATGTGGTCGGCGAAGTTGCCGAACGTCATGTGCCCGATGGTGCAGAATTTGATCGCGTCCGCCGCTCGTGCTGACGGCGCGAGTACAAGGCCAGCCAGAATAAGAATGAATAGACGCCGCATCGGATCAACACCCCCATCGCCCGCTGGTCGCCCATCGTGGGGCGAGCCACGACGATTTGGCAACGATGTTCAGGTGGCGGAACGACAAACGGGAATTGCCGTGGTTGATCCGGTCGGATAAGGCCTGTCGGTCCGTCAGCGGGCCGGAGGTGATGTCATGGCCTTTTTACATTCCTTCGCGATCGGCGATTTTCTCGATTCACTCGTGAGCCTTGGCGCAGCCTTCATCCTCGGTACGCTGATCGGGGCGGAGCGCCAGTACCGGCAGCGCGGTGGCGGCCTGCGCACCCATGTGCTGGTCGCGGTCGGCGCAGCCACGTTCGTCGACATCGGCATGCACCTGAACGGCAATGCCGGCGCGACGCAGATCATCGCCTATGTGGTTTCCGGCGTCGGCTTTCTCGGCGCTGGTGTTATCATGAAACAGGGCAGCAACGTCTGGGGTCTCAATACCGCGGCGACGCTGTGGTGCTCGGCGGCGGTCGGCGCCTGCGCCGGTGCCGATCTCGCGTTCGAGGCGGTGGCGCTGACCTGCTTCGTGCTGGCCGGCAACACGCTGTTGCGTCCGCTCGTCAACGCCATCAATCGCGCGCCGATTGATGAAGGCGCCACCGAGGCGCTCTACGAAGTCCATGTCACGACGACGTTCGGCAATCTCGACGAGGGTCGCGAGCTGCTGCGCGAACAACTGGAGTCAGCCCATTATCCGCTGAGCGATGTTGAAGTCATCGAGCGGGAAGGCGGCGGCGCCGAACTGGTCGCAACCCTGCTCGGGACCACGGCCGATCCGCGGGAGCTTGACGATATCGTCGCGCGTCTCGACAAGAGCGATCTCGTCGAAAGCGCGAGCTGGAGCGTGCGGACTAACGAATAAACGCGGGGCACGAGGGAGCAACAATGACTAGAACCATCGACATTCATACGCATGTGCTGGCTGACGCCACGATCAAGCTCATGCAGAAGGAAATTCCGAGTCTCGGTCTGAAGATGACGCCGTTCGACGCCGACAACGCGGTCTGCGAAGTCGCCGGCGTGGCCTATCGGCCGTTCCCGCGCGGCGGCCACGACATCGAGCGCCGGCTGAAGGACATGGATGCGACGCTGGTCGACATGCACCTGCTGTCGGTCTCACCGCAGACCTGGCTTTACGACCGCGAGGAGGCGCTCGGCATCGCGGGTTCGCAAATCCAGAACGACGAGATTGCGCGGTTGGTGAAGGAAATGCCGGGTCGGTTCGACGGCATCGCCACGCTGCCGCTCCAGGCGCCGGAAAAAGCCGCCGACGAATTGCGCCGTGCCATGACCAGGCTCGGGCTCCACGGCGCGATGATCGGCTCGAATTGCCGCGGCAAGAATCTGGACGATCCAAGCTTCGAGCCGATCTGGGCGGCGGCGGAAGAGCTCGACGCCTTCATGATGATCCATCCCGGCAACGTCGCCGGCGCTGACCGGCTGCGCCCCTATTACCTTGGCAACCTCGTCGGCAATCCGCTCGACACTACCATCGCCGGCGCCTGCCTGATCTTCGGCGGCGTGCTGGAGCGGCACCCGAAACTCAATTTCATCATGTCCCACGGCGGCGGCTTCATTCCCTATCAAGGCGCCCGCTGGGTGCATGGCTGGGAGGTGCGGCCCGAGCCGAAAGTGAATATCAAACATTCGCCGGCGCCGTATCTCGATCGCTTCATTTACGACACCATCCTTCATGCCAAAGCGCCGGCCGAATGGCTGATCTCTCAAGTCGGCGCAAATCGGGTGTTGCTCGGCAGCGATTATCCCTACGACATGGGCATGATGGATTGTGTGCGTTTCGTACGCTCACTGGATATTTCCGAAGCGGATCGCGTCATCATCCTTGGTGACGAAGCGGCAAAGATTTTGGCGAAGAAGCGCAAGGTTGCTTAGCAGACATCTTAGGGGCGATTTGATCGAACATGGCTGACGAGAACTTCGTAAAAATTCCGGCGCGCGCGATCCGCTCGATGATCGCGAATTGCTTCGTGGCCACCGGATTGCCCGGCGAAGATGCCGCGCATTGCGCCGCGCTGATGACCGAGGCCGATCTCACCGGCGCGGACGGCCACGGCATTTTCCGGCTGGCGCAATATGTGCGCCGGCTGAAAGCACGCGGCTTCAACGCGAAGCCGAACATCACTGTGACGCGGACCGCGCCGGCGACCGCCTTGGTCGATGGCGACAACGGCATGGGGCATCTGGTGATGACACGCGTCGCCAACGAAGCCATCGCGCTCGCTCGCGACACCGGTGTCGCCTGGGTCGGCGTGCGGCGATCCAATCATGCCGGGCCGGCCGGCCTCTACGCGGAAATGCCGGCGGCGCAGGGCATGGTCGGCATCTATGCCGCGGTAGCCAACGCCAATCACATGGCGACCTGGGGCGGAACGGAACTGCTGCTCGGGACCAATCCGCTTGCGATCGGCGTGCCGTCGAGATCGGGACCGATTGTGCTCGACATGGCGACCTCGATCGTCGCTTACGGCACGGTGAAGAAATATGCGCTGCGCGATCTCGCCATGCCGCAAGGCTGGTTCGTCAATCCGCAAACCGGCGAGAGCATCACCGATCCGAAGCGCTCGCATGAAGGCGTCCTGCTGCCGATGGGCGAATACAAAGGCTCGGGTCTCGCGCTGATGCTTGGACTGCTCGGCGGAGTGCTCAACGGCGCCGCGTTCGGCCGCGATGTGGTCGATTTCAACGCTGACGATTCGAGCGAGACCAATACCGGGCATTTCATCATCGCTGCCGACGTGACACGATTTATCCCGCTCGCGACGTTCAATGCCGAAGTCGATCGGCACGTGCGCGACTTCAAGCAATCGGAGCGGTTGCCTGGTATCGATGAGATTCGTCTGCCCGGCGACCGCCGCCGCGAGTGCCGGGCCGAACGGATGCGCGATGGTGTGCCGATTGCACCGGCGCTGATGGCGCAACTCGACAAGCTCGCGGGGGAACTGAAAGTGACGCCGCTAGGGAAGCGATGAAGCAATCCCGTTCATTCCCGCGAAAGCGGGAATCCAGTAAGGCTAGGCCGATTTCTAGGATCAAATCGCTGGGTCCCCGCCGGCGCGGGGACGAGCGGCTCTGGAACGTCTAAATGCTCCGTCCCGGCACCTTTGCGCTGACATTGTTGCTGTCGCTTTTGACGGCGCTCGGGCCGCTGTCGATGGACATGTACTTGCCCGCGCTGCCGGCGATCAGCGAAGCACTGCATGCGCCGATCGCGCAGGTGCAGTTCACCATATCCAGCTACCTGATCGGCTTTGCCATCGGACAAATGTTTTATGGTCCGATCTCGGATCGCTACGGCCGCCGGCCGGTGATCCTCGCGGCGCTGGCGCTGAACTGTGTTGCCGCGGTGTTTTGCGCGCTGACGACATCGATCGGGGCGCTCATCGCGGCGCGGTTCGTTCAGGCGTTGGGCGGAGCCGGCTGTATCGTGCTGGCGCGGGCCGCGGTGCGTGATCTTTATTCCGGCGTTCGCGCCGGCCGAGAGCTGTCATTAATGGGATCGATCACGGCATTCGCACCGATCGTGGCGCCGATGATCGGGGGCGCGCTGGAAATGGCTTATAGCTGGCGCGCGATTTTCATTTTGCTCGTGGTGTTTGCGTTGTTCGCGGCGGCTATGGCCGCGCGCTTCCTGCCCGAAACGTTGCCGCCGCCGCGGCGCACCAGCGAACCGTTCTCCCTTCGCCAGATGATTGCGGCGTATCGCTCGGTGCTGGTACATCGCGGCTTTCTGGCACTGGTTGCCATTCTCAGCGTGAGCTTTGTCGGCTTGTTCGCCTGGATTTCCGGCGCGCCGATCGTGATGCAGGGCGCACGCTATGGCCTTACCCCGCTCACTTTCGGCATCATCTTCGCCTCCGGCGCCGGCGGCTACATGATCGGCGCTTACGCGGCGTCGAGAGTGGTGATGCGGTTCGGCCTCGACCGCACCATCGGCATCGGCTGCGTTATCATGACATTCGGCGGCTTGGCGATGGCCACGGGCGTTGCTCTCGATCTCAGCAATGTCGAGTGGTTTGTCGGGCCGATGATGATTTACCTTGCCGGTATGGGCCTGACATTGCCGCAGACCCAGGCAGCGGCGCTGACGCCGTTTCCGGATCGCGCCGGCACCGCGTCGTCGCTGCTCGGCTTCGCGCAGCAGACCAGTGCGGCAATCGCTGCGGCGGCGATCGGACTTTATCTCGGTTCGTCGGCCTGGCCGGTGGCCGGCACTGTCGCCGTAATGGGTTGTCTGTCGCTTGTGATTTGGGCCCTGACCCGAAATGTACGCAAGGCATAGTCATAGATAGTGTCGTGGGGCTCTGCGTTTTCCGCGCACCGCATCGCTTTGCCGGCCCAAACGCTATCTTGCGAAGAGGACGGCAAAGCGCCGATACTGACGACCGCTGGAGCCTTACGGGACACTTCAACGTCGTACCGTGGTGGTGCCGTGCTACAGGGGCGTCATATCAAAAGGCCTGAGCCGTTTGCGGCCTTGTTGGCCGTGCTGTTTTTCCTATCTGTTTGCGTGATGCCGTTGCAGACAGCGCACGCGCAGGGCTTTTTTGATTTTCTGTTCGGCGGCCCACAGCGCCCGCCACCGGCTCCGCCCAATTATCCGCCGCCGCCTGCGCCGCCGATCGGGCGGATCGCGCCCGCTCCGCTTGGACAGGAACACGTCAACATTGAGGGTGGCTCGACCGGGCACGGTGTTGCGTTCTGCGTGCGGCTCTGCGACGGCCAGCATTTCCCAATGGAGCGCATGGCGAATGCGACACCCGCCGATACCTGCAAGGCGATCTGCCCGGCCAGCGCCACTAAGGTCTATCTCGGCTCGGAGATCGACACCGCGGTGGCCGCCGACGGCGCGCATTACACTCAACTCAACACCGCTTATCTTTATCGCAAGCAGATTGTCGCCAACTGTACCTGCAACGGCAAAGATCCATTCGGCCTCACCACGCTCGATCCGAAAGACGATCCGACATTGCGGCCCGGCGATATTGTTTCAACCAAAGATGGGCTGATGACCTATAGCGGGCGCAACGGATCGGCGGCATTTACGCCGGCAAGTCCAGTAATGAATCCAGCCGCGCGGCAGTAGATTGATTGCCGCGCTGGGCAATTGCAGATCTCGGCCCGTTTCCTCCGTGATCCCGTCGCGCCGCGCAACAACGCGTCGCGTTGACACCAGCAGTGTCCATGGTCAGGCTGGCGGCGGGAGAGGGAATGCCAATGAGAAAGTTATTGCTGCTCGCCGCAGCATTGTGCCTGCTTGCCGTCAATGGTTCTGCTTCGGCGCAGGAATGGCCGACCAAAGAGCCGATCAAGGTCATCGTCCCGTTCACGCCCGGCAGTGCCACCGACATTGTTGCCCGTGTGGTGTTCAACCAGGTGTCGCAGCAGATCGGACAAGCTGTGGTGGTCGAGAACCGCGGCGGCGGCGGTACCACGATCGGCTCGGCTTTCGTCGCGCACGCTGATCCCGACGGCTACACCTTGCTGGTCAATTCGACGTCGCATGTCGTCGTCGCGTCGGTCTACGCGCATCTTTCGTATAACGTCGCCGATGACTTTACCGCGCTGACCCCGCTGGCCTCGCAACCGTTCGTCGCTACTTCGTCAGTCAAGTACAAGACCATGGCTGACTTTGTCGCCTATGGCCGCGCCCATCCCGGCGCCCTCAACTACGGCTCGAACGGTATCGGCACTGCCGGTCAATTGTTCATGGTCAACATCGGGCTTGCGGCCAAGATCACCATGACGCACGTACCGTTTCGCGGCACAGCCGATGCGCTGACGGAAATGATCTCCAATCGTCTCGACCTGTTTCCGGCTCCGGCGACAGCCATGATCGAGCTTGCCAAGGCCGGCAAAGTCAACGCGCTCGCGGTCTCGACAGCCCAGCGTTCGCAAGCGATGCCCGACGTGCCGACCATTGCAGAAGCCGGCTATCCGGATGCGGCCTACAATTTCTGGATCGGTGCGTTTGCGCCGGCTAAAACGCCGCCGGCGATTTCCACCCGCCTGCACGACGAGATCATCAAGGCGCTCGCCGTGCCTCAGGTGCAAAAGGAGATCATCGCTCTCGCGGCCGATCCGATGCCGATGTCGATGAAAGATTTCGATGTGTTCGTGCGCAAGGAAATCAAGCTCAATGCCGAAATCGTCAAGGCGGCGGGCATCCCGCCAGAATAGCCGGGCGATGATACTGGGATACACCAAACAATTCTTACCGGTGCTTGCCGCGCTAGCATTGCTCGTCGTGGCAGCACCAGTGCGGGCGCAGGAATATCCGCAACAGGCGATCCACATCATCGTGCCGTTCGGTCCTGGCGGCGGTGCCGACCTCATCACCCGCATTCTCGCCGACGCCATGGAAAAGCGCCTCGGCAAGCCGGTGGTCGTCGAGAACAAGCCGGGCGCCGGCGGTATCATCGGCAACGAGGTCGTCGCCAAGGCAAATCCCGATGGTTACACGCTCGGCATGATGACGGCGGGGCAGATCATCGCCGCGGTGACGCGAAAGCAGGTGCCCTACGACACGCTGGCGTTGACGCCGGTGGCGCAGGTCGCGACCGCGAGCCTCTTGATGCTGACACGGCTGGATTTTCCCGCCGACAACGTCAAGGACGTGATCGCGCTCGCCAAGGCCGAACCCGGCAAATACATCCTCGCCAGCCCTGGCTTTGCCGCGACCCAGCAATTTGCCGGCGAGCTGTTCAAGCAGATCGCCGGCATCGACATGCTGGACGTCGCGTTTGGCACGACGCCTGAAGCTATCAGTGCATTGCTTGGTCATCACGCCGACGTGCTGTTCGAGACGATTGGCGCCTCTCTCGGCCAAGTGCGGGCCGGCACGTTGAAGGCGATTGCCGTCACCGGCAAGGATCGCTTTCCAACTGTGCCGGACGTGCCAGCCGCCGTTGAGTCCGGCCTGGTGCCGGGCTTCGACGTGACGACGTGGTACGGCATCTTCGGGCCGCCCGGAATGCCGGCGCCGGTGGTCGAGCGGCTGAACCGGACGCTGATGGATTCGATCGCCGACGACAAGGTGCGCGACCGCATGGTCACGGGCGGCGTCGTGGTCAAAGGCTCGAGCCCGGCGGACTTCGGTGCGTTCATGGCCGGCGAGTTCAAGCGCTGGAACGATGTGCGCGAAGCCGCGGGGATTGCGCAACAGTAATTAGCTCACCTTCACCGGCTTGCCTTCGTCGATCGAGCGGATGATCGCTTCGAACGCGCCGACGACGTGCAGCATGTCGGCGGTGATCACCGGAAACGGTTTTCCGGTTTCGATGCTTTCGGCAAAAGCCTCGAGCAATACCGCAAGCGAATCGACTGGAGCATAGGTTCGCACGTCTGGCTTCGCGCCGATCAGCGATAGCGTCAGCGTGGTTTCGTCACGTGATTCCACCGAGCCCTTGTTGCCAAAGACGTGAATGCGCCAATACATCGGCGCGGCGCGCACAGTCGCTAACAGACCGGTGGCGCCGCTTTCGAATTGCAATAGCGCTGCGGCCACGTCGCGCGGGTCGGGCGATGGTTTGCGCGAGAACAGCTTGGCATCAACCGATGCGATTGGCCCGGCGAGATTGACGAAAGCGTCGATCAAATGCAGCCCGGCGCCGGTCATGCCGCCGCCCGGCGACTCGCGCGGGTCATCGCGCCAGCCGCCGTTGACGCGGGTTGAGTGCTCGTTGCTGAAATGGCCTTCGACATGCAGTACCTCGCCGATGACGCCGTCGGCGACGATGCGCTTGAGCTCGCGCATCGAGGAAAAGAATCGCTTGTTGTTGCCGAGTCCGAACGGCACTTTGGCCGCGATGACGGCGGCGATGGCGCGCTCGGCTTCGGCGCGCGTCAGCGCGAGCGGCTTCTCGCACCACACCGGCTTGCCGGCTCCGGCCACGGCGCGGATCTGATCGACATGCAATGAATGCGGCGTTGCGAGGAAGATGGCCTGCACCTGCGGATCGGCGAGGGCGTCGGAAAGTTCGGTGCTGAGCTTGAGCCCGTGGGTTTTGGCGAAATCAGCAAGCTGGTCCGGCTCTTTGCAAATGCCGCGGATAAAGCGCAGCCGCTTGCTCTTGCCTTGCGCCGCTTCGACGATGCCTTTGCCCCAGCGGCCCAGTCCGACCATGGCAGCGTCGATCATGGGTGCGCTCCGTAAGCTGTCGCGGCGAAATATGTCATAGTCCATTTTAGTCATTAGCTTGCGCGACCGCCAATCGCGCGGCCTTTGCCGCAGGAGATCGAACGATGAACGATAACGACGACCAGTATCAGCGCGGGCTGAAGCTTCGCACCGCAATGTTCGGTAGCGAAGCGGTTGAAAAGCGCATGAACGCGTTCGGCGAGTTCGGTAAGCCGCTGCAGCACATCATCAACGCCTATGCCTATGGCGACGTCTGGCAGCGCGACGCCTTGCCACCCGCGACCAAGTCGCTGGTCATGGTGGCGATGATGGCGGCGGCCGGCTACCAGAACGAGCTCGGCGTGCATTTGCGTGGCGCGCTGAAGAACGGCTGCAAGCCCGAAGAAATCCGGGAGGTCCTGCTGCTGCTGGCGCTCTATTGCGGCATCCCTGCCGCCAACGAGGCGCACCGGATCGCCGCCGATGCGTTGCGTGAGCATGGCGTGGGCTTATGATGTCTGAAAAATAGGGAGGACGGCGCCGTATGGTTCAGCTTGTCGATAGCGACATCAAGACCCGCGAGGTGCTGGGCTGGAAGGGCATCCACGTCCTGCATTTTGCCGGCTCGTCGTGCTCACAAAAGCTCCGCGTTTTCCTCAACCTCAAGGGCATCGAGTGGCAGTCGCATCCGGTCGATTTGCCGAACTACGAAAACATGCAGCCGTGGTTTCTTGGCATCAATCCGCGCGGGCTGGTGCCGGTCCTGGTCGACGATGGCGCCGTGCATATCGAGAGCAACGACATCATCCAGCATCTCGAGAAGAAATTTCCGGAGCCGCGTCTGATCCCGCCCGGTCACGAGAGCGAAGTCGCGTCCTTGTTGCACCATGAGGACGACCTGCATCTCGATCTGCGCACCTTGAGTTTCCGTTTCGTGTTCGCGCCGCCCGGGCCGCCGAAATCGGCTGAGGCGCTGGAAAGCTACAAGGCGAACGGCGCCGGCACCGTGCGAGGGGCGGTCGACCGCGAGAAGCAGGTACAGCTCGATTTCTGGCAACGTGCCGCGAAGGAGGGTTTCACCGACGAGCGGGCGCGTGTCTCGGCGCTGCGTTTCTGCGCCGAGTTCGATGCGCTGGAAAAGCGTCTGGCGAAGCAGCCCTATCTGATGGGCGATAATCTCAGCGTGCTCGACATTGCCTGGTTGATCTATCAGCATCGGCTGTCGCTGGGCGGCTATCCGTTCGCAAGGCTGCATCCGCGCGTTCACGCCTGGGCCGAGAAGCTTCGCGCCATGCCGGAATTTGCCAAGGAGATCGGGCAGCTTCGTCACGCGCCGGAACAGCTCGATGCCGTTAAGCGCGCGCAGGGCGGCAAAACGCTGGAAGCTGTGGCGGGGTTCTAGAGCATGATCCGGAAAAGTGGATGCCGGTTTTCCGATAGGATCATGGTCCACTTTAATATGCGGCTGTTTGCACTCATCGTTGCGACGATATGCGTGCGCGGTGCCGCACAGGCTGCCGAGATCAACGCTTTCATCTCGACTGCCGTCAAATCGGCGACTGACGAAATCCTGCCGCCGTTCGAGCGTAGCAGCGGCTACGTCATTCACGCGCTCTATTCGCCGCCCGGTGCACTGCTCAAGCATTTTGCCACTGGTGAGCCCGCAGATATCTTTGTCACCGGCAGCGAGGCGATCGACACGCTGATCGGCGAGGGCAAGATCGCGCCGCCCCGCATCGATCTCGCCAAAACCGGGATTGGCATCTGCGTGAAGAAGGGCGCGCCGCATCCCGATGTCTCTACGCCAGAAGCCTTCAAGAACACGCTGCTCGCGGCCGGGAGTGTTGCCTATGTTGCGCCGGCGGGCGGCAGTGTCACCGGCCCGCATATCGAGGCGATGTTCCGAAAGCTCGGCATCGCAGACCAGATGGCGGCAAAAACTGTGCTCGCGGCCGGCGGCACGAACGGCCGGGTCAGCGTGAAGGTATCAAGCCGTGAGGCCGAGATCGGGTTGCAGTAAGTCTCCGAGCTGATATCGAATCCAGACGTCGATGTGATCGGTATGCTGCCCGGCGACTTGCAGCAGACCACGATTTATTCCACCGCCATCACCAGGAGCGCGAAGGAGGTCCAGGGCGCAAAAGCGATGATCGAGGCGCTGACCGCGCCCGCTGCCGTTGCGGTTTTCAAGAGCAAGGGGCTCGATCCTTTATGAAGATATCGATCCTGCGCATCGCCATGCTCGCCGCCGCAATGTTCGCAGGCAGTAGCGGGGCGCAGACTGCGGAGCTGCACGCTCTGATCACCACGGCGATAAAGGATGTCGTGGACCAACTCGAGCCGCGCTTCGCTCACGATACTGGCGATACGGTCGTGATCGGCTACGGTCCTTCCGGCGGCGTGGCGCGGCGCTTTCTCGGCGGCGAGCCCGCCGACGTCGTCGTGATCGACAGTGCCGCCGTCGACGGTCTCATCAAGCAAGGCAAGCTTATGCCCGGGCGTGTCGACCTTGCCAGTACCGGCATCGGCATCTGTGTGCACAAAGGCGCGCCGCATCCGGATGTCTCGACTCCGGAAGCGCTCAAGCGCGCATTGCTCGCCGCCAAAACCATCGGTCATACCGATCCGGCCGGCGGCGGCATTACCGCGGTCCACATCGCCAAGACGTTCGAGCGGCTTGGAATTGCTGCTGAGATCGCGCCGAAGATCAGGCTTGCCGCCGGCGGGCCGAATGGCCGCGTCAGCGTTTTGGTGTCTAGCGGTGAGGCCGAAATCGGGTTGCAACAAGTCTCGGAGCTTATGTCCAATCCCAACGTCGAGGTGATCGGGATGCTGCCTGCGGAGTTGCAGCAGATCACCGTCTATTCCGCCGGTATCGCCACGGGCGCAAAGAATGCCGATGACGCGAAGGCTTTCGTCGCAGCACTGGGGGCGCCGTCGGCGAAGCCGATCTACAAGGCCGGTGGCCTCGATCCGTTATGACGGCTTGGAGCATGATCCGGAAAAGTGGAAACCGGTCTTCCGAAAAGATCATGCTCAATCAAAATGCTAGAGCGACGATCGATTCAATCTAAAACGACTTCGCTCTAGGCACTTGCGCCGCGTACCAGTCGTAAATCTGCTGCCCGGTCCAGTGCACGACGTCGTGGCGGTTGATGTAGTCGTAAAGCTGCTCGAAATATTTGATGCGGTGGGCGGCGCCGGTGACGTAGGGATGCACACCGATCGCCATGATGCGCGCCGACTCTTCCGACTCAACATAAAGCCGGTCGAAGGCGTCGATGGTCCGCCGCAAC
>Ga0302326_10020296_pt1 | contig 13687 bp, 11 predicted proteins | sample Palsa_T0_3_FD_202264 | JGI IMG/M metagenome (GOLD analysis project Ga0302326, IMG submission 202264) | Peat permafrost microbial communities from Stordalen Mire near Abisko, Sweden - Palsa_T0_3 | ecosystem: Environmental > Terrestrial > Soil > Palsa > Peat permafrost | place: Sweden: Abisko... | reverse complement strand
AGCCGCGGACGTGATCTCAATCTATATCGCGAAGGCCGGAGGCCTCGCCCGCGCGAAGCGGGTAGCCGCGGTCGCCGAAACGCTCGGCTACCCGTGCGATGTCAACGGATCGCTTGAAAGCGGGATCGGGAACGCAGCCAACCTGCACTTCGCCGTCTCCACCCCACGAGTGACGCTCCCATGCGTGATGCCGATCTCCGCGCCATCAGGAACAGGATCAGCAAAGCACGCCGGCCGATACTACGCTGACGACGTGATCTCCGAGCCATTCACGTTCAGCGACGGACGCCTCTACCCATCCGAGGATCCCGGGCTCGTAACAGTCGATGAAGACAAGCTCGCCGCCTACACAATCAGCGGGTAACCGATGCGCGCGTCAACTACCCATCAGCGCCCAGCCGAGCCGTCACCCGACCCCCGGAAGCACCGCTCACCCACTCGCCACACGCCCAGCCCGGAGCAAAGGTCAAGCTGATGGCTGACCAAAACGGCACGACGAGCGAACGAGACGGCCTGATACGGGCGTTCCGGAAGCAGCGAGGTCTTTCGCTCCGCGAACTCGCGAGCAAATCGGGTCTCAGCCCAAGCCTCGTCAGCCAAGTCGAACGCGGCATCTCGGAGCCGAGCATCTCCTCGCTCCGTAAGATCGCCGAAGCGCTCGACGTCTCGATCTTCTACCTACTCGACGACCGTCCTGGACTACAGGAATCACCAGGCGAATCCATCACAAAGCAAGTGGTGCGACGCGGAGACCGACGGCGGCTCACGCTACCCAGCTCGGGCCTTCGATACGAACTGCTCTGCCCCGACACCGAACGGAACATGGAAGCATGGATCGCGACCCTCCAACCAGGCGTAGCCACCGGCGACACCCTACGAGGACACCCCAGCGAAGAGTTCCTCCTCGTTCTGTCCGGAACAATGGAACTCGAGTACGGCGGCGAGACGGTGCTCCTAGAGGAAGGCGACTCAGTCTATTACGACGGACGCGAACCGCATCGGCTATGGGCACGCGGCGATACACCGCTCCGGATGCTCTCGGTGCTTAGTCCGCCCGTCCTGTAGCCATACGGCCCGCGCCACACCCGACCTCGGCGAGCTCCGGGGCTCCGCCTGCGGTGGCGTCGGTCGCCGAGCCGGCTTCCTTTCCGTTATTGCTGCTCATACGTGATCAAGGTGGCGTGGCTCAGCGCTTGATTGACACGTCAAGCCTTATCGTGGTAGGTTCATCCGTGCGTCCCAGGGCAGCGACGCAGTGTTGGGTAGATGCGGAGGTCCTCAAGGGAAACCCGCTGATCCAGGGAGGGGTTACTGTGTCTAGGTGCTCGAGATTCGCGCTTGGCTGCGTGCCGGTGGGCGTGTTGGCTTGTATCCGGGTGAGGATGCTCGGCGTGCTTGTGGTGGTGGCCGTCGCGATCGGGTTGGCTGGCGCGTCCACCGCTTCCGCGTATTTTGTCCCGCCGGATACCGGCGCCTGTGCATCGGTCGGGCCGCCATCCGGAGACACCGGCGGGGAGTACTGGGTGAACGGCTCCGGGACCTGCACGTCCACATGGGAGAGCGACAGCCAGTTCCAGTCGCAGGTCAACCAAGAGGTTGCCGCTGGTGACGATGCTAGCGGGACGACGATCCCCTCGGATATCCCTCCAGCTGACGCTGAGGCGGGTCCGACGATGTGGAACTCGCTCGTCAACGCTGCCTCCAGTCTCAAGGGCAATGCGCTGGACTTCTTGTCGGACCTCGGCGACTGGCCAGCGTTCTCGGCTCTCGGAACGGTCGGCACCATCGGCGCGGTGGGCGTAACGGCGTATATCGGGTGGCAAATCGGGTCGGCGTTGGCCAGCGTGCTCGGGATCGATCAGGGAAGCGGGGGAACAGGCTCTGGAGGCAACACCGCCACGGCGGCTGGGCTGATCGCGGTCAGCGCGGGCACGAACCTCGCGACCTTGCCGGGTGTTGGCTGCTACGGCGCCGGCTATAACGCATACACGGGCGGCTGCACGGAGTACGCGCCTATCGCACCCAGCGACGGATGGGTAATCAGCTGGAGCGGATGGCTTTCAGGAGCCCGCGTCCAGGTCGACGAGAGCAATCAGTCAAGCAGCTGCGGGGAATCGGTTCTGCACACGCCGCCAAAGGCGGTGGAGGAGAGGATTGGGTTGACGAGCGGAAACGAATACGGCTGCGGCGGCTACAACGGTCAGTACTACTCCGACAACATCTCCGAAGATGTCTACTTCGTACCGGCTACGATCACGAGCCTCCCCGGCCCCGGGCAAAATCCACCCAGTTCATTTTCGACCACAGTGCAACAGCCGCCGAGCACGCAGCCCAGCGAAGCCCAGCAGAAGCAGAATGCAACCAACATGCTGACTTCTCCGGCCTTCGATCCATTCACCGAGGCTCTCTGTCAGGTACCCGGATCTCCATGCAGCGCCGTCTCGCCTCCGTACACGGACAAGATCCCGTCGCCGAGTGCCGGAGAGTCCTGGACTAAGTATCAGGCACAGCTCGCAAAGGCCGGAATCACCAATGTCAGCGAGGTCGTGCTCAGCGCTCCCGATGCGGACCTCGATGAGCCGGCCAACACGGTAGAGAACATTAGTCCTGCACCAGGAACATCGGTGTACCCGGTCGTTCAACAGGTCACCGTGACGGTCAATCCTGACGCCGCCGATATGCCGGCGCCAACGGCTCGCGAGCAGTCGCTCGCAGCCGATCTCGTCGCTTCGAATCCCGCGATCACGACCGAGAACAAATACGATGTCGCCCGCTCTTGTCTCGATCTGGAGGATGCAGCAACCGGGAACACCGACACGAGCGGCGATTCAGGCGATGAGAGCTTCGTCAACTGCTCGACGATTCCACTCTTTATCACCGGTCACGACGCCGAGTCCGCCGGCCAGCACGACGAGATCGCGCTCGGGGTCCCAGGCGTCTCCACAGACCCGAGCCTGACCTTCTCAGGCGCCTACGGGGGCGTTGAGCCGGCCTGGGTGCTGCTGTCCCGCGACGTGCCAGGAAAGAAAGACACCTGGAAGAAGAGTAAGCAGCCCTGCAACTCCGGAGCGCCGCAGCTGGGCGCACAGTGTGATGAGTATCCGTTCCTCTCCAGCCAGCAGGGCGGCGGAACAGCTATGCCTCAGCCAAACCTGCAATACATTTCGGGAACTCAGAACGGCCGTCAGGGCACGCGGCTATCTCAGTTCTATAGCGCGGCGCAGCCCTCGAGCGAGGGCATCAATGGTTGCAACATCACCTACGCGACGCCGTTCCTCGCGATCCCTGTACCGGACTTTATGTACATCAACACGACCTGGGCGTGCAACGGTCGAAACGACTCCTGACGACGGCGGAATCTAAGCGGCGAGCCCTGTGGCTGATTGCGAGGCAAGCCCCAGGAGGTTGGCGCTGACCGGTTCGGTCCGGACCATCCGCGATCCTTCCGGCTGTGAGCAAACGCTCCCGCAGACGCCCGCAGCACCGACCGCCCGCGAACCTGCTCCCTGCGCCGACGCGCGCGGCGCCCTCGCCGAGGACGCCCGAGCCCGAGCGGCTACTGCTGGACGAGATCGCCGCCGGGGAGCTCGACCCGCACCTGACGGCGATCTCCGAGGCTGTCCGCGCCCGCTACGAGCTGCTGCAGACCGTCAATTCCCAGAAAGCGCTCGCCATGCTCAACGTGGGCGACCGCGTGCGGATCAACCACCACGTCAAGCCGCGTTACCTGGCCGGCGTCCACGGCGTCATCACCGAACTCGACGGGCACACCGCGATCGTCTGCGTGCATCGCCCGGTCGGCCGCTTCACCAGCGGCGAGATCAGCTGCCCGCCACTCGCTCTCGACCGCCTCAGCCCAGCCGCCTGACAGGGAGCCGTGACCCCAGCCCGCCAAGCTTCGACCTGCAGGGCCGGCGGGTGACCTAGGTCGGCTCGCCCCATTGCCCGTCACCGTGATCGCGTGTGCTTTGATCGGTGATGGCCGGCGAGCCGTCGGGCCCGAACCCGGCCTGCGTCAGCATTCGCCGCAGATCCACCAGGCTTTGGATCTCGACGTCCTTGCCGTGAGGCGCCGGTAGCACCTCTGTCTCGGGGCCGAGCGTAACCTTGAGCTTGCCGTTGTGCTCGTGCGTCACGCTCCCAATCGTGTCCAGGAGCGAGATGACCTGGCGCCACTCGACGTTGCGGCTCGGCGGATGGCTGAAGATCTTCTCTACGGTGTCGCGATGATGGCTGCTGAGGTGCGCTTCCATCGGGATCCCTTCGTTCGGTGCGGATCTGTCCCCGACGATTCTCGGGCCGTCATGATCCCACGGCGACGCGACCGCGTCGCTGTCGCTCAGCGCGACGCCATTCCGATATGACGCGTGAGACCAGCCCTCCAGTAACGGCAGCCTGACGCGATCGACTACCCCCCACGCCCAGACCGCCGCCGCGCCGCTCAGTCCTCCGGCAGAGCAGCAAAATCACGCTTGGTCTTCCGATACCACGCCATTCCTGATAAGGGTTTTTTCCACCTACCCTGCATATCCCTCAAGGCACTTTTGTGCGTTTCATCACCCCCTGCGACCGCTTCTTTCAAGTGTTTGTCTTGCGCCTTTATGACGTCGTTCGCTGTATCTCCATGGAGCGGTAGATCACATGGACCGCCCAGTTGTTTACATGTCATTGTTTTCATGAGTCTGCTCCCTTCATAGGAATGCCGGCGGCATCATCTCAGGCGACGGTCCAGCGCTCGCCGTATGGATGCCGGGCCGGCGGCCGGCGGGTCGGGCGGCCCGACGGGCCGACGGGCCGACCGGGAACGGTGATCTCCATGCCGGTCATGCTAGGTGCGGCTCGTGACCGGCGCTTCTCGATTCCTGATCGGTTTTGGGTCAGGGAACAATGTCCTCTGTGGAGAATCCTGAGATCGCTGACCGTCTGGACGCGTTCGCGATGCTGCTCGAGCTCGGTGAGGCGAATCCGTATACGGTGCGCGCCTACCGCCGGGCTGCCGAGGCGATCCGTGGCGCAGCGCTCCCTGTCGGCGAGCTCGTGCGGTCTGGACGCGCGCGAGAGCTGCGAGGGATCGGGCGCGGCATCGAGGCTCGTCTGCGCGAGCTCGTCGAGACCGGCGAGATCGCGGAGCTGGCCGAGCTCGAGCGCGAGCTCGCGCCCAACCTCGTCGGCCTTGGCCGCTACCTCGGGCTTAGCGCGAAACGCTCGATGGAGCTGGCGCGATCGCTTGGCGTCCGCACCGCCGAGGAGCTTCGCGAGGCGGCAGCGGCCGGCCGGCTGCGGACGGTGCCCGGGATTGGGGCGAAGACCGAGACCCGACTCCTTGACGCGCTCACCCGCGAGGTCGAGCTGCGACCGCGGCACGGACTGACTCTCGACCGGGCGCGGGAGCTTGTCGGTTCCGTGGCGGCCGCACTCGACGGCGAGGCGGCCGGCGACGTGCGCCGGTGGCGTGACTCCTGCGAGGTACTGGCGGTCGTATGCGCTGCGCCGGATCCCCGCGCGGTGCTGGCGGCCTTCGCGGCGCTGCCCCAGATCGTCGCGGTGATCGAACAGGGCGAGCGCCGGGCGGTGGGGGTTACCGTCGAGGGCGTGCCCGTCGAGCTCGTCACCGCCGAGGCCGCGCGGTTCGGGACCGCGCTGATCCGCGCCACGGGCTCGCCTGCGTACGTCAGCGCGCTCGAGCCGCTGCCGGACGGGCCCGACGAGGAAGCGGTCTACCGGGCGCTCGAGTTGCCCTGGTGCCCGCCGGAGCTGCGCGAGGAGCCGTTTCGCGGCGAGCCGCCGGCTCTGATCGAGCTGGCACATATTCGCGGAGACCTTCACTCTCATTCGACCTGGTCCGACGGTAGGGCGAGCATCGAGGAGATGGCGCGCGCCGCTCGCGAGCGGGGGTACGACTACCTCGCGATCTGCGATCACACACCCGCGGTGGGGGCGGTGCGCGGCCTGACGCCGGACGACGTTCGGCGCCAGGGCGAGGAGATCGCCGCTGCCAACGAGATGTTGGCGCCCTTCCGCGTACTCCGCGGAATCGAATGCGACATCCTTCCCGACGGGCGGCTCGATCTACCTGACGACACCCTGGCCGAGCTCGACTGGGTACAGGCGAGCGTCCACGGCGGCCAGCGCATGCCCAAAGGGGAAATGACAAAGCGGGTCGAAGAGGCATTACGCAACCCGTACGTGCGATGCCTCAGCCATCCAACAGGCCGACTGATCAACCGCCGGCCCGAGAACGCTGTGGACTTGGAGCGAGTGTTCGATGTCGCGCTCGAGCAGCGAGTCGCGCTCGAGGTCAACGGGCTACCCGCTCGCCTCGACCTTCGCGGAGAGCACGTCCGCGACGCCATCCGAGCCGGCGTGCAGATCGTCTGCTCCACCGATGCCCACTCAGTCCGCGGGCTCGGGAACATGTCGCTGTCGGTCGCCACGGCGCGCCGCGGCTGGGCGACACCCGCACAGGTTCTGAATACCCAACCGCTACACGCCATCCTCGATCGGGATCCACCGCCAGGCGCGGGTTGAGAGCGGCGGGCGGAAGGCCGTTGCCTCCCGCCCGCCCTGCTCGTGTGCTCAGATCACCAGCTGTTGTCCCAAACGTCGGTGAACTTCGTGCCCGCCGTGCCCAAGGCCGACGGGGTCGACAGGAAATAGGCCTGGGTGGCATCGAGCATCGTGATCGACGCCGTATTTGGTCCCGCTGTGATCGGTTGCGGGCTGGTGTCGCTCGTCTGCTCCTCGGTCGTGCTCGTGGGCTTCCAGGTGCCCTGGTCGACGAACGGAGCGATGCCGATGCTGAACGATGGGCGCTCCGCGATCCATTCGACACTGGTGTCATCGCAGGTCGCGGAACAGGTCTGCGTCGTCGAGAAGCTGTTGCCGCTGGTGGTGGCGTCGGTCACCGTCAGCGTGTAGGACTGGCCAGAACGCTTCACGGTAGAGGTGATCACGTCTCCGGGCTTGACCGTGTCTCCCACGTTCTGCTCGGCGTTGGTGGGATACATCTCCCACCAGGTGTAGTACGTCGCCGTGCCCTCGTAGCACCACCCAGTGGTTCCGTCCTGCTCGACGGTCGAGTCCGAGACGCCGTCGATCCCGACCCAGTCGCTCGCCAGCTGATCCTCCGGCGTGCAGGTCACCTTCGGTACCTTCCAGGAGGCACTGACCTGGGTGAAGTCTCCGGTGGTCGACGAGGAGTCCAGGTAGCCCGACCAGTTGAAGCTGTAGTCGGCCGTGATGGTGGCGTTGGAGTGACTGAAGCCGGTGCCAGGAGCCCGCATATCCAGCGCGTTGCTGTGCTTCAGATAGGCGACCAGCGCGGCACGCGCGGCTCGGGCGGTGGGCCGCTGAGCGTGGCGGTGCTCACGCGTCGTCTTTGCGGCCGCCGCATCTGCAACGGTCAGCATGAAGCCGCAGCATGCTCCGACGGTCAGCGCTGCCATAAGCGCACGACGAAATGGGTCCAGCATGTTCGTTACCCCCTAGAGGAAAGTGATCCGTCCCGCCCATGGGTCGGATCGATGGAAGACGCCATACTAGCCGCGAACAGCCCGGCAACGCAAGGGCATCCGCGGTGAATCGTGGGCACAGTCTCTCTCCCGCGAACACCTAAGCTCGCGCCGAGCCCTCACCTGGGGATATCCAGATCTTTTTTGTCGTTGGCGCTCCTGAGCGCCGCTGAGCGCCGCCGAGCATTCGGCACGAGGTTCCGCGCGGCGTTAGCGATCCCGCTGGCGCTGGATGAGGATCTGCTTCCGGTCGCGCTCGTGGCGAAGCTTCCGGGCCTGCTTGTGCGCCTGCTCGTTGCGCTGGGCAACGTCTTTCTTGATCGCGTTGAATGCCGCGTCGGACGTCGAACGCCCTGGTCCGGGCTGCTGATTCTCATTCATGCGCTCGCTCCTCATCGCTCCCTGGGAAAACTTGGCCACAGGACGATGCGAGAGCGCGACACCGGACGGCGGAGGCTGCTCCACCACTCTACGGGACCCGACGGCCCGACTGCCAAGATGTCCGGGTCCGCGTCGGATAGGCCTGATTGCCCGGAACTCCAGCGCGCGATCGCCGTAGGTCGACGAACAAGCGTACTTACCCACGCTCTTGCAGGGGTTTGTACTGATGGCGAAAGGCGGAATCGGGCCGATGAATCGTTGCGCTCCGACTCCGCGTGGCCGAGCGCGATCAACGACAACCAACGAGGTAGATTTGCGGCTTTCCCGCCACGGATGGTGGATGTATCTGGCGTCGATGACAGCTGTGAGCGTCGCCTACCTCGCGGGTCCTCTAAAGGTTGGTCCCGTCTTCAACGCGATCGGGCTCAGCGCGAGCGTCGCGATCGTGGTGGGAATCCGGAAGCACAAGCCTTCGGCGCGCTTTCCGTGGTACTTGATCGCGTTAGGCCAGTCGTTGTTCGTCGCGGGCGACGTGCTGGCGTACAACTACCGGGCGTTGTTCGGCAAGCCGCTTCCGTTCCCGTCGATCGCGGACCCGATATACCTGTTGGTAGCGCCGGTCACCGTCGCCAGCCTGCTGCTGCTGATCCGCAGGCGTAGCCCGGACCGCAACTGGACCAGTCTGGTCGACTCGGTGATCGTGACGCTCGGCTTGGCGCTGCTGTCTTGGATCTTCCTGATGGCGCCCTACGCCCACGACCCGAAAATGCATCTCGGGGCCAAGCTGGTGTCGATCGCGTACCCGCTGGGGGACATCCTCATGCTCGGCGTGGCCGTACGGATGGTCGTCGGATCCGGTCGCCGCAGCCCCGCCTACTACATGATGATCTCGGCCATCGTGGCGTTGACGATCACCGACTCGGTCTACGGCTGGATCCAGCTCCACGGCACCTACCACCCCGGCGATCCGCTGGACGGCGGCTGGATCGTCTACTACCTGCTGATGGGGGCAGCGGCGCTCCACCCGTCGATGAGGAGCGTCTCGCAGAGCGCGGCGCCGAGAATCCAGCTCACGCGCCTGCGGATCCTCGGGATCGCCACCGCGGCCCTGATCGCGCCGGTGATCGAATTGCTCAAGCCATCGACGCGCACTGGTTCGGACGCAATCGTGGTCGGCGGCGCGGCGATCATCCTGTTCGGACTGGTCGTGCTTCGCATGATCGTGCTGGCGCGGGCTCAGGAGGCAGCCGTTGAGCGTGAGCGAACGATGCGCGAGGTCGCCGACGCGTTGGTCACCGCGACAAGCCGGTCCGAGATCGTCATCGCCGCGAAGCGCGCGGCCACGACGCTCGCAAGCGTCGAGGCGCGCGCTCGCGTGTTCCAGCTCGAGCAACGAGACGGCGCCATGTGCCTGGTCGCGGAGGAGAGCGATGAGCACGCTGACGACGTCGTGATCGAGCTGAATGCGCTGTCCGACGAATTCGTGGATCAGCTCATGCGCCGCAAGGCGGTGATGATCCCCGACGGCGGAGTCATCATCGGGCCAAAGGCGCCCGCGTCGCCGTTGTTCATGGTGCCGTTCCTGATGCAGGGAAAGCTCGAGGGCGCGGTCGCGCTGCTCAACGCCTCGGGCGCGTCGGTTCCTCTGCGGGACAGTCTCGAGGCGCTGAGCGCCCAGATAGGGCTCGCGCTGGAGAGCGCGGTCCTCACCGAGACAGTCGTGCGAAGCGAGACCGAGGCCCGGTTCAGCGCCCTCGTGCAGCACTCCTCGGACGTGATCCTCGTTCTCGATCCCGATACCACGATTCAGTACGCGAGCCCTTCCGTCGAACTGGTGCTCAGCTATCAGGCGAGCGAGCTCGTCGGCCGGCGCCTGACCGATTACATCCCCGTTGACGACCGCGAGCTCCTGCTTCCCGTCATGGCAGGACGGCCATCACGCTCGTCGGACACACCCGACGCGCTCGAATTCCGGGTTCGGCACGCAGACGGGCGTTGGCTGGCCACCGAGAGCTCGGTGACGAACCTACTGGACAATCCGGCGGTCCGCGGCATGGTCATCAACCTCAGGGAGATCACCGAGCGTAAGCGGTTCGAGAGCCAGCTCTCCTACCAAGCGTTCCATGATCAGACCACCAACCTGGCTAACCACGCGCTGTTCTACAACCGCGTCGGGCACGCGTTGACCAAGCGACACGAGCACGGGACGCAGATCGCGGTACTCGCTCTCGACCTCGACCACTTCAAGTCGGTCAACGACACGTTTGGTCACCTCATCGGCGACGGGCTACTGCGGACGATCTCCGCGCGCCTCGAGGGTGCCGTGCGCGTGGGCGACACGGTCGCGCGTCTCGGTGGTGACGAGTTCGCGATTCTGCTCGAGGACGTCGAGCAGGAAACCCGAGTAGCCGACGTCGTCGAGCGGGTTCTCGAGGTGGTCAGGGCGCCGCTGTCAGCGGAGGGCCGGGAGGTGACGATCCACTGCAGCATCGGCATTGCCATGGCGTCAGGAACAGTCGAGCTCGCGGCCACGGCGGACGAGGTACTGCACAACGCCGACGCCGCGATGTACGAGGCCAAGAATGCGGGTGGCGACACCCACCGGTACTACGCGGCCGAGATGCACGCAAACGCCGTGGGACAGCTCGAACTGTGCGCCGATCTGAAAGCCGCAATCGAACTCGACGAGCTGACACTCGCCTACCAGCCCATCTTCGACCTCGAGACAGATGAGATCAGTGGCTACGAGGCCCTGCTGCGGTGGGAGCACGAAGAGCGCGGCACGATAACTCCGGCCGTCTTCATCCCAGTTGCGGAAGACTCGGGGTTGATTGTGCCGATGGGGCGCTGGGTCCTCGCGCAGGCATGCAGGGATGCGGTGTCATTCCAGCGGGCCTGCCCCGACCGGCGGCAGCGCTGGATGTCGGTGAACCTGTCGGCGCGCCAGCTCCAACGGCCCGAGATAGTGGACGAGGTCCGGCATGCCCTGCGCGCCAGCGGCCTCGATCCTCGCTGCTTGGTCCTCGAGATCACCGAGAGCATGATGATCGACGAAGTCGACCTTGCGATCGAGCGACTCCAGGCCTTGCGCGAGCTCGGGGTGCTGGTGGCGGTCGACGACTTCGGCACCGGTTATTCGTCGCTGAACTACATCCAAAGGCTGCCGCTCAACATCCTCAAGATCGACAAGAGCTTCATCGACAGCGTTGACGGCGACGACGAGCAAAGCAAGCTCACCACGGCGATCATCGGCCTGGCCAGGGTGCTCGAGCTGCGATGCGTCGCCGAAGGCGTCGAGCGACCCGAGCAACGCGACCGCCTCAAGGAGCTCAACTGCGACTACGCCCAAGGCTTCCTGCTCGCGCGGCCGATGGGCGCCGAGGCACTCTCCGGGTACCTGGGCGCCGGCGCCACTACGGACTCGGGGTTTCTTCTGACCTCCGCGCCGTAGTAGTCACGGTTCGCCGAGACGCCGGTGTGCAAGTCTTCGTAGAGGATGAATCGGCGGAGGCGATGAGCGTGTTCACCGAGGCGGAGATTCGATACATGACCGGCGGGCGCCAGCTGGGACGGATCGCGACGGTCGGCGCCGACGGCACGCCACACGTGGTTCCGGTCGCATGGATCTACAACGCGGCGCGCGACACGATCGATGTCGGAGGCCACAACCTGGAACGCTCGAAGAAGTTCCACGATGTCGCGCGCACCGGCCGGACCGCGATCGTGATCGACGATCTGGCGAGCAGCGACCCGTGGCTTCCGCGGGCGATCGAGGTTCGCGGGCGGGGCGAGGCGATCGCGCTCCCGACGCCGCTGATCCGGATTCACCCGGAGCGGATCATCAGCTGGGGACTCGAGGGCGGCCGCAGCGCGCGTACGGTGGCGAGGTAGCACCACGCTCCGCGCGGGACGCTTCAAGTCGGCCTTATGCTTCTCGGCATGGTCGATCCGAGCCCCGACACGGGGGATGACGAACCCCGGGGTCGCTGCGTGTGCGGCGAGAAGGTCGTGATCGCGGACGCCGAGGCCATAACCCTCCCTAACGGCCGCCCCGGCTGGTCGGGCTACTGTCCCGAATGCGGCGCGCCACTATTCGTGATCCGTCGCAAATCCCGCGACGGGGGCTAAACGCCGTACGTGTTACTCGCCGCCCCAGAACGCGGACGATCGGGCCTCGGAGTACGATCGCGCCCCCGGACCCAAGGAGTGACGTACCTCGTGATCGATCAGATCGAAGTAAGCGGGAGCGCGCGATGAGTCGCCGTCGTACCAAGCGGCTCCTGCCCGCCGCGTTACCCGTCGCGGCGGTGCTCCTCGGAGCTGGTCTGACCGCGGCCAGGAAGCTGCGCGCGGCCCGGCGCGCCCGCCACCAGTTCCGAGATCCGGTCGCGGCACCCAGTCAAGCGCTCGAACCGCTCACGCCTACGCCCGTCGACAGCGCGCCGTCACCGTCGGACAGCCCGAGTGTCGAACCCCTCCCCGCGCCTACGGAACCAGCGGCTGCTCGCCGTGCGCGAGGCGCGACGACAGCGAACGTACTCGAAGTCCTCGCTAAGGGCGGGACGATGACCGCCGCCGAGGTCGCGCTGGCGACCGGAATCAGTCGCGCCACGATCAGCTCGACGCTCTCGAGGCTCGCTCGAACCGGTGAGGTCACGAAGGCCGGTCGTGGCTACCAACTGCCGGACGTTGGTCCGCCGATCTCAGCGCGGACGCCCACCCCCGTTGCAGACAGGAACACCGGCGCGAACGCGCCGGCGCGTACGGTGCCCGGAGCCACCAAGGCCAAGGTGCTGGCGGCTCTTCCCACCGATGGAGGTTTGACGGCCAGCGAGGTGGCAGCGGTGACCGGCCTTGGCCGGGGGACGGTGAGCACGACGCTGTCCAAGCTCGCCAGGAACGGCGAGGTGGTCAAGGCGGACCGCGGGTACCGGCTGCCTTAGCCTGGCAGCCGGTACGCGCGAGATCCTTGCCGGCGAATCTCCGCCGCCGCGCCTACGTGACGGTGAATGTCGTCGTCGCGGTCTGACCTGATGACTGGCCGACGGTGATGACCGAGTGGGGGCCGTTCGAGGTCCCGGCTGGGATCGTGACGGTCTCGCTGATCGCGCCGGTCTTCGTAGCGGTAGCCGTGCCGAGCGGGGTACTCGAGGTCGAATTGAGGTAGATGTTGACGAACTCGGCCTTCTCGTAGCCGACTCCCGTCACCTTGACGCTCGCCGGAGCGGTCCCCGACGTGGGGCTCAGCTTGATCGTGGCGGTGGGACGCCCAACCGCGTCGACCGTGGTCCCATACGTGAGGATGTACGGACCGGTGATGCTGGAGAAGGTCCCCGAGACGGCACCGTCTGTGATGATCGGATAAATGCCGCCGTAGGAGGGGGTGAACGTCGTCGAGGACAGGTTGACCGCGCCGGCGAGCGTCGCCGTACCCGTGACGTTGAGCGTCCCGGTCTTGGTCCCGACCGGGTCCACCAGCGTGGCGGTCGACGCCTGCGTGTAGTTCGACGGGGTGGAGCTGAGATCGTTGACGTTGAGCTCCGCCTTACCGTCGATCGTGACGGTGCCGTCGTTGACGACCGGTCCCGCCACATCCACGTCACCCTTTGCCGCTGTGAGAGCGTGCTTGGCTCCGACCGTAAACGTGCCGCCGCTGGCGAGGTTGACATCGACGGCGGCGTCGGCCGTCACAGTCCCGTTGTCGACCAGGCTGTTGACGTCGAGCACCGTCGTGAATCCCGACTTGGGCACCGTGATCGTCCCCGTGTTGGTGAGCGTGCCTGTGACCGTCAGAG
>Ga0302326_10020294_pt1 | contig 13688 bp, 14 predicted proteins | sample Palsa_T0_3_FD_202264 | JGI IMG/M metagenome (GOLD analysis project Ga0302326, IMG submission 202264) | Peat permafrost microbial communities from Stordalen Mire near Abisko, Sweden - Palsa_T0_3 | ecosystem: Environmental > Terrestrial > Soil > Palsa > Peat permafrost | place: Sweden: Abisko... | reverse complement strand
CGGGGCCGCGCTGCCCACTGCGCCCAACTGGAAGCGGCGCGCGATTTCAAACGTCAGCAAGGCGCAGCCGATGGTCAACGCGAATCCGAAGAGATACAGCACAGTCAGATGAATGCCGAAGATCCAAAACAGCAAGGCATTCACGTAAGCTGCCAAGGGGCCATACATGTACCAGAGGTCGCGGAACAATAGCTTTCCCTTAAGGATTTCCACGGGCACGTAAAGCTCTCTCCCATTGTCGATCTGGAAATCTCCCCAATGGCCCCAGGTGTACCAAAGCAACGCGCCGGCCACGCCGACGATTACCGCCCGGGCGATCCAGAGAGAGGATACGCTGCGATTTTCCGGGGAGACGCTGGTCCGCTCGTGGGATTCGAGGGGGCTGGGCATCTCAGCGACCTGTTTCGCGATGGAAGTTGTGGCCATGTGTCAATTCAGTGACGCCCGCACCACCACGCCCAAGGGCTTTCCGTCCGGGGCATCGACAATTACCGGCAAACAATTCAGCCGGCCGTGAATCGGTGAGGCGTGGCCCCGTGAATCCGCGCGTATGAGCCGGTGGACCGCCTGGACTACCGCTTGAGGCTCGATTCGCTGCATGCAGATATTGTTGCCGTTACATGGCGGCTCATCAGCCTCGTACAGGCACGGACTGCAAAACACGCGCGCGTAGAAAATCTCCACAAAGGGCAGATCCTGCCCATAATGCTCGGGGTTCGCCGGTCCAAAGAGGCAGACCGTCGGCCGCTCAAGCGCAATGGCCATATGCATGGGCCCCGTATCGTTGGTCAGGACACAGGCGGCTTCATCGAGAAGCGCAAGCAGTTCACCGAGCGTCAGTTGCCCCGCGGTGTTGGCAACGCGCATCCGCACATCCGGAGGAAGGCCTTCAAAAAGAGATTGTACAAATGGAGCTTCGCTGGGCGCTCCCATTAAGACAACCTGATTTCCCGAACAGACCAGGCGAGCGATTGCTTCGGTCACACTTTCCGTCGGCCAGCGGCGCTCCAGCAGCAAGTCCGACGCGTTGGGATTGACCACGATGTATGGTTTCTCCGGCTGCCAGCCGCGGGCGCCGGCGAGGATGCGACGCGTGGAGGACCGCTCCTCATCGTTGATGCTGATCGGTCCGAGGCGTTCGCTTTGACCGCAGGGGACCCCGGCAACTCTACCGAGCTGAAGATACAGCTGCCGCACGGGCATGCGCGTATTGAAATAAACGAGGTGTGTATAAATCCCCTTCTTGAAAGCGACGCTGTGCCGATAAAAGCCCAAACGATTGCGCGTAACCGCACAAAGCGCGAGCAGAGATGCAAACCCGGAATAAACCTCGAGATCGAAGTACATGCTGGCGCGCTGCCGGATGAGGGCCGCGATAGTTCGAATCGTGGTCATTCCCATCGCCAGCAGGCTGCGATCGTCCAGCACAAGGATTTCGTCAACGCACGAAAGGCGCCTGAGCAGCTCCCGATTGGAATGCAGGGTAACGAAGATAAGCCTCGCGCCGGGATAGTGACGCTTCAAAGCTCGCAAGAGAGGCGCCGCCTGCAGGATGCTTCCCATGCCTATTAATTTGGCGACAACGATAACCCTAACGTTTTCAGGTGTGATGGCGTGATCACGGCGCAGCAGGAAGCCTAGCAACCGGGCTAGTCCGTTGAATAGAAACGCCGCGGGAACGGCGATGAGTCGGTCCGCAAGAATCCGTTGCTTGTGAGTCACGGGAGGGGCTCAGCTCGCAGGTTCGCCTGTAGCAAGATGCTGCCTTGGGCAGCATCGACCCTTGGGATTCGAACACCTCGACGGCACAGCGCGAGCTGGACGAAAGTCAGTCAAGTCCTGATCCTTTAAGCGATTGCACCACGGACGCCGGTTATGAACAAGACAAGACCGAGGCAGGTGTATCCAGTGAGTGAACTACGCTTCGTTAAGCAGGGACATCCTTAATGTTTAATTGGGGGAAGGACGACCTTTGCAAGGTCCTACCTCCTGTAGGATTGTTCCGGCTGGCGGAGCCGGCGCGGATTTCTAGCCGCCCGGACCTCGAACGCATAGCCGAACCACGCCCCACACCGCGTTTTGCGAAGGAAACAACTACATGGAACGCATCTTCATGTAGCGTGCGAAGTCTGGGTACATCTTGATGCCCAAGACAAGAACCAACAACGCAGTCGCGCCCATAATGAAATATCCCGGCTTCATATGCTCTCCTATGATGAGATTCGCGATGATGTTTTCTCGCGGGGCACGTCTGTGGTTTGCCCGCCATGCATCATCGAAGCAATTCATGCCGCTTCCATTACGGAAGCAAATCTGAAGCAATCATACGCGAGGGAAGGGGAGGGATGACATACAGGGAAGTCTCTACTTCACATTTATTCCCACGGATGCAAACGAACTCACCCGGGCCTGCCATTTCCAGCTAAGTGAGACCGCAAGGATTGGCTGCGCCGCGTTCGGAAGAAAAGCGCGACGGACTGAGGCGCGTTTCGGTACAATCGCGCAGAGCGGAGCACGCGTTCATGGCCGATTCTCCTTTGAGCCGCGGTTTTACCAGCCCCAAAGTCGCACAAGTTGACTGGATGCGGGAGCTTGCTCAGTCGCAAACCACCCACATCCACGAATCATTCGCCGACATTGCAAACGCGGAGCGCGCGCTTAGGCAACTGGGGAACGCGTACCCGCAATCGATTTCTTCACGCCTATTGAGCGATTTTGCCGCGGGCATGCAGGGAACGATCCCGGGGTTCAAATCTCTCAACATGGAGGCCAAGTACCGGGCGCTGGTGGAGCAGATTCCCGCCGTAGTGTTCATGGCGTATCTGGATAAGGGCATCGGAGAGGCATATGTCAGCCCGCAGATTGAAGCGGAGCTGGGCTTCTCCCAGAGCGAATGGCTCGAAGATCCCGTGCGCTGGTATCAGCAGATTCATCCCGAGGACAAACAACGATGGAGCGATGAGGCGGCCGAACTGTTCATTTCCGGCCGCCCATTGCGATCTGCCTACCGGGTCATGGCTCGAGACGGAAGGGTCTTGTGGTTTCACTGCGAAGCGCGAATCATCCGGCGGGACGATGGCGAGCCGTGGTTCATCCATGGGGTCGGATTCGACATCACGGAACTAAAACAGGCCGAGGAGGCCTTACAGCAGGAGCGAAACGTCCTATCCGCCATCCTCGATACGGTGGGAGCGCTCATTGTCGTTCTTGATGCGCAGGGAAGGATCGTGCGCTTCAACCGCGCATGTGAGCAAACCACGGGTTTGTCCTTCGAAGACGTGAAGGGGAGGCTGCTCCCCGATCTATTTGCGAATTCTGAAGAAACGGAAAACTTCAGGACGATGTTCGAGCGGCCTGGCGCATGGCAAATGCCCAAAGAGTTTGAAAGCAGCTGGATCGCCAGGGATGGGGCTGTTCGGTTGATCGCTTGGTCCACGGTTCTGGAAGGCAAGGACGGTGGGGTGAAACATATCATCGCCACGGGAATCGATATCACGGAGCGGAAACGACTGGAAAAGACGATCCTGGAAATCAGCGGGCGCGAGCAGCGCCGGATCGGCCAGGACTTACACGACGGCCTTGGCCAGCATTTGACCGGCGTCGCGTTCATGAGCAAAGTGCTGGAGCAGAAGCTTTCCGATAAGGCCTTGCCGGAAGCCCGGGACGCGGAAAAAATCGTGAAGCTTGTGAACGAGGCAATCAACAAGGCGCGGGAACTCTCTCGAGGTCTGCTGCCGGTAATGGCCGATGCCCAAGGGCTCATGTCGGCGCTCAGACAATGGGCGGGGGAAGTAGAGGATCTTTTTCACATCCAATGCAGGTTCCAATGTGACGAGCCCGTCCTAATTCGCGACGTGAACTCCGCGACGCACCTCTACCACATTGCGCAAGAGGCCGTGAACAACGGCATCAAGCACGGTCAAGCGCAAAATGTCCTGATCACTTTGTCGGCGCGAGATGGTGACGGAACCCTGGTGGTCCAAGACGATGGGCGCGGCATGATGGCATTTCCGGCCAGCCCTTCGGGGATGGGACTGCGCATCATGAGTTACCGCGCCAACATGATCGGCGGTTCATTTGAGATTGGCCGAACCACAGATGGTGAAACGACGGTCACCTGTCGATTCCCAATTCGGAATCCCGCATGAAGGCGGAGGCGCGCATGGCCGCGAAGGTGCAAACCGGGGATCCCCATAAGAGGAGCAAAGTATTTCTCGTCGACGATCATCCCATTGTGCGGCAAGGCCTGGCGCTGTTCATTGATCGCGAAGCGGACCTGACAGTCTGCGGCGAAGCGGACGGCGGGTTCGCCGCTTTGAAAACCATAACCGACCTCCAGCCTGACATCGTGGTGCTGGATATTTCTTTGAATGGTCCCGACGGCATTGATTTGCTCAAGATGATCCGCACCAAGGCCCCGGAGTTGCCGGTTCTGATCCTTTCGATGTACGACGAATCGACCTATGGAGAGCGCGCTCTGCGCGCCGGCGCCAACGGCTACATTATGAAGCAGGAAGCAACGGAAAAGGTGCTGACGGCAATCCGGCGAATTCTTAGCGGAGAGGTATATGTGAGCGATCGCCTGGCGAATCGGATGCTGCAGCATTTCATTAACGGATCGTCATCCCGCCAGAATTCGTCCATGGCGAATTTGAGCGACCGGGAACTGGAAGTATTTCGCCTGATCGGTGGGGGTCATGGAACCCGGCAAATTGCGGATGAACTTCACATCAGCGTGAAAACAGTTGAATCGTATCAGGCGCACATCAAGGAGAAATTGTCTCTCCGAAATGCGCGCGAGTTGGTGCAACACGCAATCGAATGGTCTGTGGCCGGCAAAGGAAACTGAACAGCAGAATCCTCTTCATCCATCGCCACTCCTCAGGGCGTCCTTAAGGTTTGCGAAGAGAAATTCCCCACAGTTTTGAAGAAATAGCTATGTATAGGGGATTCCCCGGTGGCTTTTGTAGGACTGCCCCCATTAGGAATACAGCAAACGCCCGATTGAGAACGGCCTCTACGCAATGTAATTGTGCGTTGTATCACACGCCTATTGCTTGGGGAGGTTGGCTGATCACTGTTTCGTCGCGGCACATTGCGGATTTTGCCGTGCGCTCGAACTAGTTCGCTGAGCCAAGTTTTCAACGCAAAGTCATTAGCGGGAAGGAGAATGCACCATGGCAGAGGTTCCTTACGGCCATAAAACTCAGAAACCATCGCCGGTTTCAGACATTCATATCGTTTGGATGACCTCGGGGCTAGGCTGCGACGGGGATTCCGTGTCCATCACGGCGGCTACCCAGCCCAGCATCGAGGACGTGATCCTGGGGGCGATTCCCGGACTCCCAAAAGTTCACCTGCACAATCCAGTCCTGGCCTACGAGGTGGGTGATGACTTTATGAAGTATTGGCATCAGGCTGCCGAAGGCAAGCTGAATCCCTTCGTGCTGGTCGTCGAGGGCTCCATCCCGAACGAGAAGATCAAAAAAGAGGGTTACTGGGCCGCCATGGGGACTGACGCCATGACAGGCCAGCCCATCACCACGAATGAGTGGATTGATCGCCTGGCTCCCAAAGCATTGGCAGTGGTGGGCGCTGGCACCTGCGCCACTTACGGCGGCATCCATGCAATGGCGGGGAACCCAACCGGGGCCATGGGGCTGGCGGATTATCTTGGCTGGGGTTGGAAATCCGTCGCCGGCCTTCCTATCGTGAATGTTCCTGGCTGTCCGGTGCAACCCGACAATTTCATGGAAACGTTGCTCTACCTTCTGTACCAGGTTGCCGGCCTGGCCCCGATGATTCCTCTCGACGATCAACTCCGCCCGACCTGGCTGTTCGGCAATACGGTTCACGAAGGTTGCGACCGCGCCGGTTACTACGAACAAGCCGACTTTGCCGAAGTGTATGGCTCGCCAAAATGCATCGTGAAGCTCGGATGTTGGGGGCCGGTGGTGAATTGCAACGTCCCCAAGCGCGGCTGGATGGCCGGCCTGGGCGGCTGTCCCAACGTCGGTGGAATCTGCATCGGCTGCACGATGCCGGGCTTCCCCGACAAATTCATGCCCTTCATGGACGCGCCGCCAGGGTCGCATGTCTCGGCGGGGAGTATCGGCATCTACGGACGCGCCATCCGAGCGCTGCGCTCGATCACCAATTCCACGGTCAACAAGGAACCGAAGTGGCGTCACACCGGCGCCGAACTCACCACGGGCTATCACCCGCGCGCTTACTAAGAGGAGAGGCGAGAAATCATGAGCACAATAGCCGGAACGATGAAGGATTCGTCCTCGAAGTCGAAAAATCTCGTCGAGATGAACTGGGATCCGATCACGCGTATTGTCGGCAGCCTGGGAATCTTCACCAAAATCGACTTTGAAAACCGCCGGGTCGCCGAATGCCACAGCACGTCGTCGATCTTCCGCGGGTACAGCATCTTCATGAAGGGTAAAGATCCGCGCGACGCTCATTTCATCACCAGCCGGATTTGCGGAATCTGCGGTGACAATCACGCCACTTGCGCGACCTATGCGCAGAACATGGCCTTCGGCATCAAGCCTCCAGCCATGGCGGAGTGGATCATCAACCTCGGAGAAGCCGCCGAATACATGTTTGACCACAATATCTTTCAGGACAATCTGGTTGGCGTGGACTTCTGCGAGCAGATGGTGAAGGAAACCAATCCCGGCGTGCTGGCCAAGGCGGAAAAAACGGCGTCGCCGCATGCCAATCTCCACGGCTACCGCACCATCGCCGACATCATGCGCGCTCTCAATCCGTTCACCGGCGCGTTCTACCTCGAAGCGCTGCAAATGAGCCGCCTGACGCGGGAGATGTTCTGCCTCATGGAAGGCCGCCACGTGCATCCTTCCACCCTGTATCCCGGCGGCGTCGGCACGGTCCCGACGATCCAGCTCTTTACCGACTACCTGGTGCGCCTAATGAAGTATGTGGAGTTCATGAAGAAAGTCGTCCCTCTTCACGATGATCTGTTCGACTTCTTCTACGAGGCTCTTCCCGGTTACGAGGAGGTGGGCCGGCGGCGGATTCTGCTGGGATGCTGGGGATCGTTCAACAATCCCGATGTGTGCGATTACACCTACCAGAAAATGGGCGAATGGGGCCGCGGCATGTTCGTTACTCCCGGAGTGGTGGTTGATGGGCAACTGGTAACCAACGACCTGGTGGATATCAATCTGAACATCCGCATCCTCTTGGGCAGTTCCTACTACGACGAGTGGAAAAACTCGGAAACGTTTGTAAAGACCGATCCCTTGGGCAATCCGGTCGATCAGAACCATCCGTGGAACCAAACCACAATTCCCCGCCCTCAGAAGCGCGACTTCGGCGGCAAGTACACGTGGGTGATGTCGCCGCGTTGGCTCGACAAGCGCACCGGAGATCATCTGGCGCTCGACACCGGCGGCGGACCCATCGCGCGCTTCTGGGCCACGGCGCTCGCGGGCATCGTGGACATCGGCTATGTCAAGGCCACGGGACACAGCGTGAAGATTTACTTGCCAAAAACGACTTCGCTGCCCGAGGTGGAGTTCGAATGGAAGATTCCCAAGTGGAGCAATGCCATCGAGCGGGACCGCGCCCGGACTTACTTCCAGGCGTACGCCGCGGCCGCGGCCTTGCATTTCGTGGAGAAGGCGCTGGCGGAATTGCACGCGGGCCGAACCAAGACCTGGACGGAGTTCAAGGTTCCCGAGAGCGCCATCGGATGCGGCTTCCACGAAGCCGTGCGCGGCGTCCTCTCGCACCACGTGGTCATTCGCGACCACAAGATCGCGAATTATCACCCCTACCCGCCGACGCCGTGGAATGCCAATCCGCGCGACATTTACGGAACGCCGGGCCCGTACGAAGATGCCGTCCAGAACACGCCGATCTTCGAAGAAAATGGTCCCGACAAATTCAAGGGAATTGACATCATGCGCACCGTCCGCAGCTTCGATCCCTGCCTGCCGTGCGGCGTGCACATGTATCTGGGCAACGGAAAAATATTGGAGACGCATCACTCGCCGATGTTTGGCCTGCAACCCTGAGGACCCGCAGGGAAGGGCGCCGGCGCGGACAAACGGCGGATTGGCGATGGCCGCGTTCTGCGATTTTCTCGTGGATCTTCAGGATCATCTCCAGGCTCATCTTCAGCATGGGGGAAGGCGCACGGATGTCCGACCAAAAGGATTTGCAGCGGCGGATTGAGTCGATCGAAGGCCTGATCCGCGAAATAGAGAAGATGTCCGACCCCGCCGTTCGGAGTCTGTCTCAGCAACTCGTCCAATCCTTGATGGATCTGCACGCCTCGGGCATCGAGCGCATGATCGAGATCGTGCATCGCAGCGGGGAGGGCGGACAGCAAATCATCGACGAACTTGGCCAGGATGATCTGGTGCGCAGCTTGCTTCTGCTCTACGGCCTTCACCCTCTGGATCTCCAGACCCGTGTCCTTCAGGCCCTGGAAAAAACTCGCCCGTACCTGCATTCGCACGGCGGAAACGTGGAGCTTGTCGGTGTGAGTGACTCAGGCGCGGTCACGCTCCGGCTCGATGGGACCTGTAACAGTTGCTCGTCCTCTTCGGTCACTTTGCAATCGACCGTCAAGCAGGCCATCTATGATGCCGCCCCGGACATAACGGCCCTCATCGTGGAGGGCGCTGTTCAGGAGCGGGCCTCGGCCCTGGCTTTCGTGCCGTTGGCCAGCCTGCAACAAAATGGAAATGGTCCTGCCTCCCACCGGGGCGCCGCCGAGGCGGAGCCGGCCGATTGGAGAACATCGTGAGAGCTCCACGGAGCGCGGAATGACCGCGCCTTCCTCAGGCACGCTCCCCAGAGCCAGCTCCCTGGCGGGCCTGCGGCAGCTTGCGCGAAAGCGAACTCCCGTCGAGCGCTGCGAAATGTGCAGTCGCGAGTTGGCCGCCGATCACCAGCACCTCATTGAGCCCGAGAATCGGAAGTTAATCTGCGCCTGCGACGCATGCGCGATCTTGTTTACCACGCGAGCAGGGACGAAAATGAGACGTGTGCCCAGGCGCGTCCGTTTTCTTCCCAATTTCCGGATGACCGACGTTCAGTGGAACAGCTTGATGATTCCCATCGAGATGGCTTTCTTTTTTCATAGCTCGCCGCACGGGCGAGTGGTGGCGTTTTATCCCAGCCCCGCCGGAGCTACCGAATCTCTCCTCGCCTTGGAAACCTGGAATGAGGTAGGCAGCGGGAATCCGGTGCTGGCGGAGATGACGCCCGACGTGGAAGCGCTCCTGGTGAACCGCGTGGGCGCCTCCCGCGGCGTTCCGGCGGCGTACTACATCGTTCCCATCGACGAGTGCTACAAGCTGGTTGGCCTGATTCGCCTGCATTGGCGCGGACTTTCCGGCGGCACCGAAGTGTGGCGTGAAATCACCAGCTATTTTGCGGCGCTGAAACAGAGGGCGGAGGTTCCCGGAGAAATTGCCGATGCCTGACCTGAATTTCCGAATCGAGGGCGCCGACATGGTTCCTCATGCTGCCGTCCCGTTGCTGGCGTTCAAACTGCGCTTGAGCAATGCGCCCGCGGACGAAACGATCCACACCGTGGTATTGCGGACGCAGATTCAAATCGAAGTCACTCGACGGCAGTACAGCCCCGGAGAACAGGAAAAATTGTCGGATCTTTTCGGAGATCCCGGCCGCTGGGGCCAGACGCTCCGCAACATGCTGTGGACACATGCGGATATTGTCGTTCCTGGGTTCCAGCAGCAAACCCTCGTCGATCTGCCGGTCCCCTGCACTTTCGATTTCAATGTCGCCGCCACGAAATATTTCCATGGCCTGAAGGATGGCGACTTGCCCCTGATTTTCCTCTTCAGCGGAACCGTGTTCTACCAGGATCACAGCGGCTCCTTGCAGGTTGCTCCCATCTCCTGGGATAAGGAGACGAAATTCAGGCTCCCGGTTCGAACCTGGCAGCGACTCATCGAAAGCTATTACCCCAATAGCGCCTGGCTCAGCCTTCGCAGGGATGTTTTCGAGCGGCTTTATCATTACAAAGTGCGTTGTGGCATCCCCACATGGGAGCGGACCGTCGAGCGTGTTCTGGCTGCCGTAGAGGAAACGGCGCGATCATGAATGCGAAGCTCATGGAAAGCATTGCCAACGCCGTCCTCTACGAGGGATACATGCTCTATCCATATCGCCCCTCGGCCGTGAAAAACCGGCAACGATGGAACTTTGGCATCGTCTATCCGCGGTCGTACAGCGAGACGCAAAATGGAATCGATGCATGGTTCCTGCAGACCGAATGCCTGATCCGCGGCAGCGAATCCGCCCTCATCGATATCAAAGGACGCTTCCTTCAGGCCGTTTCACGCCAAATGGCAAAACTTACGGCTCCCATCGCAGGTTTCACCGCGGATTCCAAGCTCGATTTCGAGATCGTTGGGTCGATCGAAATTGGAAATAAAACCCTGCAATCCTGGCAGGAAGCTGTGGAACGTGAGGTGAGGATTCCGCAAGTGCCGCTGGCCGAGCTGCTGGCGCGGCCTGTTCGGCAAATGTTTTCTTTTCCGGGCGACCGGGATTTGGAGCCCGTGAGGGATGAGGAAGGATCCGTAGCTGCGCTTATCGTGCGCACCCGCGAGGCCATAAGCGGTTGTGCGGAAATCCGCGCGGCGAAGTGCCAGGGTGGATTATTCAAACTGACGGTTTTGTTATCAAACCTCACCTCCGTTGAGAACCCGAATCTTTTGCACCGAGAGGAAGTGTTGTTGAAATCTTTTCTCTCGGCCCACGCGATTCTCGGCGTCACGGGAGGGGAATTCGTTTCCATGATTGACCCTCCCGCGGGCCTCCAGGAGTTCGCATCCGAATGCAAGAATGTCGGGACCTGGCCGGTATTGGTTGGCGAGGACAATGCCCGGGACGCAATGCTTTCTTCGCCCATCATTCTGTACGACTACCCGCAAATCGCTCCCGAAAGTCCCGGCGATCTGTTCGATGGCACCGAAATCGACGAAATCCTCGCGCTGCGCATCCTGACTTTGAGCGACGAGGAGAAGCGCGAGATTCGCCAAACCGACGACCGCGCCCGGGAAGTCTTGGAACGTACTGAAAACATGCCCATGGAACATTTTCTGAAGCTTCATGGAGTTCTGCGGGGCATGAAACCCGCCGGCGATCGCGCTGAGGATATCGGGGACGGGGATAAACGATGAACGATTGGGAATGGCATGCTCTTGAGGATAAGCCACCGATGGAGAGTGTCACCATCGGAGGCGTGCAGGTGAAGCCGGGCGACCGCGTTCGCCTCCGCCCGCGGAAGGGCGGCGATGTGCTCGACATCGCGCTCGCCGGCAAAATCGCCACCGTGGAATCCATCGAGCAGGACTATGAAGGCCAGCTCCACGTTTCCGTGGTGGTTGACGACGACCCCGGGCGCGACATCGGAATGCTGCGCCAGCCCGGCCATCGTTTTTTCTTTACTGCCGCTGAAGTGGAACCGATGGCGCCCGCCCATGCGTCAGCCGGCAAGAAGACGCCTACGATTTTAATCGCCGGAATAGGAAATATTTTTCTAGGCGATGACGCCTTCGGAGTCGAAGTCGTGAGCCGCTTGGCCCATCGCCATCTTCCGGAAGGAGTTCGCGTCGTTGATTTTGGCATTCGCGGTTTCGATCTCACCTATGCGCTAATCGACGGCGCCGACGTCACCATTCTCGTCGACGCATGCCCGCGCGGCGGCTTCGCCGGAGACCTGTATGTGGTCGAGCCGGACCTGAGTTCCGCTGAAGCCGCGGCAACGCAGCCCGCCGCCCTGGATGCGCACGGAATGAACCCGATGAACGTGATTCGCGCCGCGCAAGCCATGGGCGGCCCGCTAAAGCGAATCCTGTTGCTCGGCTGCGAACCGCAAACCTTCGGCCCCGAGGAAGGACAGATGGGCCTGAGCGATCCCGTCGCTTCGTCCGTCGAGCGCGCAATCCCTTTACTCGAGTCGATTGTAAAGCGAGTTTTGGATGGGGAATGGCCTTTGCAGAAATCTGAATCTTAGCTTAGGGAAGGAGATTTCATGGATACGCAATTGATGACCCAGGAACCCAACGGGCTTTCCCCCGACAAGGACACGCTCTACTTGCTCGGCGGCGCTGCGCTGGTTTTGATCGGCGCCGGATTGATTCTCTCCAACCCGGTGGTCCGCAAGTACATGGGGCAACTAAACGTCGGGAGTCTGGCCAAGGACCTGATGCCGGACATCGATCGCTATCTGAAACTGCGCTCGATGTAGTGGTATCGGAGAGCGATCGGCGAGGAAGGGGCAGCCGTGGGGTCTCAAGGTCGGATGATTGACGGCGCAAATAGAGGCGTGGCGGACCTGTCCGCAAACACGGGAGCGAGCATGCCGGCACAGGAATCCGTTGTTCATTACCGGATCGATCCGGCCATGAGCCGGTTCACGGTCAAAGTGTCGGCGGCGGGCCTATTGGCTGGATTTGGCCACAACCCTACCATCGTAATGCGCGATTGCTCTGGCGAAGCCGATTTCCTCCCCGCCACTCTCGAACAAGCAGCTCTGCGCCTCACGCTTCGCCCGGGCTCCTGCGAAGTCACCGACGACGTAAGCCAGAAGGACAAACTCGAAATCGAGACCCGGATGAAGCAGGAGGTCCTGGAGGTCTCGCGCTATCCGGAAATTGCCTTTGAAAGTACCAGCGTCTCGCCGACGCAAATGGGCGATCGGCAATACGCCGCCAGGATCGTTGGAAATCTGACGCTGCACGGGGCTACACACAGCCAGACCGTCGTTTGTCAGGTTGCCCTGACGGACGAAACGCTGCGAGGATTCGGTGAACTCTCGCTCCGGCAGACCGATTACGGCATCAAACTCGTGTCCGTCGCGGGCGGCACGCTCAAGGTCAAGGACGAGATCAAATGTTCGTTTGACATCTCGGCCCGAAGGCAGGCATAGCACGATGCGCTTCGACGAGCCCGATGCGAATCCGAGCGGAGGATGCCACATGTGTCTAGCGATTCCCGGCAAAATCATCGAAATCTCTTCTGAGAATGCCAACTTGGCGCTGGTCGATGTGGTCGGCCTCCGGCGCCATGTCGATCTGGGCCTGCTGGAAGACGACCGGCCCCACCCCGGCGATTGGGTCCTGATTCATGTCGGTTACGCCATGAGCAAGATCAGCGAACAGGACGCCGCGGAGCAGATGCGCACGCTCGAAATGCTCGGCGAAAGCGAAGCCGCCATGCAGGAAGTCCAGGGCTATGGATTAGAGGACGTGGTGAACAAGCCTCTGACCTGACACGGCCCTGCTGAAATATCGCAGCACGCGCGGCAATAGTCTCCGAGGTTGGATATGAAATACGTAGACGAATTCCGAAGTCCTGAGCTGATCGGCAAAACCGCCGAAGAGATTCGCCGGCTTGCCGATCCCCATCGCCACTACCGGCTCATGGAAGTGTGCGGCGGCCACACGCATGCGATTTACCGCTTCGGGCTCAAGGACATACTTCCCGCCAATATTGAGCTGATTCACGGCCCCGGCTGCCCGGTCTGTGTTCTTCCCATGGGCCGCATCGACGACGGTTTGTCCATCGCCGCAAGGGCCGGGGTCATTTTCGCCGCTTTTGGAGACATGATGCGCGTTCCCGGCACGCAGGGCAGCCCGTTGGAGCACAAGGCCCGCGGCATGGATGTG
>Ga0302326_10020291_pt1 | contig 13690 bp, 11 predicted proteins | sample Palsa_T0_3_FD_202264 | JGI IMG/M metagenome (GOLD analysis project Ga0302326, IMG submission 202264) | Peat permafrost microbial communities from Stordalen Mire near Abisko, Sweden - Palsa_T0_3 | ecosystem: Environmental > Terrestrial > Soil > Palsa > Peat permafrost | place: Sweden: Abisko... | reverse complement strand
GTGGCATTTAACGCGCCACTAGCAGCGGTCATTTTCGTGGTCGAAGAATTGCTGCACCGTTTCTCCGCCCGCGTTTTCAGCGCTACGCTTGTCGCATGCATCACTGGCACGCTCGTGCTGCGCGCGGTGATCGGCAACAGGCCGGATTTCGGTGTCGCGCCACAGCCTTACTTGCCCGCGGATGTCTTACCCGAATACCTGCTTTTAGGGATGGTCGCCGGTTTGCTGGGCGTCACGTTTAACGTGTCGCTATTAGCGTCGCTACGGCTGTTCGATCGCGGCCGCCGCTGGCCGGCGGGAACCAAAGGGGCTGTCGTCGGTGCCGCAGCGGGATTGATCGCGTGGTTCGCGCCAAACGCTGTTGGGGGCGGGGAGAACCTCGCTCAGCTTGCGATCGCAGGACGCCTGGCGTGCGGAGTGATTCTTAGTTTGTTAATCGTCCGGTTCGCACTCACCATGGCATCGTACGGCTCCGGCGCCCCTGGCGGAATTTTCGCGCCCTTACTTGCCTTGGGCGCTTTGCTCGGAAACGCATTTGGCGCGGCAAACGCGGGCCTGAGGCATGTGCCGTCAGACCCGGCCGCTTTTGCGATCGTCGCTATGGCGGCCTGTTTTACCGCGATCGTCCGCTCGCCGCTGACGGCTGTGGTCCTGCTTCTGGAGATGACTGGGAGTTGGACGTTAATCCTCCCAATGATGGCCGCCTCGGTCACCGCATATGCTGTGCCTGAACTATTGGGCAACCCACCCATTTACGACTCGCTGCGGGAGCGCGACGAGAAGTTGGAACGGCGGGAACTCCGTTAAGCAGCCATAGGGACCGAACGGCGTGATTTGTGTATGTCTCGGCAGCATGCCAACCGCTCGCCAAGAGAGAGAAGTGTCGATTCTTCGAAGTTGCGGCTGCAAGTCATAACCAACCCCCATCAAAACCTGCTCTCTTCAAGCCGCTGACGATAAACGGGCAGCTTCGCATTAACCGCCACAATAGCCCGGTACGATAGTTTTCGATCATCAAGACGATCGGACCCTGGTTGAGACCGTAGTGGAACGGGGAAACCCATCGTTGCAACGGATCGGATTTGTCGGCGAAGGTGGCGTTGAAGGTCGCTTTGAAGCCGTAGGAGTTGTTCTCGCGGAGCTTCAACTCCTCGAAATACACAAGCGCTGGCAGCACGATCTCGGGAGCGAAGGGTAGTGAGGCGACCACCGCCCAGGGCGCGATGCTACCGTCGTCGGGACCGTCTGGGACGCCGCGCGCCTTATAACCGAAGAATTGCCGCTTGTGGCCCCTAATCGTCTGGATTGCCGGGCCGGGACCATCGCTGGCGGTGATGCCCCAGCAGTTTGCCCCATAGGCGTCGAATTTGGCCGGATTATCGATCGCATACAGCTGCTGAACATAGGTAGCGCGGCGGCTATTTTCGAAATAATCGATGCTTTTCCCGCGCATGTAGTCATCCTGGATTCCACGAAAATCAATCCAGAGATGTGAAATCTGATGAGTAAATAGGGGTCCTGAATACAAGAACTCGTGATCGTAGATCTTTCTCCACTCGTACGTGGAAGTCCATTGCGCATAGCTTTCCTTCGGCAATGGATGGGTCGGGGAACCCAGGCCCAGCACGTAGAGAAACAACGCCTCGTCATAACCTTCCCAGCGGTAGGGTAGAAAACCGCTTTCGGGATTCCATCCCATCGAAACCGTGTCGCCACCATTTTGAGCCCAATTCCAATCAGCACGGTGGTACAGTTCATCGGCGAGCGTTCGGACTTCATGCTCGCCGGCTGACCCATCTGAGAAATAGGCTGCGGCGATGAGCGCTCCCATCAGAAGAAAGCTGGTATCAACAGTAGATAGTTCGCACTTCCAGACGCGCTTGCCGCTGTTCATGTCGAGAAAGTGATAATAAAAGCCTTTGTAGCCGGTCGCATCGGGATCGGTGCTCTGGGCGCTATCGCGAAAGAAGCGCAAGGTGGCAAGCGTTCGCTCGATCGCCTTTGCCCGGGTGATGAAGCCGCGCTCCACGCCCACGGGATAGGACGATAGTGCCAGTCCGACGGCCGCGATGCTCGCCGGCGCTCCGGCCTGTGTCTTGTCCACCACCAGGCCGTTCAGCGGGTTTGCTTCGTGAACGAAGTAAGAGAACGTTTCGCGCTGCAACGCTTCCAGTGTCTCGGAGCTGACCTTTGACTGCCTCACGATTGACCGCCCCCGCTGGATCGCTTGGGCGCCAGTTCCACCGTGATGGCAGCGATTGCGTGCGGGGGCATCGCAAGCTCTAGGTGGAGTGTTCCCGCCTCGAACTTCCACTGGAGAGGCTCGCGCACGATTTGGGATGCCACGTGTAGCTGCTCGACCTCCCGCTCGGTGGGTAGGGCGGGTCTGCCCATTTCGATCCAGAGCCGCTCGGCGTTCGCGTGATCTTCATCAATGCGCTCGATGTAGACGTTGCGAGGCGACAGTAGGCCTGTCAGTTGGACGTGAACCGATTCGGTCTCAATCGGGTGCCGAGGTAGCGCATGGTTCGTCAGCAAAACCGTAAGGCTGTTGCGACCGCGTACGACCCAGACATCCACTGTTTCATGCACTCCGTCCACCGGCAATTCTTCCGCACCGAGGCGGTGCAACAACTCGAAGGCGCGATAGGACGGTTTGGCCACCCCCTGCAACGTAAGCAAGCCGAAGCCGCCTTGAAATGCGGTCGCGGGCATGTAGTTCTCTTCGAAAATATCCGTGAATGTCCAATAGCTGTAACCCTGAACGAGTCCTTTCGCCTCCATCATGGTTTTGATGATGACGCATGCGGTATAGGGCTCATCGTGCAGGTGATCGCGCGGGTTGGAAGAGGAACTCCATTCCGTGTAGTAAAGCGGTTTGCCGCGCACTTTGCGATGGGTGTCTTGTGCCCACTCACGAAGGACGCTTCGCTGGCTGTGGGCAAGCTGTGTTTCGGTATCCTCTCCAATCGATCCCATCGCGTCCGTGGGATAGTGGTGTGTGCTGACGAAATCGGCGGGGACATTATTCTTCTCGCAGAAATCCAAAAACTCCGTGATCCATCCATTTTTGGCAGTCGCGGGACCGCCGACCTGCAAACGATGATCCACTGCCTTAATCGCCTGCGCGGTGAATCGATAGAGCTTAAAATAATCGGCCTGACTACCTGTCCAGAATGACTTGAGGTTGGGTTCGTTCCACACTTCAAAGAACCAGGTGCTGACTTCCTCGATGCCGTAGCGCTCGACCCAATGCGTTACCAGCCTGCCGATGAACTTTGCCCATTCGGCATAATCTTTGGGCGGCGTCACGTTGGCGGCGTAATGGAACACGGTCGTGTTGCCGGACGAAAGCGTCGATGGCATGAAGCTCAATTCGAGGAACGGTTTCATCCCGATCGAGAGCAGAAAATCACAGATTTGATCGGCGTTGAAGAATGAGTAGAGCAACTTTTCTTGCTCGTCCATGAGTGTGCCCATGTCGTCAGAAAGGAGATCGTGAAAGCGAACATGTCGGAAGCCAAGATCTTCGTGGCATTTCCGCAATTGCTTTTGCCAGTCTGCGCGAAGTGCGAGAGGGGCATGACCGCTGCCCACCGTATGCTCCCAGAAATGGGGAAGCGCCGTGGGCGTTGCAGATAAGAGGCACCGAAATTGTATGCTGTTCATTTAAATACCGCCTATTCGCGTCGGTCGCATGGTCGAATCGTAGGTTAAATGCCGATCCCTCACTTCGAGCGTCAGCCATCAAATGCCGTTGCCGACAGTCCCGCTACGCCGGGCTCAACCGCAAAGATGCTTCCGGAGAGCGGAGCCTCTTGAAGCTGCTGTGCTGTCATGGTCTCGCGCGCTGATGTGATGAACAACGTGCGAAGATTGTCGCCACCGAAAGTACAGCCGACCGCTCTAGGAACGCGGACCTGAATCTGACGTTCGATACGGCCGGTGGGATCGTAACGGACGACGCGACCAACACCGACCTGATTGCTCCAGACATGCCCCTCCGCGTCCACGCACAAGCCGTCTGGAAACGCGCCGAGCTTGCGATCAACCTCGGCGAAGACGCGACGATTAGCGAGCGAGCCTGTTACTGAATCAAAGTCAAACGCGTAGATCGCATACCGAAAGCTTTCCGTGTAATACATTGTATGGCCGTCCGGACTCCAGGCAGTACCATTGGAGCAGACGACCTGCGTGCGCATTCGTGTGACCGTCTGATCAGCATCAAAACGATACAAACTGCCCACAGGCTTGTCCCACGCCGGATCGCCCATCGTGCCGGCCCAAAACCGGCCTCGGGGATCGACGCGGCCATCGTTAAAGCGGGTATCAGCGTTGCCTGCCTCTACTTCGGCGAGCCTTTCAAGTTTGCCGGAGTCCGGTTCGAAGAAGGCAAACGTTTTACGGAGAGTCAGCAGCAAGCCACCCCTCTTGCGAAAGGCAACGCACGTTACTATCTCAGGCAAGTCGAAGGTTTCATTCCGTCCCTTCTTGGGATCGAAACGGTGAACTTTTTCCCCCTGGATATCGACCCAATACAATCGGCGCTCCTGGGGATGCCAGAGGGGTGATTCGCCGACGATGGCGTCCCATTTCAAGACGCACCGGACGTCGTCGCCGGAGATTGTACGGATAGCCATAATCGCTCCCAATGTTTGCGTTGAAGTAAGTCGGCATTCCAGTGGCCGATCCAACCGAAATGACCGCGGGTGTTAGGGCCGCCCTTAAGGGTGGTGAAAATGCCGCCCGCACTGACCAACAGCACTCCAACCACGGCGAGGACATCGGGGCGATTGTGCCATACGATCCATCCGATCAGGCCCGAAAACACCACCACGGAATAGTTGAACGGCGCAATGCGGCCAGCCGTGGCATATCGATAAGCAAGGATAATAAGTAACTGGCTCGTCGCTTGGCAGAGCCCGATGCCGACGAGGAATAGCCACTGTCGTTCTGAGGGAAAATGCCATCCGTATGGAAGAAAGGGCGCAGTCAGGAGCGAGGCCGTGAAAAAGTAGTAGAACAGGATACGGTACGTCGGCTCGGTGCTGGAGAGTCGATTTACCGTGACCAGCGCGATAGCCGAGCAAACTGCGGCGGCTGTCGCCACAAGGGCGGCGGGATTGCGCAGAAGGCTTGGGCCTGGTTTGAGGATAAGGAGGATGCCGATAAAGCCGATGGCCAGACTGATTGCAGTGGCTGAGGTGATCTTTTCCTTCAGCCAGATCCAAGCGACGATCGGGATAAACAGCGGCGCGGAGTTGCTTAAGAGAACCGTGTTCATCAACGGCATTTTGAGAATGGCGATGAACATCAGCGCCTGCGACAACACTCCCCCCAAACCGCGAACCCCTTGAAGGAGAAGATGCTGTGTTTTCAGACCGGCGACGCCATCGTGCAATGCCCATGGGAGAAAGAGCAGCAGGCTGATGAAGTTTTGGAAAAACACGATGGCGCTTGTGGAAACGCCGGCCCCTTTTCCGAGAGCGCTCATAATGGCCACGAGTAGAAATGCGGCTACGATCAGGCCGGCGCCCACTGGCACATTTTGGGTCGGACTCGATGGCGGAGCCGCTTGTGACATCATGATCGCGACCATAGCGAGCGCTTCCACTTCCGACTGAGGCTCATTGCATCCGGCCGATCAGGTGATCGGCAACTCGAATTGCATTGGCGATAATCGTAAGCGAAGGATTCACAGCCCCGCACGACGGGAAGAAGGCGCCGTCCACGACATATAGATTGTCGAAATCGTGAGCGCGACAATTGAGGTCGAGAACGGATTGTTTTGGATCTTCTCCGAATCGGCAGGTGCCATTCTGATGACCGACACCTTCAATGTTGATGTCTTTTTTGAAATAGGCGTGCCAGGCGAAGACCGCATTGGCATGACCCGCTCGTTTCAAGACGTCGATCCAGCGAGTTTTGAGTCTTTTGAATGAGGTTTGATTGTTGGGGGTATATTCGAGTCGGATGCCACCATCGACGACGCGAACGCGATTGTTGGGATCGGGAAGATCTTCGGTCATGAGCCACCAGGGAACGGCGTGATCCTTTGCGATTTTCAGAGCAAATCCGGGCGTCAGCGGAGGCGCATCGCTCTTCATCATTTCTTTTTTGAACGATCCAACCGGCTGAATGCTCCCCATTGGATAGGGGTAACCGGGTTCGCCAAAATAGAAGTCATTGATGCCAAAAGTCTTCATGTACTTATCGTCGTTCTCATGTTTGGAAAGTGCGACCATCGCGTCAGAATTGTGGAACATGAAGTGGCGTCCGACCATGCCGGAACTATTGGCGAGTCCACTGGGAAATCTGTCGCTCGCGCACTTGAGCAACAAGGCAGCAGAGTTGATGGCTCCGCAGGAAATAACAACGATATCGCCAGTGAATGTTGCGAAAGTTGTGCCGCCCGAAGGATCTTCGAGTTCCACCTCGACTGCGGTAACCGCTGTGCCGGTTGAATTGGTCAGAACGTTCGTTACTTTCGCGCTGGTTCGCAGCGTGACGTTCGACCGATCCATCACAGGCCGAACGCAGTCGATATCCGAATCGGCTTTGGCGTGGATGAGGCAGGGAAATCCATCGCAGGTATCGCAGCGAATGCATGCGCTGCGCAACCGATCGGCTTCGTTCAGTTTCAACCCCAGCGGCACCGGATAGGGTTTGTATCCCAGGCCGGCTACGCTCTCCTGAATCGCCTGCATGCGGGGTTCATTTGAAACCGGTGGAAACGGATAATCCTCACTTCGGGGCGGTTCCGTGGGATCGATGCCGCTCTTGCCATGGACGCAGAAGAGCCTCTCCGCCCGCGTGTAGTAGGGCTCAAACACGTCATATTTCAGGGGCCACTCCGGCGAAACACCTCCTTCGTGCTGCAGCGTTTCGAAGTCCTTGGCCCGTAGCCGAAACATGGCTGCGCCGAACACCTTGGTATTGCCGCCAACCCAGTAGCCGGTCCCCGGATGGAGCGTCTTGCCGTTGTGGTCGGCCCAAGTCTCAGTGGCGTGATAGCGATTTTGCTGGAAGACGGCCGTCGTATCCCAGTTCTCTTTTTCTCTCGGGAGAAATGTTCCACGCTCCAAGACCAGCAGCTTTTTCCCAGCCAGCGCCAACTCATGTGCCAATGTGCCTCCGCCCGCTCCGGTACCAATGATGATGATGTCATAGTGTTCGCTCATAAAAGCTTCCTTTACTCTGGTTGCCACGTCTCTCCTCGGAGGACGAATTCGCTTCGTCCGTGACTGTGGAGCTCATATCGCTGACACCGCCCGGCCAATAAGGTGATAATCAGCCTCCGTGCGCGAAATTGGGATAATCGGTCATGCCGCCATCCACGAAGATCGTACGCCCAGTCACATAGGAAGCGACGTCAGAGACCAGCACCACCACCATGCGGGCGACCTCTTCAGGCTCGCCAATCCGATTCAGCGGGATTTTCTCCAGTAGATCTTTCAGGCTCTTTGGATCGCTCCAGACGGAGCGGTTAATCGGCGTTTTGATTGCCCCCGGCGCGACCGCCAGCACGCGCACCCCGTACGGCGCCGCTTCCTGTGCGAGAGTCTTGGTCAACATGCTCATGGCAGCCTTGCTGGCGGTGTAGGCGCTGTAGCCGGACCAGGCGATTTCTTCGTGCACTGACGTCGTGCTCAACACAACCCCGCCCTTCTGCGGCACCATGCGCTTCAGGGCCTCGCGGGCGCAGTAGAAAGCTCCGAACAAATTAACCTCGATCACTTTTCGCCACGCCGCGATATCGGCCTCCCAACCGAAAGCGTGGGCGCCGTCAATGCCCGCGTTGTTGATCAGAACGTCGATCCCGCCCCACGCCGCGTCGATTTGCCGGAACAATTCTCCCACCGCCTTGGGATCGGAAACATCCGCCTGAATTGAGATCGCTTCGCCCTGCTTCTGTTTGATCGTCTGTACCAGACCGTCCGCTGCTTCGGGATGGCCCACGTAGTTGATCGCCACTTTGGCGCCGGCGTCGGCAAGAGCAAGTGCGATCGCCTCACCGATGCCTGAATTGCCACCCGTGACCAGGGCGCGTTTACCTTCAAGTCTGATGTTCATGATGAACTTCCTTTCTATAAACGGTCTCGGCAGGTTCGCGCTCCGTATGTGGCGATTGCTTTTGTGACAGCCGAAGCTGAACGATATTCGGCGGGAATGGAATGCCGCAGGCCCAGTTAAGTGCCACTTCAATCTTACGGCTGAGTGTCGGCAGCTTCGCCAAGTAGATTCCTCGCCATAAAAACCAGGCGACAAAGCCGGATAGCTTCACTCCATAAATCACCGCCACGGCGTTGCGATGCCCGATGGAGGCGAGCATGCCTCGCGGACGAAAACGAAATGGTTTCGTCGCTCTACCTTCCAAGGCGCGTTTAAGATTCTTCGCCAACTGCCGGGCCTGCTGCATCGCGAACTGCGCGGTCGCGGGACAGGGGCGCCCGTCGTAGGCATTGGGGACAAGTGAACAGTCTCCGAGCGTCCAGAGATTGGTCGTTCCACTCACCTTCATGTCCGGCTGGGTCTTCAGTCGGCCTTTTTCCAGCGGGAGATCCAGGCCCTTGATGAGCGGATGAGTCTCCGTGCCCGCCGTGCAGACAATCAATCGCGTTTCGATGCGCTCGCCGGAAGTTAGATGCACCGCCTCGGCATCAGCCTTCCGGGCGCATGTCTTAAGCCGCACGTCGATTCCATTTTTCCGAAGCTTTCGCAACGTGAACTCGGATAACGATTCGTGATTCAACTCCGGCAAAAGGCGCTCGCCTTTCTGTAATAGAGCTATACGAGGGGTTTCGTTCTTCAACTCTGGATAGAACCGGTGGATCGCGTGCATCATGTCCGCAATATGTCCCGCCACTTCCACGCCGCTGAAGCCTCCGCCAATCACGACAACCGTGAGCAGCCGCTGGCGCGCCATCGGTTCGGGCTCGGTCGCGGCAGCTTCGAAGTTGCCGATCACGTCGTTGCCCATGACGATCGCATCGATGACTGTTTTCAACGGATAGCCCCGCGAAGCCACGCCCGGAATCTCGTCGAGATTTGCCGTCGATCCGCAAGCGAGCACCAATTGGGTGTACCGAATTGAACCCGTCGTTCCGTCTCTCAGGATATAATGAGCTTCGTTGTTTTCGCGATCGATCCGGCTGACGCGCGCCTCCAGCCACTTCGTACGCCGGGTCAACTTGCGGCCGGCCACGACGACGTGCAGGGGAGAGATGGTCCTTCCCACCACCTCCGGAAGCATCGGAGTGAAGACCAGATGATTGTCAGCGCTGAGGACAATGACATCCGTCTGGGTCGGCAGCGAGCGTTCGAGGTGTTGTGCCAAGGTCACTCCGGCAAAACCGCCGCCTACAATCACAATCTTTTCTGCAAGATCTGGCATGCTGGCCTCTCGTTTCTTTAAAATCAGTGTTGTTGATTCTTGCGTGATTGCAGAAACGCCACGAGCGCGTCCATCTGCGCCGGCGTGAGATTCCCGGCATACGCCGGCATGTTCACGCCTCCGTTGGAAATCCTCAAAATCATCTGGTTTTTCGATAACCGCTCTCCCACATCGGTTAAATCCGGCCCGCGGCGACCGCCGTCGTCCCCAATCAAATGGCAGTTCAAACAGCCTTCGGAATGAAATAATTGCGCGCCAATGAAGACCGGACCATTGGTGGCACCCACAATTGACGGCGACAAAGGTTGGGCCTTGAAATTGGGTGACCAAGGTGAGTTCGCGCCCTCTACCCACAACGTCCCGATCATCACAATGGTCATCAAAACGGCGACGACAGCCCACGGACGCCGCCGCGGACTGCGTTCACCGCGATTGGAAATAAACGGCAGCGCAATTAGAACAATCCCGACGAGTAGCGGGCCGAAAACTATGAAATATTGTTCAGTTCCGTGCGGCATCAAGGCAAGCACGGCAAAATACCACAGCAGATACCAGTCGGGCCGTGGACTGGCCGCGATGATGCTGGGATCGGGCGGTGGCCCCAATTGTGGCGCGCCAAAGATCAAGGCCAGCGCGGCCATGACGACGATCATTCCGACGCAAAAGACCACATCGCGCCAAGCCGCGTCAGGCCAAAATGGCCGTCCAGTCTTTTCAAGCAGCTCTTTGTATTCCTGGCGGTAGGTTTTGGGATCAACCGGCCTGCCGGGTTTGGGCGGCTCGGAAATACCGTGGCGCAGGACAAGCCAAAGATGCAGCCCGACGAAGGAAAAGATGAAAGCGGGCATGATGAAAACGTGAATCACAAAGAACCGATTCAAAGTCGCGCCACCAACGGTGTCGCCGCCCAGTATGAAATGCGCCAGCCAGGTTCCGATGAACGGGGCCCGCCCGGCTTGTTCCGCCCCAACGACCACGGACCAGACGGCATTTTGATCCCACCGCAAAAGTTGTCCCGTAAAACCCATTAGCAGCGTGAACCCCAACAGCAGCACGCCGGTCACCCAGTTCAGTTCCCGGGGAAATTTGTAGGAGCCGAACAAAAACACCTGTGCCATATGCAGGCCGACCATCAAGACCATGGCCGACGCGCCGTAGTAATGGAGCCCGCGAAGAAAATGGCCGAATGGTGCCTCATCGCTGATAAAGTGAAGCGTCGAGTAGGCCTGGCTGGCCGAAGGGATATAAGCGAATGCCAGCGCAATTCCGCTGATCACTTGAATCATGAAGGCGCACAGCGTGGCGCTGCCGAAGACATACCACCATTTGGCGTCAGGCGGCACGAGATGCCGCGCCGTCTTGCCGATGATTTCGGGAAGGCCGGTGCGGTCGTCCACCCAATCCCAGACACGATGGAAAATTCGCTTCAACATCGCTATTTTGTGATGGGGATGGGCGAGGTTTGAATCTGCACATCGCCATTTACCACACGCACCGGATAGCGCGGCAGGGGCAACGGCGGCGGTCCGGCGGCGACGGTGCCGTCCTTGTAATACACGCCGCCATGGCATGGACACATAAACAAATTCGCATCGGCGAGCCAGCGAACCGGACAGCCCAGGTGCGTGCAATTGATGGAGAAGGCAACGAAGGTGTCGGCGTCCACTCGGCGCAGCCATGCCGCGCTGCGCGCAGTCACTCCCGCCCATGGCAACGGCGAAGCGTCTTCATATTTTACCGCGGTCGTTTCACCGATTTTGAAGGATTCGACTTTGCCTACCGTACGCCAGACTTCCGGCTTACGTTCAAAAAACGGTGCGAGAATAAAACCGGCCGTCGGCACCGTCAGGATCAGGGCGCCGAATCCGCCAGCAGCGAGACTCAATCGCGCCAGCAATTTGCGCCGCGAAAGTTCTGCCGGCGAAGACGGGTCGCTAGGCGGAGGAGTTTCAGTGTTTGGTTCGTTCATGGCGAATATCTCGAATCCATCCCGCCAGCGCCACGGCAAATAGCAGGATGCCGACACCGGTTATGATCAGTGAAGTGACCAGTCCCCATACCAACAAAGTAATTGCCAACGCCAGGGTCGCGGGCCAAATGCACGGTTCCGGCAAAATTTCCGGCTGCGGAATGTTCCATCCCGGACGCAACGGCGGTGGGGCTGGCTTTGAAGTTTCAACGGCCATGAGTTGCTCCAACGAAAGTGGTTGCTGAATACGATTCAGTCACTACGGCTTCGCCACCGGCTTCTCCAAACCAGCGGGCGAGCAAGCCGAGAATTCCGCAGAAATAAATCAGGCACGCGGGGACCCACATCAACAGTCCGCCCAGTTGCTGATCTTTGGCGGGCGTCAGTCCCCATTGATTTTGAATCAGTGGCAGAATGCCGAGCCGGTCCACCGGATGTAGATAAATCGAGCAAACTTCCACGGGCGCGAAGGTAATTATGATTCCCAGAATGGTGCAGCCGATGCACGCGCTAAACAGATAAATAATTCCCGCCGGCGGCGACAGCCGTTCCTTGTTCCACGGGCCGATGATCGGCCACCAAAAGGCGAAGCCCATCAACAGCAGCGAGACATATTGCAAACGATGAATCCACGGGTTGGTCACGGCCGCGTTGCACAGAGTGGGCGCGTGCCAAACCCACATCCCGCCGACGCCCAAACACCAGGTGGCCAAAGGATGGCGCAAAATCCAGTTCACCCATTTCCAGCGGCCGTTTTGAAAGCTGGCGGGAACCGGCGCGGAGGGCAGGCTCAATAAAATCAGCGGCGGAACAATCAATAGAAGGAGCAGATGTTGAAGCATGTGCGCGCTGAATAAATACCCGTCCGCCAACACGTCAATCGGCGAAGCCAAGGTGAGGAAGAGCATGATGGCTCCCGCCAGCAGCCAGCCGATCTTTCGGTGGGGACGTGAACGATGCCACGTGATGTAAATTAAGATCGCGGCGGCGCAAACTGCAATAGCCCAACGGTTCCAACTCCACGCTGAAATTAACAAATGCTCGGTGGTCATAAGAGAAGCCTTAAATAGACCACTGAAAAGACCACGAGCCAGACGGCATCCACAAAGTGCCAGTAAAGCCCGATGGACTTCACCGCTTCGATGCGACCTTCCTTAAAATCGCCCGCCAAGGAGAGTCCCATGACGATCAGCAACGCGGTTACTCCGACGCACACGTGCAATCCATGGAAGCCGGTTAGGGTGAAGAATGTGGTCGCGAATAAATTGGAATTGACCACGACTTTGGCACGGAAGATGCGCAGATACTCCCGGCCCTGACCGAAAATGAAGACGATGCCAAGCGCGATGGTCAGCGCCAGCAGCCAGCGAAACGCCGAATGTTTGTTGGCTTTCAATTTCTTTTCCGCCAGCCAGATGGTCAGACTGCTCGCAAGCAGGCAAAGGGTGTAAATCCCAGTTGTATCCGGATTCAGCATGCTGGCGGGAGTCGGCCCGTTCATGGCATAGGAGTTGTAAAAGAGATAGGCCAAAATGAGCAATAGAAAGAAAACGCCTTCAGATATCAGAAAGGCGACCATCACCACGCGATTTTTCTCCAGAACGAATTCATCCCGCGATGATGGGCCGCCAACAGGTGGATCAGGATTTTCCGGATGGGCCAAATCCCACAAGGGGCGCCGGCTGCGGATCGGTGGCACGCAATCAAAATTATGTGCTGGCGGCGGCGAGGTCGTGGCCCATTCCAGCGTCCAAGCGTGCCACGGATTGTCGCCCGCCGGTTGACCCTGGCGCAGGCTCAGGACGATATTCCACAAAAACACCAGCACCGAAGCGCCCAGCAAAAATGCCCCGATGGTGGAAATAAAATTTAGCAAACCCCACCCCGGCAGATCGGGATACGTGTAAAGCCGCCGCGACATTCCCATCAGACCAAGGAAATGTTGCACGAAGAACGCCGTGTTGAAGCCAATGACGGCCGTCCAGAAATTGAGCTTCCCCAGCCGTTCGGACAACATCCGGCCGGACATTTTGGGAAACCAGTAATAAAGCCCGGCAAAAACGGCGAAGAACGTGCCGCCGAAAAGCACGTAATGAAAATGCGCCACCAAATAATAAGTGTGGGCCACCTGCCAGTCGATCGGCACCACCGCGAACGTCACGCCGCTCAAGCCGCCGATCGTGAACTGGATCAGAAAAGCGACGGCAAATAACATGGACGTCGTCAGGCGAATCGAACCGCCCCACATCGTCGCGCTCCAGGCAAAAACTTTTATGCCCGTGGGAACGGCGATCAACATGCTGGTTGCCGAGAAGAACAGGTCGACC
>Ga0302326_10020290_pt1 | contig 13690 bp, 16 predicted proteins | sample Palsa_T0_3_FD_202264 | JGI IMG/M metagenome (GOLD analysis project Ga0302326, IMG submission 202264) | Peat permafrost microbial communities from Stordalen Mire near Abisko, Sweden - Palsa_T0_3 | ecosystem: Environmental > Terrestrial > Soil > Palsa > Peat permafrost | place: Sweden: Abisko... | reverse complement strand
ACCCGCCCCACCTTCACCGAAATCACGCCATCCTGATTCTGCAGCACGCCGTCGATCAATAGAAATGGCTCGCCGACCACCACCAGCTTGTAGCGGTCGTAAGTGGCCGGCTCGATGATGGCGTTCATCACACCGGTTTCGTCCTCCATGCTCAGGAACACGAAGCCTTTCGCCGTTCCGGGCCGCTGCCGCACGATCACCGATCCCGCAATGCGTACTAACCGGCCATTCGGAACGCGCGCGAGATACGCCGCCGGAGTCACTCCCAGCGCCTGCATCTCCATCCGCCGGTAAGCCATCGGATGCCGGCCGATAGTCACTCCCGTGCCGCGGAAATCGGACGTCAGCCGCTCCTCGACGGTCATACGTGCCAGCGGCGAAGCGCCTTCGACGGCTTCCAGTTGCTCCAATAATGGACCCACCGGCCGCACCGCGCGCTCTGCCATCCACAGCGCATCGCGCCGGTGTATTTGCTGTAGCGGATTCAGCGCGCCTACTTCCGCCAGCATCTTCATCTCGTCTTTGCGCAACTCCGGAACGCGCAGCGCCAAATCGTCCACGCTGCTGAAAGGCCGCTCCGCCCGCGCACGCACGATAGCCTCCGCAACGGGTTGCCGCATTCCCCGCACATACCGGAACCCCAGCCGCAAACAAAGTTTCGCCGCGTCTCCGTGTCGCCGCGTCTCCGCGTCGGCTTCGATACTACACAACCATTGCGACCGGCCAACATCCACCGGCAGCACCCGCAGCCCATGCCGCTGCGCATCTTTGATCAGAATCGACGGATGATAGAACCCCATCGGCTGATTGTTCAGCAAAGCCGCCGTAAACGCCGCCAGGTAATGGCATTTCAAATAAGCGCTGGCATACGCGATCATCGCGAAACTGGCCGCGTGCGATTCCGGAAATCCGTACAGCGCGAACGAAGTAATGGACAGCACGATCTGATCCTGCACCGCGCCGCTGATGCCATTGCGCTCCATGCCCGCGCGCAGCTTCGCCTCGATTTCAACCATGCGCTTTTCTGATCGCTTGAAACCCATCGCCCGCCGCAATTCCTCCGCCTGGCCGCCAGTAAATCCCGCCACGATCATGGCCATGCGCAGCAACTGCTCCTGGAACAGCGGCACGCCCAGCGTCCTCCGCAGCACCGGTTCAAGCGATGGATGCAGACAGTCGGCCCGCTCCCGCCCCTGCCGCCGCCGCAAATAAGGATGCACCATCTTGCCCACGATCGGCCCCGGCCGGATAATGGCCACCTGCACCACGATGTCGTAGAAGCGCGCCGGCCGCAGCCGCGGCAAACACGACATCTGCGCGCGGCTCTCCACCTGGAACATGCCGATCGTGTCGGCTTTTTGCAGCGCGCCATACACCGCCGGATCGTCCGCCGGAAGCTGCGCCAGATCCACCTCTTCGCCGTACGATTCGCGGATGCGCTCCAGGCACTCCTCGATAGCCGCCAGCATCCCCAATCCCAGCAGATCCACTTTGATAATGCCCATGTCCGCGCAATCTTCTTTATCCCACTGCACCACCACGCGTCCCGGCATGGTGGCCGGTTCCAGCGGCACCACCGAATCCAGTTGCCCTTGGCAGATCACCATGCCGCCGGAATGCTGACCCAGGTGCCGCGGCAGATCCTGCACGGCCTGGTACAGTTCCAGAAATTTGCGTATGCGCGGATTCTTCAGGTCCAGGCCCGCATCGCTGAAATGCCGCTCGGGCGTGTCGCTGGGGTCCTTCCATTCCCACGCCCGCACCAGGCTCGACAGGCGATCCAGCGTCACTATTTCGAAGCCCAGCGCCTTGCCCACCTCGCGCGCCGCCGATTTCCCGCGATAGGTGATCACGTTGGCCGTCATGGCCGCGCCCAGCTTGCCGTAGCGCTCGTAGACATATTGGATAGCGCGTTCGCGTTGATCGCCGCTGGGCAGGTCCAGGTCAATATCCGGCCACTCGCCACGCTCCTCCGATAGGAAACGCTCGAACAGCAGATCCATGCCCACGGGGTCCACTGCCGTGATCCCCAGCGAATAGCACACCGCGCTGTTGGCCGCCGAGCCGCGCCCCTGCGCCAGGATGCCGTGGTCGCGGCAGAAATTCACGATGTCCCAGACGATCAGAAAATAGCCCGCGAGCGCCAGCTTTTCGATCAACGCCAGCTCGCGCTCGATCTGACGACGCGCTTTATCGTGATATGGCCGGTAGCGCCGCCGCGCGCCTTCATCCGCGCGTTTGCGCAGGAACGATGCCATGGTTTCGCCTTCCGGCACGGGGTAGCGCGGAAATTCGTAGCCCAGATCCGCCAGCGTGAATTGCAACCGCGACGAAATTTCCGCGGTATGCGCGATAGCTTCCGGCAAATCCGCGAACAGCCGCGCCATCTCCGCGCCGGATTTGACGTAGCGCTCCGCGTTGGGCGTGAGCAGCCGTCCTGCGGTTTTGAGCGTCACCTTTTCGCGCACGCAGGTGAGCACGTCCAGCACTTCCCGCCCAGCCGCTGCAGCGTAGCAAACGCCGTTGGTAGCCACCAGCGGAATGCCCAGACGGCGCGCCTTTTCGACGATGGCCTGGTTGCGGGCTTCCTCATGGCGGTCCATGTGACGCTGCAATTCGGCATAGAGATTCCGCTTGCCGAAAATGCCCGCCAGCGATTCGTCGATATGGGGCGTGATGCAGATCAGACCATGCGCGAACTCCGCGATTTCTTCCAGCGTGGCGGCGCCTTCGCCTTTCTTGGCGCGCAATTTTATGCGCGTGACCAGGCGGCACAGGTTCCGATATCCCTCGCGATTCTCGCACAGCAGCGGATAGCGCCGGCCATTGGTGCAGGTAATCTCGGAGCCGATGTGCGCGCGCATCCCCGTCTTTTTTGCCGCCATGTGAAAGCGCGGCGCGCCGTACACGCCGTCCCGGTCGAGCAAAGCCATGGCCGGAATGCCCAAGTCCGCGCAAGCGGAAACCAGATCCTCGGGCGCCGACGCACCTTGCAAAAAACTGAACGCCGACCGCGCATGCAGTTCCACATACGGCCCCACGGGGCGCACGCTCTCAGCGTGCCGTGTCGGCACTCCTGCCGACACCTGCTTTGCCTCAGTCATAACAACCCTCCACAAACCATCGCCCCCATTCGCAATAAACCCTATAAATCGCCCCATCGCTCAGCGCGATATCCCATTCATCGCGAGCCCACGGACCGGTAGTCCACCAATCCCCCGAAGTACGCCAAGGCCCCACCGCCGCGGTCACGTGCCCGCGCACGCCATCCGCCTGCAAATGCACCGGCTGTCCCGATGCCATCTGCACACGCGCCGCCCGCGCCGGCCGTATCGCGCGCATTGTCTGTCTCCGCGTCGCCGTGTCTCCGCTTCTCCGCGTCGCCCCCTCGCCGAAGCTCCGCATCGCAAACGCCCCTGGCCGATGCGTATCCAGCAACTCCGGCGATCCCACGTTCCCCTCGCCCACCAGCCCCCGCAACCGCGCCAACGTAAGTTCCAATTTTTCCGGCTCGGGCGCGAGCGGAATAAAGAGACCCGTTTGCGCCGCGCGCGGCTTCGCCGGCGCCGCTTCCAGCCATACCTTCACCACCGGCGACGGTGGCGGATGCGCGCCCAGATCCAAATCGAACAGCTTCAAAAATGCCTTGGTATCCAGCATGGGAACCGGAAATCGCAACGTGCGCGCATGCTCCCCCCGATTTTCCAGCTTCAACCGCAACCGCAATTCGTTGGTGGCCAGCCCGTGCGAAACCAGGCGCGCGCGCAGGCCGTTCAGCAGTTGCGTCAGCACGAACATCAGCGGCTCCAGCAACTCCACCGGATATTCCAGTTCCGCTTCTTCTTCAAAACGGAGCGGCTCTCGCACGGGGACCAACGGCCGGTCGCCCGCGCCGCGCGCCAGCTTGTGCAAGCGCAACCCTTCCGGGCCGAGCCGCTCCGCCAGGCCCAGTTCCGGCAGCGCGGCCAGATCGCGAAACCGCCGGATGCCCCAGCGTTCCAACGTCTCCTGCATCTCCGGCGTAGGACCCAGCAGCGTCAGCGGCAGGCTGCCCAGATATTTAGCTTCATCGCCGTACGGGATCACGCTCACGCCCGCAAATCCGCGCGCCGCATGCACCGCCGTATCCAGGTTCGCCGCGATCGCCACGCTGGCCAGCAGTCCCCGTTCCACGGCGCGGCGCGCCAGGGCCGCCGCGATTTGCTGGGGCAAGCCGTATATACGCTCCAGCCCGTCGGCATCCAGCGCCACGGTATCCGCGGCGGTCCGCTCCACCAGCGGCGAAAATTCCTGCGCCAGCCGCAACAGACTCAAGGCCGACAATGTGGGGCGGACGCCCTCGTCCGCGCGCGACCCCCTGGTCGCGCTCCAGCTGCCGCTGTCAACATGGATCGCCGCAAACATAACTCCCTACCAGCGCGATTCAAAAGATGCCGCAATCGCCGGCACAGGCTTGCGCCGGTCCACATGCACCCGGATGCCGCGCAGCAATCGCGAGCAGCCCGGCGCACCAAACCAGCCCACCCCCTCCCGCCGCATCTCCAGCGTGAGCGAAGCGCAAGTCTTCGCATGCGGCTGCTGCTCCAACACCAGCAACACCGTGGGCGTTTGCTCCACGGCGCGGCGCAAACGGAACCATGAAGTCATCGAAATGCGCCGCGCGGCGATGACCGGCGTATCCGCCAGATCCATCACCACCAAGCCGAATCCTCCGCCCTGCACCAGCAAATCCGCGGCTTTCAGGGCGTGCTCGGCATTGCCGCCGCAGCGCACCCACAAGAGCAACTCCAATCGCACGCCAACCGCCGCGGCCGATACCGGATCGAATGCGTCGTCCGCATCCACCAACGCGCATACATTCTCGCGGCCGGTGGATTGGGCCAGAGCCGCCAGCATCAGGCTGGTGCGCCCCGACGATGCCGGCCCGTAAACCTCGGTCAAACACCCTTGTGGCAGGCCGCCGGCCATGGCATCCACTTCAGCCAAGCCGGTTGGGCAGACCTCGGCGAAGCCCACCTTAAATTCGAAATCCCGGCCCAGCGCCACCACGGCCATATTCGCCTTTTCTTCGCCTGTACTCTAATTGTGCAGGATGCTGGGCCGGGTGTCAAGGGGCGTGTGTCGGACCATTCATGGCTTTGACAGAGTAACCAAAAGTGGTTACCATTGAAATCGTTCTCGGCGCAAAACTGTCGCGCATGCCCCGTCATCCAGCGAAGGAAATCAAAACGGGCACATTGCAAAGCATTCTGAAAGATCTCGACTTGAAAACGTGAGGACTTAAATGGAACCTTACCGGGCATTATTCGAACCCGACCACAAGGCCGGCGGATACGTCGTGACGTTCCCGGATTTTGGCTTTACGGCGTGACGCAGGGCGAAACCGAGGCGGAAGCTATGGAGATGGCGCAAGATCATTTGATGCTTACGATCGGCGACTACATGAGGGAATCCAGACCCCTACCCACGCCCAGTCGCTAAGAAAATCGACAAGTGGCGCATAGCCCAGAAGTCTCCGCCCTCGGCCTCGCCCGCCCCGTTCACCCGCCAAAGAACCCGAAAGAATGCCAGCCGGCGAATCATTGGAGATCGCGATCATAAGGCCCCCGGCGTGTGCATTCCTGACGGTCTGTAAAAGATGACGACCTATGTGCTCGGCGCCGGTGCTCGCGCCACGCGGGCTATCCGCTTTGCTCGGAGCTGTGGCCAAGGTTAGTCGCATGGGCCATTGAAACAGATTCCAAATACCTGCAAGCAATCGCTGTCGTCGCCACGCTAAATGGCCTGGTTGTGGATGTGGAGGGTATGTTCACCGACCTTGATCTCGGTCGGGGAGCGTTTCGCGCGTTGACTGAAGATAAGCGAAAGAGCCTAAAGACATCGGTTCGCAGTTGTGTCACAGCCTATTTCACGAGTATTTGCAATCAAGGTCAACGGGCACCGCTATACAAAGCCTTAGCGAGCCAGATCGAGAATCACGATGTAATTGTTACGTTTAACTACGATGTTTCCGTAGACGACGAACTGGCTCGCGCCCATAAGTTTCGCGTCAAGAACGGGTACGGCGGCATTGAAGCGGATTGGGATGAATCCGATTCGGATGTGACTATACTAAAGCCTCACGGAAGCATCAATTGGATTGGACGGCTATTTGAGGGCGCTACACATGGCAGTCGGAACGTTCCCAATATTTATGGGAAGCGACCGTTTGTTGATAACAAGGATTCGGTTATCTTTGGGTACCCGAGCGATGTCTTGGACAAGACCTTTGGGCGCGGGGGAGTTGCGGGCGGATCAGACCCTGGATTTGTCACGCTCATATTGCCCACTTACGAGAAGCGGTTCTCGGTCGCAACGCCAATCGGCAACGAGTGGATTAAGTTTTACGAGGAGATCTGGTCAAAGGCCGCCCAGTCCTTGGAGCGCTCAGACCGGATTATCATCATTGGTTACAGTATGCCGGATGCGGATTGCCACTCGCGTGCGGTGCTCCTTTGGAACACCAACAAGCGGGCAGAGGTCTTCGTCTGTTGTGAGTCGGCGAATGAGAGAGTGAAAACGCAGTTCAGAAATCATGGCTTCTGGCGAGTGCGCGACATGGGTAGCTTTGAAGATTTACTAGTTGGCTTCTGACCGGGTAGGGCGTAAGGCAGCGCAGCAGGGCACCAGCCCGACTGTCAATTGCAGTAACCCATTTCGAGTACCCCGGAGGGACCGCCCATGAGTACGCTTTCCTCATGCTGGCTCAATATCACGACTCCTTTGTCTAGGAAGATCGTGTACACCTCGGCTCCGGTTTCGGTATGGACCAGAGTCAACATCCGTCCTTCCACCCGGTAGAGTACCTGGAGCGATGCCTGCCCATTATTGGATCGAACTTTAGGAGCATTAGTATCCAGATCAAGAAAGGCCACCGTATCGGCTTCATCTTCATCGTGCGAGTAGTATACTCGTTCGGGCTCATTTGGATCGTCAGGAACGTATTCCTTCGCAAAGATTCTATCCCAACTGCTCAACTTTTTGCGGAAGGTGACGTCCACCACTTTCTTGAATCTACAGGTTGCAGACTGCGTGATTGGCAACTTGAGCAAGGGAGAAATGGGCCGGGTCCAGACGAAGAGGTTATCGCCCGATACAGAGGAAGGAGAGGCTTTCGATGTCAGCTTGGAACAGCCTAACGTTACCAGGACAGAAAATGAGAGCAAGGCCAGAGCGTAATTCATATCTAGCCGCAAGTATAGCAAGGCCGCCTTTCGCCGGCGCTACGCGCCGCGTGAGAAACACCGGCCATGGTTCAACCGAACGGAATGTCCACTTCGGTGTAACTGCCCGGCGCTGCCGCGTCCACGGCGGCAACGACCCTCTCAACGTACCGGCGCAAGGTCGGCCATTGTTGGTTTCCCAGAACGACAAAAGCGATTTTCCGGCCCGTCAGATTTTGCTGGTACCGAATATTTTTGTCGGTCGTCAGCAGAAGCTCAAAGCCCGCGGCTTCAGCGGCGGCTATCAGTTCGCCGTTGGCAAGCCTGTCCCATCCGCGTTCGATCGCTTCAACCCACATGCCCCTTGAGGGCATAGCGAAGCGGGGCAGGCGTTCCGTTATCAAAGAGTATGAGCATCCGCCGTCTGGACGGGGGGCTGCACTACAGGCGGCGTGTCAAGACTCCGCGCCGCGAATTCCAGCACCGCTGCCACCTGTTCCCGCGTGACGTGAAACCAATCCATCACCTCGCCGATAGTCGCTCCCGCTTCCAGATTTTCGAACACCACCGAAACCGGCGTGCGGGTGTCCCGGAATACCCAAGCGCCACTGCGCTTGCCGGGGACGCTCTCCACGGCGGGGCATTGTGACCAATCGAGACTTGCCATGATCTGCGCTCCTATCTCTGAGAATACACTGTTACGCTACCGCGCCGGTGATTCAAATGATGCCGCAATCGCCGGCACAGGCTTGCGCCGGTCCACATGCACCCGGATGCCGCGCAGCAATCGCGAGCAGCCCGGCGCACCAAACCAGCCCGCCCCCTCCCGCCGCATCTCCAGCGTGAGCGAAGCGCAGGTCTTGGCATGCGGCTGCAGCTCCACCACCAGCAACACCGTAGGCGTGTGCTCCACGGCGCGGCGCAAACGGAACCATGAAGTCATCAAATGCGCCGCACGGCGATGACCGGCGTATCCGCCAGATCCATCACCACCATGCCGAATCCTCCGCCCTGCACCAACAGATCCACGGCTTTCAAGGCGTGCTCGGCATTGCCGCCGCAGCGCACCCACAAAAGACGCTCTAGCCGCACGCCGGCCGCCGCGGCCGATGCCGGGTCGAAGGCGTCGCTCGCATCCACCAACGCGCATACATTTTCGCGGCCGGTGGATTGGGCCATGGCCGCCAGCATCAGGCTGGTGCGCCCGACGATGCCGGCCCATAAACCTCGGTCAAACACCCTTGTGGCAGGCCGCCGGCCATGGCATCCACTTCAGGCAAGTCGCTTGGGCAGACCTCGGCGAAGCCCACCTTAAATTCGAAACCCCGGCCCAGCGCCACCACGGCCATATTCGCCTGTTATTCTCCTGTACTCTAATTGTTTGCAGGATGGCGAACCGGGTGTCAAGAGTGGTGTACGGCCTTAAAATAATCTGTCGCGCAACACCACAATTCTGCGGCACGGCATCGACTCTGCAGATTCGTAAGAAAAAGCATTGAACCACCCTTGACAATAAAAGTTGTCAATGCTACCATTTCCTGGTGCTCGACATCCAAGTCATCGACGATCCGGCAGCGGCGACGGTGGCTTTGGAGCCCATGCGGAGTCGACTCCTCTCCGAGCTAGCCGTGCCCGCCTCGGCGGCGACGTTGGCCACGCGGCTTGGCCTGGCTCGGCAGAAAGTCAACTACCACCTGCACGGGCTGGAGGCGCACGGGCTGGTGCGGCTGGCCCAGGAACGCAAGTGGGGCGGCCTGACGGAACGGCTGCTCGTGGCGACGGCCGCTTCCTACGTCGTTTCGCCCAGCGCCCTGGGTCCTGTCGCCGCGGATCCGAATCGGGAAATCGATAGGCTGTCCGCGAGCTATCTCATCGCCCTGGGCGCACGGGTCGTCCGCGAGGTGGGCGATCTTGTTCGTCGTGCGAAAGAGGCGGGCAAACGCCTGGCGACCCTGGCGGTGGATACCGAGGTTCGCTTCCGGTCGGCGACGGACCGGGCGGCTTTCAGCAACGAACTCACCGACGCCATCACGAAACTGGTTTCGAAGTACCACGATGAATCCGCCCCCGGCGGCCGCGCGCATCGCCTAGTGGTCGTGGCGCACCCTCTGCCGCAAAAATCCGATCCCAAGGAGCCATCATGAGCGTGAAGAAAGAAGCCTCTGGACGCCGTTCAGTCCAGGTCGAAGTCGAGGTCCCCGGCACGCCGGAGGAAGTCTGGCAGGCCATCGCCACCGGGCCGGGTATTTCGTCCTGGTTCGTGCCGACTGAGTTCGAGGAGCGCGACGGGAAGCCCGTTGCGGTGAAGTTGGACTTCGGCCCGGGCATGGAGTCCCGTTCCGTCGTGACGGCCTGGGATCCGCCGCGGATGTTTGCCGCCGAGGCCCCTGGCTGGGCCCCTGGCTCACCGGTCATCGCGGACGAGTGGAGCGTCGAAGCGCGCGGGGGAGGCATCTGCGTCGTCCGCGTGGTGCATAGCCTCTTCGCCAGCACGGACGACTGGGACAACCAGTTGGAAGGCACCGAATCCGGCTGGCCTGGCTTCTTCCGCATCCTGCGGATCTATCTCACGCACTTCCGCGGCCAACGCTCCGCGATGATGCAGTGGATGGCCCCCGCCGCGGGAACCGAAGCGGAGGCCTGGGAAACGCTGACCGCGGCATTGGGGCTGAAAGGCGTGAGCGCCGGGCAGCGTTGGACCGCCCCGGCGGGCGTCCCGGCGCTCAGCGGCGTGGTGGAGCACGTCAGCCAGAGTCCGTGCAACGCCCTGCTGCGGCTCGACAAGCCGGGGCCGGGCGCCGCCGCCCTTGGCGCCGTCAACTTCGGCGGCCAGAGCATGGTCACGCTCAGCTTCTACCTCTACGGCGATCGGGCGGCCGGGACCCTCGCCCGCGAGACACCGCTCTGGCAAGCGTGGATTGAAGAACGCTTCCCGACGCCGTCGGAGACGAGCAAGAGTGAATGATCGCGTGGTCATGGGAGTGCACTCCCGTCGTTGCGCTCGCTGACTGGTTCCCTCTCCTGTACTCGGGGAGGGTCGGGGTGAGTGCATGATCTCTGTGACGAACTCGGGTTGCGGTGCCAGGTGGACATCACCGCCGGCGCGGCCAGGGCGTGGACCAACGTCGACGAGCGTTTTCCATTAGGGCGTAATCCCCTACCAGCGCGATTCAAAAGACGCCGGCACGGGCTTGCGCCGATCGACCTGCACCCTGATGCCGCGCAGCAATGTGGGGCGGGCGTCCACGCCTGCGGCGGGTCTCCAGACCCGCCCCTCCACCCCCATGCTGGAGTTTGCCCCGACCACACCGCCCGCGCGCGCCGCATCTCCAGCGTGAGCGAAGCGCAGGTCTTGGCCTGCGCTTCCTGCTCCGGGGTGAAATGAACGCCTCCAGGGTAAAGGCTGCGGTCGGTCCTGCCAATGGTTTGACACCGCAGCGGCAAGCTGCTTAGGTCGACCATGAAAGCCGCCCGCTTCAGCGGCCGCTATCACTTCGCCGTTAGCAAACCTGTCCCATCCGCGCTCGATTGCTTCCACGACCACATGCCCTTTAAGAGCATAGCGAAGCGGGGCAGGCGTTCCGCTATCAAAGAGTATGAGTATCCGCCGTCTGGCCGGGAGGCTGCACCACAGATGGCGCGTCAAGACTCCGCGCCGCGAATTCGGTGTAGCCCTGCAACGGGAACAGGTTTTCATCATCGACTTTGGGAAGGCCCACGCAAAGGCGAGGCGCGCGCGGGTTGATATTCGGACCCCGACAGAACGCCACGCCGTTGACAGCCTGCGGCAACTCGAACCCCACGCTGGCATCATCGACCGCCGAAGGAGCGCCGAACAGCAGCAGGAGAACATGGTCCTGCCCCTTGTCCGTGATCTTGACCGCCGCCGTTAAAACGTAGTTCCGGCGACCGAGCGAGAGCAACTGGCCTTGCATCCCGCCGTTTAATTCGACCGTGGGAGGTTCATCACCCACAGCACCGGCCACCTGCGCCAAGCACGCCGCCAGAATTTTGACCGTCATATCCGGCTGATTGTATCGCTATTCGCCGCCGCGACCGCCCGCGCTTCCCACGACTGAATCAGCGGATTTCCGGCGCTTTCGTTTCGCGTGTTGCCTCACTTCCGGTTTTCGCGTACCCTTGAAGGCATGGAAGTACATTTCACGCCCGAGCAGGGAACGCAGCTTTCCCAAATCGCCACCCACGCGGGCACCGACGCCGAACGATTGGTGAAGGACGCAGCCTTGCGCCTGCTTCGGCAGGAGGCCCGCTTCCGCGCCGCCGTCCGCGAAGGCATCGCACAGGCCGACCGGGGCGAGTTCATTGAAGAAGAAGAAATGGACGCCCGCCTAGAGCAGATGTTGCGCTCATAGGCCATGCGTATCCGTTGGACGCCTGCCGCCGCAGCGGACTTGCAGAGCATTAGCGATTACCTCAAAGAACACCATCTACCGCGACCCAACCATGCGGAAGCTGTACGGCACTATCCGCGAGTTGAAGGAATGGCCGTGGCGTGGCCGTCCCGGACGCGAGGAAGGCACCCGAGAGATTTTGTTTCCACCCACGCCCTACGTGGCGGTGTTTCGTGAGTTTTCGGGAAGGCTGCGTAGGCGCCGCTCCGGATGGCCTGCGCACGTGCCTCTTGACGAAGTTGAACACTTGGCCGACAATTGAAAAGGCCAGCATCGCTTCGACTCCGAGGGGTTCGGCTTCTTCGGAATGCTGATCCGCTTCGTCGGAATCCCCACGATGTCGCTAAGAATTCGCTTCATAAAAAAGGTGGACTATGAGCCAGCTCTCGCGCTTGGCGAGATTACGCTGGACGACTTCGTCGAGACGTTTGAAGCGCCCCTGACCTTCTGGAGCGCGGATCGTTACGAAAGCCAGTGGCGAGAGGGCGTTGACCGACTGCTGAAGGGCGCCCTGAGGTCATGCCTAATTACATCAATGCTTGGTTCCGGATCCGAGCCATTTGGGGTCTGGTGGAAGCTCTATCGGGAAGGGGACTACGTCGTCGTGCAGAACCAATTACTATTGGCCGAAGTGCTCGGCGGAGACTTCGACCCAGATGAGCCTTACCGGTTCATTCGAGACCGACAGTCATGCAGCGCCGACGACGGAGCGCCGATATCCGAATGGGTTATTGGATTCGATACGATTGGATCTCTTTGAAGCCGTCACGACCGGAGACTATCCTTTTCGGCCAGGAAGGAATCATGATATTAGGCGACGGCAGGTTGTGCCAGGCCTGTCAACGTCTCGCGGTAATTCCAGGCCATCCATTCCGCTGGATTACCCTTCAACTCCGCGGCGTGGCGCTGCAACTCGGTCAGATAATCGAACGGATTAGCTCCGTTCAGTTCGCATGTGTGGATCAGACTCATGAACAGATCGCCCACTCCGGCGCCATTCACCGTCTTGTAGAAGAGCGCGTTCTTGCGATTCAGAATCGCCTTCTTTAAAGCCCTTTCTGCGATGTTGTTATCGAGCGGTGCGCCGGGCTGTTGCAGGAACAGTGTCAGCTTCGGCCAGTGATTTAGCAAGTAGGAGATGGCTTTGCCCAGTCCGGAATTCGGCTCCGTTTTGTGCTCCGCCAGTTGTACCTCCAGCCACTGGTGCAGTTCGGTCATCAACGGGCCGCTATGCTCCTGATGGAATCGCAGCCGGTCGTCCGGCGACAGTTCCTGTTCTCGCGCCAGCGCGTCGTGGCGATAAACGCCGCGCAAAGTCTCCAGCACATAACGGCATTCTTCGGGAAAATTATCGACCACATCCACAAACTGCCGTCTGCCATGGGCGATGCAGTTCGCCAGCAGCGTTTTGACGCCCTCCAGCTTGGGCGTGTTGCGCGACAATGCGTCGCACATCTGAATGGGTGCGGGAAGCTCGCGGACGCGCCGTTTCAACACATCGGTCATGTTCTCGCCCGCGTGCTTCCATCCCGTAAAGTACAACGCGATGCGCCACACCCCTACCATCGAAACAATCCCACTGGTGAATGTGCCGGTGCGTTTGTCACCCGGTTCGCGGGTCAGACGCAGTATCCGCATGCCCGTGTCGTCGTTGTGCAGCACGCCGCCTTGCGCCGCCTGCCGGATCAACTCCTCCAGCGCCGGGCGGACCCACTGCGCGGCGGCCGCCAGGAGTTCCCATTGCGTCGCGGAGGACAACGGCATTCCCAGTTGTTGTTCCAGCCTTTCCAGCCGGTGAAAAGGCACTCCCGTACCGTACTTCATCAGGGCGATCATCGCCACGGCCGTTGCATCGTACTTGTCCGGGCCCGCCGTCGCCGGTACGTCGGCGGTGTAACATCTGCCCGCAGGCATTGCAGCGGAGCCGCTCCATCTCAAACACAGTGGCTTCCAGCGGCGCGTGCCCCACAAATCTGACCAACGTGGCCGGCTCTTTCTGTCGGTATACCTTTCCGCGGCGGCATTCCGGGCAAAGGTCGCCGGAAGCGAGCGTGGCGTGCGCTACGGCCACCCTGT
>Ga0302326_10020289_pt1 | contig 13690 bp, 11 predicted proteins | sample Palsa_T0_3_FD_202264 | JGI IMG/M metagenome (GOLD analysis project Ga0302326, IMG submission 202264) | Peat permafrost microbial communities from Stordalen Mire near Abisko, Sweden - Palsa_T0_3 | ecosystem: Environmental > Terrestrial > Soil > Palsa > Peat permafrost | place: Sweden: Abisko... | reverse complement strand
TGCGCGACCGCAGCCCTTCGGCCACCGTCATCCCTTCCAGCACGGTCCGGCGCGCGGCGCTATCCCGGGGCCGCTCCCGCACGAAGAGCGCGGTCAGCGGCAGGCCCAAAAGCAGCACCAGCGATCCCAATACAATGTACGCCGCCCGCCATCCGTGCGCCGCGATCAACGCCTGCGCAGCCGGAGGGAACACCATGGCGCCCGTGCCTACGCCGGCCATCACCAGCGCCAGCGCCAAGCCGCGCCGCTTGTCGAACCAGGTGGAGACGGCGCGCGAATATCCCATCTGGGTGGTGCCGTTCCCGACGATGCCCAGCAATACGAAAATCGCGTACAGATGCATCAGGCGCGGAGTCAGGAAGCCGAGCGAGCCGAACGCCACGCCGAAGACCGCCATGCACGGGAGAATCACCCGGCGCGGCCCGAACCGGTCCAGCAAGTGGCCCAGTGGCGGCGAGCATACCGCCACTGTGAGCGCCGCCAATCCGAAGGCTGCCGAGACCGATTCGCGGCTCCATCCGAATGCGCCGCTCAATGGCTTCAGGAAGATACTGAACGTAAAAACCAGCAGCGACCCAAAGCTGACCATCGCTCCGCAGTAGGCCGCCAGCACCACCAGCCATCCCGGATAGATGCGCCCGGCGCCGGCGCTAACTGCGGACATAGCCGTGCAAGGCTGTCCGCTTCCCTCCCGCACGGTGGGCTTCATCGGAGAGCGCATGCACCCCGCTGGCGTCGATCCAGCGATTGTAGAAGTTGAACATCGCGCATACCGTGATCGCCAGATAAATGGCGTCGTCCTCCCAGCCGGCCGCGTACAGCGGTTTCATATCTTCGGCCGTGATGCGCGGAGAATCGTGGTTCACCTTGTCCACGAACCGGAACAATGCCTTGTGCTTCTCGTCCAGCTTCGAATTCTCCAGGTCCCGCAGCACACCCCAGACCAGTTCCTCGTCTCCCAACAGCTCCGCCGCGACCGCGGCGTGCGCCTTCAGTCAAAACGGACACTCGTTTCGATACGAAGTGAACGCGGCTATCAGCTCGCGAAAGCCCGGACTGAATGCCCCCGGCCCGCGCAGAATCTCCTGCGTGAAACGCGCCAGGTGTTCGGTGGCCTTGGGCAGATAGGCGAACATGTGCCAGATCTGCGGATACTCGGCCCCGCTATCCTGCATCATGCGGATCGCGTCCGCATACGGTCCCGGCTCCGGATTTTGTTCCACGCCGGGCAAAAACATCGGCTTCATTTTTGGATCTTCGTGCGCCATGGGCTTCCCTCTAAGAATGACGAATTATCACACACGCGTTGCGGAGCGTCAATACGGAATACATATTAGGGCAATAACTTTACTTGACTAACCGGGCCGTCTGCACAAGTCGGGCAGGTAACGCCGGTCCCAAAGCGTAATCTTCTTGGTGAACTAACGGCGTTGGAAATGCCGCGAGAACCATCCGGCTCCGCAGTTCTCCGTCAAAGTCGGGACCGTGATGGAGGATTCCCCCATCGGCCTGGACAAGTGGCTGATGGCGATGTGGCAGATCGTGAACTGCAAAAACGGAATCAGCAGCCACGAAGTTCACCGCGCCATCGGGATCACCCAGAGGTCTGCATGGTTTCTCGATCACCGCATCCGGTTCGCTCTGGGACCCACGCCCGGAGACAAGCTCTCCGGGTAGGCTCAAGCGGACGAAACTTTCATCGGCGGGAAGGCGCGGAACATGCTCAATGGTACTACGTCAGCGTAGAGCCGTTCCACCTGTTCCGCTATCTTGACGAACAGGTGTTCCGTTACAACAATCGCAAGATGAACGCCGGAAACCGCTTCAAAATAGTGCTCCGCGAGATGAGCAGGACGCTGTAAGGAACGGGGATTTCACGGGTATTACGAGATTTGCGGCATTCGGTAGAGTTGAAGGTTGCCAACCGACAACGAGTTCACCAAGGTGCTGGGCTGGCCCGGTTACCGCGTGTATCGTCCGATTTGCGGTACCTGGAATGAAGGGAATCGAGAGCGGGTTTCCTCCAGCGCCTTCTGCAACTCCTGCCTGGAGCGTTCCTGCTTTTGCTCCTCCAGAAATGGTCGACAGGAAGGCGCGTTTCATGAGTAGTAATGATACGCGCCGGAGCCCGATTGGAACTGCTTGGGTGACGGAATCGGTTTTCCCGCTTACGAGATTTCTTGTCCCACAACCGGACGAGGTAGCCGCTGACTTAGACGGCCAACGCATTGAAACGAAAAAACTGAGTCTTGGCATGATACTTGCACCCGAAGATGTTGGAGGATAATTAATGTTCCGATCCATTGCACGCGTCGTGGTTCCCGTTGTCATAGTATCTGTTTCCGTCTTGGCGTCCTTGGCCAACGCCCAAGAAGGCATGCCCAATCCGATTATGGCGCCGAATCCGCTGACGGCGACGATATCCATTTTTCGTAGCAACATGCAGGACAAGATCATGAAGTCGGCGGACGCGATGCCAGAGTCCAAGTACAGCTACCGGCCGACGAAGGACGTTCGCTCGTTTGCAGAGATCCTGAATCATGTGGCGGATATATCCTACAAATTGTGTTCAGACGTCAAGGCTGAAGCGAACCCCGCCACGGCTACCGCGAAGGATTCGAAGACCCAGATCATGGCCCACCTCAAAGGCGCGTTCAATTACTGCGATGGCGTGTACTCCGGGTTCACCGATGCGCACCTCAATGACCCGGCGGACTTCTGGGGCACCAAGACGAACAAGATGTTCGTGTTGACGCAAGTCGCAAATCATGACGCCTTGCATTATGGCAATCTCGTCACGTATCTGCGCCTCAATGGCCTCGTGCCGTCCGGGGGCTGGTTTTGATTGGCCCAGCGGCGTCCGCGTCCCACTAAGCGATTTCGCACGGGCTGACTTTTTGGCGCGTGGCGCGGCCGAGCGCTAAGCCGCTCAACACCCGCATGGTCTGCTCCGGGGTTGTGTCGTGACAATATCGTGTCCGCCCGACAGCTTAAGTGGAGCAGTTGCAATGCGAGAACGTATCCGTAGTCGAGCGGTACCACTGTAAAGTAGATAAGATGTATTTTCCTTCGGAATTCATGATGCCGTCCACTCTGGCCAGCGTCACCTGCGCGATACAGGTGGCTCAATGGGCGGATAACACTGGAAACGGCCGGGACGATATTATCTATGTCATCGAGCACGCGGATGAAGGCCAGTCCAACCTGAGGAATAAGTGGAAGTAATTGTCCAATATTAGGGTCTAACCGGGCCCCGGTCTTCCGTCCTCAACTCCAGCTCCGCCCACCGCGCATACAACTTCTCCACCGCGGCTTCCGCCGCCTGCATTTCCGCGTATCGCTGCTGTAGCGCGACCGGATCGGAAACCACCGCGGGCGCCTGCATCGCCGCGCGCGCCGCCTCCAGCGATTGCTCGGCTTCAAGTATCCTTTCCTCCATCCGCTCCCACTCGCGCGCCTCCAGATACGCCAGCTTCTTCCGCGGCGCCGCGGTCTCGGCAGCCCGTGCGGCGTAGCCCTCCGGCCGGTCCTCCTTCGCCCGCGCCGGCTTCACCGCGCGCGCCTGTTCCCATTGCGAGTAGTCCGCGAAAACCTCCGCGCCGCCCTCGCCATTGAGGCCCAGTACCACCGTCGACACCCGATCCAGCATGTACCGGTCGTGCGTCACCAGCACCAGCGCGCCGGGAAAATCGGTCAGGCTCTCCTCCAGCACTTCCAGCGTCGGGATATCCAGATCGTTGGTCGGCTCGTCCAGCAGCAGCACGTCCGCCGGCTGCAGCATCAGCCGCGCAATCACGATGCGCGCCCGCTCCCCACCCGAAAACCGGCCCACCGGAGTATCCAGTTGCTCCGGACTGAACAGGAAGCGTTTCGCCCAACCCGCGATGTGTATCGGGCGATCGCGGTATATCACGCTATCGCCGTGCGCTCCCAGCCCCTCCCGCAGCGGCGCGGCCGGATCGAGCTGTTCGCGGCCCTGGTCGAAATACACCACGCGCAGCCCGTCGGCGCGTTCGACAGTGCCCGCGTCGGCCTGCATCTCGCCTTTCATCACCCGCAACAGCGTGGTCTTGCCGCTGCCGTTCGGCCCGGCGAGGCCCAGCCGCATCCCCGGCGAAAGCGAGAAGCTCAGGTCGCGAAACAACTGCCGCCCGCCCAGCTGCTTCGAGATAACGTCCGCGCGGATCAGCTTCCTGGTCTGCCGCCCGGAAGCCGTGAAGTCGATGCGCGTCGTAGCCTTCGCATTGCGCGCCGAAACTTCCGCCAGCTCGCCCATCAGCGCATGCGCTGCGTCAATGCGTGCCCGCGACTTGCCGGTGCGCGCCTTCGGACCGCGCCGTAGCCATTCCACTTCGCGCCGCACACGGTTGGCCAGCGCCGCCTGCTGCTCCGTTTGCGCCTCCAGAAAAGCCTCGCGCTTCTCCAGAAAATCCGCGTACGCCCCCTCCGCGCGAAACATGCCGTCCGGATAGGCGCGATTGATCTCCGCCACTTCCGTCGCGGCGTTTTCCAGGAAATAGCGGTCGTGGCTGACCACCACCGCCGCGAACGACGCGCCCTCCAGCAGCCTCTCCAGCCACAAAATCCCTTCCAGGTCCAGATGGTTGGTGGGCTCGTCGAGCAACAGCACGTCCGGATTCCGAATCAGCTCGCGCGCGATCGAAAGCCGCCGCTTCCACCCACCGGAAAGCGACTCCACCGCGGCGCTCCCGTCCGCGAAGCCCGCCTTTCCCAATGTCACGCTGACCGCCGCCGTGCGCTCCGCCTCGTCCATCTCATGCAGCGTCGAGCGCTCGATCCCGCGCCCCGGCAGCGCCTCTTCCAGCACTTGGCCCACGGTCATGCCGGCCGCGAACTCCGGCTCCTGCGGAACGTAGGCGATGCGCGTCAGCTTGCGCACCGTGCGCATGCCCGTGTCCGGCTCGAGCAAGCCCGCCATGATCTTCAGCAGCGTGGATTTGCCCGAGCCATTCGGGCCGATCAACCCCAGCCGCTCGCCTTCGGAAATGTGTATGGAGATGTTGGAAAACAGCGGCGCTGCGCCGAACGACTTGCCGGCGCCCATCACGGAGAGTAGCGGCGCGGGCATCTGTTTCAGGATACCCTAGTAAGGTGTTCCGCCTCTTCTACGCGATCGAATTCCTGATCGCCCTCATTGCCACGTACACCGTCTGGAGCCAGGTCGGCGGGCAGTACCATCTCGACCTGATGGCGTGGTATTGGAAGCTGTGCTTGGGCGCCGGTATCGCGTTCGCGGCGGTGAGAGCCACGGCCGCCGCGGTGAAGGGCGAGCGCGCCTGGAATGCCCGTACGCTGCGCTGGATCTCCGTCGTGCTTGCACTGGCGCTCGTCTGCGGCCTGGTCACTTACTACTACCACCTCAACGAGCCGCCCCCCGACGACGACGACCAGGAGGATACCACCACGCCCACTGCCCAAACCGCCTATTAGTGGGGCAGGCTCGTAGCCAGGCTCGTAGCCTGCTGCGGCCTCGCAGGCCGCCAACTGAAGGATAATGAACCCATGACCGGAATCCAGTACGTGACCGACCAGAAGGGCCGCAAGGTGGCCGTTCAAATCGATCTGTGAAAATATCGGGACCTCTGGGAAGACATCCAGGATGTGCTTGTGTCGCGGTCGCGGCGTCACGAGAAGCGCATTCCGCTGGACAAAGTAAAAGCGGGTCTGATCAAGAGCGGCAAGCTCTCGCGTGCCTAGCTATCGCGTCGTCTTAACCGCAAGCGCGGAAAAAGAACTGTATGGCTGCCCGCCCAAATGATCGCCCGCATCGTGCCCCGTTTGGAACGCCTCGCGGCGGCTCCCCGGCCTCCGGGCTGTAAAAAACTCAAGGGCGGCGATAGCGAGTGGCGGATTCGCATCGGCGATTACCGGGTCGTATACGAGATTGACGACACGGCCAAGACGGTAGACGTGACGCGGATCGCTCATCGGCGCGAGGTCTCCGAGTAAGGGCATTGTTCTGTCCGGAGAACACACCGGGGGCAATTTTTAAACCGGAACGGGACGGACGATAACGGTTGCAGTCCCAAAGGGCCGCCTGAGTAATCATCAACCACGTCTCCCTCCGTTCCCCACGGTCATTGTAACCAAATCGCCTTCGAGGAGTATTCGGGAAGGGGGACCACATGGCCACAATAACGGACAGAATTACCAGCGATTTGCGTTTCGGGCTCCGCCAGCTCCGCTGAATCCGGCATTCACGGCGGCGGCCGTCCTGTCGCTGGCCCTTGGGATCGGCGCAAATACAGCCATTTTTCAGCTCATCGACGCCATCCGCCTGCGGACGCTCCCGGTCCAAAAACCGCGGGAGCTCGCATACCTCGATTTAGCCGACGGCTCTTGGCGATCGGGATGGCAGTCGACCCGCAGCGCGCGCTTGACCTACGCACTTTGGGAGAGCCTTCGCACCCGGCAGCAAGGCTTTTCCGGAACGCTGGCGTGGGGTGCCGCGCGCTTCAACCTGGCCCAAGGCGGCCAGGTGCGATTCGCCGAGGGCCTCTTCGTCAGCGGGAATTTCTTCCACATGCTGGGCATTCCTCCGGAGATAGGGAGAACATTCAGCGCGCAGGACGATCAACCCGGCTGCGGATCGCCTGGAGCCATCATCAGTCATGGATTCTGGCAGAGCGAGTTCGGCGGGGACCCGGCCGTCACCAGCCGCACTGTAAGACTCGACGGCAGGCCTTTCCCCGTTCTCGGCGTAACTCCGCCTGGGTTCTTCGGCGTGGAAATCGGCCACCGTTTCGACATCGCCGTGCCGGTGTGCGCCGATCCAATCTTTTACGAGGGCTTACGAGCCAGGCAAGAACAGGATTCCCCTGCGCACCGCCTGGTGGCTTTCGGCCATGGGCCGCTGAAGCCCGGCTGGACGATCGAGCGCGCGAATGCCCAGTTGCAGGCCATTTCCCCGGCGATCATGGAGGAAACCCTCCCGCCCTTTTACCGGGCGGACAATGCCAAGAAGTATCTCGCAAACGAGCTCAGTGCCTCGCCGGGCGCGACGTGTGTGTCCCAATTGGGGCGGCAATATGAAGACCCGCTTTGGATACTGCTCGCCACCACGGGGCTTGTTCTGCTCATCGCCTGCGCCAATCTAGCAAACCTGTTGCTGGCACGGGCCAGCGTGCGCGAGCGTGAGATCGCGGTGCGGCACGCGCTGGGCGCGTCCCGCGGACGGCTGATTGCGCAATTGCTATCCGAAAGCCTGCTGCTCGCGATGCTCGGTGCGTCACTGGGCGCGCCGCTCGGGAGTCTTCTGAGCCGGGGGTTGATTGCATTCCTCTCGACGCAGGGTAACCAGATGTTTGTGGCATTGGGGACCGGCTGGCGGGTGCTCGGATTCACCGTGGGCATAGCCCTGGCTACCTGCCTGCTCTTCGGACTGGGCGCCCGCATTGCGCGCCACGCGGTTGGCTCCGGCGTTCTGCTACTGGCGATCGATCTTGTGGTAGGAACCGCACTGGCCGCGTGGGCTGGCGAAGCGGCCGCGGCGCTGCTCTATGGTTTGAAGCCGCGGGACCCGCTAACGTTGGGCGGGGCCATCGCGTTGTTGGCGGTGGTGGCGTTGTTCGCCAGCTACGGACCAGCGTGGAGAGCGTCCCGTATAGAGCCAATGGCCGCCCTCCGTGATGAATGAAAGTGGGGCAGGCTCGCAGCCTGGCTCGCAGCCTGCAGCGGCCTCGCAGGCCGCTAAACTGCGCCGGCAGTCACAAGCCGAGCTCCGCCGCCCATAACCCTGAAAACAAACGCCCAAACGCCAATCCGCATGCCGAACTCCCGCCGCCGGCATGCTACGCTCAGTCCGGGGTAGGTCAAATAGCCGACTTTATCTCCGGCAAACCGAAACTTTCGGCGTTGCGCGGTGTTTAAGGTATAGTAGACCATCGGAGCGCTGCTTCCCAAGGAGGAACATGATGACGAATTACAACGAAAAAATCGGTCGTAGAGGCCCGGGGGGGGGGGCACCAAATATCTCCCTTTTTTGCATCTAGCCGCGCTGGCGCTTCTCATACCCTGCATCGGCGCCGCGCAGGCCACCACCTACGAGGTACTGTACAGTTTCACGGGCAACCCCGACGGTGCTCAGCCCGATGCAGCTTTGGTAATCGGTAAGGATGGCGCGCTTTACGGTACCACCAATGTCGGCGGCTCTTCCGAGCTCGGCACAGTCTTCAGACTGTCGCCGGCGACCGGTGTTCCCTGGACGGAGACCGTGATCCACAATTTCACTGGGCCCGACGGACAATACCCCACCGCTGCCTTGGTCTCCGATGGAGGATCGTTTTATGGCGCCACGAAATTTGGTGGGACTGGCGCGGGGACCATCTTCGAACTGGCGCCGCCGGCCAATGCGGGAGGCGCCTGGACCGAAACCCTCTTGTACAGCTTCGTCTATAGCAAAGACAGCCAGAACGTAGCCCCGATTGGGCCGCTACTGATAGCCCCAGGTGGAACGATGTTCACTACGACGGAGGGTGCGCCCGATGTGCCGCTCGGCTTGCGTTTCGGTGCGGTAATAGCTTTAGTGCCCCCGGCAGCGCCGGGCGACGATTGGGCGGAGTACGAAATATCTCCTTTCGGGGGACCTCCCGAGGGGGAGTGGCCATTCGCGGGCGTAGTTTCCGAAGGTGGGTCGCTGTTCGGGACAGCAGCCTACGGTGGCGACGAATATTGCGATGGACCAGAAGGTTGCGGCACGGTCTACGAGTTGACGCCACCGGCAATCCAGGGTAACCCTTGGACGCAAACGACGATTCACACCTTCGGATCAGTGCCCAACGACGGCGCTGACCCAGAGGCACTAACAGTGGGTCCGGGCGGAGTGCTCTACGGCACGACCCAGTCCGGCGGCACCGAGTTCTGCCCGACCGCCGATGGCGTCGGCAACCCGTGTGGCACCGTTTTCCAATTGGCACCGCCGACAGTGTCGGGCGGGACCTGGACATATTCAGTAATTTATAACTTCACGGCGACCAACGGCGATGGAGAGGCTCCTAGCGCAGGCGTGGTGGTGGGTAAGAACGGAGCACTCTACGGTACGACGCAATATGGCGGGAGCGCCACGTCGGCTTGTCCGCCTTCATACTACGTGCTTCCTGGTTGCGGCACGGTATTCGGGCTAACGCCGCCAGCCACGCCGGGCGGTACCTGGACTGAGAAAGTGCTGCACAGCTTCTCTGGCGCGAACGGCGACGGTTCCATGCCCGTGGCAGGTCTGGCCCTGAGCTCGGACGGAGTGCTCTATGGCACTACCTCCGCCGGCGGCACGGCAGGCAAAGGCACCGTATTCGCCATCGTGCCGTAATGTTACGAAATGCTACAAAGAACCAAGATATTCCGGCCCCAGTACGAAGGCGCGGATCTCCGTCGAAGCCAAACCGAAAAAAACCGAACGAACCCAATCCGACCATTTGTTTTCAATAAACCCGCGCTCCGTGGGGCAGGCGTCCACGCCTGCTGAGTGTCTCCAGACCCGACCGAGCCAGCGCCGCACCGAGCTCCGCCGCCCAAGCGAACTCCTGCCGCCGGCATGCCATGCTCTGTCCGGGTAGATTATTTCCCCGCCATGATGTCACGGAATGTTACAAAGAATCCGGCCCCGTTACAAAGGCGCGGATCTCGTCGAAGCCAAAATGAAAGAACCGAACGAACCCAATTCGACCATTTGTTTTCAGCAAACGCGACAAAAGGCGACGAAATGCAACCCTGCCAGCCTTTTGTGGGCAGGCGTCCACGCCTGCTGAGGGTCTCCAGACCCGCCCGAGCGAGCCAGCGTGGCGCTGCGTGATGACTGAGTGGGGCAGGCTCAAAGCCTGCAGCGGCCTCGCAGGCCGCCAACGCGCGCCGGCAGTCACACGCCGAGCTCCGCCGCCCATGAACTTGAGAACAAACGTCCAACTCCAATCCGCATGCCGAACTCCTGCCGCCGGCATGTTACGCTCAGTCCGGGGTAGGTTATTTCACCAGCGCAATGTACTGTAACGGAATGTTAAAAAGAATCAAATAAAAACCGGCCCCGCTAAAAATGCGCCGAGCTCGGTCGAAGCCAAACCAAAAAACCGAACGAACCCAATCCGACCATTTGATTTCAGCAAAGGCGACAAAAGGCGACGAAATGCAACGAAATGCAACCCCTGCCAGCCTTTTGTGGGGCGGGCGTCCACGCCTGCGGCGGGTCGCCAGACCCGCCCGACCGAGCCCCAAGGTACATTGGGATAAATGTCTCACATAGTGGTACACCGCCTCGCGAACGAACCTCGTCCGACGGACTACCGGCGATTCAGCCGGGTCGCCTGGGCCGTGCTGGCGTACAACATGTTGGTCGTCCTCTGGGGCGCATTCGTGCGCGCTACCCGCTCCGGCGCCGGCTGCGGAAACCGTTGGCCGCTGTGCAACGGGGTGATGGTGCCGCGCGCCCCGCGCATCGAAACCATCATCGAGTTCACCCACCGCGCCACCAGCGGACTGGCGCTGCTGAGCGTCGCCGCGCTTTGCGTCTGGGCTTTCCGCCTGTTCCCGCGCGGTCACCGCGCACGTACCTATGCGGTACTCTCCGTCGTGTTCCTGTTTGCAGAAGCCTTGCTGGGCGCCGGCCTGGTTGTGTTTCAATACGTGGAGCACAACGCCTCGGCGGGCCGCGCCGCATACCTCTCGGCGCACCTGGTGAACACGCAGATACTGCTCGCCATGCTGACCCTCACGGCGTGGTTCGGTGCCGATCCCGTTTTGCGCCCCTGGCGCTCCGCGCCGAAACTGGTAATGGCCGCACTGCCCGCTGCCCTTGTGGTAGCCGTCAGCGGCGCGATCGCGGCGCTGGGCGACACGCTATTTCCAGCCGCTTCGGTGGCCTCCGGAATGCGCCAGGAGTTCTCGCAAACGGCCAGCACGCTGCAGCGCCTGCGCGTCGTGCACCCGGTGCTGGCAGTCGCGGGCGGAGCTTTGCTGTTGGCGGCGGCGGTCGCAGCCATACGATCCGGACGCAGCCGCATGGGCGCGGTCGTTGCTGCACTGGTGTTCTTGCAACTGGCGGCTGGAGGGCTGAACATCGTCCTGCTCGCGCCGGTCTGGATGCAGATCCTGCACCTGATGCTGGCCGACTTACTGTGGGTAGCGTTGGTAGTGATGACGCTCGAAAGCGCCCGCTAGCGTAGCCGTGGGGCAGGCCATCGTTGCTTGTGGCCTGCGGGTGTTCGAGCCAGCCGATAAGCCACTTTCAGGGCTTTTAAGTACACTCATCCGCCGAAATAATCAGTCAATAGATCGAATCCGATGTAAAATTAAGCGAAACTACTTCCAATTAAGCGGAAATCCCGGCGGATAAATGATCGCGGTCGAGAGAAAAGGAATCCGATTCTATGTTCAGGATAACTGCTCGATCCGCGATCTCTCACTCCTGGCGCCGCCGCATCATTTCCAAATGTCTACCGGTCCTAGTTATCTCCCTCGCGCCCACACTGCGCGCCGCGGACCGCATTACTCTTCCTATCGACGATAGCCGCAGCGTGGCACTGCCCGGCCATGTGAGCCCGCGAATCAACGCCGCCCTGGACCAGGGACCCGCCGCCCAATCCATGGATCTTCCGTATGTCACTCTGGTACTCGGTCCCTCGGCCGGCCAACAGGCCGATCTCGACCGGTTATCTGCGCAGCAGCAGGATCCCTCGTCGCCGGACTACCATCGTTGGCTCACTCCGGAGCAATACGCGGACCGGTTCGGAGTAAGTCGGGCCGACATAGAAAAAATGGTTACGTGGCTGCGTCAACATGCGCTTACCTTGAAGTCCGTCGCGCGTGCGCGCAATGCGGTCGCTTTCGGTGGAACCGCGGGCCAAATCGGCGCTGCCTTCCGCATCGAGATTCATCGCTATCTGGTGGGCGGCGAATCGCACTACGCGAATAGCGCCGACCCGTCCATACCGGCGGCTTTCCAGGGCGTCGTTGTAGCCATTCATGGGCTGCATGACTTCCGCTTGAAGCCCGCGCTACGGCCGGGCGCGCAGCCGCGAGATACCCAGGGTTCCGCCTACTCGCTCGCTCCCGGCGACATAGCCACTATTTACGACATCGCTCCCCTGTACAGCGCCGGCATCGACGGAACGGGGCAGAAGCTGGTAATTACCGGGCAGACTCAGATTAATCTATCGGATATCCAGCAATACCGCAGTTTTTTCAATCTGCCGGTGAACAACCCCACCGTGCTGCTGGTTCCCAACACTCAGGATCCCGGGATTGTCCAGGACTACCTGCCGGAAGCCGACATCGATCTGGAACTCTCCGGGGCGGTGGCGCGCAACGCCAGCATTCTCTTTGTCTACTCGACCAACGTCACTGATGCGCTGCAATACGCCATCGATCAGGTCCTGGCGCCGGTGGTCGGTATCAGCTACGGCAACTGCGAATTGCAGACGGAATCGGCGTTCGCGACGACTCTCCAAACTTGGGCGACGCAAGCCAACGCGCAGGGTCAGACCGTGATCGCCGCCTCGGGCGACGAAGGCGCGGCGGATTGTTTCGGCGGAGACGTCGCCGCCACTAATAACTCCCTGTCGGTGGATACTCCAGCCTCCCTTCCGCAGGTGACTGGCGTGGGCGGCACGGAATTCGTTGAAGGAAGCGGAAGCTATTGGAATCTCATCGATTCCAGTAACCACGCCTCGGCGCTGTCTTACATTCCCGAAATCGCCTGGAACGACAGCGCTCTCCAAGGATATCCGAATGCCAGCGGCGGCGGTGCGAGTGTGTATTTCTCCAAGCCATCGTGGCAGACCGGCGCCGGCGTCCCAGCCGACGGCGCCAGAGATGTTCCGGATGTGGCGCTCTCGGCTTCCTCCCGTCACGATGCCTACCAGATCTACACCTCGGGCACCTTTCAGGCTTACGGAGGCACCTCGTGTACGTCTCCCGAATTTGCTGGAATCGCCGTTTTGCTGGGCCAGTACCTGGTCGCCAAGGGCTTTCAGTCCAGCCCCGGCTTGGGCAATATCAATCCGGCACTCTATACTCTGGCGCAGAACCCGGCTTTGTTTCATGACATCACCATGGGAAATAATATTGTGACTCCCGGTGGGACGGCCATCGGGTATAGCGCCGGCGTGGGCTATGATCGGGTCACCGGCCTGGGTTCCCCGGATGTCTACGCTTTGGTTACGGCGTGGCACGGTGAAAGCGCGACCCTCAAGAACAGCGTTACCATGACGCTCGCGGCCAGCGCGGATAGCGTGACCTTCAGCGGCACGACGGTACTGACAGCCACCGTCGCGGGAACGAGCGGCGCGATCCCCACCGGTACCGTGGCCTTTTCGGCGGGGGATTATGCGCTGGGTACGGCTGCCCTCAACGGCAGCGCGGCGGCCACTCTGACGCTGAGCGGCGCGCAGTTGGCCGTGGGCGCCAATGGCATCGCGGCGCAATACGATGGCGACACTTCCTATTACGGCGCAACCGCTTCCGCCAGTGTCACGGTCACGTCGCCCGGTAACGGCCCGCCGGCGATCGGAGGACTGTTGAACGCAGGTTCCTACACGCCGGCCTCTGCGCCAGGCGGCATTCTGAGCGTCTTCGGCACGCAACTGGCCCCCCCGGGCGTCCAGGTGAGCGCCCCGGGCGTGCCCCTGCCTATCATGCTGGCCGGCACATGGGCGGCCATCAACGGCATCCCCGCGCCGCTCTA
>Ga0302326_10020287_pt1 | contig 13691 bp, 13 predicted proteins | sample Palsa_T0_3_FD_202264 | JGI IMG/M metagenome (GOLD analysis project Ga0302326, IMG submission 202264) | Peat permafrost microbial communities from Stordalen Mire near Abisko, Sweden - Palsa_T0_3 | ecosystem: Environmental > Terrestrial > Soil > Palsa > Peat permafrost | place: Sweden: Abisko... | reverse complement strand
TGTGGCTTTCCCGTGCTCGGCGGCGGGCAGTGTGGCTGCACCACGGACGACGACTGCAACGGCGGGCGGTGTGACGACGGCGAATGCATTTAGCAGGTCGCGAAGCGTCGGCCCTTATCGCCGACCGCGTGGCGACGGCTGGGTGACCGTCACCGTCAGGCCCTCGACCTCCGCCTTCAGCTTCTGCTTCTGGCGCTTGCCCAGCGTGCCCCGCAGCCGGCGCGTCTCGCGGACCTTCGCTCCCATGAGGATCTTCTGTGCCGCCGTCCGCTTCGGGCGCTTCTTCGGGTTGATCAGCAGGATCTGCCCATGGATCGCGACGAAGAACTCCACGCACGCGGTCAGGAGCGAGGCGATGCGCTTGCGCTGCTGCTTCTCCTGGATGATGAGGTCGTCGAGCTTGTTCCACTCCGCGAGCGCCTCGTCGATGATGGGGATGAGGTCGCTCCCGGTGCTGTCCGAGCCACCGTGCAGCTTGTACACCCGGCTTGCGGCCTGCTTTTGCTGCAGCTTGTCGCGGAGAAGCTGCAGCATCGTGCGGACGCGGCTGGGCGCGTGACCTGTGCGCGAAGCCACGTCTGCGTAACCCAGGTCTTCGATCAACATGCGACGACTATCGCAAGGGATGACGACGCGCGCCATTCACATCCGTACGCTTGATGTGACGATGCGGTGGGGAGCTTCGACTGGCAGCACCGTGCCACCGCTTACTTTCTGCAATGCACTGGGGAGGACCCGCCGCGCTGCGATGAGGAACGCAGTCCCGGCGATGAGGACCACGAAAGTATCGCGTGACAGCGCTCTGCCACTCGTAAGTTAGCGGTTCCTCGACAACTTCATCGACCGCGCAAGCGCCGGCAGCACCCTGCCAGTCGTAAGTTCCTTGCGCCTCGTCACCTTCGTCGACCGGGTGAGCTCTGGCACGTGTTTGCCAGCCGTAAGTTTCTTGCCTCTCGTCACCGCACGCACCCGCGCGTTCATTGCGCGCGCCCGCATCGTCATTGCGCCCCGCCGAGTCAGGACTGACAGGCCCCTGCCAGCGCTAACGGGTGCTGTCCTCGAGCTTGTCAGCCAGTTCGAGCGCTGAGCGGGCTTCGGCCTCCCTCCCCTGCGCCTTGCGAAGCTCGGCCTCGGCGCGGAGCAAGTGCACGGCGATCTCCGGGCGCCCTTCAAGGACGCGCCGCCTCGACTCGTCATCCAAGGAAGCCAGCAGCCCGTGCGACAGGCCCAGGTGCGTCGCATAGACTTCGTCGAGCAACGCCTCGGCCTCCTCCCCGAGGCCGCCCTTCACGAGCCCCAGCATCTTGGCGACGGCTTCGGCCAAGCGCTTGGTCAAGCGCTCGAGGTAGTCCCGCTTCAGCATCCCATCGATATAAGCCGCGCCGGGGGGGTGGCGCACCGCTGGACGGCTCGGATGACGCAGCGCGCCAGCCTCCCTTTTCAAAATCCTGTTGACAGCCACCCCGGAAGCGGAGCTCAGTGCATGAAACATGAATCAGTATTCAGGTTCATTGCAGCGCCGCACCACCCCGCCCAGCCGATCCAGGGGCCGCGCCGCTCCCGCTTCCAAGCCTCCCACCGCGCGCGGGAAGCGTAGCCGGGAGAAGATCCTGCGCGCCGCCGAGCACGTGTTCGGCCGGAAGTCCTACACTCACGCGGGGATCGCCGACATCGCGCGCAAGGCCGGCGTCGCCCTCGGCAGCTTCTACGTCTACTTCCCGGACAAGCGGGCGGTCTTCATCGAGCTCATCGACGAGCTGGGAATGCGGCTGCGCAGCCATCTGGCGGCCGCGGTGGGTCACATCGACAACCGCATCGACACCGAGATCGAGGGGCTGCGCGCCTTCTTCGCCTTTGCCGACGAGCACCGGCTCCTGTACCGCATCGTGCGCGAGGCTGAGTTCGTCGACGAACCCACCTTCCGTCGCTACTACGCGCGCATGGCCGAGGGTTACGTCCGCGGCCTGCGGGCGGCGACCGACGCTCATCAGATTCACGCCCCCGATCCCGAGGCGCTGGCCTATGCGCTGATGGGCATGGCCGACTTTCTGGGCATGCGCTTCGTCCTCTGGGGACGCGCCAAGAATCGCGAGCATGTCATCCGGGCCGCCGCCGAGTTTCTGCGCCGAGGCCTGACACCCCTTCCCCGGAACAGGGGTCCCGCCAAGTTGACCGTGCTTCGAACCAAGAACGCATGACCCGCTTTGCCCAGATCGCCTCCACCGGCCGTTACGTCCCCGAGCGGGTCGTGACCAACGCCGAGCTGGAGGCGACGCTGGGCGAGCCGGTCGCCGATTGGCTCGTGAAGAACGTGGGGATCCGCGAGCGCCATTTCATGGCGGAAGGTGAGGAACCGTCGGACATGGCGGTGGCCGCGGCCAAGCAAGCGATCGAGCGCGCGGGGATCGCGGCCGCCGACGTCGACCTGCTCATCGTGGCCACCGACACCCCGGACTCGCTCAGCCCGGCCACGGCAGCGCTCGTTCAGCACCGGCTGGGCGCAAGGCGCGCCGGGGTCTTCGACCTCAACACCGCCTGCGCCAGCTGGGTGACGGCGGTCGACGTGGGCTCCAAGGCCATCATGGCCGACGATCAGTACCGAAACGTCGTGGTGGCGGCGACCTATGGGATGTCCCGCTTCATCGACTGGAAGGACAAGAAGACCTGCACGCTCTTCGCGGACGGCGCGGGCGCGGTCGTACTGAAATCGGCGGACAGGCCCGGGATTCTGCGCACCAAGCTCGCGGCCTTCGGCGAGTTGCACGACGCACTCGGCGTCTTCGGAGGCGGCGCCAAGGCTCCGGACCAGCGACCGTACGTTCGCTTCGCGCGCCGGCTGCCGCCCACCTTCAACACCGAACAGTGGACCTCACTGGTGCGTGAAGTGGCCCAGGACACGCCGCTCCACGAGATCGCCTTCTTCGTCTTCACGCAGCTCAACTTCCGCACCATCGAGGCCACGATGGCGGCGCTCGGTCAGGCCATGGCGAAGACCCACACCACCATGGACAAGTGGGGTTACACGGGCTCGGCCTGCATTCCGCTGACGCTCGATGACGCCTATCTCAAGGGCAAGTTGCACCCGGGCGATCAGGTGATCCTCTGCGCCAGCGGGGGTGGGTTGGCCATGGCCTGCACGTTGCTGCGCTGGACGAGGAGCTGACGTGAGGAACCTGCACATCGGCGACTGGAGCCGAAAGGGGCTCACCTACTACGGGGACGCGGTGGCTCTGGTGGACGTCGCCAAGAACCGGCGCTTCACCTACCGCGACCTGGATGCGCGCGCGACCGGGCTGGCCGTGACGCTGCGGGCCAGGTTCGGCGTTCGCAAAGGCGACCGCTTCGCGATGCTGGCCCACAATGGCGTCGAGGTCCTCGACTGCCTCTTTGCCGGGGGAAAGCTTGGCGCCATCCTCGTTCCCTACAACTGGCGCCTGCACCCGCGCGAGCTCACCGAGCTGGCCGAGTCGATCACGCCGCGGATGCTGTTTCATTCGCCGGAGCTCGCCGAGACCGCGGGGCTCATGGGAAAGGCGGCCGGTTGCCCGACGGTCGCGCTCGATGCGGGCTACGAAGCGCTGCTCGGCGCCACCGGCGACGTGCACGAGGACGTCGAGCCCGAGGACATCGCCTGTTTTCTGTTCACCGGTGGGACCACTGGCTTGCCCAAAGCGGCCCGCTTGTCCCACCGCATGCTGGCCTGGAACAGCTTCAACACCGCCATCCACGAAGTGCACCACGGCGATGTCACGATCACGCATACCCCGATGTTCCACACCGGGGGGCTCTTCGTTCACACCCTGCCGGCGCTCGTCATGGGCGGCCGGGTGGTGCTCATGCGCCGCTGGGACACCGAAGAAATGGTGCGGCTGGTCGCGGAAGAGCGCGTCACGGTCTTCTTCTGCGTGCCGAGCCAGTACGTGGCCTTGCTGCAGAGCCCGACCCTGCCCAAGGCCGACTGGCGCAGCGTGCGCTTCATGACCTCGGGCGGCGCGCCCTTGCCGGTCGAGGTGCAGCGGGCGTTTCGCGCCCTCCACGACATTCCGTTCAAGCAGGGCTTCGGGATGACGGAGTTCGGTCCCGGGGCGCTCACCCTCGCGCCCGCCGACGCGCAGGCCCACGTGGGCTCGGTGGGCCGCCCCAACTACTTCGTCGAGGCCTCGATTCAGCAGCAGGGGCGGATGGTCGTGGCCGACGAGGTCGGCGAGCTGTGCTTCCGGGGGCCGGCGCTCTTCTCCGGTTACTACGACCGGGCCGGCACGGCTCCCTTCGTGGACGCCCAGGGCTGGTTTCACAGCGGCGATCTGGCCCGCGCCGATGCGCAGGGCTTCCTGACCATCGTCGGCCGCGAGAAGGACATGTTCATCTCCGGCGGAGAGAACGTCTACCCGATCGAGGTGGAGGCCATCCTGCATTCGCATCCGGCGGTGGCGGATTGCGCGGTGGTGGGAGTGCCCGACGCGAAGTGGGGGGAAGTCGGCGTGGCCTACGTGGTCCTCAAGCCAAACCACAGCCTCGAGGAAAGCCCGCTGCTGGCCTTCCTGGGCGATCGTCTCGCCCGCTACAAGCTACCCCGGCGAATCGTCTTCCGGGACGCGCTGCCCCTCTCGCCGGTCGGGAAGATCCTCAAGGGCGCGCTGCGCGAGGAGGCGGCGTCGTGACCAGTGCGGCGAGCCTGTGGCGCGAGCCCACGCGGGCCCAGTGGCTCACCTTCGTGGCGGCCTGGCTGGGCTGGGTCCTCGACGCCTTCGACTTCACCATCTTCCTCCTGGCGATGCCGGCCATCCAGAAGGAATTCAACGTCAGCATGACCGCCACCGCGGCCTCGATCACGTTGACGCTCCTGCTGCGGCTGGCGGGGGGCGTGACGGCCGGCGCGGCCTCGGATCGCTGGGGCCGCAAATGGCCGCTGCTGGTCTCGATCGTTTGGTTCGCGCTCTGTGACGGGGCGGTATCGATCGCGCCGTCCTTTCTGTGGGTCCTCGTGCTGCGCACGGCCTACGGCTTTGGCATGGGGGCCGAGTGGGCCTCGGGCGCAACGCTGGCGATGGAGAACTGGCCACAGCGCTCGCGCGGCATCGCCTCGGGCGTCCTGCAGGGGAGCTGGGCGATCGGCTACCTGCTGGCCGCGCTGATCGCGGGCGTGGTGCTGCCGCGCTGGGGCTACCGTCCACTGTTTGCCATCGCGGCCTTGCCGGCCTTGCTGGTGATTCCCTTCCGCATCCTGGTGCCCAACTCACGTGGCGAGCGCGAGGTCGAAGGTCGCGCGCCCTCGGAGCTCGGCGGTCTGACCCGCACCTTGGTCTGGGCCTGCGTCGTCGTGAGCGTGGCCTTCGCGGCCTACTACTCCATTTCGGCGCTGTACCCGACGATGCTGCTGAAGACGCTCGGCCTCACACCCCAGGCGATGTCCCACACCGTGGCCTGGTTCAACGTTGGAATGCTGGTCGGCTCGGCCATCTGCGGCTTCATCGCCGCACGCCGTTCGCCGGTGCTGGCCATCATGCTGCCGGCCCTGCTGACCTTGCCGATCCTGCCCCTCTACACCGGGCTCACCCCGGTGCCGCTCTGGATCGGGGCGTTCCTCGGCGGAATGTTCGGTGCGGGCTACGTGGGGGTCACGCCGCTGCTGCTCACGGCCATGTTTCCGGCGCGGATCCGGGGCCGAGCGGTGGGCTTCGTCTACCACATCGGCGCCTGCGCGGCCGCGCTGGTGCCGCCCTTCATCGCCTGGCTCACCGAGCACCGCGGCCTGAGCCTGTCGATCGCCATTGCCGTCTGCACCGGAGGTTTTCAAACCCTGTTGTTGGTCCTGTTGCTGTTCCGGCCGCGCGACATTTTCGATGGCTTGTCCGCGCCGTTTCCCTCAACCGTCGCCAAGGAGTTGGCATGAGAACGTCATTTCTGCTGCTGGGTAGTCTGGCTCTTGCTGCTTGCGGATCCACCTCGACGAGTTCCACCTCCACCACCACCGGCGGAACGACGGGCGGTCTGCCCGACAACGCCGATGCCATCACCTACATGGACGACCTCGCCACCCACCCGGGCTGTTCGACTTATGGGCAGTTGCTCGACTCGACCGGGCTCACCGTGCTCGGCCACACCGATGCCGGTCCGGGCATCGGCTACACCAACGCCACCATCACCGGCTATCCCTGCGCGGCCAAGGAATACTTGCCGGCCGCCGAGGACACCACCAAGCCGATCGTCATCCTGATCCACGGGAATGCCGACGATCCCACGGTGTGGGAGACCTGCAACTTGAACGACATGACCGACGGGCGGCAGAACATCTACGAGGAGAGCTCGATCACCACCGCCGACTGCACCTCGAGCGCCCTGATGCTGTCCGAGACGTTGAATGCCGCGGGCTATCACGCCTTCGCGGTGGACCTGCGCTACGATCTGGTCCCGGTCAATCGGGCGCTGCCGGCAACCGACCCCAAGTACGACCCCGCCCAGCAGTTCGACCACAGCTGGGCCGTGCCCATCGCCCAGGCGATGGTCACTTCGCTCTATGCGCAGTACCCGACCCGCAAGTTCGCCATCGTGGCCCATTCGCTCGGGGTGACCATCGGGCGCGACCTGCTGCGCCGCATGGATCGGGCCGGGCTCAACCCGTATGCCCGGCTCACGGCCTTCGTGGGCGCCTCGGGCGGCAACCACGGCATCATCCCGGCCGAGTACGACGCGCTCTGCGGAACCGAAGCCAACCCCATCAATACCAGCCTCAGCGGTGCCAGCGCCTGTCAGCTGGGCTCGTACAAGGGCTGGACGCCGGCGATCTTCGAGATGCCCATCAGCGGCGTGGGCGAGGCCTGGGAGACGCCGTGCGTGGACGGCTCGACGGCCTTCGGGCAGACCGGCGTCTGCGGCGGCAACACGATCAAGTGGACCACCGTGGTTGACGCCGACAACGCCGCCGACGGCAGCACCGAGGACGAGATCGTCGACGAGTCGGCCGCGGCGCTGATGGGCGCCAACAACCTGACCATCCCGTACGGCTCGGTCGACAGCACCGGCTACTTCTACGGGATGCTACTGGAGCACCACTTCTCGTCGGTGCGTTCGGCGGCCGGCATCGCCGCCATCATGGGCGCTCTGGCCCAATGAGCGTGGCGCGACTCGCTCTTGCGGGGTGGGTCCTGGGCGTTGCGTCGGTCGCTTCGGCGGCCGACGCACCGGCTCCCGCGACCGAACCAGCTCTCACGCCGAACCAGGTCCTGGACCAGGATACCGGCCCCATGGTCACGCCGGGGCCGGCGCCCTCCGCCACCAAAGGTGGATTCGAGATTCATCCCTTTCTCTGGGTCGCCGGCGGCGTCAAGGGCGACGTGGAGGTCAACCGACCGGGCACGGACGACAAGGATCGCTTGAGCGCGCTGTCGCTCGTCGACCTCGGCTTCCGAGGCTCCTACAGCGACTGGCTGACCTTCGAGAGCGAGATCATGGCCAACGGAGGCTTCGACATGCACGGCAGCAGCGTGTTCGAAGGCCAGGCCAGCTTGCAGGTGCGCAAGCAACTCATCCACCTCGAGAGGGGGATCTGGATGGCCGAGGTGGGGCGAATCATCGACGAGGCCAGCGTGGACTACTTCTCGGAGCACGTGGCCGACCTCTTCATGGAGGACACGGCGACGCGCGATCCGCTGCTCTACAGCGGCTTCAATCTGGGCAACGGCTTGCGCGGAACGGTGGAGGTGGCGAAGGGCCTGCGACTGGGCCTGACCTTCAACGCCGGGAACATCGTGTCGACCAGTCAGACGCTGGTGGTCGGCGGGACGTTCTCGCCGTTTGCCCGGATCTATCTCGAGGCGTTTGGCTCGATCGCCAACAGTCCGCAGCGCTATCCGGATGACACGCTCCAGACCGTGGTCCTGAGCCCGGCCATCCTCTACGACAGCCAGCACGTGTCGTTTCGCGTCGAGGCGCAGGGGTTTCAGGTGCAGACCAGCACCACGACGGTGGCCGGGACGGCGCTCAACGGCGTCAACAGCCGGGCCACCATCCGCCTCAGCTTCCTCGACGACATGATCGCGCCGTTTGCGAACTTCTCGTACGACTACAACGACGTCATCGACCCAGCCAGTCCCACCGCAGTCGCCGTGAACAAGTATGAGGGCTACGTCTTCGGGGGCGGGATCGATTTCAACTACCAGAAGCGATACGGCCACAACAACGGCGTCGGGTTGCAGTACGAACAGGTCGAAAACTCGAGCGGGCCGATGACGCAGGACATCGTCCGCTACGCCAACCTGGGAACGACCTATTGGCTGGCGCCGGTTCTCGCGGCCGGAGGCCGAATTGCCTACTACGGAGACGAGACCTACGGCCTCAAGGCCCAGGGCGAGTGCTCGCTGATCCTGACGTTGCGTCTGGTGCTGTGAGACAGGAAGAGCAAGGCCGAGAGGAGCTCCTCGAGGTTGGCGGACGACCGATCTCCCTCCGAAGCTGGGGGAGCGGTCGCCCGTCGTTCCTCCTGCTGCATGGTCTGACGAGCTCGAAGGAGTGTTGGCGCGCGGTGGGACCGCTGCTCGGCGAGCGCGGCCGGGTGGTGGCGGTGGACTTGCCGGGCCATGGCGCGAGCCCGGCGCGGGACTTCAGCGGCAACATGAGCGATTACGCCGCCCTGGTCCGGGACGTGATCGCCCAGCTCGATCTGCGGGATCTGACGGTGGTCGGTCATTCCATGGGTGCCCAGATCGCGATGACGGTCGCGCTCGAGACCCGAGCCCGCATCGAGCGGCTGGTCTTGGTGGCTCCGGCGGGCATCGAGACGTTCAGCGAAGCGGAGGCCGCCAAGATCCGAAGCCTGCAGACGCCGGAGCTTCTCCGGAATTTCTCGCGCGAGACGCTCCTGCGCGTGATGCGGGCACTCTTCTTTTTGGAGCCAGTCGACCTGGCTGCGCAGGTCGAGGGTCGTCTGCAGCGCATGGCCTCGAGCGATGGCGAAGCGTATGCGCTCAGCCTCTCACGGTCCGTCGACGGCATGCTCGGAGGCCGGGTCTACGAGCGCCTGCCCTCCCTGCGCATGCCGGTTCTCGTGCTCTTCGGCGAGGAGGATCTGGCCATTCCCAACCGCCTGGTGCACGTCGGGACGTCGGCCGAGGTCGCCGAGAAAGCCCAGCAGGCATTGCCGCAGGCGCAGGTGATCATGATCCCGCGGACCGGACACATGGTTCCGCTGGAGGCACCCGAGGCCCTGAGCCGCGAGATCCTTCGATTCGCCAGTCTCTGACGAACTGTGCACAGCGCCTGGTGCTTCCCATCGGCCTAGATCAGTGAAGCTTTTCGCCGCGCGCGAGCATCGCCAGGAAGGTGTCAAAGCGCTTCTGTCTTGTCTCCGGCTTCTTCGCCGAGTGGAGCCTGTAGATGATGGCGTAGCGGTTGGCGGAGTTGAGCGTCGCGTAGAAGGCCGCCGCCTTCTTGTTCTTGGCCAGCGCCTCGGCGAAGTCAGCCGGGAGCTCGGCCTTGCTCTGGCCTTCGTACGCCTTCTCCCAACGGCCGTCCTTCTTGGCACGCTCGACCTCGGCGAGGCCGGAGGGCTTCATTCGCATGGCCTCGATGAGCGCCTCCGCCTTCTGGCAGTTAACCTTGGACCACGGGCTTCGCGAGCCTCGAGGCGTGAAGCGCTGGAGCCATTCGGCGTGATCCAGGGGCCGCTTGAGCGCGTCGATCCAGCCCCAGGTCAACGCGACATCTATCGCCTCCTGATAGCTGACCGTCTTCTTGCCGGATCCCTTCTTGGCGATTCGAAGCCAGACGCCCGAGCAAGACGCATGATTCGCCTTGAGCCACTGGTCGAAAGCAGCGGCGTCGGCGAAGGCGATCTGCTCATCTGAGTCGACCGAGGTCTGTAGATTCTTCCTCTTGGGCAATGGCATGACTTGGCGGACGATGCGTTACATGGACCTATCGCCGGAAGCCACCCAGAACGCCATCCGCCTAGTCGACCGTCGCCCCGTTGAAGAAAAAAGTGGCGGCAAAATGGCGGCGGCTACGTCAAAAAATTAAAACGTAGTCGTTTCAATCAGTTACTTGCGGAGAGACAGGGATTCGAACCCTGGATAGAGCTTTTGACCCTATACTCGCTTAGCAGGCGGGCGCCTTCGACCACTCGGCCATCTCTCCATTTTGCTTCATCCGCTCCAACACCGGGCGGAGGAGGTAGGATTCGAACCTACGGGACGTTTCCGCCCGGCGGTTTTCAAGACCGCTGCCTTAAACCACTCGGCCACTCCTCCAACGCGGTCCCATTCTACCCTCTCCCGTCCAGTGCGGGCGACGGGAGGTTCTGAGTAGCAGAATCGCCCAGGCCTTTCCAGACGGACGCTACTGCCGCCGACACCGCCGGCGCTACTGGGCCTCGACCCGCTTCACGCCGCCAAGGTAGAGCCAGAGCGCTTCGGGCAAGTCGACGCTGCCGTCGGCCCTCTGGCCTTGCTCGAGGATGGCGACCAGCGTGCGCCCCACCGCGAGACCGGAGCCGTTGAGGGTGTGCACGAACCTGGGCTTGCCGCCCTCGTCCTTGAAGCGGATCTTGGCTCGCCGCGCTTGGTAGTCCTCGAAGTTCGAACACGACGAGATCTCGCGGTAGGCGTTCTGCCCCGGCAGCCAGACCTCGATGTCGTAGCACTTGGCGGCGCTGGCCCCCATGTCGCCGGCGCACAGCAGGACGACCCGGTAGTGGAGGCCGAGCCGCTGGAGGATCTCCTCGGCGTCCCGCACCAGCTGCTCGTGCTCCTCGTAGGAGCTCTCGGGGCGCGTGAACTTCACGAGCTCGACCTTCTGGAACTGGTGCTGGCGGATGAGCCCGCGGGTGTCCTTGCCGTAGCTGCCAGCCTCGGAACGGAAGCAGGGCGTGTAGGCGCAGTGGCGAATCGGCAGCTTCGCCCCCTCGAGGATCTCGTCGCGGTAGAGGTTGGTGACGGGCACCTCGGCGGTCGAGACCAGGAACAGGTCGTGGTCCTTCACCGCGAACACGTCCTGCTCGAACTTGGGGAACTGGCCGGTGCCGACGTAGCTGGAGCGGTTGACCAGGAAGGGCGGCAACACCTCGCGGTAGCCGCGCTGGCTGTGCACGTCGAGCATGAACGAAGCCAGCGCCCGCTCGAGCCGCGCCCCCAGGCCGAAATACACGACGAAGCGCGCCCCCGCGATCTTGGCGGCCCGCTCGAAGTCGAGGATACCGAGACCTTCTCCCAGATCGGCGTGCTCCTTGGGCTGAAAGTCGAAGCGCGGCTTCTCGCCCCAGCTGCGCACCACGACGTTCTGTTCAGCGCTCAGACCGTCCGGCACGGTCTGGTGGGGCAAATTCGGAATCCGCAGCAGCTGGTCCTCGAGCTTCTCCTCGACCTCGCGGAGCTGGAAGTCGATGGCCTTGATGCGCTCCGAGGTCTGGCGCAGCTCGGTGCGGGCCACGGCCAGCTTCTCGGGATCCTTGGCCAGCTTGCGCATCTCGTCATTGGCGGCGTTCTGCTTCTGGCGCAGCCCCTCGACCTCGACGGTCAGCTCGCTCCGCTCCCGGGCGAGCTTCGCGAGCGGCTCGAGATCGAGGCCGCCGCCGCGGCGTGCGAGTCGCGCGCGGACTTCGTCGAGGTGGGTTACCACGTACTTGAGGTCGAGCATTTTCGGCAGCTTAACCCAGTTCATGCCGCGCGTGTTCCCTTGGCAGGCGAGGGGGTTGAATTACTTTGACCTCAAACCGTCTTGGCGTTAGGAATTCACTTGGCGTTAGTACTCACGCGGTTCTCACGAATGGAGGCAGTCATGCAAACCCGAACTTGGTTGTCGATTCCAGCTCTGGCGGCGGCCGGTCTCTGGTGGGGCGGCTGTGCCCACAACCAGACCGCCGCTCTCCCCAACCTGACATCCAGCCGGCCTTCTTCGAATGGCCCGGCGCAACCGCCGGTGGCCGAGACGCCTGACACGGGCCAGGCCGACCTGGACGCGATGCTGCGAAACGAGGTGCTGCATTTCGACTACGACCAGGCCACCCTCTCGGCCGACGACCTGCACCGACTGCAGAACATCGCCGACATCCTCTCCAAGCATCCGAAGCTCGGCGTGAGGATCGCCGGCAACTGCGACGAGCGTGGCACCGAGGACTTCAACCTCCAGCTCGGGCAGGAGCGGGCCGCAGCGGCGCAAAAATACCTCGTCGATCTCGGCATCGATGCCGCTAGAATTGCCACGCTCAGCTATGGCAAAGACCGACCGATCAACCCCGCGCACACCTCGGAAGCCTGGGCCGAAAACCGCCGCGCCGACATCCAGCCCAAGTCCCAGAACCCCTGAGGACGACACGAGCGAGCGTCGCGAGACCAAGGTCGGGCTCGACTTTCTCAAGCTGGTGTGGCGGCTCGACCACGGGCTGCGCTCCCGCTCCAAACGCATGGAGCAAGAGCTGGGCGTGACCGGGCCGCAACGGTTCACGGTGCGCATGCTCGGCGAGGAGGGCCCGCTCAACGCGGGCGACCTGGCCGACCACCTGGAGCTTCACCCCAGCACGCTGACAGGAGTGCTCGATCGACTGGTGCGGGCGGGTTTGGTGGCGCGCGCGGTGGATGCGCGCGACGGACGGCGGGCCGTGCTCACGCTCACGGAGGCCGGCAAACGCGTCGATCGGCGGCAGTCCGGAACGGTCGAGGCGGCGGTGCGAGAGGCGCTGGCCGAGGCTTCCCCAGCCGATCGGGCGGCGGCGAGAAGAGTGCTGGAGAGAATCGTGAAGGCGCTGGAGGCCTAAGCGACGGCTTCCATGCCATGGCACTTCTTGTACTTCTTGCCGCTGCCGCACGGGCAGGGGTCGTTGCGTCCGACCTTCGGCGTCTGGCGCTGGACGGTTTGAGGCTTGGCGGCCGCGGCCTGTTCGGCCGTTCCGTGGGTCTCGATCACGCGCTGCTGCTCCTGCTGCTGCAAGCGCCGCCGCTCGAGCGCCGCCGCGTCCTGCTCGGCCTTGGGCTGCACCCGCCAGAGGTTCCCGATGACCGAGCCGCGGATGCGCTGGGTCATCTGCTGGAACATGCTGAAGCCTTCCTTCTTGTACTCGACCTTGGGATCCTTCTGGCCGTAGCCGCGCAGGCCGATGCCCTGCCGCAGGTGGTCCATGGCGAGCAGGTGGTCCTTCCAGAGGGTGTCGATGACGTTCAGGTAGATGTACTGCTCGAGGCGACGAAAGTTATCGAGCCCGAACTGCTGCTCCTTGGTGAGATAGGCCTTCTCGATCACGTTGAAGATCTGCTCGGCCAGGTCCGGCTGGGATTCGGGCGGCCGGCCGAAGTTGATCTCGATGCCGAACTGCTCGCGCACCAGGTCCTTGAGCCGGCCGAGCTCCCAGGTCTCGGGGTTCTTGGTGGGAGCGGTCACGGGCAACAGGTCGTCGAGGATCACGTCCTCGGCCATCTGCATGACCTTCTCGCGCTGGTCGGTCCACTCGATGGTCCGGACCACCCGCTCCTTCTTGCGTGAGATGGGATCCTTCTCGATGTACTCGACCAGCGGCTCGCCGGCGCCGGCGGCCAGCACCTCGCGGCGCATGGAGTAGACGGTCTTGCGCTGCTGGTTCATGACGTCGTCGTACTCGAGCAGGTTCTTGCGCATGTCGAAGTTGTGACCCTCGACCTTCTTCTGGGCCCCTTCGATGGCCTTGGTCAGCCAGCGGTGCTCGATCTGCTCGTCGTCCTTCATCCCGA
>Ga0302326_10020286_pt1 | contig 13691 bp, 9 predicted proteins | sample Palsa_T0_3_FD_202264 | JGI IMG/M metagenome (GOLD analysis project Ga0302326, IMG submission 202264) | Peat permafrost microbial communities from Stordalen Mire near Abisko, Sweden - Palsa_T0_3 | ecosystem: Environmental > Terrestrial > Soil > Palsa > Peat permafrost | place: Sweden: Abisko... | reverse complement strand
GGCGCTGCAGCCGGTCAATCCCGGCAGTTGCGTCGCCCTGAGCGACGAAAGCAAGGGCGCCGTGTTGGACGCCAATCTGGCGCGGGATTTCGCGCCCTTGTTCCAGCGCGAGATGGCCGTGCTCGATCGCATCATCACCAGCACCGAGAGCACGGATGCCGCGCCCAGCGAGACCGAGGTGCGGCCCTATCTGGAAACCGTGTTCGGCGAGCTCAAGAAGCAGCCGGTGCAGACGCAGCTCCTGGGCCGCGACAAACTCACGGCGGCGGAGTACGCGCCGTATTGCGAACTCGTCATCGCCTTCTACGAGGCGGTGCGCGCTCTGCCCTTCGCGGATGCGGTCAAATTGCTGCGCAACCTCTACGCCACCGCTGCCGCCGAGCCCGACACCGATAAGTAACGCCGCCGCCGCCGCTACGTGGTGATCGGCTGCACGACGGCGACCGGTTTTTCCGCCCCGCGCAGCTTGGCGGCCTGCACCAGCGGCGGGCACCGCTTGTCGTCGTAATACTCGACCTGGCAGTCGAGGCACTGAAAACACTCTGCGGTGACGATTTTTCCGGTCGGCTCGATCGCCCGCACCGGACACGAACGTTCGCACAAATGGCAGGGACTGCCGCATTCGGGACGACGCTTGAGCAGATCGACGAGGTGCAGCCGATCGAGGAAAGCGAGCACGCCGCCGAGCGGACACAGGAAGCGGCAATAGGCCCGCTCGGAGAACAGCCCGATCGCCAACAACGCACCAGCATAGAGCACAAAGGGCCAGGCGCGCGTGAACTTCGAGATGATCGCGGTCTTGAACGGCTCGATCTCCATCGTGGCCCCCGAAGCGTCGATCCCCGTCAGCACCAAGACCAGCACGGCTGCGGCTGCGATATATTTGCCCAACCACAAGCGCTTCTCCAGCGCCGGCGCCGGCTTCCATTGCGGCACGCCGAGGGCGCGGGACAACTGGCCGAGCAACTCCTGAAGCGCTCCGAACGGGCACAGCCAGCCGCAGAACACGCCGCGCCCGATCAGCACCAGCGAAACGAGGGTATAGAGGGCAATCATTACCATCAGCGGCTCGGCAAGGTAGAAACCGATATCGAAGTGATTGAACGGCGCCATCGCGTAGTTCATGACATTGACGATCGAGAGCTGCACACCGGCGGTCCAGCCGAGCCAGACAAGAACAATCAGCAGAAATCCGTTGCGCACCAGCCGGTGGGCAAGGCGAAAGCGCGCCAGCGTCGCCTGGAATACGAAGATCAGGGTGAGCACCGACAGGAGCACGGCAAGAATCGCAACATTGACCCGGCTGTCGTTCCAGGCCTCGACCCAGCTGGGGACCAGCGGCGGTTCGGAATCCAGGGTTATCTGAAAATCGCCGTCGTTGCCGTTTCCGACGCCCGTTTGATCGGCGACGACGGGTTGGGCACCATGCTCGACGTGCGCGTCGTCACGATTGGCGAGGGCCTGAAGATCCGGGACCTTGTAGTCGAGCCCGAACGCGACCGTCACCGGCGCGACGCCCGCGCCATTGACCAGGAGTTCCAGCCGCCACGGCTTTAGCGGGTCGAAGCCCGAATTTGCGGGCAGCGCGAACAGCCCGGCATCCTGCTCCCCGCGGATGCCTTCGGCGAAAGGGTTGAGAAACTGGTAGTCGTCTTGCACGAAGCTGAAAGTCTGTCCGTCTTGAACGACGCGCAGGCGATCGAAGCGGCGTCCCTCCGACTCCAGGAAGAACTTTTTGCCGAGAAAATCGTATGGGCCGTTGGAGGCGACGAAAATCGCCTGGGCGCCGCTCGGTATCCGGCTCTTGTAATCCTCGAATTTCACCATGCCGACCAGATTGCCGCCGATGGCTGCCGGCGTGAACAGCGCCGTGGCGAATTCGATATAGAGATCGTCGGGCTTGCCGAGCGGCACGTCGAGCTTGGCGCCGGACGCGCCCGCCTCGGCCAGCGCCATCGCAACCTCGCCCGACGTCACCCGCCGGCGCACCACGACGCCCGCGGCGAGGAGTGTCTCCCAGGACTTGCGGCTGTAGCTCTCGACGTCGAGGGTCGGAGCCGTCGCGGCGGTCACGGGGGGCCGCACGATGCGCGCGCGCAGCACCAGCCCCGCGGTGATGACGACGGCGGCGCGCATGGCGCGGGCGCTGACGGTCGCACCGGAGACGAAGTCCGGCGGCAGCGCGTTGGTGCCGCCGCGCAGCGGTTTGCCCGCTTCGCGGGCGAGAAATGTATCGAGCAGGCGCTGGCGCTGGGGGTCGTGAGCGATATAGGGCTCGTTGTGGAACACCACCTTGGCCCCGGTGATGTGGCCGCTGAGATCGATGCCGCCGATCACATCGAACGGTGTCGTCGAATAACCGGGCGCGGCGATGATATCGAGGGTCGAAAACACGTAGGCGACGACCTTGTCGCTTTGGTAGAGCGCGATCGCCGGCGGCGAGCCTTCCTCCGGCCCGAGCCGTTCGGCGCCGCCGGGATAGACCACCGCCATGACCTCGGGCGTGAGCCGTTCGCGCAGCTTGCCCTTCTCGGCAATGGCAGGCGAGGCGAAAACGAGCGCCATCAAAGCGATGCAGATGCTGCACAGCCATTCACCGGGCTTTGGAAATGCGACGCGGCGCGCGGACTGAGGGTTCGACATTCGAATTCATACTCGGGATGGCGACCGCAATGAGGAAATCAGGAAACATTTGCCAGAGCAAGGACTCGTCAAGGCGTTCGGCCTGGAACCGTTGTCTCCTTGGAAGCCGAATGGATCTCCCGTAGTCCTGCGTCCGCCCGATGGCCGAGGAGAGAAAGGATTTTGGCAACTGGTTTTGCCGTAATTCCTGGAGTAGACTTCGGCCCAGGGATGCCTCGGATCGAAGACCGCGATTTCCCGACTTGCGAAACTCGGCCGGCGCGCGTGTTCGTGCGACCACACGAGCGGCGGGGAGGGGAGCGAGCGGGATTTACCGGAAGCGAGATAAAAAAATGGCCGCGGAAACTAGCCCGCGGCGGGGAGGACTTACATGCATCTGATTCCGCAGTCGTGGTCGCATTTGCACATACTCGTGGGCGTATTTCCGTCCTTTGGGCTTGTGATCGTGCTCGGCTTTTACATCGGCGGCCTCCTCACCGATAATAACGGTATCAAGCGAACCTGCCTCGCCCTGTTCGGCTTGGTGGCCCTGCTGTCCGTCCCGACCTATTTCAGCGGCGCCGGTTCGATGGCGGTCCTGTCCCGGAATCCCAGCATTTCCAAGGACATGATGAGCATTCACTACGGTTGGGGGATGGCGGCGCTCCTCGCCCTCGTGGTAACGGGAATCGTCGCCTGGGTCGAACTGTGGCGAGCCGGCCGCGACGGCCGCGCGTCCAACGTCGCACGCTATCTGGTGCCGGGTCTCGCCGTTGTCGCTGTGGCCCTGATGGTCGTGGCGGACGGCTGGGAAATCAATCATCGCGAGCTGCGATCGACCGTCTCCATTCCCGACGTCTCGACTTCGCCGGTTTGGCCCCATGTCCATATGATCTTGAACCACGTCCCGACGGTCGGATTCGTGTTCGCATTGGCTTTTTACATTGTGGCGCTCGTCACGAAGAACGACGGCATGACCCGGGGCAGCCTCATTCTTTTCGTCATATGCGGCATCGCCGGCGTTCCGACCTACGTCACCGGCACCGCTTCGATGTGGGCTTTGACCCAGCCTCCGATCCCCGAGATTTCCAAGGCCGTGATCAATGCCCATCGCAACATGGCGTTGTGGTCGCTGTTCGGCCTGGGATTCACCGGTGCTGCCGCCTGGGCCGAACTGTGGAGGTATCGGTATTTTGCACACTTTTCCAAGCTGTCGCTGACTTTGGTTCTGCTGTTTGCGGTGGTCACCCTCGGCATAATGACCGAAACCGGCCACCTGGGGGGACAGATCAATCACCCCGAGATCCGCTTGGCGGCTGAAATGCTGCCGACCGATGCCAATGCCGGCATATCGAGCGCACTTGAAACGCTGATGAAGAACGTCGTTTGGTTCATACCCTGGCAAGTCGTCCATTTCTTCGGATACTGCTTGATATTAGGGTCGGTGCTCGCCGTTGCGCTCCGGGTGTTGGGTTTCTGGAAATCCGTGTCGTTTGCTGCGGTGCACCGGCTGCTCATACTGGGATTTCTGGGAGTGCTGATGAACGTCTTCAGCGGGATGCTGATGATGCTGGCGGATTCCTACCGCTATGTGGTCAACGACTATACGTTCGCGCCGAAGATCGCTTTCATCACGATCGGCGCGGTGGCGGTTCTGTATTTTTCGCTGTCCGACCGGCTTTGGAACCTCAAGGCAGGAGAGGACGCGCCGGTGGCTGCGAAATGCGTCGCCGCCGGGGTGCTGGTGGCATGGACCGGGGTGATCGTGTGCGGCCGGATGCTGGCCTATCTTTGATCGGGGAGCGACGGCGGATGGATGAATTTCAAGTGTTTGTGGCGGTCCTTGCGATCAATGCATGCGTCCTCGGCGTCGCCTTGTTCGCGGTATACCAGTTCAACAAGGTCGTGAGCCGATGCGGCCGGTGATCCGGTTCGTGCTTGGAGCACGATCCCGAAAGGTCGCAGATTTTTCGGACCAGGTCATGCTGGAAATCAGAAACTCTGGAGCGCTGTCCGATTCGATCCGAAAAGATGGCGCCCTGGCAGACATAACAGGCGAGGGAGGATAGAGCGGTGCTTGCATGGCTGGAAGGTACGCAGTTTTCCGCTTGGGTCCGAGGCGATTCATTGTGGGGGTGGCCGTTCGTGCTCACTGTCCATGTGCTCGGGACGGCGGTCGTCATCGGGTTCATCTTCATCATCAGCCTGCGGCTGCTCGGGCTGTTCGAGACGATTCGGTATAGCTCGCTCAATCGGCTGTTTCCCGTCGTCTGGGCGGCGCTCGTGCTTCAATTCCTCACCGGTTTCGCGCTGTGGATGACGAAGCCCACGCGATATGTCGCCGACACCGCGTTCGTGCTGAAGTTCTCGCTGGTCATTGTCGGCATTGTTCTGGCGCTGTACTTCTATGCCACGTTGAAGCGAGAAGGCGCCTCATGGGACGCGGCGGGGGGTAGCCCCGCGCGTCGGGTGAAATACGTCGCCGCTTCGCTACTGGTATGGTGTGGCGTTCTTATTGCGGCCCGGCTGACCGCACATCTGGGAGCTCTCTATACCGGCTGAACGACGGGCTCCGCGGTGGCCGATGCGTCTCGTCGGCCACCTGCGGCTCGCCCACGAACGGCGAACGGCAGCTTTCCGCGGAAAGCTGCCGTTTTGAGGGTGGAATTGCAGGCGCCGCGAGGGCTATTGCCCAGCCCCAGCGGCCAAGTCGCCATTGCGCTGGAGCACGACCACGACCCCGGATTTGCTGAGGGGCGTGGCGCCCAATTTGAGAAGAAGCTCGGCGGTCTCCCCCCGGTATCTGCGCGGGATCTGAAGGCGCTTGGCCCCGGCGTCCTTGGTGAGGACGGACAGGGAAATGCTCAGGGGAGTCTGCCCAAGCTTGTCGAAGGCATCGAGCTTTGCACCCTTGCTGGCCAGGTATTCAATGAGGTCATTCAATCCCTGATAGGAGGCGGCGTGCAGTGCGGTCCAGCCGTACTCTCCGGCGGCATTCACGTCGACGCCGTGTTCCACGAGGAACCTTGCCGTCTCGACCGCCGTCGCCCGCTCTTCAAGTGTTCTTGCCCTTTGCACGTCCGTGCCGGCTCCGGCCGCCAGTATCAGCGGCGTCGTGCCCTTCTCGGTGGAGATGAGCGGATCCGCGCCACCTTCCACCAACGCCTTGACCGCCTCGAGATTGTTGACTTCCGCGGCCAGTGCGAGCGGCGTGGCGCCCTGCAGAGAAACCTCCGTAACCGTCTTGACGGTGGGCTTGTCCTGCTTGAGACGGGCGTTCGGGTTCGCGCCGTGCGCAAGAAGCAATTTGACGGTCGCCACCGAGGCGGCCCTCGATGTCCGGTCCTCTCCGTAATCGGAATCCCGCACGGCGGCATGCAGGGCGGTGAAACTGTTCTTATCCACCATGTTGGGGTCGGCGCCATGGTCGAGCAGCACCGCCACGACATCGGTGCGGCCCATGGTGCTGGCGATGATCAGGGGCGTCAGCCCCCATTGCGGCATGGTGACGTTCGGGTTCGCGCCAGCGGTGAGCAGAACGCGGGCGGAGTCCGCATCGCCCTGGGCGGCAAACGTCAACGCGGTGGAGCCGTATTTCGAGCGGGCATTGACGTCGGCCCCGTGCCGGACCAGTTCCTCGGTAATCGCGGGGTGGCGCTCCGATATCGCCCACATCAAGGCGGTCTGCCCGCCATTCTTTTCCTGCGTATTGGGATCAGCGCCGCCCGACAGCAACGCGCTGACGATGGCGAGATTGCCCTGCCGAGCCGCTTCCATGAGCGGTGTTTCGCCCGACGCCAGGGCCGCATTGGCATCGGCCCCTGCCGCCAAGAGCTTCACGACCATTGCTGGATCCATGTTCGCCGCGGCCGCGTAAAGCGCCGTTGCGCCGTATTCGTTGGCGCCCTTCGGGTCCGCGCCTGCGCGCAGCAGAAGCTCGGCCATCTCCACGTCGTTGCGCGAGGCCGCCCAGATCAGCGCGGCGGTGCCTTCGGCGCCGGCGACACCTTCCTTCGCGACGCTGCCCAGCAGCGAACGCACGGTCTCCCGGTCTCCCTGCTTCGCGGCATCCGCCAGCGACAAATTGTGGGTCTCGGCGGCCGGTGCGGCGCCCGCAAGGAGCGGCAAGCCCAGCAGTCCAGCCAAAGTCATTGCTCTGATGCTCATCGTCGTTCTCCAACCGGAGCTCCAACTGGGAGCGCTTTGCATCCGTGTCGACTTTTGCGTCGGCGTCGACTTTCCGTCAGCGTCGAACCTTCCCTCAACGTCCGATCGTCATGGCCGGGCCGGTCCCAGCCACTTCGCGTCTTGAATCGTTGCGCCCCGCGGCTGCTATCGCCGAGTCAAGCCCGGCGATAGCGATGGTGGGTGGCCACGCCTCAGAGCGTCTTGCGCTGCGATTGTGCCGCATCCGCCCGGGCAGCGGTCGCGACCAGTTCGAGCCTTCCCGTGCTGTCGCCCAGCTTGTCCACATGGGGAACATTTGCCTTGTCCAGCATGGTGAGCAGCAGGTTGCTCATCGGCGTGCGGTTGGGATAGCGGATATGCTGTCCACCCTTGATCCCGGCGACACCGCCGGCGACCAGCACGAGCGGCAGATCCGTGTAGAGGTGCAGATTGGCGTCGCTCAGGGCAGCGCCGTAGAGGACCATGGAGTGGTCGAGGAGCGAGCCGTCGCCGTCCGGCGTGGAGCGCAGCCTATCGAGATAGTAGGCCAGCATCTTCGTATGGAAGGTGTTGATCTTGGTGGTCTTCGCGATCTTCTCGGGATCGCCGTGGTGATGCGTGACGGAATGATGGGAATCGCCGAACCCGATCTCGGGATAGGCGCGGCTGCTCATCTCGTGGCCGATTTGGAACGTGGTGACACGCGTCATGTCGGTCTGCCAAGCGAGAACCATGAGATCCGTCATCAGCTTGAAGTATTCCGAGAAGACCCCCGGAGCGCCGCCGGGGCCTGTCAGCGTCGGCAACTCGTGGTCCTTGCCCTGGGCCTCAGCCAGCTGGATGCGCCGCTCGACGTCGCGTATTGCATCCAGATACTGGTCGATCTTGCCGCGGTCCGGTCCGCCGAGCTTTCCGCGCAGCCGTTTGACGTCCTCGTTGATGGCATCGAGGATGCTGCGATCCTCCTGCCGCAGGATGAGGCGCGTTTTCGGGTCGGTCGTGCCGGCTGCGCCGAACAGGCGTTCGAATATGGCGCGGGGACGGTTCTCCATCGGCAGCGGTGTGGTCTCGTTGCGCCACGCGATGGTGTTGTAATAGGCGCAGCTGTAGGAGGACTCGCAGGCACCCACCACATCGGCCGATTCCAGGCCGACCTCGAGGGAGGCTAGCTGGGTGTATTTGCCGAATTCCTTCGCCGCGATCTGGTCGACGGACGTTCCCGCACGCAAGTCCGCGCCGGATGTCATCCTCGCGTGAGATCCCGTCAGCCAAGCGGTGCAAGCACGCGGATGATCGCCGGCCACTTCGAAATTGAGGCCCGCGGCTTGTTGATTGTCGAGCCCCGACAGCACCAGCATCCGGTCCTTGAAGTCCGCGAGCGGCTGGAGAATCTGGGTCAGCTCCAAGTCGGCGCCCACGGTTTTGGGCGCAAATTCGTTGTTCAGGTTCATGATCCCATTCGGGACCGCGACAAACGACATGCGGATCGGCCGTGCACCCTCGACGGCAAAGGCCGGTGTCATGGCGTCCAGCAGGGGCAGAGCGAAGGCAGCACCTGTTCCGTGCAAGAAAGCGCGGCGGTGGATCGATTTCCTAGTGATCATCATCACTTATGCTCCTCTCGTTTGTATCATCTGGAATGGCTTGCTCTTGATTATGCCGAGGATGATGGCCGACCACCGTTGGTCGTCCGAAGCGGCGTCACGCACGATCTTGCGAATGATGGGGCGATCGTATTGTTCGACGCCGCGACCGAGGGCATACGTCAGGAGCCGCTCGGTGAAGGTTTCCACGAACAGGTCCTTTTTGGCGAGCAAGACCTCGCGCAAGCCTACCGGTCCATCGAACGTGGTGCCGTCGGGCAGAACCCCGGAGGAATCGATCTTCTCGGTTCCTTCTTCCCCGTCAGCATCGCGCCATCTGCCGATACCATCGAAGTTCTCCAGTGCAAAACCGAGCGGGTCCATCATCCGGTGGCACACCGCGCACTGGGGACTGGCCCTGTGCTCCTCCATGCGTTGCCGCATGGTCAGCACCTTCACGCTGGCGTCGTCCTTCAACGCAGGAACATTGGGAGGCGGCGGCGGCGGGGGAGTGCCCAGGAGCTGCTCGAGCACCCACTTTCCGCGTATCGTCGGCGCCGTTCGATCGGGATAGGACGTCACCGTCATTATGCTGGCCTGTCCGAGCAAGCCGCGCCGCTTCGGGTCGGTCACCGCGACGCGGCGAAATTCGTTGCCGTAGACGCCCTTGATGCCGTAGTGCTCGGCCAAGCGCTGGTTGACGAAGGTATAATCCGTGTTCAGCAGGTCGACGACGCTGCGATCCTCGCGCAACGTGCTCTCGAGCAGCATTTCGGTTTCCGTCTGAAGCGCCTGGCGCAGATTCTCGTCGAAATTCGGAAAAGCCGTCGAATCCGGCTGTATCCCCGGGATATTGCGTAAGAACAGCCATTGGCCCGCGAAGTTCTTCACCAGCGCCTGCGAGCGCGGATCGGCCAGCATGCGCCGCACCTGGCCTTCAAGGACCGCCGGATCGCTCAGTCCACCACGTTCGGCGACGGCGAGCAGCTCGTCGTCGGGAATGCTGCTCCACAGGAAGAACGACAGGCGCGACGCCAGCTCGATGTCGCTGATGCGGTACACGGTCCCGGGACGCGCATCCGCCGGATCGGCCTCCACGCGGAAAATGAACTCGGGCGATACCAGGATTTTCTGCAACGCCAATCTCACGCCGGACTCGAATCCGCCGGTCCCGGCGCCTTGCTTGTAGAGGGCGAGGAGTTGCGGCAGATCGTCGGCAGTGATCGGGCGCCGATAGGCGCGGTGCGCGAGGCCGGCGATGATCTTTTCCGCGCAAGCCTGCTCTTCGGCGGGCGCCGTCGGATGGCAGACGAAAATCTTGTCGCGGCTCGGTGTTGCCCCCGGTCCTCGCGGATTGAAGGGGCCGTCAATGGAAATGCTGCCGACGCCTTCGAAATGGGCCTGGATCGCGTCACCGCGCTGCTTGAACTGAATGCCCTCGGGCGCCACCGTGTCTTTCAGGAACGTCGCGGCGACCGTCCGCTCCCCTGCCTTCACAGGTACGCGGATCTTGAGGTGCGAATCAGGTTCATCTCCAGCGCCGAACACCTGGATCGCCTTGGCATTGGCCGCGATGGTGAACAGTTCGAGCCTTTGATCGTCGAGCCTCAGGTCGAGCTTGCGCTCTTGCTCGAGACCAAGGACCTCATCGGCCCTGCCCCTTTGCAGGCTCACCGAAATTTCGTATTCGCCGTCCACCGGGAAGCGGTGGTTGATGGAGGTGCCGCCGCGCGAGCCGAGCGGCAAGGCCTCGCTCATGCGATCGTCCTGCTTGAGCCCGTGAGGGATCGTGTAGGTCTGGTAGGTCGGGGGCATCGTGGTATCGCCCACGGCCTGCCGGCTGATCTTGCCGGCCGCCAGAAGGTAGCGTTCCAGCAACGCCGGCGATACCGTCAGAACGTCTCCGATATTGTCGAAGCCATAGCCGATGTCATCAGCCGGGAGCAGATCGGCAACATCAATCTCGAGCGCCAACATATCACGAATGGCATTGGCGTATTCCGCCCGGTTGAGGCGATGGAGGGTGGGCCGTCCCGGATTGGGCCTCACGTCCGCCAGGCGATCGCGTTCGTTCTCGATAGCCTTGACCAGGGTCTCGTAAGTGGCCGCGTCGGGCCGCGGATTTCCGGGAGGCGGCATCTCGCGGCTGCGCAGCTTGCGCAATACCTTTTCCCAAAGGGCGCCGTTGCTGTCGAGATTGGCGAGGTCCAAGCTCTCCAGGTTCACTCCGGCCCGGGCCTTGGGGCCGGTATGGCACGTGTCGCAATATATCTTCCAGGTTTGCCAGGCGGAATGTTGATCGAAGGATGCGCGGGCGGATGCGGCCGCTGGCCGGGAAGTCTCCGCCGGCGTCGTGGCTGCCGACAAAAGAGCCGCGCCCCCAATTACCCCACCTATTGCAGCTATTGCAGCCAAGGCTCGGGTTCGAATCATTCGTACCTCCCGCGCGCAAACCAGTTTTATTTTAAAACAAGATACTTTAACGCACTCGTTCCCGCAAGCCGAGATACGCTGCCGCGTGCTCACGCCTGGGGTGTAACCGCGGCGGATCGTTCACATTACATTGCTGCTGAAAAGATTGCTGCTGAAATTGTGCGGTGCGGTAACACGACGAAATCAGAATTTTAGACTAAAATGCCGCCTGCTCATACTGCCTGCCAATCTCGCTTTGCCCGAAGGGCTAAATAAAATTCAGTATAGCGGAATCGTACCACTTGCATCTCGACGCACTCTATTGCGATCACTCCCGGGCGCTGTTGGGCCGGAATAGACGACGCTGACGTCGTCAGCCCGGTTCGAAGCCAACCTTTTAAAAAAATCTTACCCTCGCCATTGACCACAGCGGTTTGGTTTGCTTCGCCGCCTCTCGTCAATTTGGTCTTGGGCTTCGTCGCTGCAGCAATGCCGAGCCGATCCAACAGCTTGGCCACATAAATCCCGGCCGGACCGCAGGATCGGTGTAGACAATCGTTGCGGCCAAAAGCGACGCCTCTAATGCATCGGCCGATCCGATCTCAGGTTTTGGAGCGCCCTTACGCACGAAGACGCCAATGCCGACCTTCGCGAGAATGACCCGGCCGCCCGCGATCTTGCCCTGCCGCACCAAGCCGTCGATCTGCGGCGCCGCAGTGATCGCTGCGTCGCAGCGATCCTTCAATTAATACTTGTTTTGTCAGTGCTATTTGCATCACGACGCATGCTATTGCGACCACTCCGGCGCGCTCGCGCCGGCGAGCGCCTGCACTCGCGCCTCGTCGGCCGCGAGTTCGCGGGCCGGGCCGGAATAGACGATGCTGCCGTCGTCGAGCACATAGGCGTGGTCGGCGATTTCCAGGCTCATGCGGGCGTTCTGCTCGACCAGTAGGACCGAAATCCCTTCCGCGCGCATCTGCGAAACGATTCGGAACACCTCGCGCACGATCAGCGGCGCCAGCCCCTGGGACGGTTCGTCCAGGATCAGCAGCTTGGGATTGAGCAGCAGCGCGCGGCCGATGGAGAGCATCTCCTGCTCGCCGCCGGAGAGCTGGCGGCCGCGGTTGTTCCTGCGCTCGCCGAGCCGCGGAAACAGCGCGTAGATGCGCTCGATCGTCCACGGTCCCGGCCGTTCGCGCGGGACCTTCAGGTTTTCCTCGACGCTCAGATTGGCGAAGATGCGGCGCCCCTCCGGCACGTAGCCGACCCCGCTCGCTGCGATGCGGTAGGACGGCCAGCGGGTGGTGTCGGCACCGAATATGGTGATGCGCCCCCGGCGCGGCGGCGTCAGGCCGACAAGGCTGCGCAGCGTTGTGGTCTTGCCGGCGCCGTTGCGGCCGAGCAGGGCGGTGATCTCGCCTTCGGCCACTTCGAGGTCGACCCCGTGAAGGATGTGGCTCTTGCCGTAATAGGTGTGCAGGCCTTCGGCGCGGAGGGCGGCGGTCATGCGATCTTACCCAGATAGGCTTCCTGGACCGACGCATTGGCCGCGATCTCCTGCGGGCTGCCCTCGGCGAGGACGGCCCCCTGGTCGAGCACCGTGATGCGGTCGGCGAGGTGGAACACCACGCGCATGTCGTGCTCGATCAGGACGATGGTGCAGTTCTTCTCGCGATGCAGCCGGTGTACCAGCTGGGTGATCTGGTAGGTTTCCTGGTCGCCCATGCCCGCGGTGGGCTCGTCGAGCAGGAGCAGGTGCGGGCAGAGCGACAGCGCCATGGCGATTTCGGCGCAGCGCTGGTCGCCATGGGCGAGCTCGCCGACCAGGCGGCCGGCCTTGCCTTGCAGGCCGACGAGCTCGAGCATCTCTTCGACGCTGTCGCGGACGGCGGCGGCCGCGGCGCGGCCGATGAAGGGGCGCAAGCCATAGCCGGCCTTCATCTCGGCGCCGATGCGGACATTCTCGTACACCGAAAGCTCCGGAAATATCTCGGTGATCTGGAAAGTGCGCGCCATGCCCAGCGCGACCCGCCGGTAGGCCGGCAGCGCCGTGATGTCGCGGCCGTCGAATGCGATCGATCCCGAGGTCGGCGCGAAAAAACCGCTGATCAGGTTGAAGAAGGTGGTCTTGCCGGCGCCGTTCGGACCGATGATGGCGCGCAATTGCCCCGGCGGCACGGCGAGCGAGACGTCGCGCACCGCGACCAGGCTGCCGAACCGCTTGGTGACATTCTTGATGTCGAGGACGTTCATGCTCGTGACGTCTGGCGGATGAAGCCCAGCAGCCCGCGCGGGAAGAACAGCACCACCAGCACGAACAAGAGCCCGACGAAGGACATCCAGTTGACCGTCACGCTGGAGAGGTAGTCCTGCAGGATCACGAAAACGGCGGCGCCGAGCAGGGGCCCCCAGAACGTCCGCATGCCGCCCATGACCGCCATCATCACGAAGTCGCCGGACTGGCTGTAGTGCAGCCCGCGCGGATCGGCGAAATTGTTGGTGAGGGCGTAGAGAGCGCCGGCGACCCCGATGAAGAAGCAGGACAGCGTAAAGGCGAGCCAGATGTGGCGTTCGACCGGGATGCCGAGAAAGCGGGCACGCCGCTCGTTCTCGCGGATCGCCACCATGGTGCGGCCGAACGGCGAGCGCAGGATCAGGGCCATCACCGCGGTGACGAGCGCGAAGAAGAACAGCACGAAGTAGTAGAAGGCAATTTCGTTCGACAGGATGTCGATGGAAAACCAGCCGAAATCGAGGGGCTGGCGGGAAAAGCCGCGCAAGCCGTCGTCGCCGCCGGTGAGCGAGCTCCACTGGAAGGCGATGTAGTAGAAGACCTGGCCGAAGGCGATCGTCACCATGGCGAAATAGACGCCGCGGCGATGGGCGATGAGCGCGCCCAGGATCGCG
>Ga0302326_10020285_pt1 | contig 13691 bp, 13 predicted proteins | sample Palsa_T0_3_FD_202264 | JGI IMG/M metagenome (GOLD analysis project Ga0302326, IMG submission 202264) | Peat permafrost microbial communities from Stordalen Mire near Abisko, Sweden - Palsa_T0_3 | ecosystem: Environmental > Terrestrial > Soil > Palsa > Peat permafrost | place: Sweden: Abisko... | reverse complement strand
GCCTGTGTAACCACGGCAACGCGCGCGGGCAATGCGCGCAGTTCCCGGCGGATGAGAAACGGACATCGATCCGTTTTGATGTGCTGCGGCGCTCCGCCTCCAATCTGGATCTGCTGTACGTGGAAGAATCTTTCTATGCTCCGCTGGCGTGGCGGCCGCTTACGTTTCTGATCGACTCCGAGCGCCTCGAGCCCGATCCACCAGACCTTTGCCAGCGCGCGCAACTTCTGGCGTTCTGCCGCAGCTATCTGCGCCGCTATCCCGCTTAGACTTTCCGTAAAAATGACAAACGACGAATCCACTTCCACTGAAGTACGAACCGTTCGGGAATCGCAGTCTGAGTATTCCGAACTTTGTTTGCCGAGCTCTACCAATCTGCTTGGCAATATGCTGGGCGGGCATGTGATGCACCTGGTGGATCTATGCGGCGCGATTGCGGGCGCGCGCCATTCACGCTCGACGATTGTGACCGCATCGGTAGACCAGATGACGTTTCTGCACCCGGTGCATCTGGGCGATCTGGTGATGCTTAAATCGCAGGTGAATCGGGTTTTTCGGACGTCGATGGAAGTGGGCGTGAAGGTGTGGGTGGAGAACCTGCGTACCGGCAAGTTGCGTCACACGTCTTCCGCCTATCTGACTTTCGTGGGGGTGGATCAGAAGGGAGATCGGGTTGTCCTGCCGCAGATTGTGCCGGAGACGGAAGAAGAAAAGCGGCGCTGGCACGAAGCCGCGCAACGCCGCGCTTACCGGTTAGCGTTGAAAGACAAGGTTAGGCATACGCCAGAGTAGCCGCTTGCTGACGCGCGCGATTCAGTCCTGCAAGGCGAAGGCGTAAAGGGAATCGCCGGCGCCGGCAACGACATATTGTTGGCCATCGAGAAGGTAAGTGATGGGCCCGTTACTTACGCCATCGGCTAGACCGGCGTGCCAAAGAGTATCGCCTTTGGCGGGATCGAAAGCGACGAGACTCTGGATGCCGTCTCCGGCGAAGAGCAGTTTGCCCGCAGTGGTGAGAATGCCGACGGGACCACCACCATTGACGTAGTGATGCCGCCAAGCGATTTTGCCGGTTTTGTAATCAATCGCGTTTAAGAGGCCGCCAAAATAACCGGCGTCCCGCTCGGCCGCGCCCCAACCTTCCGGGTGTGGATCGGTGTCCGTCAGATAGAACATGCTGAAGGTTTCGGTAGAGCCGACGTAAAACAGGCCGGTCTCCGGATCGAAGCTGGGCGGCGGCCAATTGGTGGCCCCGCTGGTATTCGGCGAGACCAAAACTCCTTCGATGCTGGCTTCCTTTCCAGGATCGGGGATTGGTTGGCCGGTGGCCGAAATACCCTTGGACCAATTCATGGTGTCAAGGAAAGGGGCTGTAACGACACTTTTCCCGTTGGTGCGGTCGAGCACAAAGAAGTAGCCATTGCGATTGGCTTGCGCGAGGAGCTTGCGCGGTTTGCCTTCGATCTCGCCATCGATTAATACCGGCGCTTGGGCAGCGTCCCAATCGTGCGTGTCGTGCGGAGATGGTTGAAAGTGCCATGCGAGCTTGCCTGTATCTACATCTAAGGCGACGATAGAACAGGTGTAGAGGTTATCTCCTTTGCGGCTCTTACCGGTCAACACCGGATTCGGATTGCCAGTTCCTAGATAGTAGAGGTGTAACTCCGGATCGTAGGTGCCCGGAATCCAAGTCATGCCGCCTCCGTGGCGCATGGAGTATTCGTCAGGCCATGTCTCCGAACCAGGGTCGCCTTTCTTGAGCGGCTCACTCCACCATTTCCATTGAATGGCGCCAGTCTCAGGATCGTGAGATTCGAAGAAGCCGGGCACGTCGAGTGAGTCGCCACCGGTACCGACAAGGACATGGTTGCCGACGACAATCGGCGCCGAGGTCGAGAAGTACTCTTGTTTCACATCCGCAATCTCAGTGTGCCAGCGTTCTTTACCGGTGCGGGCATCGAGGGAAACGAGATAGTTGTCGGGCGTTACGAAAAACAGCCAGTTGCCGTGGATGCCCACACCGCGGTTGCCGATATGAATGCCGCCTTTCGTTTTCCAGAAATAATGCCAAATCTGCTGGCCCGAATGAGCGTCGATGGCCCAGGCATTGTCGGGAGAGGAGAAATATAACACGCCGCGCAGCATAAGCGGAGTGGACTTGATAGTTGAGACGCCTGGATCGGAGGGAGGGCCTTCGGGCAAGGGGCCTTCGCCACCGATGATGGAGCCGGGAGTGGGTCCCACTCTTGCGCGAAAGATCCAACTCAGGGCCAGATGTTTGACGTTCGATTGATTGATTTGGGTCAGAGTGCTGAAACGGCGGCCTGAGTAGTCCCCGTTGTAGGTGGGCCATGAGTCAGTGGCGGGCTTGGTGAGGAGAGCGGGATCGAGCACCTGCGCCGGGAGAACGGCGGGTAAGAGTATGAAAAGCAAACGGAGGGTTTTCATTTGAGGGTCACCAGGTACGCGGTCAGATTGTGGATGTCGCTGTCGGAATAATGCAGCAGCTGATCTAGATGGGCTTGCAGGCGGTTGTGAACTTCGACGTGGGGGACATCGTTTGAGCGCTTGAAGGAATGGTAGGTGCCATCGGCTTCGCGAAGAGAGACGGTGAAATCGTCCAGATAGGCCGGCGTGCCGGTGAAGGATGTGCCGGACGGGAGAGTGACGGTGATGGTGAAGGCGGAGACTGGCTGGCCAGCCTCGGTCCAGTGATCATCGGGCTGGAGCATTTTGCTTTGCAGGGTGACGGGTTCATATTTGGCACCGATCTTTTGAAAATCGCCGGTTACCGAATGACAGGAGGAACATTTGCCGGTGCCATTGAAATAGGCCATGCCGAGCTTAGGATCGCCGGTGACGATGTTCAGGATTCGATAGTTGTCGCGGTCTTTGGCCGCTTCGATTGAGTTGTGGAGAAAATTGGCGATATCGGTGATTTGCTCGGGCGAGAGCGGGAAATGCGGCATGCCACGATCCGGCCGTCCTTTGAGAATGACGGGGCCGATGCTCTTGCCATTATCATCGTGCAGCACGAGGACGGAGCGAAGAAGGTCGGGGCCTTTTTCGCCGCCGGTCGCTTTGGAGCCGTGGCAGAAGCCGCAAGTAGAGGCGAAATTTTGTTTGCCGCGCTCGACTGAGGCGGGGTCGAATTTGGGAGGCGCTTTTGGGTCGTCGGCAAGAGCTAGCGTGCAGCCAATGGCGCAGATTGCTAGAAGTTTAATTTGCATTATGAATTTCCAGGTATGAAATGGCAGGCGGAAGCGCCTGCCCCACCAAATATAGCCAATGGGAGCAGATGTGGAAGCTCCGGTCAGGTGTTTGCACGCCATTAGAAACCTGGGGGTCTTTCGTTTTGAACGGCGAAGGCGCGCTCGAGAGCAATGCCACCGCGGCCCAACGTGCCTTCGTCGAAGAGGCGGGCGATGAGGGTGACACCGTGAGGGACACGGCGCGGCGGTGAGAAGCGGGGCAGAGGATGTTTGGGGTCGGGCGCCCAGTCGCTGCGCGCTTCGGATACGTTTACGAAGCCGGCGCGGAGGGTCAACGAGGGTTGGCCAGTGAAATTGGTGATAGTGAGCATTTCGTCGCGCAGCGAAGGCACGAGTAATAGATCCACTTCGGAGAAGATACGCGCCATTTCCTGGGCCACTTTGCGGCGAAAGCGGTCGGCTTGTACGAAATCGACAGCCGAGAGAAAACGGGATTCGCGAAACAGGTTGGGCCAGGCGTCCGGCACTTGCGCCTTGAGCTTGTCCGTGCCGCCGCTGAGAGTCAATTCCTCAAAAGCGGCAGCTCCTTCGGAAAAGAGGATGATGTTGAGGGAATCATAGGGCCAATCGGGGAGGGCCACTTCAACCGGAACCATGCCCAGTTTCTTTATGGTTGCCAAGGCGGCGCGGTCCACGTCGGTGGCGGGGTCTTGCTTCATCCACTCAGGAAAGTAACCGACTCGGAGGCCCTCTACGGACGCACCAGCATCGAAATCGAGTTTACTGGGCACGCTCGAGGAATCTCCGGGATCGGGTCCCGAGATGGCGTTGAGAATGAGCAACGTATCCTCGACGCCGCGCGTCATTGGGCCTAACTTATCGAGAGACCAACACAGAGTCATAGCGCCGGTGCGCGGAACGCGGCCAAAAGTGGGACGCAAACCGGTAACACCGCAACGCATGCTGGGACTGACGATGCTGCCGCCGGTTTCACTACCGATGGAAAAACCTACGAGACCGGCGGCGGTGGCTGCACCTGGTCCGGCGCTCGAACCGGACGATCCTTCCTCCAGCAGCCAAGGATTCATGGTCTGGCCACCGAACCAGATATCGTTGAGGGCGAGTGCGCCGAGGCTTAACTTGGCGATCAAAATCGCACCTGCTTGTTCAAGGCGTTTCACGACGGCGGCATCTTGCGCGGGGATGCGGTTTTGAAAGGGTTCAGCGCCATAGGTGGTTGGGATGCCGGCGGTATCGAGGAGATCTTTGGCACCCCAGGGGATGCCGTGAAGAGGTCCACGGTAATGGCCAGAGGCGATGGCGGTATCGAGCAGTTGCGCTTGGAGCAAGGCACGCTCACGAATCAAGGTGATTACGCAATGCAGCTTTGGATTGAAGCGATCAAGACGGTCAAGGTATATGGAGGTGAGTCGATGAGAGGTCAACTGACGGGATTCGATCCAGCGGGAGAGTTTCGTGACGGGAGCATAGGCGATGTCTTCGTCACTGGCTGGGAGTGGGCCGGGATCGGTGGTGCTGCGGATGAATTGATTGCGCTCGGGCGTCACGGTTGGGCCGGCCAGGACGGGGTTCCACTGCGAGTAGGGCGAGAGACCGGGTTCTAAAGCGACTTTGCGAGGGCCAGTGCGCCGTTCATAGACGGAGGCCATGGAAGTGCGCCAATTCTCGGCTGCCATCTGGCGTTGTGGCTCGGTCATGCTGACTTGCACGAGCTTCTCGGCTTCGGCGAAAGTGGCGGGTGAAACGGGTGGGCCTACGGCCGGAGCGGTGTTGAACGCGGACGGGGCGCCGGGGGTGGGAGTGGGTGTTTGGCTTTCGGCGACAGCAGCAGCGGCCATCAGACCTAATGATGAATTGGTTAAGAAACTGCGGCGCGTTTTCTTCATACCGCATTGTAGTCAACGTGTTGGAATGCCACAGCGATTTCAGCGGCCGCGGAGGCATTGTTCACGAGCAGAGCTTTGTTTACGCTGGGCGTTTTGCCTTGGGTGGCGGCGGTTAAATGAGACAACAGGAATGGAGTTACGGCCTTGCCGCGAATTTGCAGGCGTTCGGCGGCGGTGAGGGCCTCGGCGATGGCCGATTCGACGTCTGGGCGGTCTAAGGCGACGTCGGCGGGCGGCGGGTTGGCGATGAGGACGCCGCTTTTCATGCCGATACGCCAATGAGTGGCGAGCATGGCGGCGAGAGCATCGGCTGTGTCATACGAATATTCAAGAGCGAAGCCGCTTTCACGCGAATAGAAGGCGGGCATAGCGTTGGATTTGTAGCCGATCACGGGGACGCCCAACGTTTCCAAAACCTCCAGTGTGAGGGCAATATCCAGGACAGCTTTCGGACCGGCGCACACGACGGCGACGGGAGATTGACTCAGTTCTGTGAGATCGGCGGAGATATCGAATGAGAGAGTTGCGCCACGATGGACGCCACCAATGCCACCCGTTGCGAAGAAGCGGATACCGGCGGCGGCACACACGAGCATAGTGGCAGCGACGGTGGTTGCGCCAGTTGCTTTTTGCGTCAAGACGGGAGCGAAATCGCGGCGACTCACTTTGAAAATACCCTTTTCGGAGGCGAAGCGTTCGATCTCCGAGTCAGTGAGGCCGACAACTATCTTTCCATCCAGCAAGCCGATGGTGGCGGGAACGGCTCCCGACCGGCGAATGGCAGCTTCCATTAGGTGCGCGGTTTCGAGGTTGCCAGGAAATGGGAGGCCGTGCGAAATGACAGTGGATTCCAAAGCCACGACTGCGCGACGGGCATTGATGGCGGTGAGGGCTTCTTCGCGGATGTCTAGTTGCACACTCGCCTCCTGGCGGCTTGGTTGGCCATTTCAGCGGCTGTTAGGATGTCGTGGCCCTGGAGACATTTCGCCAGCAGCGTGCCACAGAACGTGTCGCCCGCGCCAGTGGTGTCGGCAGCGGTTGCGGGTGTGGTTGGGATTAATTTTTTGTGGTCGCCGGTATCGAGATAGCAGCCTTCTGAGCCAAGCGTTATGACGACGATTTCGATGCCAAGTTCGCGCAGAGCAGAGGCGCATTCGGCGGGTGTGGTCTGGCCGGTCATCAGACGAGCCTCTTCCAAATTGGGCGTGATGATGTGCAGGCCGGCTAAAAACTCTTGATCAAAAGCCGAGCGGGCGAAGTGGTAGGAGGGGTCGAACGCGACGGTTTTGGCGAGGGATTTCAAGCGGCAGGCGGTAGCGGCGGAGGCGGGATGTTGCATGCTGTAGCCGGAAAGATAGAGGTAATCGGCGCTGGTGAGGAGTTCCGAAGGCAAAGCGCCATAGGGCTGCTGGTTAGCTCCGCGATAGGAGAGTAGCGTTCGCTCACCATCGGGCCGGACGAGCGAAATGACGGTTCCAGTGCGGTCTGGGCAGTGCTTGACAAGGCTGGTAGATACGCGCGCGGCATTCACTTCAGCGAGAATCATTGCGCCAAATGCATCATTGCCGACCAGACCGATTAGCTGCACATCCGCTCCTGATTCTGCGGCCGCGATGGCGACGTTGAGTGCTGCCCCCGCCGGGCGTACGGCCAAGGTCTCGATGTTGGTATCGGATTCGGCGGGGCTGAATTCGGGGATGCGGGCGACGATATCGATGCACAGGTCGCCGAAACAAATGAGGCGGCCGATGTTCTTGGGATGCGGCAATTCTTAGCGTAGCGCCGACGGGAATGGGATTTTTTTTCGCCTATAAATATAAGGGGGGAGAGACGAAAAATATTCCCGCTTTCGGCGATGGAGGCGCGATTGGCGTTGAGGCCGGCTTCTGTTATGGTCATAGGGTTTAATAATCTCCTTCAGAAATGAAACAGCCCAGCGCGATGATGACACTCGCGCCAGGCCTGCTTGAAAATTAGCAAACGCCTAGAATAAACCGAGCCAGGCGCGCGTTTTGGTGGAGCGAGCAGGCCGCTTAAGTCCTTTGGTATGAGTGAGTAAAAAATATTTAGCGATTTTCGCAAAAGCTGTGACTCGGAATTTGGGAATCTTTAAGTATCAGAGCTTCTGATCTGGAGGAATTCAGATTGAGGGTTTGAGCGCGAACAGCGAACGTTGGCCGGGACTTCGTGCGCGCGGTTTTGGTTAGCGCTTACGCTTCCGGCTCCGTTTGAAGAGTACACGATCTCAGAATCACTCGACGGGATCAGGAGTTGTGAGCATGAGATTTTTGCTGCTGCTGGCGGTGCATGGGATTGCGGCGTGTCAGATGGTCACGGTGACGGCGAACCGGCTGACCAGCGCGCCGATCTTGTCTCCACGGGCGAGTTGGATGAGCCTGGGAGTTTTCAATCCCGCGGCCGCCAAATTGAAGGACAAAACGATTCTTCTTTTTCGCGCGCAGGACGATCGGCATACATCGCGCATTGGCTATGCCGAGTCGTCGGATGGCTTGCATTTCATGGTGCGGCCCGATCCGGTGCTTTCGCCGGAAGCGGAATATGAGAAAAATGGCGGGGTGGAAGATCCGCGCCTTTTGCAGATAGAAGGCACTTACTATCTCACTTACACGGGATACGACGGGCACGCGGCGCAACTCTGTTTGGCGACATCGAAGGATCTGATCCATTGGGAGCGCAAAGGAGTGATCCTGCCGGCCTATAAAGGCACGTGGAATGAACAGTGGACAAAGTCGGGCGCCATTGTTCCAAACAAAATAGCGGGGAAATGGTGGATGTATTATCTGGGAACGCGCCAGGATGACGACGGGAAAGCGCGCGATTACATGGGGCTGGCGGAATCGGACGATCTGCTGCACTGGCGGGATGCGACCAAGGAACCGGTTTTGCCCAGAAGAGCGGGTGCGTTCGATGCGCGGGTGATGGAGCCAGGGGCGCCACCGTTTATTACGGAGCGGGGCATTTTGCTCCTTTACAACGGAGCGAACGAACAATTAGTTTATGGTCCGGGATGGGCGCTGTTCGATCGCGAGCATCCGGACCGCTTGATAGCCCGATCGGAGAAGGCATTTGTGACACCGAGTTTGGCGTGGGAGAAGGTTGGGAATGTGCCGAATGTCGTCTTTATGGAAGGCGAGGTGGGGAACCTCTGGGATATGGTGGCGTACTATGGGGCGGCTGACAAATACATTGGCGCGATGCGGGTCCATGTGTCGATTCGCTAGCTAGGCGGTCGGTTGACTGGGAGGTCAGCCGATTGGCAGGCGGAACCGCCTGCCCCACCACGGCAGATAAGTGTCTCGCGAGACTGAAGATCTAGACGAAAATGTACAAACTCGCATTTCTGACTGTTCTGTTCGCCGGCGCGCTTGCTTTTCAGGCGACGGTTTCGGCGACGATCTGGTCTGAGGCGCAACACAATGGAGGGCAGGTTCTGGTGTGGCTGGCGCTGCTCACCAATCTGCATCTGGTCAATCCGCTGGCCGTCTGCTGCTGGGGTTCTATGTAGCGAGCGTGAGAATTTGGGACCCCAAAGCCTGGCTGCTTTTGGGCGTGCTTTTTAGTTTCAGCCTGGTCACGGACGGCACGGACCGAATTGACCCGGTGATGCAATGGCACAGCAGTGTTAAACATCTCGCGCTTGTGTATCGAAGCGCAGTGTTTCAGGCCTGGTTCATTTGCATGCTGCTTTTCGCCATTTACTTTCCCGAGAGAGCGGCGTGGGACCGCCGGAATCCGCGGCTGAAATGGCGATTTTACTGCCGGCGCTGGTGGGCTATGTTCTGGTGGTCTCCGAACGGATTTGCAGTAACGAGGGCGGAAAAGCTGAGGCGTTCATTCAACCGGTTTGACACGTTACGGACGTGATCCGAACGGCTTTCCTCTACTCTTGCCTGATCCTTTCGCTGGTTTTGCTTTTGGCAAAGGCGGCCACGGCCGAAGATGCCGACGATACATGAGACATGTGGAACTCCCGATTGACAAGATCGTTGATGGCGCTGTGTAGCATTAATTCTGCTGAAACTAAGCCGCTTCTTTGGCATCGTCTCCGCATGTTCTCCGAAGCGGGCGTGTCGCATCACGTTGCGCATTTCCACGCCTATTTTCAGGACGAAGCCGGGGTCTTTTCGATTCGCCCGGTCGATATGATTGCTGGGACGTTGCCACAAAAACAGCAGCGCCTGGTTGAGGCTTGGGGGGAATTGCACTGAGCCGCTAAAATAAGAGACGGCACCGATGACACACCTTTGTCCCGCGTTCAGAAGTTCGAAATCGTAGCTCCGTACACCCTGCATGTAGTCTTTGACGATGCAACGGAGCAGATCATCGATTTTGAGCCGGTTCTACGTGGAGAACTGTACGGCCCGCTTCGGGACCTGTCTTTGTTCAACCGCGTTGTAATTGACATTCAGGCGCACACGCTCGTGTGGCCGAACGGAGCTGATTTCGATCCGGCGACGCTGCACGAGTGGCGCCATTGCAAGTCTGCATTTATCAAGATGGCATCACTTTGGGAAGCCGTGCCTGCCTGACTATAATCGGGCAGACTCCAAAGTGTTCCTGCGCTCTTGTGGTTGCCCTCACGTCCGGCATCGTACGTGCGCAGGATATACCCAGTGATTCATCGCGAGGAACTCTCTTCCTATTGCAAGCCGCCGAAATAGGTATATAGTAGAAACAATGGAGGGTCTGAACATGACCTCTTCTCCGCGAATTTGCCTTGCGTCTTTGACGTTTGCTCTACTAGCCGCCGCCCAGCAGCCTGGCAACGGCTTCCGTGCCCGGGAAGACGTGCCTGTCAGTGTCACCGACAGAACCAGCCAGCCCGTTCTTTCCGTCGAGACGCGCGGCGACATCTATATGGCCCGCAAACGCTATCTGGAAGCGATAGACATGTACCGCCAAGGGCCGGCGGATTCGGCCGTGCTCGCGAATAAGATCGGCATCGCCTTTCACCAGTTATTACGGCTGGATTTGGCCAAGAAGAACTATCAACGGGCGATCAAGCTCGATCCGAAGTACGCCGAAGCGGTCAACAACCTGGGAACGATTTACTATGCGGCGAAAGATTACGGGCGCGCCATCAAATACTATAAGCGGGCGCTGAAGGACGGCCCGTCGAACGCGTCGGTGTATTCGAACCTGGGGTCGGCCTACTTCAGCCGTAAAGATTACAAAAGCGCGACGCTTTGTTATCAGCGGGCGCTGGACCTTGATCCCGACGTATTTGAGCACCATAGCAACTTTGGAACGCTCATGATGGAGCGCACTGTGCAAGAGCGCGCCACCTTCCATCTCTATATGGCGAAGATGTATGCCAAGTCTGGGGCGAACGAGCGTGCGCTAATCTATTTGCGTAAAGCTCTGGAAGAGGGAGTGAAAGACCGCGACAAGATTCCGGGCATTCCGGAGTTCGCGGCGCTGAAGACCGATCCCGCTTTCGTGCAATTGCTCGCCGAAAATCCAAGACCCTTATAGAGGAAGTTCTGCCATTTAAATCCCGTTACCTTAAAACTTCGTTCCTGCTGTTTGTGGTAGGGGCGTTGCTGATCTCAGGCTGCGCCAAAAAGAAAATTGTTTTACGCCGCGTGGCCCTCACCCCGACGAACGTGCTGGTGAGCGATCCGGCCGCCGAATGGATGAAACTGGCCGTTCCCGTGGTACTCCAGCAGGATCTGCTACCCACGCGTTTCACGATTCCACTGCTGGCTGCCTCGGAAACGAACCTGGGCGACATTGGCGCGCAGGATATTCTGCGCACTAAGATTGAAGATCATCAAGGCAAGCTGCATATTGAAGCCACCATCGTGGACGCAGCCACGCAAAAAACGACCAGCACAGAAGACGAGGAAGCCAGTTCCGCGGCCACGTTGATTCCGGCGCTGGACGCGTTGGCCAAACGAATTGACGGCGAGGCGGAACCATTCTCGACCAAAAATACCGAAGCGCTTAAGTCGCTCGCCGGCGCCGCTCAACAGCGCGATCCGCAGAAGCGCAGGGAGTTACTGGAAAGCGCGGTCACGACCGATCCTAATTTCGGGCTGGGCTACTTTCTGCTTCTCGAAATGATGGCGCGCCAGGGGCCAACTATTTATAAACCAGTCCTCGATGAAGCGCAAGCTCACCGCGCGGCGTTCACTCCCTACGACGGGGCGCGCCTCAATTTGATTGCGCTACAGCTTTCACGGGCTCCCATCGACCAGCGCAGAGCGGCGGCCGAAACGTTGCTCAAAGTGGCGCCCAACGATATTGACGCGCTGTCTATCATTTCGGGCATTCGTTTTCTCAGCGGCGACACAAACGGCGCGGTGGAGGCGATCAACCGGGCCATCAATGTGAGCCCCGGCAATCCCAACTTAAAAGGGCAACTCGCCGAGGGCCTGGTGCAGAACAAACAGTTTGCCGAAGCGGAAAAAGTGCTGACGAAGTTTGAGAAGAGCCCGGGCACGCTGGCTGAGCTCGCCATCGACATTTTGCTGGAAGGCGACGTAGCGCGCGCTACGCAGACCGCGGAGCGCTTTTTTGCGACGGTGCCGAATCCGGATTATCAAACGCTGTTACGCGCTTCCTGGACGGAACTGGCGGGCGACCGCGCGAAAGCCATTTCATTGGCGGAGGAAGGCAAGTTCAATAATCCCGGAATTCGCAGTTTGGCGCTCAGCGAGGCAACCGTGTGGCGCCTCATGAACAAGGATTTTGCGGGTGCGCGCAAGACGGCCGATTTGGCGGCGCAGGCGGACAATCACCCTTCGGCGGTTAGCACCGTGGCGGGTCTGCTGGTTTCCGGTAACGATCCGCCGGAGGATTGGCGGAAGAAGGTGGAAGCCGCGCCTTTGAATCCGGCCATGAAGCAGCCGATTCTGGCCTATGGTTTCTTTCTGAACGGGCATTACAACGAGGCGGTCACGGAATGGCGCAAGGTGCTGGATGCGTCGGAGGGTTCCGATTTGCGGGCGCGGGCTATGCTGGCGGCTTCTCTCGACCGCGCCGGCAGAAGCGCGGAAGCACAAAAAATCAAGGTGGAACCGTTTCTGATTCGCGAGTATGCGGATGTGTATGGTTCGGTGGTGTTCGTGGAAATGCGGCGCTTGACGGGGTTGAGTCACTGAGGGGTGGGGCGGCAGCATGAGCGCGGATTCGGGTGCGCCGTGGCATTAGGGACAATAATGGCGAACGATATGAAACACACATTGATTTTGACGAGTCTTTTGCTGGCCGGTATTTTGCAGGCGGAGACGACTCCCGCGAAAGCCCTGCTGGTGTTATCGAAAGGCGACCATACGCTGTCCATTGTGGATCCCGTGAGTTTAAAGGTGGTGGCGGCCATGCCGTCCGGGCCCGATCCGCACGAAGTGATTGCGTCCGACGATGGGAAGATGGCCTACATCTCGAACTACGGAGGCGGGGCATATCACACCCTCACTGTGGTGGATTTGCTGAACCAGAAGACAGTGGGAACCATCGATTTGGGGGCTCTGAACGGTCCGCATGGATTGGACTATGCGGGAGGAAAGGTTTACTTCACGGCGGAGGCGTCCAAAGTGATCGGCACTTACGATCCCGCTACCCAGAAGATCGATTGGGTCATGGGAACGGGGCAAGACCGTACGCATATGGTTTGGGTGAGTGCCGATTTGAAAACGATTATTACCTCGAATGTGAGTTCGGCGACCATGACGGTGATTGAGAACGTGACGCGAAATCAGGGCCCACCTCCGGGAGGTCCACCCCCGGGCGGTGTCGGTCCGGGAGGTCCGCCGCCGGGAGGTCCGCCAATGGGAGGTCCGAGAACCGACTGGGAGGAAACGGTTATCGGCGTGGGTCGAGGAGCAGAGGGATTCGATGTTTCGCCCAATGGCAAAGAGCTGTGGGCGGCGAATGCTCAGGATGGCACGATCTCGATTTTGGATGTGGCCGGCAAAAAGGTGGTGGATACCTTGGCGGCCGATGTGCGGAGCGCGAACCGCCTGAAATTCACCCTCGATGGCAAACAGGTTTTGGTTTCCCTGCTAGGTGGCCCCGAATTGGTGATTTTCGATGCGGCGACGAGGAAAACGGTGAAGAGGCTAAAAATTGGCCGGGGCGCGGCGGGCATTCAGATGGCGCCCGACGGCAAGGTGGCGTATGTCGCTTGTACGCCCGATAGTTATGTAGCGATTGTGGATCTGAATTCCCTGGAAGTGACCGGCCACATTGACGCCGGCAAGCAACCCGACGGCTTAGCTTGGGTTGGAAGCAAGTAAGAACGCAGGGCGGGTATTCAGCCTGGCAACGCCGATTCACACGGCGCGCAGGATTGGCGGCAGCCTCCGTTTCCCATCGAGTTGGGCAAGTCGTCGCCTCCTTGCAGCCGCGGCTCGGTTGGGAATCTTTGCGGCGCGGGCAGCGACGTGGTGGCGGTGAGCAGCGCGAAAAGGGGACACGCCTGTGGATCGGACGGTCGGGGTAGGCAAGCGCCACCCGGAGTGTCCCTGTACCCTTTAATTGAACCTAACTGGAGAAAATCCATTTAAGGTTCGGGCCACACTGGCGGGAGGGCCAATTGCCCCCTGCG
>Ga0302326_10020282_pt1 | contig 13693 bp, 12 predicted proteins | sample Palsa_T0_3_FD_202264 | JGI IMG/M metagenome (GOLD analysis project Ga0302326, IMG submission 202264) | Peat permafrost microbial communities from Stordalen Mire near Abisko, Sweden - Palsa_T0_3 | ecosystem: Environmental > Terrestrial > Soil > Palsa > Peat permafrost | place: Sweden: Abisko... | reverse complement strand
TCGGAGGCACGCGTCGAGAAGCTCACACGTGTTCCAGTTGACGATCAAGATGCTGAGCACGGGCTATCGGCATCAACGTCTGGGTGGCGCGAAACGTGCCGGTATAAGCGCAATACCGAGTTCAAGGGCTTGTTTTTATTGCTGAAATGTTGTGCCCCGGCGTCTGAGCAATAAGCCCTAACTTACCGACGCAGGTTCAACGCATGCGATCCGGTGGTTTCCTTGACAATTGGCCTCGGTTGACTCTCCGGAACCTACTAGGTATTATCCGGGGAGTTTGCCAAGGGACCCATTCAAGGGGAGGCACTTGCCGCGCGAGCGGCCTGGGAGGATATGCCGATCAAGAATATAACCTTGGGCATTTGTCTGCTTGCTGCAGGCAACGCCCTAGCACGAGACGTGCACTACAAGGTCGAGAAGGGAGATTCCTTCAAGTCCATTGCCGTGAAGTTCCACGTGGACGTGCACCGCATGCTCGTTATCAACGAACTCAATGCGGATCACCACCTGAGACCAGGCCACTATCTAACGATTCCGGGCGTTCCCGATGGTTTAGAGCACGGCGCCGCATCGTATGTTCCAGCGAGAGCGGTCGAATACACGATTCGAAACGGGGATTGCGACTGGACGCTGGCCAGGCGATACGGAATAGGCGTGGGCCGAATTCACGACATGAACCCTGGCGTTAACTGGGAAAGTCTCAAACTCGGACTCATGGTAAAGGTGCCGGGCCAGGCGCAAGTGCACGAGGCAAAGCGCTCCGCGCCGAAGCTCGCCAAACTTGCCGCCGTTAAGACTCATCACGGCCACGGTGATTCTCAGGTTCACACGGTGGCTGTCGGCGAGAACGATTGGATCATCGCCCACCACTTCGGAGTCCGACTCCCGCTCCTCAAAGAATTGAACCCGAGCCTTAATCTGGAGGCCCTCAAGCCCGGGCAGCGAATCAATGTTCCCGCTCATCACATCAACACGATCGTAGCGATCAAGGCGATCCGAACATCGCATGTGGCGATCAACGGCGACAGTGTCGTAATTCGACGCGAGGGCGGTCTCCACGCAGACAAGATCACGATGGTCGACGGCGGCACCAAAGCCGACCTTTTGGTCCGGGACGGCAACTGGTACCAGCTTCGATTCCCTAAGGGCACTGTTGGCTGGGTACGCGGTGACCACCTCAAGCCGATTCGAGAGGAGCGTATTGTCTCCCTGGAGCAGCACCGGGAGCAGCGCCGGAGCCGCATCATTATTCCCGAGCACGTCTCACATCACGAAGTCGCGGTCGTCCATCACCATCGCTCCCACGGGAAAGGCTCAGTGGAGCACTACTCTACAACGACCTATGCTGATATGGACACCGACTCCGACACAGCGTCCGAGGTGCTGAGGAAGGCAGAGAGTTTCCGTGGCGTGCGGTACCGGTGGGGCATGTCCTCTCGATCGGGTACTGACTGCAGCGGATTCACCCAACAGGTTTTTGGAGCCCAAGGGATTCATCTTCCCCGAACCAGCAGCGATCAATCGCAAGTCGGCGAGCGGGTCACCTATCGGGATCTCAAACCGGGCGACCTCCTGTTCTTCCACACGTACGGCGGACGGCGCGTGACGCACGTTGCCATTTACAAAGGCAACGGCAATTTCCTACACGCAAGCAGCCGAGGCGGCCATGTGCAAGAGGATTCACTTTCGGAGGATTACTACCAGCATCATCTGGTGGGTATCCGCCGGGTTCTCCACTCGAAGCACCACTCGTCCTCCAAGAAATCGGCGCCGAGCACTGATTCGTCCTACCCGACAAACGAGTTCGACTCGAAGTAAATTGCCGGGGCGCCGTGGCTGCAGTCTATATGTTGGGTGTCACCCCGCCCGGACGGGGTGCCCCCCCTTGGGACCTCGGGAGGCTTCGTTGTCTTTTGCCTCCCGATTGCGCCACAATAAGCCCCTGCGTGGCCCGGTGGTCTAGCGGTTTAGGACGCCGCCCTTTCAAGGCGGAGATCGCGGGTTCAAACCCCGTCCGGGCTACCACGTTCTACACCACGGTGTAGAACGGCCTCCCATTCATTCCCGCTTTGGGGGTGAACAGGAGCCAGTCGATTTCCGGGTGGATACGTTCCAGCGCGATTTTGAGCGCCACCGCCCCCGGATGTTCCGTAGCGTAATGCCCGGCTGCCATAAGGCACATTCCGGACTCTCCCGCCTCGACTCCAACATGCTGCTTCACCTCGCCGGTTAGTAGCACATCCGCATTCGCCCTCTGCGCGCCGATCCATTCGCCATCGGCTGCTCCTCCGACCACCGCGATTCGCCTGAGTCTCTTTTCCGGGTCTCCCCAAGTCTCCACCCGAGTATCGAGGAGTCGTGAAATAGTCACCGCGAATTCGGCCAGGGTCGTCGGCGCGTCAAGCTCCCCAATTCGCCCCGCTGGCTGCTCGATGAAGGGAGCCAAGGGATAGATGTCGAATGCGGCCTCTTCGTAGGGATGAGCCTTTCTCAGCGCCGCCACGAGCCCATTTCGCGCGCCTTCTCGGAACACCATCTCGATGCGCACCTCATCGATGACCTCAACCCGTCCCGATGACCCGACCGCAGGTGTTGTTCCCTCCCCGCCAATGAATGTCCCTTGTCCGGGCTGGGAGAACGCGCACCGCCGGTACGCGCCGATCTGCCCCGCCCCTTTCTCGGCGAGCGCGTCGATCAGGGTCTGTGTATGCGTCGCAGGGCAGAAGCTGACCAGTTTGAAGGTCTTGACGGTTGCCCCGGAGCCGAACGAGCGCACGCTTTTGAGGCCGATCAGACCGCACAGGTAGTCATTGAGTCCAGGCGAAGCCGAGTCCCAGTTAGTATGGGATGCAATGAACGCGATCCGATTCTTCGCGAGTTCCAAGATGCTGCGCCCAACATGGGTCTTGGTGTCGACCGAAGTGACGGGAGTGAAGATCAGTGGATGGTGGCTCACGAGCAACTCGCAGCCGTTTTCCTTCGCAAACTCGATTGCGCCGAGTGAGCGGTCCAGGGAGACGGCCGCTCGGGTGACCGACTGCTGAGGGTCGCCTACCTGCAGGCCAATGCGATCGCTTTCAAACCCGTAGCGATGGGGTGCGATCGTCTCGATCGAGTTGAGGATTTCCTGGACGGTGGGCATGTCTCATTTTGGGCAAATTTGGGAGCCGACAAAAAACAAAGGCGAAGGTCACTGGACCCCCGCCTTGTCGAACTCATGCGTCAAGTGATAACTAGTTGAATTATAAGAATTATGATTGCTGTGTGAACAGTACTCCGCTAGCTTCTTGAGCGCTTTCTCGGAAACTACGTCCAACTTCGTTGGGCTTGTGAGACACAGCCCTAAAAGTGCGAACGCCTCTTCCTCGGTGAGTTCGAGCCCTTCGGGAAAATCCCTAACGGTCATCGCTCCTCCTTTTGTCTTGCGCCGACAATAGCATAGACGACCTCGATTCCGGTTTTGTGCCCGATTCCTCTCCAAACCTCATAATATTAGGAAGTTGAGGTGTACTAGCCTCCTGCCGGCCTCACGCAGAGATAAGGTCCGCGACGCATGGCGGCTTTTCAGGGGGTCGCCGCCCGCATCATACTGAGAGCGGGGACTTTGTTCTTGGTTGGATATTTTCCATCTCGCCTTCGACTCAATATCGGATCAGCGGGGGACCGTTTTCCTCTTGCCAAGCCATCTGCGCGCCCGAACCTCAACTCGGGAGACCCTTCGCGGGCCGGGAACCCGTCGCCGGCGTGAAACCGTAGGTAGCCGTACCAATCTGATGAAACGCAACGCAGCAGTCCTTGCAATCGCAACTTTGACGATCTTGGCGTCGCTGGCCGGGTGCGGCGGTCGCACCGACGGTTCTTGCGAATTGTTCGGGTTTACACCCCAGTGTGTGTATATCACGGCGAGCCAGTGCGCCTCGATCAAGGGAACTTTCTTGCCGCTGGTCCCGTGCACGGATTCGTCTGCCCGAATCAAAAAAAACGCCGACGGCCAGCCCTAGAGATTGCATCCGCCCTGTCCATCGCCCTCCGGTGCTTGAAGTGCCCATTCTTGCATCACGTTGGGCAACGAGGGGAGGGCTGTATACTCTCCTAAATGCCGAAAGGCGAATATCTGCAATACGGGGGTCAGGCCCTGATCGAAGGGGTCATGATGCGATCCCCGCATTTTTTCTCAGTGGCGTGCCGGGCGCCAAACGGCGAGATCATCATTGAGACCGAGTCGATCGAAAAGACCTGGATCGGGCGCCAAAAATGGCTCAAACTTCCTTTCTTGCGTGGCAGTCTGGCATTGCTCGACAGCATGGCGCTTGGAATCCGTGCCATGAAGTTCGCGTCGAATATCCAGATCTCCCCCGAGTTTCAGCCGCTTGGTTCGGGATTCGCTCCCGCCACGGCGGGCCAGAAGAAGGTGCAGGAGGTGACGATCGGGGCGACCCTGGTGGTCAGCCTTGTTATCGGCTTTGCGTTGTTCAACTACCTCCCGAACACGGTGGCGGAATACGCCCACCGAATGCTCCATCTCCCTGAGGGTTATCGCACCACCAACTTCATCGCAGAGATGGTGAAGGCAGTGCTCTTCTTCGGTTATATCGCGGCGATCGGCCAGTTGCCGGACGTTCGAGAGGTGTTCAAGTATCACGGGGCGGAACACAAGGCGATCAATACATTGGAGGCCGACCGGCCGCTGGAAATGGAAGAGTGCCTCAGGCAAACGCGGCTTCACCCGCGCTGCGGGACCAGCTTTATGATCCTAGTGCTGCTCCTCGGTTTCGTCGTGTTTACGTTCCTGCCTCGATATCCGCTCGGCCAACACAGCTTCGCCCTGATCGACGTCACGATCCGAGTTTTTCTCGAGCTGTGCATCCTGCCATTCATCGCTGGCGTCGCTTACGAGTTACTTCGATTGGCAGGGCGGTTTCGAAGCCAGAAGGCGGTCATGCTGCTCTTCTCGCCCGGGCTCGCAACCCAGTATCTAACCACTCGCGAACCGGAGGAGAGGCAGGTCCAAGTCGCCCTTGCAGCGCTCAGGTCGTGCATCGCCGCTGAAACCGGATCCGGCCACCGTCTGTAGGGTTTGGGCCGCAGAATTATCGCAGTGGTATCTTAGATCAGCTATGTCCGAGGAAAACGAGGGTCCGGAAGGGTCTGACAATCTGGAAGAGCCGCCCGCGTTTTTCCCGTATGACGGCAACCGAGCCCGAGAGGAAATAAATTCCTCGGAGCTCGTCGAGGTGCAAATCGAGGGAGTGTTCGCCGCTGAGTCGAACAATAAGCTCTCCCATTTCGTTTTGGTGTCGGACGGGGAGAGAAAGCTCCCGATCATCATTGGCCCGTTCGAGGCTCGCTCCATTCAGTTGATCATGGACAACGACCGTCCGGACCGGCCCATCACCCACGATCTGCTGAAGAACATCCTTGACCGCTTGGAGTACCCTTTGGACCGGGTTGTGATCGACGATTTCTGGAACACCGTCTATTACGCCAAGCTGTATCTCAAGAAAGGCGGCGACGGGGAAGAGGTCGAAATTGACGCCCGTCCAAGCGACGCAATTGCCCTCGCGGTCCGTTTCGAAGCTCCAATCTACGTCGCCGACGCGATCCTCGAGTCCGCGATGGACGAGTAGTTACTCGCCGCTGGATCTCGGGAACTTGACCTCTGCCACCGTCCACCCAAGGACGTCTGCCATTCGAAAACGCCCTGCAAGACTCCTCGCCAGGTTGTCCACGATCTTGAGTCCCAAGTGACTGGTAATGGTTGGGTCGAAGTCCGGCGGTAACGGATCGCCGCTGTTGCTCACCCAGATGGAGACCTCGTCGGCCGGCGCCTCCACGTTGATGTGAATCTCTCCCTGCTTTGTCTTGACGAATCCGTGCTCCATCGCGTTCATGATTAGCTCGTTCAGGACGAGGGCGATCTGGGTTGCGTGGTTCATGCTGAGCGTAACGTCGTCGCCACGTACGCTAAACGCGATCTGCCGGTCCGGCAAGAGAAGGGATGACTTCTGGTGGTGCACGAGGGTCTCCGCGATGCTCCTAATTCCCACGTGGTCCAGGTCCTCTCTCGATAGCAAATCGTGAACGGACGCAATGGCCAGGATCCTTGCGAGCGTGTCGTTGAGGGCGTCCTCAAGGGTGGTGTAACGGCTCATCCGCATCTGAAGCCGGAGTAGCGAAGCCACCTGTTGGAGGTTGTTCTTGACCCGATGATGCATCTCCTGCATCAGAGTTGTCCTCACCTGCAGTTTGGCGTGCTCGATCGAGAAGGCAGCCTGCTTGGCCAGGGTTTCCAGTGCCTTCTGCTCGTCAGGGAGGAAGTCGCGAACCTCGTTCGTGTAGCAGCTCAGAACTCCAACCGGTTTGTCTTGAATCATGAGCGGCACGCAGATCATGCTCCGCAGTCCCTGTTCGACCGCCAGATCGTGACCGATGTAGTCAGCTTCGGTCTGTACGTCCCGGACAATCACGGGCCGGTTCTCCGCCATGGCCTTGCCGGCGATGCTTTCGCCCAGTTTGATCGCCCGCTTACGGTGATAGGCCTTTGCGGGCGCCTGGGTGGCTCGCAACACAAGCTCGCCGCGGGTCTCGTCCAGCAGCCTCACCGTACACACCTTGTAGTTGAACTGTTGGGCGGTCAGATTGACCAACAGCTGGAGGATCTCCTCGAGGTAGGGACTCTGGGCGATCGTACGCGAGACTTCCGACAGGGCGCCAAGACGGTTGCTCTGGGTTCCTGCCTGGAACGCGTTCTGGTATCCGATCAGGCACGCCGAAGTCGCTTCTGCAAGCTCCATGAGACGCCGCTTCTCGCCGGCCAGGATCCGCCAGGGACATTTCTTTCGAACCAGGATCACTCCGAACACGTGCCCGTCCGCGAGCGGGAGGACCGAGATCGATTCGCATTCGTGGTACTCGACCCCCGGGTATTTTGCAAATCGGCGATCCTTTTGGGCGTCTTTCGCGAGGAACATCGGTTCACCGCTCAAAAGCACGTGCCCGGAAAGGCCCATGCCTCGTCCGAGGCGGAGTCTGTTCGCCAGTCCCGGGATGAGCGTGCTTGCCTTGAGCAGGAGGGAGTCGCTAGGCTCCCGGAACAGGATGTCGCAGCTGTCCGCGCTGAAAGTCTGGCACCAGATCTGAGAGATTTCGTTGAGGAATTCATCTCGGTTGGCGTGCCGGGCCATCGCCTGCAGCATCCGCATCGTTGCGGAACGGACTTCAAGTTCAGGCATGGTCATCAAACGGGCCGATCGCGGTGGTACTCATCAGCGAATCGTCGAGAATGCGGTTGGCAAGCTCCACGATTGCCTCGTTCGTCACCGCGTCGATCTTGCCAAGCGTTTCTTCCAGCGGAATGTCGCGGTTGTAGTGAAGCTCGTTCCGGCTCATCCGCATCATGCGTCCACTCATGCCCTCCAGGCCGAGGACAAGACTGCCTGCAATGTGGCGCTTCGTCCGATCCAATTCTCCTGGGTCAAAGCCGTGCGACTTGACCTTGGAGAACTCGGCAAAGGTTAGCTCTTGAACCTGGGGCCAGTTATCCAGGCTGGTGCCGCCATAGACGGTGAATGCGCCGCCCGCCCCGTAGCTCAGCGTATACGTGCCTATGGCGTAGACGAGTCCGCGGCGCTCGCGGATTTCCTGGAACAGGCGGGAGGACATGCTGCCACCCAGCGCCGCATCAAGCACCGCGAGGGTGTAAAGCTCAGAATCGTAGAGCGACGTTCCGTCTGTCCCAATGCAAAAGTGGACCTGCTCCACGTCTTTTCCGACCATATGCGATTGGTGAACTCCATGCGGTCGGTCCGGTTGAGAATCGACGGTGGTGTGAGGAATTTTTCCGAGATTCTTCTCGGCAGCAGCTTTGACCGATTCCGCCGAAACGTTCCCGGCCACGCTCAGAAGCACATTCTCCGCTCGATAACGCCTGTCCATATAGGTCTGAATGTTCTCACGCTTGAATGAGGCGACCGACTCCGGAGTTCCGATGATAGGCTTCCCGAGCGGGTGATGCCCCCAGCGGTAGTGCAGGTGAAGCTCGTGAACGTGGTCGCTGGGCTCGTCCTCGCTGCGTTTGATCTCTTCCAGGATGACCCCTTGCTCTCGGGTCAATTCCTCCGGATCGAAGAGGGAGTGGAGCATCATGTCCGACAGGACCTCGATCCCATTCTCGGTCTCGTCGGAAAGTACTCGGGCGTAATAGCAAGTCGACTCTTTGTCGGTGAACGCATTAAGGGACCCGCCGCGGCCCTCGATCGCCTCGGCGATCTGCTTGGCGCTACGGCTTGCCGTTCCCTTGAACAGCATGTGCTCGATGAGGTGGGTGATCCCACCCTCTTCGTCGGTTTCATGGCGGCTGCCGGTTTTGCACCACAGCCCGATTGCGGCGGAGCGAACATGCCCCACCGGTTCCACGACGATTCGAACGCCGTTTTCAAGGACGATTTTTTCAATTCCGTTCATAGTTAAACTCCCTCCTCTGACAGCTTCAGCGAAAGGGTGCCCAGGTTCTCGATCGACAGTTGGAAGTCGTCACCCGGGTCCAGCATCAGCGGTGTGTCCAGGTCTACGATGGGGCCGAGCGCGAAGATATCGCCCTCTCGAACCGGCGTCGACCGGCTTGCCGCGCTGATCGCCTCGCCAAACGTGAGCGCCAAGTGCTCAAGGTTCCCTCGGGCCTCATCGACCATGTTGATGCGGGCTACCGCGGTGAGTCCGTAACTTCGTCCGAACTCCTGATCGACCAAGTAGTCGTCCAGTTCATCAGGGGTGGTCAAGACCGGCCCGATGGCCCCGCCAATGTCGATCGACCGGCCGAAGCCTCCAAGCCGCCGTTCCGAGTTTTCCAATTCCGGGAGCGCCAGAAGGCACATCGGGCAGTAGCCCAGCACCATGTCCTCTGCTTGCTCGACCTCGACTCGATAGCCTGTGCTGACAATAATTGCCGCCACAAAGGGAATAACCGCAACCCGCGTGGCGAATTCCGGAAAAGGGATGATCTGACTCGGTCCGGACAGCGCGGTCGGGTTGCCATAGAAGTAAAACGGTTCCTGCCCCTCCGGCTGAGGGAGGGGTTGGAAGTCGTTTCGGAAGATCCGAAGGGAAGGGGCGGCCGCGATCGGAGCCAGTGGCCGAACCGCTTCCGCCTCGAACACTGCCACCGCGCTTGCGCCGTCGGTCTCGTACACTTTGCCGCCGAAGACCATGCCCGACTTCGCCGCTCCTGGCTCGGTCTTGACTTCAAATCGGCACAGCTTCACTGGAAGGAAGGGTACCCTTCGGGAGGAGAACGGGTCGGCAAGCCGGGCCGATTGACAGGCTTCGCCCGTTCAGGTAGCATGGCCTCATCGTTCTTGTGAGGAAATTTGAGGAATAACGAATGGCCCTGAAAGTTTTGGTGTGTGACGACGAGCGACACATCGTTCGACTGATCCAAGTAAATCTAGAGAGGCAGGGCTACATCGTAGTCACTGCGTTCGATGGCAAAGAAGGCCTCGAGAAGATTCGATCGGAGAAGCCAAATGTGGTCGTGTTGGACGTCATGATGCCGTACATGGATGGCTTTGAAGTCCTGAAGACCATTCGACGCGAGCCCGAGACCGAGGCGCTCCCGGTGATCATGCTTACCGCGAAGGCTCAGGACAAAGACGTGTTCGAGGGCTACCACTATGGCGCCGACATGTACCTGACGAAGCCGTTCAACCCAATGGAACTGGTCACGTTCGTCAAGCGAATTGTGGATGGGATGGACGACAAGGGCGGCGGGAAGCAGCGTTACGACCTCTAAAGGCTGAGACCAAGAAAGTGAAGGCGGTTGCCGGTAGTTGACCGGCAGCCGCCGTTTTTTTGCGTTTGGGTCCCCGATTCAATAAATCGATGAAATAAATCGCAATTCTAAAAAATATTCTCAGAATACGAATTCTTGTGGTATTGTTTCATCAGAATTCGTATTCTCACCGCGCCGCAGCGGAGAGGAGTCGTCGCCGATGAGGGTTACGCAACAGGATATCGCTAGAATCGCGCAGGTTTCTCAGGCCACCGTTTCTCGCGTCTTGGCGGGCGACGAGAAGGTGGAACCTGCCCTCCGGGAGCGTGTCGCGGGGGTGATGCAGCTTCACAACTACAAGCCTGACGTCAGAGCCCGATCACTGCGAAATCGAAAGACGGGCCTGATTGGCTTGGTCATGAATCGTCCCCCCGGCGGACTCGCGGAAGATCCTTTCTTTGCGAAGCTGGTCGCGGAAATCATCGACTACCTTAGCGGCACTCCGTACCACCTGTGCCTGGACCTGGTCAGCAGCGAGGCGGGGCAGCAGGGGATCTACGATGAAATGCTGCGCACTCGCCGAGTTGACGGATTGATTTTGGTTGAGAGCGAAGCTCGCGACGAGCGGATTGGCCAGCTCCAGGCGGACCACTTCCCGTTCGTTCTAATCGGAAACCCGCTTACCTCTGGAGAAATCGTAAGTGTCGACAACGACAATGTGCTCGCCGCCGAGATGGCCACCTGTCACATGATCCAGTCGGGCTTTCGACGGGTGGGGATGCTCGGCGGACGGCGAGGGATCACCGTCTCAGACGATCGGATCACCGGGTATCAGCGGGCGATCCGGGGAAAGCAGGACGAACACCTTATCTGGCACGCCGGGTTCGGCGCGGAATCGGCCCGGGAGGCGGCGCTGGGAATACTAAGCGCTGAGCTCCGGCCCGATGCGCTCGTGGTGCTCGACGACTATATGGCGATGGGTGTCGTTTCGGCGGCACGCGCATTCGAGCTTCGAATTCCGACGGACTTGGGAATTGTCAGCTTCAACGACTCAAACATTTGCCAACTACTGGAAGGCGGGCTCACCTCCGTCAGCCTCAATATCGAAGCTCTCGTCCGGATCGCTTGCGACCAACTTCTCGACATTATCGAGTCTCGCGAGCTTCAGCACCCCCACCGGATGATCGTATCCTGCGAGCTTCGAGTCAGGGGGTCCTCTTATGCGGACGTGGGGGCCAACCTGCCATGACCGCGTACCGATTTCTTAACGCGTTTCGGGCTGAGATCCGAAACCTATCACGCCAAGGCGGCTCGACGCAACGTGCGTCGGCCGCGCACGTCCCAGGTCGGTCGGTCCGCTCTCAACCGGGTGAAACCGTTCGAGCCGCCTCTACTCGTCATTCCTGCGGAGCGGCCATCCCGCAAAGCCATTATCGAACGGACGCTGAAGTCCGAGTGTTTAGCCAAGGAGCTATATAGATGAAAGCACGAGCATTTACGCTCATTGAATTGTTAGTCGTGATCGCCATTATCGCGATCCTTGCCGCCATTCTCTTCCCAGTGTTCGCCCAGGCGAAGGCTGCTGCCAAGAAGACCGTCTGTCTGAGCAACACCAAGCAGCAGATGCTTGCTGCGATCATGTACTCGAACGACTATGACGACGGCTTGCCCGACGTCGCCGTTTACAACGACCAGGCAGAGACCTACATCTTTGCCGCCAAGGTCAATCCGTATATCAAGAGCGTCGGGCTTTGGTCCGATCCGGCCGACCCTTACCAGGTGGGCTCGGTCCAACACGCCGCAGTCGACGAGTCGGAAGTTCTCTATGGGGGAGTCTGGATGAAGGCGCCCGACGATCCGTGCGTTGGTCTCCCCCGGTCCATCTACGAAACCGGCGGCGGCTATTCGTATAGCTATCCGTCCAGCAATTACTACAAGGACATCTATCCGCCAACCGACTACATGATCAACCCCGATCTTTGGAGCTACAACGGCACGCCGGGCGCCTGTCCTTCGGGCGGTGGCACCAATGGCTATACCCACCCGGGTCCGAACATGACCAGTGGTGCGGTCGGCGGCAACACAAGCGTAACCGGCCTCAATGGTATCGGCAACGGCAGCATGACGTGGACCAGCGACGCCAAGGTTATTCTTCTCATCGATATGCCGGTCGATGTGTCCACATGGTACGGCGGCACCCTCGGACCGGTGGTTTGGGGCGCGTCTTTCGACGGAATGCACGGGACCAGCTCGAACTGCGGATTCCTCGACGGGCACTCCAAGTCGGTGAACACCTCCGCACTGGACGCGCAGGGTACCACCACTAACAATTCTCACTGGATGTGCTACGCCTGCAATAGTACCCCGTATGTGCCGGCGGGCCAGGCCGGTGAACTCTGGATGTTCTGGGGAACCAACTACGCGGATCCGACCCACCAGTAAGGGTCCTATTCAAAACTGCGCCGAATCGCTTTGGTGGTTCGGCGCTGATATCGATCGCACAGGAGGTAAGTCAATTCACAAGTCAATCGGACTCGTATTCGGTGCTTCGGCGCTGGCCGTGCTCGGAGCCGGCTGCGACAAGATCGGGCAAACTCCGGCCGGAGGATCCGACGCCCAAGTCAAAGCGTTCTATGATAGCCAGCCCCTTGAGACGCGCGTGAAAGAACTGATGGCCTCTCCCGCCCCCTGGGATGAGAAGGTCAAACGGATCAAAGACATGTACGCGAAGGAAGGGAAACCCGTACCGGACAACTTGCTGCAGGGCGGCGGCGGCCCGCCGAATGCTGCTCCAGACGCACCCACCGGTTCCAAAAGCTGATCTTGGCCTAGCCCCTCTCCCAGGGGCTGTCCGAGGCCGCGGGCGGCTTAGTCTTGGCTGTCCTTGCCGGGGTTCCTGGCTCCAATAATGATGAACCGCGGCGCCGAGAGAACAAGCCGACTCAACTATCCGGCGGCGCGACCATGCTCAACGTTATCATGTACCCCCTACCTCCTGATTGACGGTTGACGTAAGCCAGTCGTCTGCGGTGGGCGGACCTGTCTCCTCTTTGATTCGGTATGGTCATTTCCGGATGGAATCCTCGCCGCTGGCAATTGTCGGAATGCGTCGGAGCGGGACCTCCAGCGTCAGCTTGGCGCTGAACCGCCTGGGCATCTCCTTCGGCCCTGAGACGGAGTTGTTCAAGGCCGATCAATTTAACGAGGAGGGATATTGGGAGCACAAGGCTCTTGCCGCGATTCACCGGCACTTCCGAATGTCGCTCAATTTGGTCTCTAGCGACTGCGACCCAGTTCCACCGACATGGAAGGAGCGGCCGGCAACCGAGCTCCTCTTAGCCCGCGCACAGCGGTGTCTCGCCGAGCAGTTTCTGCCCATCGCCGGCCCTTGGGCGTGGAAAGATCCGGACGCCTCTCTCGCCCTGCCCTTTGTGTACGAAGTGAGTGGGAGGCTCGGCTTCGAGCCGCACGTGCTGATTTGCGTTCGGAACCCTTACGATACGGCGATGTCTGAGGCCAGGCGTCGAGGAAAGCCCGAGATTGAGACAGTGGGCTCATGGCTCGCCCATACGCTCACCGCGCTCTGGGACTCGCGATCGCATCGGCGGACCGTCGTGATGTTCTCAGACTTGCTGGAGGAACCCCGCAGCGCACTCGCTCCCACGCTGCTAGCACTCGGGGTCGAGCCGACGGAAGCAACCTGGGCCGCCGTCTCCGGTGCGATCCGGCCCGAGTTGGTTCACTCAAATACTGGGCTCGACGCCCTGCAGACGTACCCAGCTCTGGTTGGGCGGGTCTACGAGCTCTGCATCCGGGCGGCCCGAGGCATCGACCCTGCCTTCGAGGCGGAGATTGAGGCGTGCTGGATCGAGTTCGACGGATATCGGCGGATGTTCTGGCGCCCGCGCTTGGAGGAGGCAGCCCTGG